>Ga0302130_1000079_pt1 | contig 77258 bp, 54 predicted proteins | sample CB9_surface_MG_FD_203117 | JGI IMG/M metagenome (GOLD analysis project Ga0302130, IMG submission 203117) | Marine microbial communities from Western Arctic Ocean, Canada - CB9_surface | ecosystem: Environmental > Aquatic > Marine > Oceanic | place: Canada: Western Arctic Ocean | collected... | reverse complement strand
ATCCGTCTCGGTCATCATCACAACAGCCCCAAATTCGTCTTGGAATCGCCTAGCGCCGCCAACATGGTCATAGTGAGCGTGTGTCACGATAAGGTAACTAATATCATTTGGATCAAAACCTAAGGTACGGATATTCTCGATGGCCAAATCGGTTAAATCGCCATACAACGAATCAATTAGAATAAGGCCTTGATCGGTGACATAAAGCCAAGCAGAAACCCATTTGGCTCCAACATAATAAAGATTGTCGAAAACCTGAAAAGGTTCAACTCTTTGTATCTCAGGATTGTCTCGATCGCTAAGCTCCGCTGCAGAAACTAAACCCTGGGGTATGCATACCGCTGCCGCTATCACTGCTAGAAACAAGGCCCGTTTTAGTTTTTTTAAAATAGTATTTTTTAAATTCATTTTTTAAAAATCCTTCCTTTTGACATCATGACTCTGCCCTTTTAATTATTCTATGCTTCGAGTTAATCTAGTCTTTTTTTACTCTATTTACGAAGTCTACAACCACCTAATAAGATCGAGGTAAACCCAAAACATGTTCGCTTACAAAATTTAAAATCATTTCCTGGGAGATTGGTGCCAGCTTCATCAACCTTGCCTCCCGCCAATACCTTTCCACATGATACTCACGAGCATAGCCGAATCCACCGTGGGTTTGGATCGCGGCATCAGCGGCAAAAAACCCGGCTTCAGCTGCCAGCCACTTCGCCATGTTTGCCTCCTTACCGCAGGGCAAATTATTATCTAGCATCCAAGCGGCTTTCTTTATCATGAGCTCAGCTGCGTCTAATTGAGTGGCCGCCTGAGCAAGAGGAAAAGCAATGCCCTGGTTCTTACCAATAGGCCTGTCAAAGACGACGCGTTCGTTAGCATAGTTCACGGCACGTCGCAGCGATGCCCTGCCGATACCCAAAGCTTCAGCTGCAATTAATATTCGCTCAGCATTTAGTCCATCCAACAAATAGCGAAAGCCTTTGCCCTCCTCACCAACTCTATCCTCAACAGAAACTTTGAGGTCATCATAAACAACTTCGCATGTTCGGACCGCGTTTCGACCAAGTTTGGGAATCGGTGAAATAGTTACTTCCGGTCTCTGTAATTCGGCTAGCAACAAAGTCATGCCATCCGTTTTTTTTGCCACCTTATCTCGAGGCGTTGTTCTGGTGAGAAGGAGCACTCGTTCTGACTCCATTGCCTTGGTGGTCCACACTTTACGACCCCTGACCACATAGTGATCACCATTCAATTTCGCTGATGTTTCTATAGAAGTGGTATCGCTTCCGGCATTGGGTTCTGTAACACCAAACGCCACATGCATTTTCCCAGCGGCCACTTGTGGCAGATATTTTTTCCGCATAGTCTCAGAGCCATGCTTAACAACAGGATGCATTCCAAAAATTGATAAATGAACTGGCGTCGCACCATTCATAGCAGCACCGGATGCGGCTACCTCCTCTAATACAATGGCAGCTTCTTGAATTCCTTTGCCTGCTCCACCGTACTGCTCTGGCATCGCTATACCAATCCAGCCTCCGGCTGCCATTTCGTTAAAAAAATCCCAAGGGAATTCGTGCTCGCGATCTTTCTCTTCCCAATAATCATCTGGATAGCTTAAACACAGCTTTCGTATAGATTCTCGTATAAGTCTGTGCTCATCTGTTTCAGCGAAGTTTGTCATTTAGTTTGTCTGCCCGGATATTTTGGCCGCTATCGCTAGCACTTGCTTGGCCCTTTTAAGATGAGGCGCATCCACCATCGCGCCCTTGAAAGTAAAAGCCATCTTGCCACTACTTTCATGCTCTTCAAATGCAGCTAGAAGCTCAGCAGCTTCATCGATTTCTTGCTTGCTAGGTGTAAAGGCTTCATTAACGATCTCAATTTGATCAGGATGAATTGTAAGTTTTCCTGTATAGCCCATATCAGCCGCAGTTTTACATTCCGCTTGCAAGCCTTTTAGATTTTTTATATCAGTGTACACCGCATCTATAGGCTGAACCCTCGCCGCTACAGCTGCCAACAAACACATGGAACGAACGAAGCTAAACACTTCTAGATAATTCCCATGCTCATCGCGCTTAGCTCTAGCGCCAAGTGACACAGATAAGTCTTCGGCCCCCCAAGTCAAACCATCAACTCTAGGATGGCTCACCATTGTGGGGAGATTAAAGACAGCCCCGGCCTCTTCTGTACCAATCAATAATAGAGAGATCCCACCTTCTTCAAGGCCTGCTTCTGTCTCCTTACTTTTAATAACTTCGCTTACTGCGTTAACAGACTTTGAATCTAGGACTTTGGGTACCACGATGCCATCTGGCTTACAGGCAATAATTGCCTCTAAGTCGCTTCGCCCCCATGCAGAATCTATCGGATTCATTCTTACCAGTTTTTCTCGTCCTCCAAAATCTGCGCCGCACAGCCATTCGCATACTTCAACTCGAGCTGAATCTTTGTTTTGAGGAGTGACAGAATCTTCCAAATCCAGAATAAGTGAGTCTGCCGGCAATGACAGCGCCTTATTGAACATCTTCTCGTTGCCACCTGGCACAAAGTGAATTGAGCGTCTCATATCATCCTTTTCGTATCTAAAAAATTGAAAGACTTTTGGCACATCTTAGCTAACCCTTAACATCATGCCTTTGCGAAGGCATTCACAGATGATTTCATCCCGTTGATTCAATGCAGTGTGTTGGAACCAAACTATCCCGCGATCCGATTTGGATTTGGACTCACGTTTTTCTACAATTTCGGTTTGTACTCGAATAGTATCACCAATGAAAACCGGATTCGGGAATTCAGTCTTGTCCATGCCTAAGTTGCCAATCGTGGTGCCTAGCGTCGTATCAGCAACAGACAGGCCAATCACCAATCCTAAAGTGAACAAACTATTGACTAGTATTTGTCCATGTTGCGTGGTTCGAGCAAATTCCGCATCGATGTGCAGTGGCTGAGGATTGTGGGTCATGGTGCTGAAAAGCAAATTATCTGTTTCAGTGATTGTTCTGTGTGGAAGATGCTCAAATACAGCCCCGATCTCGAGCTCTTCAAAATACTTACCCGCCATGTAATTCTCCTCAATTAGTCGAGTTCGAACAAAATAAGACATGTTAAAACGGCGCGGTTATACTAGCAACCGAATGCCTGCTTCCAATTTAAATAGGTCCGGCCGCTTAGACAAAGACCATGAGGGTATAAACTTTGCACGCTCTAAACGACAAATATAAGCAATGGATTGGTAAGACAGAATCTAAAGTTGATTTTATCACTAATAAAGGCCCAACCTCACTTGCGGCAACCCTGGATCGCGAAAACTTGGTATTCAATAAGGGTGATGCACTGCCGCCCTTATGGCACTGGATCTTTTTTCTTGAAATGGCACCCCACAGAGCTTTATCTAGTGATGGCCACCCCCGAAAGGGTGGTTTTTTGCCACCAATAGAGCTTCCCCGACGAATGTGGGCAGGTAGTCGTTTAACATTTCACAAACCCCTACAGATCGGCGCCGAGGCCAGCAAAACCTCCACCATCAAAAGCATTCAGTTCAAGGGGGGGCGCAGTGGAAGCCTTGCCTTTGTTTGTGTAAACCACGAGATTTCAGGCAGCGGCGGCTTATCAATAAGCGAGGAGCAGGATATTGTCTATCGCGATAATCCCCCGCTGCCTGTCGTGAAACCTCAAGCAACGCCGGCGCCAACACAGCATGATTACTCCATGTCAATTAGCCCAGATCCAGTGCTCTTGTTTCGCTACTCGGCACTGACTTTAAACGGCCACCGAATTCACTATGACCGCGACTACGTTACTCAGGTTGAAGGCTATCCAGGGTTGATTGTCCACGGACCTCTGTTAGCGACCTACTTATTGGAGTTGGTTGCTAGGCAATATCCGGAAAAAGAAGTACACAGCTTTGAATTTAAAGCGGTCAGCCCGGTGTTTGACGGAGCAGATTTTTCGGTGTGCGGGGTGGCCCCGAATGAGGATGGAAAATGCGAGCTTTGGATCAAAAATGAGGCTGGTGAACTTTGTGTCAAGGGCATGGCGGTAGTTGCTTAAGGGGGCTTGGGGGGGGGGGGGATTGAATTAAGGGAGGGGCCGAGGCCTTTTGTTTAATGCAGGAAAGGGAAGGATAAAATCACTTTTTGGCTTAACCAATATGCTCACCTTAAGGGCAGTGCTGCTCCCTGTCTTCGGCGCTGCGCACCATCGAGAACCTCGAAGCTTCTTACCTGACCTATTCTCGCTTAAATACAGCATAATTAAGCACTATCCTCCTCACTTCCATCTCTTTTTTTGAATTCACTCCAAGCATCAGGGTCTCACAGAAATTACCCCAATGTTATTGGAAAATTAACAAGAAGAAACAGGGAATTAATTTGTCAATATCCTCAGGTCAAACTAATTTCTCAGGACTTTCAAAACAACGTAAATCACTCTCCCTAAGACAAATATCAAGGTAGCGCTAAGGCTATCAGCTCCGCGGCATTGCCTCCCCCACCGACAAATAAGGCAACATATTGTTTGCCTCCATGCTCGTAAGTAAAAGGCAGGCCAGTTTGATTAGCCGGCAAGTCAATTTCAGCAAGGATGTCGCCGCTTTGCTTGTCTACTGCTCGGAAAATCGGGCTAGCTCCTGAAGCACCGGTGCCTTCTGCTACGAACAACAGAGTTTTAGTCAACAAGACCCCTGCACGCGTTGGAATACCAGTACGTGGCAGATCAACCCCTTCCAACAGCGGGTGATTAGTAAGGCGATCAGGTGTATCCGCATTCGCGATCATCCACAGATGCTCGCCCGAGTTCATATCGATAGCCGTCACTCGCCCATAGGGTGGCTTAACGAGAGTCAGTCCCTGAACTCGAGGCACTCGCACACCAAGCCCTTGACTGAGATCCAAATCTGAACCTCCATATTTTGCCAATGTCATCACTCCCAAATGCGTTCTCGAAGGCACATAGAGTATCCCTGTCTCTGGATCGAGGGCGGAACTCTCCCAGTTGGAGCCGCCGGTTGCATTAGGCAACGAAAGAGTGCCGCGCGTGCCATCTGCAGCATCGGTGAGAGACGGAGGTGTATAAATAGAAGGGCTGAGGCGGTAGTCTTGAACGGCTTCGAGTGCTAAAGCCTTAAGTTCAGGAGTGAAATCTACCAGATCATCTTCAGTAAAACCCTGTCGATCAAATGGCTCGGGGCGGGTTGGAAATGGTTGAGTCGGAGAATACCATTCACCAGGCACATCGCCGACTGGAACTGGGCGCTCTAAAATAGGCCAAATAGGCTCACCGGTTTCTCTGTCGAATGTATAAACCCAAGATTGCTTGGTCACCGACATGACCACTTTTCGACCATTCGGCAAATCAGCCACTATTGGAGGAGATGGAACGTCGTAATCCCATATATCATGATGAATAAGCTGATAGTGCCACTGACGTTCACCAGTTTGGATATCAACAGCAACTATGGAACTGGAAAATAAGTTGTCGCCATGACGCTCGCCTCCATAAGCATCGCTGGTGGCGGCTTCTGTCGGCAGATAGACATGGCCTAATTCTGGATCACCTGAAATCGCAGCCCAGACCCCCGTATTACCGGTTATATCGTTGCCGGTTAACCACGATTCAAAACCAACTTCCCCCTCCTCTGGAATGGTATGAAAGGTCCACAACAGTTCACCTGTGTGCACATCAAATCCACGCACGTCGCCTTTGGTATTGAATTTTGAGCGCGGTCGACCACCACCCCTGTGTGCAGCCCCAACAACAATTACATTGTTCATAACCAAGGGAGGTGCTGAGAGACCGATTTCTGGGTAGGCATAGCGTGGATCATCGCCGTTTCGTAAGCCTACAAATAAGTCTACGATGCCGTTATTACCAAAGTTTGGATCTGGAATACCGGTTTTAGCATCCAAAGAAACTAATAAGTATCCCGCGGAAACATCGATAATTCGTTCTGAGTCACCGTCGGTCCAATAGGAAACACCTCGACCGGCACCCTTGCGAGGCGCTTGGTCGAATCGATCGCCTTCTTGATAGCGATAAAGCCACAGTACCTGCCCGCTTGTTGCATCAAGTGCTACAACATTTCGGGTGTTACCGATATTAGCGTATAAAATACCGTTTATTTCCAGAGGTGTAGATGGGTTAGTAAAATCTGTGGTGGTCCCGAAACCTCTAGTGGAAAAACGCCAGGCTATTTCGAGCTGCGCTACATTGTCTGCGTTAACTTGATCCAGCGGCGAGTAGCGTTGCGATGACTCGTCGCCGTGGATGTTGGGCCAATCGCCATCGTTAAGGCTGGTGCCAGTTTGACCCAGCGCAATTTGCATGAAAGCAAGAGCACCTGCAGCGAGAACGAGTTTCGAAACTTTACTGCTCACATTTATCATCCACTGCATTCCTATTTACTATTTTATGTAATTGTTAGACTAAAGCTTTCTCACGGATATCAGAAGACTGACTTTCTAAGCTAATGAATCAAGTAGTGATTCCCACTATTGAGCACGTCAGAGAGTCACGCATATACGCCTGTCGAAAGATTCAATTATTGAATTTTCTGCGTTCATACATACTGCGAGCTGTTTGCGACTAATCACAACTAGCTACGGGCGAACTCGGATGTATTTTTGTATATTGCGACCCATTGGTTCACCCCCGTACATATTGCCTTGAGCATCCACAGCTACGAACTCGGCTCCCACTCCAGAAACAATGCCTGGGTCTGCATACGGTGTTAAGACAAAATGATTTACCCAACCCGATTCTGCATCACCTACTCTAATTCCCATTTCCCAGCCTGGATTCTCTATATTGTCAGACTCAGAATCAGCCACATAAATATTGCCAATCTGATCAAAAGATATTCCACTAGGCCTGCCAAATTGAGTCCACACAGCTAGAAACTCACCGTCTTGGTCAAAGATTTGAGTACGACTATTAGAGCGATCTCCAACATAGACTTTGCCATCATTATCAATTGCGATGGTATGCAAAGCTCTGAATTCACCCGGGGCATAGCCCGTTTTCCCCCAGGACTTGATAAAAGTGCCATCGCTGGAAAATTTCACTACACGATTATTACCGTCGTTATTGTGACCATCAGCTACAAAGATATCGCCATTATCTCCAATCACCACATCGGAAGGCGAAGTAAAATGATCATTACCACTGCCTTCTTCTCCCGGAGTGCCCAATACCATCAGAACTTCGCCAGTTGAGCTAAACTTGATGACTTGATGTGCTCTGTGGTCACCAGCAGGCAGCCTATCGCGACGAACAGATTCAGTTACCCAGACATTACCTTCAGAATCAACATCCAACCCGTGTGGCCATATGAACAAGCCAGCACCAAAACTGTCGACCAAATTTCCATCGGGATCAAACTTCAGAATCGGATCCAAATCTGAATCTACACATTCGTAGCCAAAATTCGCTCGCGGGGCATCGCATCGAACAACTGCCCAGACATGTTTTCCATCAGGATCTATAGCCACATCGCCAACCGCACCCATTTGTCTGCCATCGGAAAATTTTGCCCAGCCAGGGACTGTACGATAAGGGTTCGGCAAACCCTGAGCAAAAGCCTGCCCACCGATTGCCAGCAACATAATTGTCACTAATCCTTGAACTACTGCCAATTTGCCTGTTTTTAACATGTTTTTACTCCACTTGAATGTTAATGAGCCGTATCTTCAGCTAGTTTCCAAATATTTTGTGCTACCCCACTGCCCTATGGCTTTAATGTGACCATTAAGCCAAGCTAAAGGACAATTTGCACAGCATGATCAAATACACAGCACGAAGTATTTAGGTGCATAGCGCGCAATCAACAATTTATACAAATGAATAAATTCAGTCAAGACAAGATTGCATTATCTGCAGTATAAATGTGGTCTACATTTTTAGAATCAATATAGACAGCAACGAAAAGAATTTTGCCAAAACATTACTATTTTGCAGAAAAGATCGATGCGACAACCACATAGACCTATGGACTCAGCAATCGGTTGGATTCAGCCTCGTAGTGTATGAGCATCCAAGCAATCGAGAGCGGTTTTAAATACTTACACCGACGGACGGATTGACCTCAATTCCCGTCATTGAAAGCTGAATCGTGAGACCCAACTTCTATGCCGTCGGCGCCATTTTGCCATTCCCAGATTCTAAATTAGGAATTCAATAGTTGGCAGCTACCCATAGGCCAGTTCAAGAAGATCTATAACACTCTGTATTTGAATGACCCAATATACAACGAAAAATACGATTATGGATGCCGAAACAGTAACAGCAGCTACTTGCACATCATCCATCATTCTTTGTGATTTGCTTTCTTCGTTCATCTCAATCTCCTAAAGACGTTTGGGCGATAGCCCTGTTTGTAAATATGTTTTTAGCTGCCAGCAAAACCAATCCAACGGCCAGTCGCTGCAACCGTAATCCAAACTAGCATAGAAGATACAGCAACCAGCTTCACTACCCAGGGGTTTAGCTCCCTAAAGTTTCTTTGAAGCATAGGTCGCCTAATAAAAAATACAAAAAATATTCCAGTAGCCAATGCCAGCATCTTGTACCAAAAAACTGGCAACCAGTAAACTTTTCCAGCAACTCCACAAGCCATAAACACACCAGTAAAGAGCACTACAACAAGCCCTACCTTGAATACTTTATGCGCCTCATTCTGTATTTTTACTGCGGGTACATCAGTAAAACACCAACCAAGAAGTCTGGCATCACTAATAAGAACAGCGCCACCTAACAAGGCCATAGCAAGGAGATGTACTGCCTCGACAATTGCAAAAACAGCGCCCCAAGTTTTTCCTAACACGCCGAATGGAGTAGTTTCAAGCCATAGAAAAAAATCATATAGGCGCAGCCAGGACTCATGCCTTAAGCTGGAGAATGAAAATATCAACAGCAGCGTAAGTAACACACCCACCGTTATGGTCTTGGAACGTGAATTAAAATCTGAACTAGTAGATAAAAGCATAAAACCTTCCTTGAATGGCTTCAGAAGGACTCTTAGAATCCTTCTATCTCATAATTGCTAGAATTGAGTTTGTCCGTCGATGCAGCCTGACAGCACTTGTGACAAGCTACCGGCATCTGTGTACTCACAGTCGAACCAGTCATAGGCGATAAGACGCCCGCAGATAACAATAATGGACCAGAAAGCAAGCGAGAGAAAAGCACCTTTCCTGACAGCACTTGGAGCCCTAGCATCATTACCCCAGCTAGATACCGACTCGTTCATTTGTTTGTGAAAGATAAAAGCGTTTATGGCCGCAGCCACGAGAAGCACCATTTTAAATCTGAACCAGATACTTTGGGAGGTTCTTATCGGTACAGCATAAAATAACAGGATACCTGTAATAAACATTATGATGAACCCAAGCAACATTGGTATATTCAAGCGGTTGGCAATACTACTGGCAGAAACATCACGAAAGGCGTAACCAAGCATTCGTAGATCGATAACGAATAGCATTCCCAAACACAGAATCAACGTTAGTACATGAGTAGACTCTACCCAGTTGTACATATAGTAAGATTCATGCAGCTTGGCACTCCAACTGGTACCGTCGACCCACATCGAAATATTGTAGATGAATTCATTCACGACCGATTGGTACTCCAAAACGGAACCTGTGTTATTGTTTTCTAAATCTCAAGCCTATAAGACTACTGTCAGAATTCCTAAAAAAAGTTTGAGAGCAATAATATTTATATGAAAGCTCACTCAACTCTAGTTACCAACAACAGGAGACTGAGCAATAATTGTCTTGCAAGTTCTATCTGGTCTGAGAAATAGGTTTTGTGTAGAAGAAAGGAGGACCAACACGGTTTGCCCTCCTCTTTTTCGCGAAGACCCGATACTTCTCAAATTACTGCTCAGAAATTTCGCGCTTTTCTTGCGCTCTTGCACCTCTCAAAATATTTGCCAGACCATAATTACCCTCATGACATGCGTATTCATAAAGCAAACCATCAATTTTAGTCATTGGAATTATGGCAGTAAACTTGTCCGTATAAGAAGATGGATCATTAACCGTAAATTCGTAATTAACAGCAGAGGGCCCTACTCTAGTGAATTTTTCTGTTAATACTTTGTCATAGGAACTTCCGGCTAGGCCGAAATCAGCAGCTATACCAGTAAAGCTTGCAGTAAGACTATTGAAGTTTTTGGTCACAACAATTAACGTGTCACCTTCCCAATAACCGCGGGAATCACCGGAGTAGGAACGGATATCGGCATGAAGCGACTCGATGTCTTGCGCAGAATCATAAAGAGGGACTATGCGCGCATCATGAATCATTTCAGTCAGAATTACTGCTGTGTCTCTATTCTGAAATATTTGCACATTGTTGTTGTATACGCTTGGAGTAAAGGGTGGCCCTGCGTTAAAACCTACCAGGCATCTTTCAGAAAGGCCTCGATCTTCTGGGCCGTCAATACCAATACCACGAGCAAGGTGTCTGGCAGGTCTTTCTGCTGTTTTTTCAGAGCCTCGAGTGCCAAACTGCACAGCAACTCCATCCTGCAATTTTGGTACACGGCCATTCCTTGGATAAACGATATGCGAAGTACGGAACGAGGCGCCTCTTGCGGTTTGCTCATTCCAAAAATCATCGTAGGTCTTACCCACTTCCCCCGCAGGCAAAGGGGCTTTTTCTGCATTACCATCTTCCGTAACGGGTGGCGGTGATAATGCCGCCGTTATTTCTTCTTCGTTAAGAAATTCCCGCTCACCAAAATGTTCAGGCCTTTCCATTGGTATATTGGATGAAAAACTCCATACTCCCTGCAGATCCGGTTGACCCCATTGTGTGCGCGGAGCCAAGTAGTCATCAGATGCGGAACTCAGGGTTGAGAATGAGAAACCGGCGACCAGTAGAGCGCCTGACATCACTCGTAAGATTATTTTATTCATAAGAGGTTCCCAGAAGGAAGGATTCAACCTAGCATCGTTTTATAAAAAAGAGCCGTAAGTAATATTGACCTTTGGCTGAAATCCCCTTCAACCTTAGTCCATCTACCTATACTGAGCAGGATTTGAACTCACTGGGTGACTGTTACCGGCACATAGGCATTAGACCAACAGCACATATTATCGAACCGGCTATCAGGTGCTGCAAAATTGCTGACTCGCAATCTAATAATATATTCACCGGGCGCCCAGAACGTAGCGCGGGTCTGAACATGAATCCAGTCTTCAGCGCTAAGCTGGTTCAATCCTTCTGCCACTCTGTCTGCGTCTAATATTAGGGCGCGTTCAAAAACTGGAGCAGCAGAACCTTGGTGCATTACCCAGTCCGTGGTCAGTGGGTAGAAAAGCAATTTAGCCTGCTCGGGATAGTCACCGCGGTTGCCCCGATCCTGCACATAGGCCGACAAAGTCACAGGATTTCCAACTGAAGCGGTGACTCTAGATGCCGTAATCCCCACACGGGTCGTGGTCTCTGCTCCATCTTTATCGAATCGAATGGCTGGCGCAAGCGAGCCAAGAGCTCTCTCCCCTTCACTCATTTCGTAGGTTGTAGAAGTTGCCCTACCCGGAACGGAGTACTCGTACCCGGCATGCTTTATAGTCCACACGACTTCGGTACCGGCCATATCGGCAGGTACCGTGACCGCGTATGCGCCTCTTTCATTTATGCCGATAAAACCACCCCGATTGTAAACTGGGAAATGCGTTGGCTGCGCGCCGTCGAACTGCGCGGGTTTGATGTAGTTGTTTGGACCCAAAGGAATATCTACTACCTCTTCTCGATTTCGGTTAGCGAACCCGAACAGCATCGTGACAGAGCCGTCCTCATTAGGAGTCCAACCGTTGAATATAGGAGCGACTAAGTCTCCACTGGCTTTGCGGTCGGCCAGCGGATATTCACGTAGATGATTTGGTAGCTGGGCATAAAGAGAAGCAGAAATCGACGTCATCAGTAAAATGGCTAGTGTTTCTGCTGCAAGGAACTTGATTTTAATCATTGAGCTCCACCTCTCCTAATGTCGCTACGGTTCTCCCTTCACTACCTTTACGCTCTGCCTGCAGTTTTTCGTAACCTTCCTTGTCCAGATGGGTAACGGCGATCCAAGCATGGGACATTTCATCACCAGTACGCTGACCGGAAGTAACCCACTGGTCCGGATCAGGATTCCAGGGGTTCGCGGCTGTGTTGTCGTGCCAACCAGTCAATATTATGATGGCACCTATTGGAACAAGTGGTTGAAATCCCTCTTCATAGGTATGGCTGTGGTTCCAGCCAGCGTTCCAGCCGGACACCTTGCTGACTAGCTCAGTACGCCCTGTATCAGGAAAGAAAATCTCCATAGACATAGCCACACCGCGCAGATGCATGTGAGGCTGCCAGCTATCAAGACGAACCGGATGATCAAAGGAGTGGAATCCTTGAGTCATCAACTTGCCGTGAGGAGGAATGAGGTAATCATCGGATTCCCCGTTCTTGCTAAGATAATAGTTATTAACATCTTGAAAATAGGCTGATTCTTCGTCGAAGTCATCCTCTTCATCGTAGTACCAGATACCAACTGTTACCTGATCGTCGGCTACTGCCTTGCCATCGGGATAATAATGGATACTCCATTCAACCATGGAATTTGCAGGCGCTACTCTACAAGCTCCTTTTGGTATTTTTTCACCGAGCTTGCCCATAGCAAATTCAGATAGGAGACTGTTCCATTCCCATTCACCGTCTTCGTCTAGAGTTAAGAGTGTGGTGACACCATGATGTGTTGATCCGCTCGCAGCTGCCGACGGAATTGTCTCAACTGCCTTAATGCAGCGGTTTTCCGTAATTCCAGTAGGTACTCTAGGCTCCCACCAGTAATCTTGACCGCTCGCTGGAACGTCCCACTTCTCGGACTTGATGATGTGGTCAGGAGGGCCTAACTCTTCTGCAAAGTGAAATTCACCTGGGACCGGGAATTCCTTAACTGGCGGCAAATCTTCGGGGTTACCAATGGGAGATCCCGAATCAACCCACACAACAATGGTGTTGATGTCTTCATCAGACATCCGCCAGTCATTTTTCAACTCTTGAATTCCGATATCGTGGTCGTACTGATAGGGCGGCATTTCTCGCTCCGTGACCTTCAGACGAATAACTGGAACCCAAGGTCGAACCTCATCATAGCTAGTGAAGGACATTGGAGCGATTCCACCTGGCTGGTGACAGATTTGGCAGTTGTCTTGAATGATTCTCGACACTTGGTTTGAATAAGTGATCTCGTCTTCATCTGCGGCTGCCAGTCGTGGTAACAAAGTTACAGCAAAGATTAGCCAAGCCAATGTAGCCTTAGTCATTATTTCCTCCTAAGCTTTATTAAATTCAATAGTGTTTGTTGGCAGAGCACTGCCAATTTCGATACGAAAATCGGGTTAAACTATTCCAGCCTTTAAAACTCTATCCGTTTATAGCCGGCACGATCGTCGTCGGCTTGCATTCAGCACCTGATCAGAGCTCATTTCGAAAATTTTATTCGTTTGTATAAAGTACGTTATTCAGACGCTGAAATCAACAGATTTTGGTGATAATTCGAGGCCTGCGAGCCTGCACAATGAATATCCACCAAATTCCTCCGCACCATCCAGAACTGCCTAATACTGCCTTTAAGTAAAGAAATATAGTGAACTAATTAGTCGAAAACTTCGTGATTTCGAAATTAGAATCAAAAAAATCAAAATAGTAAGGCGTGCACCAAATTATCTGGCACATAAGGAAGGCACACCTTATATAGAACTCAACAAAAAAAAGCGGGAATGATCACTGACCATTCCCGCTTTTCTATTTCTACACTTACAAACCAGCGTTAGCTAACTACTAGAAACTCATTGATGCCCGACCGTAAAAATACCTGCCCTGCCAGTCCAAGTTGTTTTGGAAACCATACTGGTTTCCGCAGCAAACAAAACTAGTTTCCGTTTTACCTACATCCGGGTATTCATCAAATAAGTTCCTAGCGCCGCCTGACAGTCTTACAGTATCATTCAACTGATATTGCAATTCAAGATCGGCGTACAAAACACCGCCAAATTCCTGGTGTAGCTTACCACCCGTTGTGGCTTTTTCGTAGTCACCGTAATAGCTAAGCCGTCCAATCACTGAGAGACGATCCACCTCGTGACGAGCGGTTGCTATTCCGCGAAATTTAGGTCGCAGGTTCACAAAATCGGCCTGCTCCTCACCTGTTAAGAAAGTGCTGACCTGGCTCACTGGGCTATCGAAATCGTTCTTGGTATAATTCAGAGCAAGGCTTAGATCTGTTACGCCATTGCTGCCCCAATCAAAAGGTGTTGTGGCTACGACATCAACCCCTTTGGTAGTAGTATCAAAAGCATTACCAAAATAGTTCACCTGACCGAACTGATCAGCATTGTTTACTCCTGCTGCTACAAGCGCTAGATATCTGTCATACGCTGCGCCCGCGCCCGAGTCTGTAGACACAGAATTCGCGTCTTCGTTAATAAATACACGGTCTGCAATATCTATGCTGTAGAGATCAACCGTCAAGTTGACGTTGGCAATATCCGCGGTAAAACCGAGGGTAATGTTGTCAGCCATCTCCGGTTTGAGTGGCTGAGCGCCTATAGCTTTCGCAACTGCAGAATCAGCCGGGAACAATCCTCGGAGTTGTGGAACACCATTTGGCAATCGAACAGAGATGTTAGTCGTACCCTGTTGGCCTGGGCTCGGAGCACGTAATGATGTACCGAGCGAGCCACGAATGGCAAGATTATCAGTTACATTCAGTATAGCTGCGAGTTTCCATGTTACCTCCGATCCAAAATCGTCATAGTCTTCGACACGTACCGCACCCTGAACGAACAGTGTGTCGGTCACATCTTGACTGAGATCTGCGTAAATTGACTTTCCTTTTCGTCCATAGCTTTTCGAGAACTCGGGCGGAAACCCAGGAAAGCCATTGGCGCCTACCTGACCAACGTAATAGACAGGATCAGAGCTGTCAGCGCAATTCAGGCTTGAGCCATTGGCTATTACAGCAGCACCCGCGGCGGTGGAAGCATTGCCATCACAAAAACCATGAGGGTCTGCAACTCCATAAGTACCTGCCTGGTGCGAATTAGGCTCTCCTCCTAAAATATTATACTCTTCATCCAAAAAACTGCCTCCGAAAGCAAGTACTGCGCCAGAATCAGTTTCATAAGTGAAGTCTGCCTGATACTGGGTTTCTTCGTTAACCAAATTACCCAAATGGAACTGAGTGGGAGACTCAATTCCCATGGAAGCGTTAAGCGTATTGAACAAATTATATTCAATCTCGCTTTCACCGGTGCGAAAACTGAAATCATAAGTCAGACCGTTACCCCATTCACCCCGCCAACCAGCGACCAGTGATTGATCCTCCACATCGCCAAACAATTGCGGAGTAAAACCGGCAGGGAAAAGCTGCCTCGGGCTATATGTAGATCCATCAGCCAAACGGGATTCCTTGAAGAGCCCGATAACAGGACGACGGTGGAAAAAGTTAGCATTGGACTCACTGTCAGACCAGTTACCAAACGCATACAACTCACTAGTGTCGCTCAGGTCCAAGCCCGCATTAAAAAACATGCGCAGTGATTCAGAGGCTGGCTGCCCCCAAGGCTGGGAATATCGACCAGTATCTCCGAAAGTAGCAGCCCCACTTTCATAGGCAGTTCTGAATAATGCAGTCTCTTCGTATGCGGATGACGAATTATTTCTCGCATTAAATGTTTGGTACTTTGGATTGCTTCTATCCGCACACCACCAAGTCTCGCAATATTCTTCCGCCCGTATAGTCCGCTCTACATCTGTATATTCACCTGAAATGCTTATGAATCCGTTATCACCCAGTGGCAACCCTATATTTCCCTGTACATTGACTGACTGGCCATCTCCTTCGCCATACTCGCCCATGTCAACAGTGATAGAACCGCCCTCTCGGTTTTCCTTTAGTATAAAGTTGATTACACCTGCAATAGCATCGGAACCATACTGAGCCGCCGCACCATCACGTAAAACTTCTATGCTGCCAAGAGCAATTGATGGGATTGTCGCCATGTCGGCGGCTTGAGCACCCGCGCCATCCAAGTCCACGAGAGCGGAGCGATGACGTCGCTTAGAATTGACCAACACGAGGGTTTTGTCGCTCTGCAGGCCTCGCAACGTCGCTGGACGAATGTATGCTCCTCCAGAAAAATTAGTTTTGGAAACGTTAAAGGAAGGCACTAAGGTCTGCAGGATATCATTAGTGTCGGTTAATGAAATCTGGCTAATATCTTCAGCACTGAATACATCAATGGGCACTGGCGAATCTGCTACAGTGCGTGGCCGGCCACGAGAACCAGTAACAATTAATTGTGTGATAGCTTCTGCATTATCCTGTGCTAAAGACACTGGAGCAAATCCCGCAGGCGCCAATATGGCCAGCGCTATCGCGGGCGATAAGATCCTGCTCATATTGTTTTTTCTGAACATTTGTTTCCCCTTCAAAGTTAGTTTTCTTGACCGCTCTTATAACCAGCGACGACTTAATTTTACACGGGACGAACGTTGCCTTATCAAATAGACGACATAAAAGACTCTATTCGTCTTACGTACAGACAAGTTATACAATTGAATATACAAGTGCAAGCATTTATACAAATGAATACCAAGTGTCGAAGTATTTTGTTGAACTAGTCAGTCAAACTCAACCTTTGTCTACTCGCGTAGCGGCTATCTCATCATCTTTGTTAAAGACAGCCTCGTATTAACAAATACACGGTATTAATTACTTGTGTTCATTTCTAATAACCGGTATTTTATACAATTGTATATATAAGGGATTGCTTTTATTATTTTCCAGAAGAGCCTTACAATAAATGGCCGCTGCCATACAAAGCACCACCAGTTTGCTGATCTTCCTAGACCTAGATTTGGGCATCTTATTGAAAGCGCTGATCAACACCATTAAATAATTAAATAATTAAATCGTTTGCAGTCTGCGAAAATTGGGCTGAGTTAATAACACGAAAAAGAGGTTAACTATGTCTAGCTCCAGCGCCCACTCCTACTGGAAAAGCAATATAAAATTAGTTCTTTCGCTTCTATCCGTCTGGTTTTTGATTTCCTTTGTTTGCGGGATACTGTTCGTAGATGTCTTGGATAATATCCGCTTCGGCGGTTTTAAACTCGGCTTCTGGATTGCCCAGCAAGGCTCTATCCTGACCTTCATCGCTCTCATCCTTATTTACATCCGCGCAATGGACAAGCTTGATAGTCAATACAAGCAGGCCGCCAGCGACGATGTCCAGAATACAGAGGAGGAAGCAAAATGAGCGTTCAGATGTGGACTTATCTGTTTGTATTCCTGTCCTTTGGCCTCTACATAGGCATTGCAATTTGGTCGCGTGCCGGATCCACCAAAGAATTTTACGTGGCAGGAGGTGGCGTTCACCCTGTCGCGAACGGCATGGCCACAGCCGCCGACTGGATGTCAGCCGCTTCTTTCATCAGCATGACTGGACTCATTTCTTTCCTAGGTCGGGATGGAACATTTTACTTAATGGGCTGGACCGGGGGCTATGTACTACTTGCAATGCTGCTCGCACCTTATCTACGCAAATTTGGCAAGTTCACCGTCCCCGACTTTATCGGTGATCGTTACTATTCCCAAACAGCAAGGCTGGTGGCTGTATTCTGCGCCATCGTCATTTCGTTTATTTATGTGTGTGGGCAGATGCAGGGCGCGGGCATCGTGTTCTCTCGATTTCTCGAAGTAGACGTTACTACCGGCGTGATCATCGGCATGGCAATTGTTTTTTTCTATGCCGTGCTCGGTGGCATGAAAGGGATAACTTACACTCAGGTCGCTCAATACTGCGTGCTCATCTTTGCTTTTATGGTCCCTGCCATCTTTATCTCCATGATGATGACCGGACAGGTAATACCGCAAATTGGCTTCGGTTCGGAATTAGTAGACGGCAGTGGTTATTTACTCGACCGACTCGACGGGCTCAGCCAGGAACTGGGCTTTGCCACTTACACCGAAGGACAGCGCAGCACACAGGACGTCTTTTTTATAACCGCCGCCCTTATGTTCGGAACGGCTGGACTCCCCCACGTTATCATTCGCTTTTTTACCGTACCGAATGTACGCGATGCACGGAGATCGGCCGGATATGCCATGATTTTCATCGCAATACTGTACACCACAGCGCCAACTGTAGCGGCGTTTGCTCGAACCAATCTAATCAATTCCGTGAGTAATGCAGAATATAGCGCTATGCCAGATTGGTTTAGAAAATGGGAAACCACCAATCTGATCAGCTTCGATGACAAGAACAATGACGGTAAGATTCAATATGTAGGCGACGCCGAGCAAAACGAGCTAACGGTAAGTGCAGATATTATGGTGATGGCCAATCCAGAAATTGCCGGCCTGCCAAATTGGGTAATCGCGCTGGTTACCGCCGGAGCCCTTGCCGCCGCCCTATCCACAGCGGCCGGATTATTGCTAGTGATCTCCACTTCGGTGGCACACGACATGCTAAAACGCACCTTCATGCCCTCGATTACCGAGAAGCAGGAATTGTTGTCTGCACGAATATCTATCTTTATCGCGGTGCTGATTGCGGGATATGTCGGCATGAATCCACCGGCCTATGTGGCACAAGTTGTTGCCTTCGCCTTCGGTCTCGCGGCGGCATCCTTCTTCCCGGCCATAGTATTAGGCATATTCCAGAAGAAAATGAATAAACAAGGGGCAATATCAGGAATGGCGGCCGGCTTTATCTTTACCGCCTCTTATATCATTTACTTCAAGCTTATTAATCCGGCGGCGAGCACAGCGGACAATTGGTTATTCGGTATCTCGCCGGAAGGTATAGGCACACTTGGCACCATCATAAACGTAGCCTTCGCCTACACGATAGCCAGCTTTACCCCTGATCCGCCCGACGATGTACAGGAATTGGTTGAGAATATTAGACTACCTGGCGAAGCCTAGACCGCACAGTACTCCAAAATTAAATCTCACCTAGTCTTGAAATAAAAAAGGCTGACAATTGTCAGCCTTTTTTATGATTGCAGGTAAACCAAACTCCTCTGTTATTTCATTGGAGAATAATCTGTCGCCACCATATATTTGCTCTCTACTCCAGCGAGAATTCTCCCATTAGCATTAGACGCTTCTGAAACTCCAGCCCATTCTGGATCTTGACCAAAGGCTTCCCAAGATGCATTAGCCGCCTCTTCACTAGCATGCTCTAACATGTAAACCAAAGTATCCCCTCTTTCTTCTTCGCTAGTAGGTGACCAGAAGCCGACCACTTTCATGCCGTGCTTACCGAAGATTCGTATTGTGTGATCACGAAATCTCGTATGAAGGTTTCCCAAATTACCGGGCGTAGACTTGTAGGTTCTCAGTTCAAATACTGCGCTATCATCTTCAGCAGAACTGCTCATGAAAACTCCTGCACCTAAACCAATGGTTAGAGAAATTAAAGAAATACTTGTTGTCTTTAGTAGCTTGTTCACATCGCTCTCCTGAGAGTCAGTTATCGTTTTTTTCGTCTGTTCGCGTAATATCAAGTTTCCTAGAAATAGTGTCTTCGAACCTCTCAGTCGAATTCTAGAGAACTGCCAAGGCATCACTATTTATCATCTTTAATTAGATTCTATCATTCCCATTCTTTACTTAAATTCATCTTGCTGCGCATGTCCTGCTTACTGAAAAAATCAGGATGTAGCGATTAGCGATTTATTCTGTTGGCGATTAACTTTTCTACCACGTCAGGTTCGGCAAGCGTCGTCGTGTCACCCAAATTATCCAGTTCATTAGCTGCAAGCTTTCTTAGTATACGACGCATGATTTTGCCAGAACGGGTTTTAGGAAGGCCTGGGGCGAATTGAATGACCTCCGGTTTCGCGAAAGCACCAATTTCCTTGGCAACGAATTTAATTAAGTCGCTGCGTAAGCCCTCGCTTTCTTCGGTGCCAGACATCAGTGTCACGTAGGCATAAATCCCCTGCCCCTTGATGTCGTGTGGATAACCAACCACGGCGGCTTCTGCCACTGCTGGATGCAGAACCAGTGCACTTTCAATTTCTGCTGTGCCAAGCCGGTGCCCGGAAACATTAATGACATCATCCACGCGACCAGTTACCCAGTAATAGCCATCATCGTCGCGGCGAGCACTATCACCAGTGAAGTAATAGCCAGGGTAGGTAGTAAAGTAAGTATCTATATAGCGTTGATGATCGCCATACACACTGCGGATTTGACTGGGCCAGCTTTGACATAGAACCAAATTACCGGTTGCTGCACCTTCCAGTTCATTGCCATCAGCATCTAGCAAGGCTGCCTTGACACCAAAAAACGGGGTTGCTGCTGAGCCGGGTTTCAAATCAGTGACTCCGGGTATCGGGGTAATCATTATCGCCCCTGTTTCGGTCTGCCACCAAGTATCGACGATGGCGCAACGCGAGTCACCGACCACCTTGTAATACCACTCCCAGGCTTCGGGGTTTATTGGCTCCCCTACAGAACCGAGGAGGCGCAAGGAAGAACGAGAGGTACTGGTAACTGGCTTGTCACCGGCTGACATCAGCGCGCGAATCGCAGTGGGAGCGGTATAGAAAATATTCACTTGATGCTTATCGATAACCTGCCAGAAGCGCGATGCATCGGGGTAAGTTGGCACACCTTCGAACATCAGGGTGGTGGCACCATTTGCCAGAGGACCATACACTATATAAGAGTGGCCGGTGACCCAGCCAACATCGGCGGTGCACCAGTAAACATCTCCTTCATGATAATCGAACACATATTTATGTGTGATACTTGCCCCTAACAAGTAACCCGCCGTAGTGTGCAGTACGCCCTTGGGTTTACCGGTTGAACCCGAAGTGTACAAAATGAACAGCGGATCTTCGGCATCCATTAACTCCACTTCACATTCGGCACTCGCCGCTTCGGTGGCCTTGAGATAACACACATCTCTGTCATCAAACCAGGGCACGTTTGCATTGGTGCGACGCACTACAAAAACAGAGTGAACATCGGGGCATTGCTCCAGGGCGGCGTCGACGTTGGCCTTCAATGGAACGGTACGACCACCGCGCAATCCTTCGTCGGCAGTAATAATGGCCTGGCAGTCAGAGTCTAGTATTCGATCTTTTAGTGATTCTGGGGAGAAGCCTCCAAAAACGACGGAGTGGACGGCGCCAATTCGAGCGCAGGCCAACATGGCGTAAGTGGCTTCGGGAATCATCGGCATATGGATACAAACACGATCGCCTTTGCTGACGCCTCGCACCTTTAGTGCATTGGCAAACTTGCAGACATGTGTGTGCAATTCTCTATAGGTGATTTTTTTGTCTTCAGTAGGTTCGTCACCTTCCCAAATAATGGCTGTTTGCTCGCCGCGATTCTCAAGATGTCTGTCTATGCAGTTGAAGGCAACGTTTAGTTTTGCGCCAGTGAACCAACTGGCTTCGGCCTTATTGAAATCGCTGCTGCTTACCGACTGCCAGCGCTGGTGCCAGTGAAGCAGTTCGTCGGCTTGCTCTGCCCAAAATTCATCGGGTGACGCAATCGATTGCTGATAAAGTTCTTGAAAGCGGGGTTGTTCTAGATGACTACGACTTGCGGCGTGCTCAGTAACTGGGTATAACTTGTCTTCCGACATTTCTACTTCCTGTTATCGTTCTCTAATGTAAAAAAGTCTCGCTGTCCGGCTACACAACAATGCCCGAGCGATATTGACTCGAATGCGAGGTGCTTCCGGAACGGCGGACGGAATCGCGCCGCTCACCGCTTTCCTGTCGGCATCCGGCTATGCAGCAACACTTCTTTGGCGAGCTGAGTTTTGACCTTCATGGCACCAGCGGTTCGACATGTGTGATACGGCCATTAAGCTGACCCACCACCCAGAAGCTCGAGAGATTGTTTGGATTGTCTGACTTCTGCACGTCCACATGACGAATGTTAGTTTCAAGCGGCAGCAGATATTCCGTGAACTCCCCAGTCTCGACATTCAGTCTCACCGCTAGGTCGTTGTTCATGCCGCCGGTCCAGACATAGGTATCGTCATCGAACTCCGCGTCATAGGGACTCGTCCATGGCGTGGGCATTTGCCACTCAGTGATCTCTTCCGTCACCGGGTCAAACATCCCGATACCATTGCCCCGATACTGAGCCCACCACAGACGATCTGCAGCGTCGACGTTGCCGCGCCTGCCACCCGCACCGGGCGTCGGTATCTTGTAGAAAGTGGTCGCCAAGGTCTTGGCATCTGTCTTCCATACGTGCTCTTTATCCATATTAATGCCATACATGTTGTTCTGCGAATCAGCAATGACATCGTAGGCATTATGAGGCGGACTACTAGGCAGATGAGTAACCTCTGTCCACTCATTGGTCTCGAGATTCACCTGATATGCCACCCCCATTTCTCCGCCTTTGTATCCATTGACCCAGATGAGGTCATTGACCGAATTACCTCTCGGATCAAGCACTGTCAGACGGGCATCATTGGTAGCACCATCGATATCCCAATGCGGAAAAAGGAACGTTTCCATTTCCTCTGTATTTGGATCAAACCTCACCAAAATAGCCTGATGCATCCCAGCTGCGTATATCATTCCGTCATCGTCAAAGTCGAGGGCATGACTGCCAACCGCATACCCAGGCTTTTGAATCGGAATATCGAACTCAGTTGCTTCGCCTGTCTTGGGGTCCATTTTCCCTATGAAAGGAGAAACAAAATCGTTATACCAGACATAGCCATCGGGACCCAGCACAGCGTCATGAGGCGCAGCATCCGGTCGCGGCAATTCATACGTGGTCATGATCACCTGAGTTGCTTTGCCCGTGGGACGGGGCAATGTCTGCAGTGGGAACTGCCAAGTGTCAGCCGAACTAAGATTGATGCTGCTGATGTAACGGCCCTTGTCGATCTGTTCTGCCGAGGCTGGCTGGCTAATCATCTCAGGCATAGCGGACTTAAAATGAGGGTGCTCGACTGTGGAGTTAAGCGTATGGGCGCTCATGCGCTGTATAACTTTCGTCATATTGTCTGCTTCATATTTTGAATTTAGCGGTCGCTGCAGCGTGTGACACATAGTGCAATCGTCCAAGTATTGCTTCTCCTCAAAGCTTCCTGGCGCACTAATCATCCATTCGGTATTCGTGAGCTGTGCAGACAACTGGCGGGTAATAGTTAGCTTTAAGTCCAAGTGGGCTGGTTCCGCCGTCAGCTCCATCGGCCCTGGGTTCGTCAGGTCGTATCCTACCGCCCGCATGCTGATCGCATAACTACCGGGCTCCAACCTGTCCTTGGGAAAACTGTACTGCCCCTGCGCATCGCTGACCACTGAGACCGTCATCATTGACCCCTCTCGCTTCGCGCTAACGATCACACCTTCCATCACACCTTCCTCTTGAGAGGTGACCTTGCCCGTCAGCGCAGAAGACTCTAATAATCTATCGGGACTGCACGCCGTCAGACCAAAGAAAAATGTTCCCATCAAAGCCAATTTGGCAGTTCCTCTCGTACTCATCATTCGTCTCCTGACCGCAATGGCCGCAATTATCGTGTCCATGTCTCTCCTGCCTCGCCGCATCCGCGACGTAGATCTCCCAATGGAGACTGTAATAGGTAGTGCCTGAAAGTCTCACCAGAAGCGAGCTTTTCGATTCTTAACCTCGAGCCGAAACTAATTACCGGTTTCGCTGCCGTCTGAACCATCACGAGGTGCACCAGTACCGGATGAACCCATGAACAATTTTCGGCCATCAGGGAATGTGATATCACGGCCGTTAGCACGACAGGTTGGCTCACAAAGCCGATCTTTAGACTGGTAACCCGTTACCACGATATCTTCACCTAAAGTCAGTGTGTTACGGTTAATTCCCCGCCGCAGTAGCGTATTTGGAGTACCGCCCTCCACCATCCAAGGACCTGAATCGCGAGTGGCTTTTGGATCGTTGTTTTCCAAGTGAATCCATGTGTGAGGATTAATCCACTCAACACGAGTGATCGGACCACCTAGTCGAACTGGTAGATTCGCATCAAATTCAGCAGAGAACGCATGGTGCGCTACCGCGGCAGGCTTTATTGCGACAACACCGACAGTGAGTACAGCTGTTAATACCAACAATTTATCTTTCATCTAGAATTTCCCGTAATGAAGGTCAGGCCTTCAATTAATGTTCGCTTTAATTAATAGTCTATGCTCGGAAACAGCATAAAACCTTGCTCCTGCCTCTCTTCGACGTCTGAGCGCATATAGATGCCGCACAGCGCGTTGTGCCGTTTGCACGCTGCCCCAACCTTTTCGATCGCTGCGATCACTTCGGGTGCACTAGAGTTCGGCCCCGGATTCCCGACGCCTAACGCCATACTTAGATCAGCGGGCCCGATCAACAAACCGCCCAGACCGGGCACTTGAAGGATCGCGTCGATGTTGTCGATTATTTCTCGGGTTTCGACCATGGCTATTGCGAGAAGTTCGCCATTCGGATTGAGCGGCCACAGGTCGGCCTTGCTAGCATACTCTTGCCCGTCCACGTTCCAGACTCGGATAGCGGCACTCGGTCCCCAGCCTCGCTGGCCCGCCGGTTCAGGGTACTCAGAACCACGCTGCGGCGGATAGCGCATCGCTTGGACGAGCTTGGTGACGTCGGCCGGGGTTTTCACTTGCGGTAGGACGATTCCCATCGTCCCAGCGTCGAGCATCTGCTTGACGTAATGATGGTAATCCTGATTCGCTTCGTACGGGATACGCACGACTGGGGTCAATCCCGGTCTCGATGCACCTTCGGCCTCCATTTCATTGAGGAATGACTCGAATTCATCGAGCTGGAAGGGGTTGTGCTCAAGGTCATTGAGCTGCCAATGCTCGCTCACCAGGGATGGTTCGCCGTTCTCGAACTGCTCGATTATTTTATTCAAGCGGCCACTCGATCCCTGCTGCGCGAAGGACAGCGGCGCGAACACAGTGCCTACGGCAGCTGCAATAGCGATCGCCGAGAAGATATTGCGTCCTAATGTCTTCCTGCGCGTCTTATCTCTCATGACTGTTCCCCCGTCAAAATCCGAAAATAGTGCTGAGTACCAGCAAGGAATCCAAGTAACGTCAGGCGAAGAGTTGCAGTTATAAATGAGCTCTTATTTTGTTGCATAGTATTACCTTTGTTAGTGTGCGATTAACTAGCTTTATGCCTCCATAAGGAATCTCGGGCTATAGAGTCCTGTTTTTATCTGAACATCTACTCCTATTAAAAGTGACTTAATTCGACCACTTAGATAGCTAGCGACGCCACATTAATTTATACAATTGAATAATACACGTCAAGGCGAAAGCCGATCGATTTTCAAATATTATCCATTGAGAAGTTAAGAAGTGCCGTAAAAGAATAAATAATCACAGCCTGCTGGCGCAGCCATGCCTTGGCTCCAAACTTGACGGACACTCATTCATTCTCGAGTTCCAATACCAGCTCATTAAGCAGCCCTTCAATTCCCCGGGGATTATTAAGATAAAGAGCTTTATACACAGGATCTCGCATATCATTTTTCATTGATGCAACTTGTTTTACCCAAAAAGATTCATCAAACATGTCCTTCTTATATTGGTAATACAAGTTGTCCATGTGCAGCACACGAATACGCGCTGAAATCAGAAGATACGTAATATCTGCATTGGTGAAATTCTTACTCTGAGAATATTCCTCCAGATCTTCACTCCAGTAGGAAGGACGCTGCCCCAATTCCCAAACCCGGATACTCGAAGCGATGAATCCATCACTTTCCATCTGTGTACGCAGGTCCTGCCTGAGAGATTCGGATCTGGCAGCGTATTGCGCAGCAAGTGCAACATTACGATCTAGCTTTAACTGCATACCCACAAAAACGAGTGAGGCCACAATTGCTGCAGCACCTATGCCTTCAACAATTTGCCTGCTACTTATACGCAATTTGTAATTCCTATTAAATAAAGAACTTTTGTCTAATAATAATAATGTTACGAACTAAAAAGCCGCCATTAATCTTTCATTTCGGCAATGCATAAACAATAAGTTCTGGTGCAGACTGTCCGCTAACAGCCACTGCGATGTATTGCCTACCATCAGCAGAGAAACTCATCGGCGCTGCATTGGGATTACCTGGAAGACCAATTGCCGCAATTTCCTGTCCAGTCAATTTATTTCGCGCGATCAATTTTGTCCCGTCAATTGTATTTTGCGCATGCACTAAGAGTGTGGATGTCACCAACACCGGATGTCTGCCTCCGCCACCTAGCGGGGGTAAGTCGATCCCTTTTAAGGCAGGATTGTTCTCAACTTGAGCCATCCCATCGCCATTCGCTACCTGCCAGAGAATCTCTCCACGATTCATATCATACGCAGTAATAGTGGAATACGGCGGCTTCAATAAGGGTAAGCGTCGCGGCCCCAAGACTCCTCGATTCTGCAAACGATAATAGCGAAGATCTGATTCATCTTCCGGCAGAGTGCCCATGTAAGGTGTTAGGGCATTATTAGACCCAGGAACAAACAAAATATTATTTTCAGGATCTACTCCTGCACCTTCCCAATTAGCACCGCCGCCAGCACCCGGGACCATAATGGTACCTCGATGACCATCGTCGTCGGGTAAACTCGTTGGAGTAAATAAAGGACCGTAGGTGTAATCCTCTAAGATTTCTAGAGCCTCGGCTCGTAACTGCGGGGTGAAATCGATGAGGTCATCTTCTGTCAAACCTTGCACAACGAAGGGCGGGGGCTTAGTCGGAAAAGGTTGAGTAGGTGATGTTCGCTCCCCTGGGATTAATCCTTGAGGAACTGCACGCTCAATAATTGGCCACACTGGAACCCCGGTCGCCCGGTCGAATACATAAGTAAAACCCTGCTTAGTAACTTGAGCAAGGGCCTTAATTTCTCTTCCATCAACATTAATATCAATCAAGTTCGGTGCCGCTGGAGTATCGTAATCCCAAATACCATGGTGAATCATCTGGAAATGCCAAACTCGATCACCAGTGCTGGCATCTAGGGCAACAACACTTTGAGTAAACAAATTGTCGCCTGGACGATGGCCTCCATAAAAATCATTCGTTGGTGCTTCAGTTGGCAGATAGACATAGCCCAGTTCGAGATCGGCACTCATCTGAGTCCAAACGCCTCCGTTACCGGTATAACGCCACGACTCTTCCTGCCAGGTTTCAACGCCGAACTCACCACCCTGAGGAATCGTGTGAAATGTCCAAACCATTTCACCTGAATGGATGTTATAACCTCGCACCCAAGTAGGAGGCCGCTCTTTATAGTGGGGCCGGTTTGAAGTGATTTGCTGAACCACTAATATATCTCCGACTACTATAGGAGGAGACACTGCACCTACTGGTTGTGCACCTGAATAGTCGAGGGAATCCCGATCGGCTCTAGGAATACCGTCTGTCATATCCACGCGGCCGCCAGCAAAGGCGAGGTCGACTTCACCGGTCTCTGCCACCAATGAAATAATGTAGCCATCGTTGGTTGTGACTAATACTCTAGATTTCTCGGCATCACTCCACCAAGCCACACCCCGATGATGGAAACCCAATGGGCTGATTGGCTCACCGGACATGTATACTTCTGGGTCATGTGACCACAACATTTCGCCGCTGGCCGCATCCAATGCAGCAACTTGATTCAAAGCGGTAAGCATATAGATCACACCACCAATCATCAGTGGAGTTGCCTGCAACCGACCGAAGCTAATATCTGCATCAGGACCCAACAGTGCTTCAAAGTCCAATTCAGCATCGATGGAAGACCAACGCCAGGCAATATCAAGCTCAGCGAAGTTGTCGGCATTGATTTGACTGAGACTCGTGTACTTAGTGGAGCCAGCATCGGCAGCATAACTAGGCCACTCGCCATCACTACTCCCGTTCTGTGCGAGAGCCAGCAAGGAAGTAGAGAAAAATAGCCCCCCTACTGTCCGCGCGTTAAACGCGGCCGAACTTACCGTTTCTAAAAAGCGTTTATGAGAATTTTGTTGCATGGCAATCATTCTAATAGCTCCATCTTTTGCTTCGTCCATCTTAATTAATTTACTTGCCGCGAGGGTAGATCTCTTTATGAATTGAACAACACTGGGGCAAATTGAAAAAAATAGCATTCTGCTTTCTAGCCAACAGAATGGAGAAAATCATTTAGCAAGGCTTATCAGGGAATTCCGTTAATGTCAGACGTGACAGCTCCAAATTCCAAAAGCACTTCGCTTGGTTTTGGCCCGGGCTTAGGTCTTGCATCAAAGTTAAAAAATTCGGTACTCTTTTCCATAGCCGAGGCTAAATCGAGCGGAGTTTGACCTCTGCTATTCACCGCATTGATGTCAGCACCTCGTTCGGCTAATTCTCGAATCACTGTAGGAAGATTGCGTGCTGCAGCGTAATGAAGCGCTGTCGATTCGGTGAAGTCAGAGTGATTTAAGTTAACGCCGTGCTCCGCCGCTATTATTACCGCTTCGAGTGCCAAATATTCTTCGCCAACTGGATCCGGGTTTTCCTGAATATAGAAGCGACTCCGAGTACTATCACCTAGTATTGCTGCCTGTATCGCACTAGCAAACCCACCCACCGCTTTCGGTACTGGCGGAATCAGTCGATCTGCACGAGTTCTGCCTTTTTCCCTGAAAACTTCTTCTGAAGTGAGCAGAGTGTTTGCCCCACCTTGTTCTAGAACGCTCATTATTTTTGCTTCGCGATAGTAAGCGGCTAACCAGTATGGCGTCGCGCTGATCAGAGGGCTCTTCAGAGTCCAATCTTCACTAGCTCTTTGTATTGGAGTAGCTCGTTGGAGCCTGACATCGGGATCAGCTCCATTTGAGAGAAGAGCTTCTACGGTTTCAAGATCGCCGCGCAACACCGCCGCATGCATCGCGTTGTAGCCTGCATCGATTGCATCGGGGTCGGCGCCAGCCTCGAGCAAGAGGCGTGCAAATTCCGGGTGACCACTATGAGTTGCGACAACTAGAGGGCTAGCTCCATTACCAGCGACGCCATTCACGTTCACTTCCGCACGTATAAGCAATTGACCTATTTCGACATTGTCTTGCGCTGCTGCGAAAAGCAAAGGGGAATAACCACCTAGTTGCTCAACTACACCTTTGTCGAATGCAGCCCCATTAGAGCTTTCAGCATACATAAGCCTAGGGCGCACTTTCGATCTGGCTTCCAAATTTGCACCTGCATTGATCAATACTCTAACAACGTCAACATGCCCTTGAACTACAGCCCACATAAGCGCGGTTTGCTCTCGAGATTTTTCATACGCGTTGACGTCCGCTCCTGCCGCAATCATTTGCTGTATACCTTTTACGGTACCGGATCGTGCAGCGGTCATGAGAGGTGTTTCACCAATTTGCAAAGCAAGATTAGGATCGGCACCGGCATTAAGCAGTAGCTCAATTAGCTCAGCATTACCACTCTTCGATGCTAGGTAAAGCGGCGAGGCTCCTAGGCGGTTGGTGATATTGACGTTGGCTCCGGCTTGTATTAGCGCGGCTAGCATGTCGGCATCTTCTTGATACGCTGCCCAATGTAAAGCAGTCGCGCCATCAGGTTGAGGTACGTCAGGGTTCGTTCCTGAAGCTAGTAGTAGGCGCACCGCTTCTGCATCTTGATGTCTTGCAGCTTCGATTAAAGGAGGATTCTCGGACCATGCTAGAGAAGATGAGCATGTTATTATTAATGCTGCCAACACTTGTATCATAATCCACCGATTCAATAAACCCGAATTAGTAAGCTCAATCATCGTAGATCTCACTCTACACATCACTTAACAGATTTAGTGCACCGGTACTGTTAGCAATCTTTTCAAGAGGTAAACCCATCTTGTCGAGCATGGTCAAATGCAGATTACTAATGGGTGTGCCCTCCTCATAGCGAAGATGCCTCCCACCCTTAACAGAGCCGGAACCACCACCAAGCAGCACTAAAGGCAGCCCGGTGTTGTCGTGTCGATTACTGTCCGACATGCCAGCGCCATAAAGCATTAGCATATTATCGAGTAGCGAACCATTACCATCAGGGGTAGCGTCAAGCTTATCGAGATAGTAGGCGAAAAGACTGGCGTGGAATTCGTTGATCTTGGTGACCTTCTCATACAGCCCAGGATCGTCACGGTGATGGGAAGTTGGGTGGTGAGAATCAGGCACGCCAATCTCGGCGTAGGTGCGACCACTTAACTCACGCCCCATCATGAATGTTATGACGCGGGTAAGATCTGTTTGATAGGCAAGCACCTGCATGTCGAACATAAGTTTAGCATGTTCCTCGTACGTAGCAGGTACGCCCGCAGGTTGCTCTACTACGGGTAGCTCACGATTGCTTTGCGCCTCTGCCATCTGAATCCGTCGCTCCACGTCACGAACCGCATCCAGATACTGGTCAAGTTTGGCACGATCACCAGCACCAACTTTGCGGTTTAACTCAGACACACGGTCTGACACCGCATCCAATAGACTTTGATCTTTATGTATTCGTTGTAAGCGGACCGCTGGATCGGTTGTGCCAGTGTCGCCAAATAATCGTTCAAACACTGCGCGAGGATTGGTCTCCATTGGCAATGGTGTATTGGCATCACGCCAGGCGATTGTACTGGTGTATTGGCAACTGAAACCGATATCGCAGGACCCAAACACATCACTTTGATCCAGAGCCAGCTCTAGAGAACCAAGTTGAGTTTGTCGACCCAGATCTCTAGCTACAATCTGATCAACTGAAACTGCTGCCCGCAAATCCGACTCGGTGCGCGCAGGAATTGTTCCCGTTAAAAAACGAGTGGACGCACTCGCATGCACTCCAGCATTACTGTTGGTGCCGTTAAGTCCAGTTAATACCAACATTCGATCCTGATAGGCCTCCATCGGTTTTAGGATGCGAGTAATTTCAAAACCCGTGCCGTGCGTGGCTGGAGTCCATGACTTCATCGCCATACCGTTTGGTACATAAACCACGCCAAGTCGTTTCGCCGGTTGCGCTGTTTGTGCAGAAGCAGATGAGAGTGCCGGCACCATGCTGTCAAGCAGAGGCAATGCTAGGCTCGCACCGAGTCCACGTAGCACCGTGCGTCTGGGAAGTGTCTTTTTGAAAATATTCATAGCTCAGTTCTCCGCATTTGAAATGGCGCACTTTCAATTACGCCGAGAATTACTGACGTCCATCGATAGTCGTCTTCCGCGGCGCCGCGAACAATCGCGCGCACCTCTGGCATATCGTAGTATTCGAGACTACGCCCAAGGGCGAATCGCATTAGCTTTTCTGTAATAGTGCCAACAAAATCATCAGGTCGTTCGAGCAATAAATTCCGTAAACCATCAGGGCCATCAAACGTATTGCCATCGGGAAGTAGCCCAGACGCATCGATCGCTTGACCGGCAAATTGAGTACGCCATTTACCCACCGCATCATAATTCTCTAATGAGAAACCGATCGGATCCATTGCCGCATGACAAACACGACAGGCCGGGTTTTCCCGATGCATAGCCATGGCTTCACGCATAGTAAGCTGTTTGCCATCACTACTTGTTTCTAGCGCTGGTACATTGGGAGGTGGCTCAGGAGGGGGACCACCGAGCAAATTCTCAAGTACAAACTTACCCCGCAAAACTGGTGAAGTGCGATTGGGATAGGAGGTCACCATCATCAAGCTACCGTGACCAAAAAGGCCACCACGTTCCTCGCCTGTCAGCGTCACCTTCCGATAGCGACTGCCATAAATTTTAGGGATACCATAATGCTCAGCAAGACGTTCGTTGACATAGGTATAATCTGCGCTCAACAATTCGCGAAGACTGCGGTCGGAACGTATTTGGTCGTCAATGAACAGCTCTGTTTCTCGCTGAAAAGCTTCCCGTAAATTTTCATCGAATTCAGGAAAAGCAGCAGGGTCGGGATAAATACCATCGAGATTACGTAGGTAAAGCCACTGACCGACGAAGTTTTCGATGAAGCCTGACGAGCGTGAATCACTCATCATTCTAGTCACCTGTGCCTCGAGCACGCCTGGATTCCTTAATGCACCGCGCTCTACCAGATCTAATAATTCGTCGTCCGGCAGACTGCTCCAAAGAAAGAAGGAGAGCCGCGAAGCTAGCTCAGTGTCGGTGATCGAGTACATGGAACCAGGCTGCGCATCAAGTGGATCTTGCTCGATACGAAATAGAAAGTCTGGTGAAACTAACAATCGTTCTAATGCAAACTGAATACCTGCATCAAAGCCGCCTTCAACATAGCCCTGGTTGTAAAAATCCATCAATCCCTGCACATCGCCATCGACTACGGGTCGGCGATAGGCGCGTCGAGCTAACGAGTTAAGTATTTGGCGTGCGCAGGAAGCTTCCTCATCAGCGCTCGTCGGTTGGCAGCTGAAAATTTGTCGCCGGCTAGGAGTATCACCAGGGCCCTCTACTGATAAGGGTCCTTCTATTTCTATGCTACCAATACCAGGATTAGCATCTGGCAATTCTGTCACTGCCAATTGATAGCCGAAAAGTCTGGGTTGCTGCACACCCTCGGTTTCCCACATCTCCCGCGGAAAGGTCGCTCCGATTACTCGTGGGCCAGCCTTAACGGGCAGCACTAATTCGAAGCCCTGATCAGCAAAGGCCATCATAAACTCTTCCCAGTCGTCGCTGCCGCGAATATTTCCTGCATAACTGTAGGGTGCGGGCATGCCCGGAGCATCGCCACCGAATGCGTAGGTCTGGAGATACTCACCGTCGAGACTAAGTTCCATCTCGTGGGCTTCATCAAATCCACGGACGAAGTCTACATAGTTGGTCTGCAGTTTCACTGTAATGCGGTACTCACCGTCAACAGGAAACAGGTGCTCAATTGCGGTTCCACCTCGAGAGCCAAAAGGTAAATTCTCACTGAGTCGATCGTCTTGAATCAGATTTAATGGAACCTCGTAAGTCTTGATGGAAGCCCCACGCGGTGATGCGCCAACCGCGAGTTCCGCTATCTTATGTGCAGCATTAACATAGCGCTCCACGCTCAGTGGCGACAGAGCCAATACTTCAGCATTGTTATCAAAGCCGTACTGGTCTGGGGCGTCTGCCGGAATCAGATCCGATACATCGATGTCCAGATCAAGCAGGTCACGGATGGAGTTTCTATATTCAGTTTGGTTAAGCCGATGAAATGCCTGTGTACGCCCTGGATTGACTCGATTTGCGCCAATGCGGTCGAGTTCATTCTCAAGCCAGCCACGAAAACCGTCATAGCTTGCTTTGTCTGGACGGGGATAGTTGGGAGGGGGCATTACACCCACCCGAAGCTTCTTGATGACCTTCTCCCACACCTCGGGGTTTGCCGCCAAATCCGACACATCCTCCGTGTCCAAAGTCAGGCCGAGATTTCGCAGCTGCGTGGTTTGAAGACCTTCATTGACGCTTACAGCGGAACTGACCACTGCCTGGTTGTGACAGATGACGCAGTATTGATCCAGTAATGCACGGTTGCTCGCCGAGACATTCTGATGCGCCGATTCAGCCGCAAAGAGCTGACTTGGAATCGCCATGCAGACGACTAATAGAAGTGTTCTTTTCATGTTGTGCACCTGTCCAATCTGGGCATTAGTTGTTACGTCCAGTGGGCTTTCCCACTGAGCCGCACTCGTTCCCTAAGTAACCGTTTCCACCGCAGTAAGACACGTCCTGCAGCTGAATAAGAATACCGTCTGGGTCGGTAAAATAGAGTTCCGGAGTACCCTCGGCCGCTCCACCCCTATTTTCGCCCCGCAGTGTTACGTAGGCTTGTAGCGGACCATTCGCACCCCTTGCCTCCCCCAGTATCGTCAATCCATAGCTTTCCAATAAAGAGAATATGCGATCAACATCAAAATCTTCTACTGCTATAGACGCATGATGTATCTGACTTGTTAGAGTGGGTTGGTTTGACAGAGCTAAAAATTGTTTGCCGTTACCAATTCTCAGCACCGGCAAAGCACCCTGGTAAGTATCAATAGGCATCCCGAAAAGGCTTTGATAAAACTGAATTGAGCGAGATTGATCTGAGACAAATAAAGTAAAGTGGTTGAACTCTCGAATTGATAACAGGCCATTCGTAGCTGCAGGTTCTGCTGTGAGCAAACAATCTTCACCCAACAAGCCAGCGCCTCCACAGTAACTTGAGTCTTGCAGTTGCACGACGATGCCATCAGGGTCACCAAAGTAAAGCTCCGGTGTGCCGTTAACTGCGCCACCAAATTCCTCTCCTCGCATTCTTACTCGCGACTGCATTACAGCAGATGCATTAGCTGCATCAACGCCGTTTTCGGCGAGAATTTGCACAGCTTTGCTGTGGTCGAAATTGTCCACAGCTAGGCAATAATGAGTGATCCGAGGATTGTCACTGGCGTTGCCACCTAAAGCGATGAACTGCGGTCCGTCACCTACTTGCAGGACTACTGTGCCACCTTGACGCGCTACGATAGGCAACCCAAATAAACCTTGATACCAGGCAAGTGATGCCGTGGGGTCAGACACCGCGAGAGTCATGTGGTTGATAGCGCTTACCGCCATGGGAAGCGATTTTTGCGCTGCAAATACACTCTGAGCGCTCATACCACTCGCTGCCGCAAGTGTGGCCATCGAACTGACAAAAGCGCGACGACTAATGCTTGTTTCAACGTTATTTTTTTTATCCTTATTGGTCACTGCCGCCCTCTCTTAACTAGTTTCGAAGATGAAGTTTCTTATTCTTTATTTTGCTAAAGGGTCAGGTCTAATCTGAAACTTAACCATCTTGCTTGTTGTGCCTTTGCCACCTTCTGTGTGCCAGTTGAAATTGGTGCCATAGTTAGCCCATACACCCCGACCCTTCCAGCCAGCATCAGGATCATCGATGCGACCATCCAGTCCGCGGGAGTAAAAGCCCAATGGATAGGGAACACGCATGTGTACAAATTCCTCAGTTTCCGGCACGAGAGCTATAAGAGAATCGGAGCCGGACCCGTTGGCGATAGGCACATTTTCACCCAAGCCAAGAGTGTCAAAGATGTCCACCCAGTTGTAATAGTGAAAGTCAGCTTTGCGATCAGTGCCCTTCATGTTTGGGCCGGGTATTTCATGCAGCGTCCAGCCTTGCTGGCAGTGTTGGGAGTTAATCACAGAGGGGCCGTTCAACACATCGCATTTGCTGCGATCGAAACTGGCCATGTGACTGCTGCCAGACAGGGCTGACCAGATAATTCCATTGCTGTCCATATCGATGCCGCGCGGCCCAAAACCCATGGGCTTGCCATCTACCACAGGCAGTTCATACATCTCAGTGATGCAGGTCTCGGGCGGATTGTCGCCGATGTCGAGACGATATATGCGGCCCGGAAATTCAGTACCCACACCCCAGGTCACACCTTCTTCTTGAGTGTCTGCGATAATGCCGTAACTTCCGGGACTCATGCGAGTATCCAGTGCTAAATCCACATCAACGAGGCGACCGCCACCACCGCCTTCGCCCTGGTCTCGCATTGGTCCAACCGGTTGATTCCAGGGTTTACTAATGCGGCCATCGCCATTGGTATCTACCACCATGGGACACCAACCTTGGGATAGCTGCTCGTCCTGTGTTCGATCCCAGGTGCGGGTATTGATAAAACCAATCACGTCTCCCCCGCCGCTAAAATAAAGCATGCGGTTTTCACCCCAGCCGAACTGCAAATGGTGGGTACCGAAACAAGTGGCGATAAGGCCGAACTCTTCGGTGGCAGGATCGTAGTAAGACGCCTGACGTGAACTGCCGCGAGATTGATGGTATTGAGCGAATTTGTTATCAAACTCAGGTCCGCACCATTCAGGCACTTTGTTACCCTGCACCTTGGTAGTCATCCACACTCTACCCAGTTCGTCAAACATGGGATTGTGAGGATCAGCCGGTCGTTGCCATAGGGCCTCATTACCGTAATAGGCAGAAGGTACTGCGAACTTTTGAGCGAATCGGGTAACTGCCGGATTGTCAGGATTGTCCTTTACGGCGATTACTATTTCTTTCCACTCATGGGTATCAGGATCTAGCTCCAACAGGGCCCCGTGTCCACCATCGACACCGTACACTTTGCCCCCGGCATTCAAATTGGGATTGCGCTTATCGGTGGTGATCTCGTCATGAATATACGAAGACTCGATACCCCAGTCCCACTGGGTAATCACCACATTACGCTCGGTTCCACTGGGACGTGGAGGTTTAGGGGGAAGTTCGCCTGCCGCAATTCGATCGGTCCAATCGGCATACACTTCCAGTCCCCGAGGACCAAAGCGATTGGCATAACGTGTCATAAAAGGACCCCGGATACCCATCGCAGTTCTGTATTGCCAAGCTTGTACACTTGAATCGAAGTCAATGTGGCTCAGGTGATCCAGAGTACGAGTCGCTTTGTTACCTAATTGATGACACAGCTGACAACCTTGTTTGGTCAAATCAAGCCAACGGTCCTGGCTGTTCATAATTTCACCAATACCGTTGCCATCACGCCCGGTGCCAGGAAAATCACTTTCAGCAGGAACCTCCATCAGAGAGTACCAATAGTTGGCTGGATAGACCTGCGCTGCAAGCAAGGGATCTTCTGCAATGAAACCTCGAAGCTTCACATCCTCGGCACCGATTCTTAGCTGAACTGGGTCGGAATCCACCAGACCATATCCGCGCACCCAAACCTTAAACAGAGCATCAGGCAGTTCAGGTAATACGAAGCGGCCTTGATCGTCAGTCACCACAATTTTCGTGAAATGTGTCGGCAAATCATCAGTTTCAGCGATGACCCACACCCCAGCCTCAGAGCCATGACCACTTATCACGCTCCCGGAAATCACTCCAGCATTGAGATTCTGTTGGGCATAAGCCGGTAGCGTCAGGAAAACTATCAAAGCGGCGGACAACAATGACACTGAGTTTTGAACTGATAAGCTCAGACGGGCAATCTGATGGAAAATAGTGCGAATTCGAAGGAACATAAAATCAACCCTTTGATTTAAAAAATTTTTATTCCTCATCGAATCTCCAGATTATCCGGTTTGTCTACCGGTGTTTTCGAAAAGGGGCATTTACTATTGTTCAACACAATAAAATACATCTGGTGATGTTCATGCTACTAGCTATGTTCAGCTAACCAGCTTACGAAGATAGGACGTAAAGTTGCTTAAAGCTTCTCAGTTTCGAAATTCGAACTAAAAATTCCAAAAAATTGAAAAAACAATGAGATCTGCGCACTGTGAGGGGCTAACTTCGAGGACACTACACTGAGGTGCGGTAAATCAGGACGTAGAACTGTGCTGTGCGCGATACTCTTTAGGAGTCACGTCATGTATGGCTTTGAATGCCTTATAAAACGAGGAAAGAGATGTGTAGCCCACATTCAAGCCTATTGTAGTAATCGGCTCTTTGGTGCCTACCAATAACTGTGATGTCTCACTGATACGGTAGTGATTAAGGAATTCACTGAAGTTTCTATAGCCCAAATGATTATTGATAGCTTTACGCACCAGATACTCTTGACTAGCCACATATTTGGCCAGAGCGCGAACGGTCAGGCTCGATTCATGATAAAGCTTCTCTTCTTCCATGACTGCCTTGATTTGGATGCTTAACTCCCTCTCTCGTGCAAATTGCTCATCATTTACTTTATCAAGGGCAGGAACGACTGGCCTGCGGATTACAGATAAATTCACTACACGGAACGCCCACAGGAACAAGGCCGATGTCACAAAATAGGCGTAAATTGAATACGCAATTGCCGGCAGTGGCATAGCGCGGAACCCAGCGCCTTCGGCAATGGCATTAAACACCCAAAAACTCCGATTACCCACCATTAATAATAATAAAGTCACTACGCAAATGACGAAGATTACACGTTCAATGCGACGCTCAATAACGAGATCGCTTCTCCATCCTTCGATTGCCACGTAAATCGCTGCCAGTGAAAAAACCAATAAAACAAGCTGTGAATAAACCCAGGTAACAGCATCGGCGATAACACTCAGTTCAATGGCGTAGTGAGCATAATAGCTACCAATCGAGCGCATAATGAGCGAAGTAACAACCAATACCCAAATACCTGTATGCACTTTGGTTATCTCGAAGGTGTCATCGAATAGTTTCAGCGACAACATCCATATTAAAAACATCGAGACATTGCCGATGCGATTGAGCGCCATAGTAAAGTAAATCAAGAACGTAGGGCTTAGGGGATTGACTATAGAGTTCAGCCCTTCCCCAAGCAGACCGGACATTAATGTGAGTACTAGACCGCCAGACAAAAGGCCCAGAGGTGATCGCCTGTGATACAGGAAGATGTAAATGCCCAGCACCAGCAATTGCGAAACTGCGAGGCTTAGAAAAACGATATATAAGGTCGGCATCGATCTTCCAAAATTCTTACGTTAGACTTGTTATCCATAAATCACGTTCAGAAAAAGCAGGTATCCAGGGAAAAAAAGATCAGAATTGATACGCAGGTTTTCGCTGTGCGTATAATTTATCAGCAATTTACTAAATTTGAAGTCTTATTCGCGAATTTTCATCTAGATCCGATTGAGCGATGCAAGATAAGTGAAAGGTTTGAGTTTTTGAGGGAATCTTTGTTATTTATATATGCCTGCATTCAATATCTTATATCAACGGCACTTCCAGCGGAGATCACACCATTCTATTTGCGTGATCTCGCTGAGAAGCTCAGCAAAATCGGTAAAGTTAGACTTCCGTTAGCCATCCACGTGTATCTTCGATAACACCATTGACCAGATCAAAATATTTATTTTGCAGTTTCCTGGTTAATTCACCTGGCTTACCTTCTCCAATGGGTGAACCGTCAATGTCATTAATTGGCGTAACTTCCCAGCCCGTCCCACAGAAAAATGCTTCACTCGCATCGTAGAACTCACTTCGATCCATATCGCGCTCTTGCACTTCGATACCCATTTCCTTGAGTAGAATAATTATCGTATCACGCGTAATACTCTCGAGAATATCACTAGTAACCGACGGTGTAATAGCAACGCCATTACGAATCATAAACACGCACATCCCCTGTCCTTCAGATATCTTACCTCTACTATTTAACATGATGGCAGCATCGTAACCATCGATTTTGGCCTGAATGCCAGCATAGCGAGAGTTATTATAATTAGCATTTGATTTTGCCCGTGCTGGCATAGAGCGATCTGAAATTCGCTCCCAGGATGAAACTTGTGCGCGCACACCATCCTCGACTTTCTGCGGCGTACCGCGTTCAATAGCGGTGATAAATTGACCAATGGGCCCGCGTGCAGATGACTCACCGTATTCATCCAAATAAACCGTTGGACGAATGTGCACCGACGCTTTGAAATTATTGCGCCGCATCAATTCTACCGTTGCGTCACACAGCGGGCCTGCAGGGGCAATTTCACCGAAACGCATTATCCGTTGTGATAGTTCGATACGCTCCATATGATCTTGTAGCCGGAACAAAAACAGTTTCCCTTTATCGGCATTCCAGTAACCACGAATACCTTCAAACACCGATGCACCATATTTAACCGCCGGTGAGAACACATGTATGTTGGCCTGATCCCAAGGTACGTATTCGCCATTAAAGTAGACGATCAAATCTTTAAATTTATCTGTACTCATTGCTTTTAAGCCTTTTCAAGAATGTCATCGGGGATTTCAACGTTGTAATTCAAACCTGAGCGACCACCATCAACGAAAATCGTTTCACCTGTCATATACGATGAATCATCACTGGCTAGGAAGAATACCGGGCCGGCAACGTCACGTACTTGGCCTAAACGACGCATCGGTATACGAGTCAGAATTTTTCGACGCGCTTCTTTGTCATTAAGCAGTCCTTCACGACTTAGATCAGTCACAATCGTTCCAGGGCCAACAGCATTCACGCGAATACCATGTGGTGCTAATGACAATGCCATCGCATTCGTCAGTGCCGACACTCCTCCTTTCGAGGTAGCATAAGGTGAAATTCCCGGCATCGTCATACGCACACTGGTTGAAGACATATTAACTATTGCGCCTCCTTTACCCCTTGCAACCATGTGCCTGCCAACTTTTTGACCAAACAAGTACATTGATTTCAAGTTAGTTCGAATGACGTCATCAAACTGTTCTTCGGTAATATCAAGAAAATCACCGCGACGTTGAATACCTGCATTCGAAACTAATACGTCAATGTGACCAAAATCTTCAACCACCTGATCGATGGTCGTATCTACTTCTACCTTAAAGCCTACATCACACTTATAGAATGAGGTTTTAACTCCATATTTCTCAGCGATCTCAGCTACGGTTTTTTGTCCCACCTCTTCGAGCATATCGACAATCGCAATATTACAGCCCTCTTCTGCAAAGCGTTCTGCACAGGCACGCCCAATTGAACGGGCAGCACCGGTTACTAAAATATTCTTACCTTTCATACCCATGATTATTTCCCCCTACACTTCACGAAGCGCGTTGAATTGATCGATATAACCCGAACCATCTATACGGGCAGCGATTAAGGTTGTGCGTCCTGTTTTAAGTGCTGCCGTTAAGGCATCGCCGAGCTTATGCGCCGTATCAACGACAACACCATCGGCACCAAAACCTTGTGCCAGTGCTTCCCAATTCAAACCACCGATACTAACGCCATGCCTTGGAATACCTTTGAGGGCCTGCTTAATTCGGATTAATGCAATTTCTTCATCATCGAAAACGACAACGATAATAGGTAGGTTTTCTTTGACTGAGGTTTGTAATTCGGCAACGGCCATCAGGAATCCGCCATCACCAGCAAAAGCGACAACCGGGCTTTTAGGTCGCGCCAAACGAGCCGCCAATGCACCTGGTATAGCGTAACCCATGGTGCCCAGTCCATTTGAGGTAAGGAAGTTGCGCTCACCATGAGATTTCCACTTCTGTACAACGAGTAATCGGCTTGCACCCGCATCACAGGTGGCCACGGTATCCCGCGGTAACACATCGCAGGCTGCTTCCATCGCCGCCTGAGGTGACAGGCCTTTACAAGGCGTATTCAATGCATTGGAAACAGCGATTCGAAAATCACTCGCCGCTTTTAATCCCCAGCCCTGGCCCGCTTCACAAAAGTCAGTCAGACCGTGAACTATCAATTTGATATCGCCGACCATTTCCATATCGAAAGGGATTAAGCAACCCAGCGATGGAACATTCGCCAGTGATAACACTGGAATGGTGTAAGGCCATGGCTTGGGCTGAAGTTCAACTATGTCTAGCCCGATGGTGATAATTAAATCGGACTGATTCACCAGCTCGCGCTCGATAGTGCCACCAATTATGCAACCTGCACTCAATTCGTGATCTTCAGGAATCGCGCCTTTGCATTTAGAAGTGGTTAGTATAGGTGCGCCCAATTTTTCGGCCAATGCAACCAGCTCTGCAGAAGCCTTATCCCAATAAACGCCAAGGCCAGCCAGTATGATCGGCTTACGTGCCTTCGAGATCATATCCAGTGGCTTACGCAATGCTTTTCTATCCGGCTCAATGGATACACGCTCGGGTAGTAATAGTTTTGGCTCACCCACCAAAGGAGGTGCTTGTTTGGTGATTTCTGGCGAAGGAATATCAATATGCACAGGGCCAGGTGTCCCTGATGTGGCGACCTGGAACGCATGGCGAATTTGTAAACTCGCTGTATTTGCTTGTAAGGTAGTATTCCATTTCGTGATGGGTGCAAAAATCTTCTGATGGTCAATCGTCTGACGCAATCTTGTTTCGTAAATATCTGTTGGGTATTGATCGGTAAGTGCAATCAAAGGCGCACGATCTAGCCAAGCATAGGCAACCCCGTTCACCATGTTCGTTGCACCTGGTCCACGAGTTGACGTACAGAGGCCCGGGCTACCGGTCATTTCGCCCCATGTAGCAGCCAGTATTGCCCCAGCTACCTCCTGCTTCATTAAGATGTAGCGCATATCACGTTCACGAGCGGCATCCATTAAATGAACAGTATCACCTCCTGGGTGACCGACGATAAAAGGCGTTCCTACATCACGAAAAGCCTCGGCTAGTACTTCTACAGTATTACTCATGGGTCATTCCTAATCGGTAATTTGGGTGTAGTGGATATCGATAATCAGATTCAAGTGGTTATCAACTGTTATAGTCGTATCCGGTCCTGCGACAACAGTTGATTCACGTTCTTCTATCACCGCGGGCCCAGAAAAACTGGTACCTGCGGCAAGGCCATATCGATTGTAAATTTTGCAGGGTGCGTAACCCGTCTCTGGGAAGTAAACCTGACGCTCACCCTTGTCGGCTGCGCCCCGGTCAATTTGCTGACCTTCGAAATTCAGTTGAATATTCGGCGTAGGACCAGAAGCATTAATACGCCATGCCACTGTTTCGATGGCAACGTCAGAAATGCTACGGCCAAACAATTCGGTATAACGCTTCAGGAAATCAGCCTTAAGCAATTGGGGTAGGTTAACGCCTGTTAAATCATCTGGTAGATCGACTGAAATCTCAAAACCCTGGCCCTTGTATCGCATTTCAACACGCTGCTTAATAGTGATCGTTTTTACATCACCGCCCGCTTCAACCAGCGATTGAATCGCAGTTTCTGACAAATCCTGGTAAATCTTAAGTACTTTTTCTAGATCGAGTTGATCTAGAAGCGACACATAACTGTGAACACCTTCGGTAGCAGGAGCGGCAATTAAAAAACCAAGCGCTGAAGAAACACCGGCACCCAGCGGGCAGATAAAACGATTCAATTTGAGTTGCTTGGCTACACCATAGGCATGTACGGGACCGGCACCGCCGGTGGCAACTAGAGTATAACGACGTGGATCGCGCCCTTTTTCTGAAATATGTGAGCGAGTTGCTGCGGCCATATTATTATTCACAATGGCATGAATTCCCGCAGCAACGGCAGTCACATCCAACCCAGAAGGCCCCGCTAGCTTTACATCAATCGCGTCGCGTACTCCATCAACGTTGAGCGACATTTCACCACCAAGAAAATAGTCTGGTGACAAATAACCCAACAATAAATCAGCGTCGGTAACTGTGGGATCTTCACCACCTAAACCATAACAAACAGGACCAGGTTCCGACGCAGCGCTATCAGGACCTACTTTTAACAACCCCATGGCATCAAGACGAGAAATCGAACCGCCTCCAGCACCAATTTCGATTAAGTCAATAACCGGAACCTTAAGTGGAATACCTGATCCTTTTCTAAAGCGACATACTCTACCTGCTTCGAACGTATTCGCATGCTCTGGTTCGAAATTTTCAATGAGGCACATTTTTGCTGTCGTGCCTCCCATATCAAACGCTATCACAGATTTAGTATCAGTCAGTCTACCGTAGTAAGCACCTGAGATTGCACCTGCAGCGGGACCCGATTCAATCATTTGAATTGGTGCCTCCTGCGCTACGCGAAGTGCCGCTATACCACCGCCGGAAAGCATCACATTTAAAGGCCCTTTGAGCCCTAATGCAGTTAACTTCTCCTGTAGATCAGTAATGTAACGACGCATTAGCGGCAATACATAAGCATTTGCAACAGCCGTACAGGTACGCTCGTATTCCCGTATTTCGGGAGCTACTGCCGTTGATATTGTCACGGGTAAATTAGGGTGGTCGGAAAGAATAATGTCACTTGCACGTTTCTCGTGCTCTGCATTAATATAGGCATTAATGAAACAAATCGCTATAGCATCGACGCCTTGGGTCACCAGTTCATCACTAGCCGCCTTCAGTCCAGCCTCATCCAGTTCTACTAGGATTTCACCATCAGAACTAATACGCTCGTTAACCGTGAGGCGTAGATAACGAGGCACTAAAGGCTCAGGCTTTTCGAGGAATAAATCGTACAGGTCGTAACGCATTTCATGTCCCACTTCCAATACGTCACGAAAACCGCCGGTAGTAATTAATCCAACCTTTGCACCTAGACGCTCGATAACCGCGTTGGTAACCAAGGTCGTACCATGTACGATGCCATCGAGCTGCGACATTTTGACACCTGCCTCAAGTGCTATGCGTTCAACCCCTTCACAGATCGCTTTACCAGGATCAGTTGGCGTCGTTAGCTGCTTACCGGTGAATATCATATCCCGGTGCTCATCGACTAATACGAAGTCTGTAAAAGTGCCACCAACATCAACACCTATTCTAATTCTTTTCTGCATTTCGGATTTTCTCTTAAACGATCGTTCAGGTTATTACTTAGATGTTGATACTTTTTACGTCTCATATCCATATTCTGCTTTCGCTGCTGCTGTTGAGACATAGCCATTATCAATATCTCGTTGAATAGATGCTGGATCACGTGCTTCAGGGTTCCCAAATCCACCACCGCCGGGAAAGTGCAACTTTAGCAATTCACCAGGCTTCAATACATCGCGAGACTTTAGATGAGCATGGGACCCATCGCTCAGCTTAACTTTCGAGAGAGAGCCGTTTTTAGCCCCAAGAATACCCATCGGAGGGTATTTCCCGCGGTCAGCTAATGTAGATAAATTGACTGGGAATTTGGATAGCACTTCAATTTCAATGTCCTGCCCCAAGCCGCCGCGAAATTCGCCAGCACCGCCGGAATCCATCGCCAATTCTTTTTTCCATACTCGCAAGGGTGAGGCACTTTCCAGCGCCTCGATGCTACCAACACCCGTATTCGAAGGAAAAGCCGTACAGGCATAGCCGTCCATGCGATGATTCGCACCTAAGCCGCCGCAGGCAAATAAAACCTGATTGAATCGATTACCTTGGAGATCCACACCGCCATAGACGGTCCGCAATGTCGGTGAACTACCCGAGTCCGCACTCACTTTTTCGGGGACAATTTGAGCCAAGCATCGGTAGATAACACCAGGTAAAAAATGACCGGTTAAATGTCGCGCTGCAGTTGGAGCGGGTGAAGTCGGATTAAGTATGGATCCCTCGGGGGCTGATACGGTAACTGGTAAAAACGAACCCTCATTCCGGGGGCTATCAGGGTCGAGCGCGCACTTTATGGGATACGTTGCATAGGAATAGGTGTACTTCAAAACTGAGTTTATTCCGCGGGCTATCTGTGGGGAAGTACCTGCAAAATCCAGATGAAGGTCAGACCCCTTGATTGTTAGCTCACATTCAATATGGGTCTCTTCATCATCAAAACCGTCTGCATCGACCGAAGCATGCCAACTACCATCAGGTACTGCTTCAATAGCCGTTCTCATTGCGCGCTCTGCTCGGCTACGCAATGCTTCAGAGAGACTGGTAAGCTCATCCAGTCCGGTATCTTCAAGAAACTGCTGGACACCTTTAGCACATACCCGCTGAGCAGCCACCTGGGCGTATATATCCCCGATCACTTGATCAGGAACGCGAACGTTCGAGCGAATCGTTTCACCCACAAATGGGTCCTCAACATTTTCACGGATAAATTTCACCGGCATGATGCGCAAACCTTCTTCAACAAGCTCGCGACAATCAGAACCCCACCCTGCCCCACCGATATCAGGAAGGTGTGCAATCGAACCGGAAAATGCCACCAGCTTATCTTTGTAGAAAATAGGTGACGCCATCGTAATATCTGGCAAATGACCGGAGCCAATCCACGGATCATTGGTAATAATGCAATCGCCGGGGCGCCACTCTTCAATTGGTATGCGGTCAAGAAAATCTCGTACAGAGCTCGGCAACATGCCGACAAACGAGGGAATCCCGCCAGTATTTTCTGCTAGGCAATTACAGTTTGCATCCATCAATACGGTACAAAAATCATTTGATTCACGCACCAAGGTAGAAAAAGCCGTGCGCAATAACGCTGCTGCTGACTCGTCTGCGATAGAGATTAATCTCGACCACAGAATCTCTAAAGTGACCGGGTCAAAATCATCTTTTATTTGCTCGTTCAATGTCTGTATCTCCTCAGCTGCTATATTTCCCCATCTTCTATGTGACTTCGAAGTCATGGAGATGACGCGGTATAAAAAACTTGTGTTTATCTTATATAGGCGCTAATTTATACAAATGCATAAAACTAGTCAAGGCTTATACGATTGAATAATACCAACCAAAAGAACGTCTCCATAGAATTCTTCACTTGTTTGATATTGATTCGTCGTTAAATAAAAGATACTACTGCCTTAGGTTTTAACTCAATTGTTAATTAGCCCAGTACTAAAAACACTTTGCCAACAGGAGATGACCTGGTGAACGAGATACTTAAATTTTATAGCGCAGGAGAATGGACAACCGGTAACGGCGAACCATTCGCTACAATAAACCCTGCAACCGGTGTTACAATTTCGATGGTTAGCGGTGCGTCTGTGGCTGACGTCGACAACACTGCCAAAAAGGCAAAACGTTCGTTCAATAACCCAAGCTGGCGTGATTTGAAACCGCATGAGCGCGCTCGATTTCTCTACCGTATTGGTGAACTGATTGATGCGGAGGCCGAAAAACTTAGCTATATTCAGATGACCGACAACGGCAAAACCATTACCGAATGCCGCCAGATGATTGTCGGTGCGGCAAACTGCTTTCGTTATTATTCAAGTGTTTGCGAAACCTTGGAAGGTGTCGTCACGCCCTCCCGCGGGGACTATATGTCAATGGCGGTGAGCGAACCTATCGGCATCATCGGCTTGATCACTCCCTGGAATTCACCAGCCTTGCTTGAGGCCAATAAAATCGCACCAGCACTCGCCGCAGGAAATTGCGTGATACTTAAGCCATCTGAAGTCACTCCTCTCATTGCACTGGAGTACGCTCGCATTGGCGAAGAAGCCGGCTTACCTCCCGGCGTTTTGTCCGTCATCACAGGGGCATCCGATATAGGCCGCGCTATAGTCGAGCATCCAGATATTGGCATGATTAGCTTTACCGGTGGTCCTGTGGCAGGAAAGCGGATTGCTGCGAGTGCTGGCGCTTTATTAAAACCTGTAATACTAGAATTGGGCGGTAAATCACCGAATATAGTATTTGCCGATGCCGACTTCGATGCTGCACTGAATGGTGTAGTGAGCGGAATATTTTCTGGTACAGGGCAATCCTGTGTCGCCGGCTCAAGAGTTTTTATCCAGAGCTCGATTTTCGATAAATTTGTATCAGCATTAGTTGAACGCGCCAATAAATTAGTCATGGGCCCGCCTGATGCAATATTGACTGAATTAGGACCTTTAGCCACCTTTCAGCACCGTGATCTAGTGCATAGTCTTGTAGCGCGAGCAATTGAGCAAGGCGCAGATCTTCTCTGCGGAGGTGAAATACCCAAAATAGGAGCGCTAGTATCGGGCGCCTACTATCCTGCTACTGTAATTAGCAATGTCACCAATCGGTCCAGCATTTGTCAGGAAGAAATTTTTGGCCCCGTGGTCACCGTATTGCCTTTTGACGACGAGAAAGACTTACTTCGCCAAGCCAATGATAGCGTCTATGGACTAGCCTCTGGAATTTGGACAAACGATCTAAAACGCGCGTGGCGAGTTGCTCGTGAATTGCAAGCGGGGACGGTTTGGATCAATACTTATAAACAACAATCGATCTCGACACCTTTTGGAGGCTATAAGGAGAGTGGACTGGGCCGAGAGAAAGGAACCCAGGGGATGCGCGTTTATATGCAAACTAAAGCAATAGTCTGGGCTGACTAAGGCATCGTCATGCACGGTTTCATAGCTTGAGATTATCTGCTTCTAACTCTTCGCTTACCATAGCTACCACTCGAGTCAATCCGGCTGAACGCACATGCTCTTGCGCTACCGCCTTGGCGGCTACTGGGTCCCGTGCTCGCAATGCCTCAAACAACTTTCGATGCTCTCGCTGAGCCTCATTCCAACGCTCATGCGTAGGGTATACAGGCTTCCATATTAATATTTTCGCAGTATTGATCACTTCAAGCGATTGGTTAAGGAACCTGTTCCCTGAAATATCAAATATCATTTTGTGAAATTGTTCATTTATATTGGCCAATTCGCTCCCGGTTTGGTCACGCCCTTCCTCTAATTGCAAAAGAATAGCGTCCAGCCCCTCAATCACATCATCAGTAATCACCTTGGCAGCCATTTCAGCTGCAAGGCCCTCTATCATTTCTCGATATGCATAGAAGTCCGATACCTGTCTGCGGCTAAGGGTAGCCACGGTAATGCCTTTCCATGGCTCCATCACGATTAATCCCTCAGCTTCAAGAATACGAATCGCTTCCCTGATCGGAGTACGACTGACTTTAAGCTCTGCGCCTATGGCTCCTTCTTTCAGCCACTCGCCTGGCAGGTATCGACCCTCGGCAATACCATCTCGGATATGATCCCTGACCTCGTCAGTCAATGAGCGCCTTAGCGGTTTCGATTCATCTACTTTCATGTTGAAAACTCACTACGCTAAAAAATATTGACGTTAGTATACATATTTCACCCACGAAGCATACGCTATTTTCCAGTTGGCGCTTAGAGCATCTGCTTCAGGGATCATTCATGTGACTGAAACGCTAATTAAAGTAGGCGATCATCGAAAACCTCCATAGGCTGCTGGGCACCTGATACCTGAAGGCTAAATTGTTTCAATGAACCAGCATTTATAATGCCCGTCCTCTTGAAATTTAAACAGCAAAAAGGTAAATTATACAATTGAATAACAATCATGTGCCGACCACCTAATATAAATCGTAATTCTATGGCTGAAAAAAATACCATGTCATCCACTATCCGTGAACCTTACAGTATACCCACAGCCTATCAAACTCTGGGTTCAAGTGAATTCGAAAGAGAGGCATTGCTTAAGGCTATTCAGGCAGATGCCGTAGTGATTGGCGCTGGAATTACCGGTAGCACGCTAGCAGTACACCTTTCTGAAGCCGGAAAATCTGTTGTACAGCTTGAAGCTAACGTTCCTGGCTGGGGTGGTTCTGGACGTGCCTTTGGTTCAGTAGTGCCCTGCCACAAAAACAGCGAAGAAGCGATAATCCGGCACTATGGCGAGCAACGTGGCACTCGGCTAATTGATGCTTTAGCGCATGGCCCCGCACTCGTTTCAGAATTACTCAATCGCCACAATATAGATGCCGCTTTTGCTGGTGGTGGGTGGGCTTTCGGCGCCCACTCAAAGCCATTCTATAGAAAACTACAAAAGCGCGCCGAATACTGGCAAGCACGGAATGCAGATGTCGAATATCTCAATGCCAGCGAATTTAGCCAAGTCATTGGCAGTGACTACTACCGCGGTGGTCTAATTGATCGACGCGCGTTATCGGTTAACCCGTACGCTTATGCTAAAGGCCTATTCAAGACCGCTCATCAACTAGGAGCCAAGCAATACACACATACCCCGGCTGTTAATGTAGAGCAAAAGGGACATAGCACGTGGCGGGTCACGACTCCCCAGGGCAGCGTTGAATGCGAGAATGTATACTTTTGCACTAACGCTTACACAAAAGGTGTTTGGCCAGGGCTTGAGAAAGGCTTTGTCCGTGTGCGAGGCTTTGGCGCAACCACCACTGCAATTGACCCAGCTCAGTTAGCTGATATCCTTCCTCAGAATCACTTTATCACTGATACTCGAAAACTCTGGTCCGGCATCAGGAAGCTTCCAAGCGGGCAGATACATTTAGGGGTCGGCGGCCCCGCCATGGGCGCCAAAGGTAAAGCGGATTTGAAAGTCGCCAGGCAGCGCCTCAAAGATGTATACCCCGCAATTGGATCTGTTGAGTGGGGTGAAAGCTGGAGCGGCTGGATTGCAATCAGTACCGATCAGTTTCCACGAATACTGCGTCTGGCCAATGGCGTATGGGCCACTCAAGGCTACAGTGGTCGTGGTATTGCAATGGCTACATTACTCGGCCGAGAGCTCAGCCTCTGCCAAGGTGATACTGAACGCAAAGATTTAATGCTGCCAGTGGATAAGAAGATCCCTTGGGTACCTTTTCACCCGTTTTCCCCAGTAGGGGCCGCAGCTATGATTGCCTTGTATGGCATACAAGACGCTATAGCTGATAGAAGCAAATAAATGCACATGCACACTCTCTAAAACTCACTATGCAAATCAATCACGGTTAGAATCTGGTCGCGGCCAGGCCGACTTGACTGCATTAACAATGATGGACACGGACATGAATAATCTGGCAAAAACCTATAGTAGGATCATCCCGTTCTTGGTCATATCTCTTGCCGGCTTAACGGCTTGTCAGACCACTGGAAACAGCTCAATTCCGCGGACTGCTGACGGTAATCCAGATTTTGGTGGAATCTGGCAATCCATCGGCAGCGCGCACTACAACATAGAACCTCATGGCGCAGATTTTCCACCACTGTCGATGCTTGGCGCTGCAGGTGCAATACCAGGTGGTCTGGGCGTGGTTGAGGGTGAGACGATACCCTATACGCCAGCTGCCCGTGGGCAGCAACAGACCAACAAGGAAGATTGGTTAGCCTTGGACCCCGTCGCTAAGTGTTTTATGCCTGGTATTCCTCGCGCTAATTACATGCCTTTCCCATTTCAGATTGTCCAGTCACCACAACACATTGTGATGGCGTATGAATTCGCCAGTGCAAGCCGACTTGTCTATATGAACAGGCCCGATTTTGAAGCACCAGTATATAGTTGGATGGGTCACGGTCGAGGTCATTTTGAAGGCGACTCTCTTGTTATCGATGTGACGGATCAGGTACCGGATACCTGGTTTGATCATGCGGGCAATCACCATACCGACGCACTGCGGGTAACGGAGCGTTATACCCACATTGGTCCTAATGTATTGATGTACGAAGCAACCCTGATTGATCCCAATGTCTACACCAGACCCTGGACTATTCGTCTACCATTGTATCGACGACTAGATACAAATATGCAGTTGCTTGAATTTAAATGCGTAGAATTTGCAGAAGAGATGATGTATGGCCATCTGAGTAAAGATGCAGAGACTCCTTGAGCGACTTTTATAAGTCTCTACTCTTTTCCACAGCATGAAGGGAGCGGCACATCCCTCAAGTAAGAGTGCGGGTTCCTGTTTACATAACCTCTACTGTTAATTCATGCTTAGTAGATTGTTTTTAAAACCTACTGAGAAAAAGTAATTAAGTGGCTCACAGTCAAATAGTAGATCTATAAGGCCAATCGATTCACTTACATAAACTAAAGGCTGCGAGATGGCAGAAAGTAACAAAATAAAGCACCAGCAGTGGAAAATCCTTGCTTTGATGTTTTTGGCCTATGGCGGGACAATGCTCTGTCGCAATACACTTGGCGCCTTAGGTCCTGCCATGTCCGAAGACCCAGAAATCATGTTAACCACATCTCAGTTTGGCGAAATATTAGCCTGGGGAGCAGTGGGCTCGATAGTGGGGAAGTTATTTTCAGGAATAGTTGCTGATTTTATTGGTGGAAGGCGAGCTTTGTTTGCTTGTCTATTTACTGTGGCACTATCAACAATGGCCTTCTCACTACCTTCATCGGTTTTCTTTTTTAGCCTCATTCATTTCATTATGCGCGTATCACAGACCATAGGTTGGCCCTCTGTAGGCCTGCTTATTAATCAATGGTTTCCAAAACAACATCATGGCAAAGCTTGGGGCATTATATCAACGAGCTCTCGTATTCATACCGCATTGTCGGCAGTACTATTGGGAGCTCTAGTAGCCGCGTTTAGCTGGAGATCTTCTTTTGTAATAGCGGGATCTTTTTACTTAGTAGCTTCATTCATATTTTTGTATATTATTAAATCATCTCCCACAAAAGTAGGTCTTAAGGATTTTAGTGAAGGAGCTGCGCATACAAGCTTGTCTGAAACATTAAAAAGTATTTTTGAATGGCTCATTATTTTGAAAAAAGATTTATGTTTCGTTTACATAACACTTATGATGATGATGCTATTTGTTTTGTATGATTTTGTAGCTTATGCACCTCTTTACTTAAATCAAGCCACAGGCTTAAGTGCCGCAGATGCCGCGAAAGCCTCGGCATTTTTTCCTCTTGGAGCTCTCGTTTCTGTGGTGATTTTTGGCTTTCTATACGACCACTTAAAGTTTGATAACCTAAGAATATTACTCATCTGCTGCCTGAGTTTAAGCACATTATTTGTTGGCTTGCTATGGTCCATAGCCTCTTTTGGACTCAGCCCAGGTGCAACGCAAATCCTGAGTTTTATTTTGATTTTCATGTTTGGTTTCACGTTCGCTCCAGCGTGGTACCTACCAGTTAACGTTTACATTACCGGCTTAGGCGGATACCACATTGGTTTTACACTCACTTTAGTGGATGTATTCGGCTACATTTCGTCAGCTATTTTTAATGTTGTCGCTGGAAGACTTGCAGAATTCAGCTGGGATTACTATTTACTATTTGTAATGATCTTCAGTGTCTTTGCCACAGCTTTTCTGTTTATGTTTTTCAGAGAAATGAAAAAGAGGCAGTAGCACATCGAGCATAATTCGGATTTACCACAGAACCGTATACAATTTATCGATACCAAGGCATCCCGAACTCCCTATGAAAATAGAAGGATTCAGAGAGGTCAAAACTAAGACTAGGAAGTGGAGATTAGTTTTTACTTCGAATCAATAAAGATCGACGTAAATATTACAATTTATCTATAGGCGCTGAGCGCCGGTAGCTCAGTGAAATATAAAGGTTATACTAATGGAAGAATCGCAGCAAACGACCCCAGACTTAAGTCAATACGGCATCACTGATGTCAATCAAGTCTTCTACAACCCGTCCTATGAATTTCTTTTTGAGCAAGAAACAAATCCCCAGCTAAACGGCTACGAGAAAGGACAGCTGACAGAATCGGGAGCGGTTGCGGTAGACACTGGAGTTTTTAGCGGGCGATCTCCAAAAGACAAATATTTAGTCAGGGATGACATAAGCCGAGACACTGTGTGGTGGTCGGACCAGGGTAATAACGACAATAAGCCCATCGACCAAGCAACTTGGGCTAGCCTCAAGTCGAAGGTAACCGAAAGACTTAGTGGGAAGCAGCTCTATGTTGTCGATTCAATCTGCGGCGCGAATGAGAACAGTCATTTAAAAGTACGTTTCATCATGGAAGTCGCCTGGCAGGCACATTTCGTTAAGAATATGTTCATACGGCCAACGCCCGAGCAGCTTCAAGATTTCGAGCCCGACTTTATCGTAATGAATGGCGCTAAGTGCTCGAATCCTGACTGGCAACAACAGGGTTTGAATTCAGAAAACTTCATTGCGTTTAATCTTACTGAGAAGATTCAGCTAATTGGCGGAACCTGGTATGGCGGCGAGATGAAAAAAGGCATGTTTTCAATGATGAACTACGTATTGCCACTCAACGGTATGGCATCGATGCACTGTTCAGCCAATATTGGCAAAGATGGAACCACGGCAATTTTTTTCGGCCTCTCCGGTACTGGCAAGACCACCCTCTCTACCGACCCAGAACGGGAATTAATAGGCGATGACGAGCACGGCTGGGATGACGATGGAGTCTTCAATTTTGAAGGAGGCTGCTATGCTAAAACAATTAGACTGAGCAAAGAGAGTGAACCGGACATATTCAAGGCGATCCGTCGTGACGCATTATTGGAAAATGTCAGCGTTAACGAGGCAGGGATCATAGACTACGACGATGCTTCCAAGACCGAAAACACTCGAGTTTCCTATCCGATTTATCATATCGAGAATATCGTCGCGCCCATTTCGAAAGGAGGCCACGCCAAACAAGTCATATTTCTTACGGCAGACGCTTTTGGCGTACTTCCTCCAGTGTCAAAGCTATCGCCAGAGCAAACTAAGTATCACTTTCTGTCGGGCTTTACTGCTAAGTTAGCAGGAACTGAACGTGGCGTTACTGAACCTACCCCTACTTTTTCTAGCTGTTTTGGCGCGGCATTTCTTTCGCTACACCCTACGAAGTACGCACAGGAATTGGTTAAAAGAATGAATGCGGCTGGATCGACGGCCTACCTCGTCAATACTGGCTGGAATGGGACGAGCAAGCGGATATCACTTTCTGCCACTCGTGCCATTATTCGAGCAATACTCGATGGGTCCATAGATTGCGCTGCGACTTTTACTCTTCCCTACTTCAACTTAGAAGTGCCAGTATCTGTGAACTCGGTTGACAGCAACCTACTTGACCCTCGGAATACTTATGGAGCAGCTGCCACATGGAACAAAAAGGCGATAAATCTAGCACAATTATTTGTAGAAAACTTTGAGAAATTCACCGACAACAGCGCAGGCAAAGCTCTTGTAGCTGCTGGACCGCAACTACCTTAGACGAGTGAATTCTTGAACAGGAAACTCAACGAGAGCCCAAGCCTCACATGAATTCACTTCCTCAAAACACCTGACAAAGTCTTCGCGCTTCATAGATCGATGCGTGAATATTACGTGATGCAACTGAGTCGCCAATTCGATAAAGCCTGAATTCACTGGTCGAATTGGCTATCGAAGTTTGAGGTTTGAATTTTGTCAATTCCGTAATGCCTATCTGGCCATGGTTTTGAGATGCTGGTTTCAGCTCAAAATAGAGATCATCATTGGGCAAAGTACCGTATTCGACAACAACCTGATCAAAGATACGAGTGCTCGCTTCTTCAGAATAATCGTTCCAAAGATGAGCTTCAAGACGCCCATCTTTTTCTTTGATGCCTACCAACTGCATATCAGTAGTTACTTTACGACACTTTTTGTAAATCTCGCGAAGCATAGGTGGATAATTCGTAGCTCCAATCCAAGAACCCAACAACCGATCACGGGTCATAAATTCAATTTCACAGCCGCCCTGCATCAACATTTCAGCACAGCTAGGGCCGGACTCTGTTCCATTCTCATCATAAATGAGTACTTCTTTTTTAAGCGGTTCATGACCATTCAGCACATCCCATGTAGAAACTGCTAAATCAGAACCAAACTCTAGGAAATCGAAATTCGGGATTCCGCCGGTTGCAATAATGACAATATCTGCTTCAAGCTCGCGAATATCCTCTGCCTCCATATATTTATTGGTATGAATAGGTACTCCAATCTCTTGCAGTTCGGATATTAACCAATCCACAACACCCACCAGATTTTCACGCCTAGGGGCCTTGGCCGCAGTCAAAACTTGTCCACCGGCGTAAACAGCAGCCTCAAAAACACTGACATCATGCCCCCTCAGCGCGGAAACTCTTGCTGCCTCCAAGCCGGCAGGACCGGCACCAACAATCACAATTTTCTTTCGTTGAGTGTCAGTGCTCACAATGAGTTGTGGCACAGTCTTCTCACGCCCAGTTGCCGGATTATGCAAGCAATAAGCAGCCCCGGTCAGATAGATCTGATCAATGCAGTGACCCGCTCCCACACAGGGGCGAATTCGATGTTCATCTCCTTCAGCTACTTTTTTTAGAATATGTGGGTCGGCAATATGCGCTCGGGTCATGCCAACTAGATCAACCGAGTCTGATTGAAGTGCATGACGTGCTGTAGCGACGTCCGCCACGCCGCAGGAATGAAGAATAGGAATATCGAGCCGCGCTTTCACCGCCTTTACTTTGTCCAGAAACGGCGACGAGGGTGAACCAATCGGCGGAATAACCCTACTCATCGACATTTCATTCCCACTGCTGGCCCCCCAGACAATATTAAGATAATCCACCAGGCCGCTTTCTGCATACCGCTTCATGATCTCAAAGGCCTCGCTCTCATCTCCACCACCGCGAATACCTTCTCCACCAGAGACACGGAGGCCTACAATGAAATCTTCACCAACCTGCCTGCGTACTTCTCTTATGACCTCAAAATTAAATCGCATACGCTTTTCAAGCGACCCGCCCCACTCGTCATTCCGAAAATTCTGTGACGGAGACACGAATGATCCGGCCAAATGACTAAAAGTTAGGATTTCTACGCCATCCAGCCCGCCCTCCTTAGCTCGCCTAGCGGCCTGACCGTAGTCTTTTATTATCCGAGCAATGTCCTCTTCTTCTGCTATTTTAGGAAACCTCCGGTGAGCCATCTCGCGTTGGCAGGAAGACCAAATCAGTGGAAGCCAGTCGCCTTGCGCCCAGCTTGACCGGCGTCCCATATGAGTAATCTGCGTGATAGCAGCACACTCGTATCGATGCATGGTATCAGCCAACTTTTGAAGCCAAGGTATTACTTTGTCATCAGAAAGATCGACATTACCAAATGTCCCCGGAGAGTCCTGACTTACAACAGCAGAGCCGCCAATCATGGACATACCAATACCACCCTTAGCCTTTTCTTCATGGTATAGACGATACCTTTCCTTAGGCATTGACTCCTCTGTCAAAAATGGTTCATGACAGGCCGAAAATATACGGTTCTTCAACTTGAGGTGCTTTAGTGTATATGGCTGAAACAAAGGATCGGTACTAATACTCATGGATGACTCCATTTAATTGTGTGCGCTGCTAAATTTATCTGAGCAGAATAGTGGGGAATGATGATGGGCAATGCGCATCTATTTCTCAGCGTTTTGAAACAAGGTTTAAAATAGTCAATTGCGATTCCATAAATACTCACTCCGCACGCCTAACAGAATGCCTCTCGCTGGGAGCCACGAATCGCTTGCTACCCGCTGCTCTTGCAACTTCGATCCGACCCTGTCGGTATGAATCCACCTGGCGTCTTATGGCAGGGTCCAGTGATTTCTCATCCGGTGCGACTCGACTCAAAGCCATCCTTGCCGTCGTTACAGCCAACTCAAAGTCACCTATAGCAGCTTGGGCCGTCGCTAGCGTACTTAGCGACATGGCGTCAGGTTCGGGGAGCAGTTGTAGCGCTCGGTTGGCCAACTCTAGAGCTTCGCCAGCTCTGCGCTTGCCGGGATCAGGATGACTTGCCAGCAAGCGAGCCGCGGAGTGGAGGGTCAGAGGTTCATTAGGATTAAGAGCCAAGGCGGCGCGAAAACTTAACAGAGCATCGTCGAAACGACCCAGATAGGACTGTGCGCGGCCTAGGCGAAAAAATGCAGGAGCAAAGTCAGGATCCAATTGTGTAGCGAGCTTCAGGTGAGACTCCGCTGCCGCAACCTGATTCGAGAAACCCAGAGCCGTAGCTAGACTGAGATGCACACGGGAATCGTTTGGAGTGAGCTGGACACAACGACGCCAGTGCTCGAGCGCCTCGTCGTGTCGTCCCACATCAGTTAACGCGATAGCAAGACTCTGCAGCACCCTGGTGTTCTCCGGCGCGAATTGCAACGCCTCCTGAAGACGAGTCACCGCCTTATCTAGCTGACCAGCACGCCTATAGCTGCGAGCTAGATCTATGTAACTGTTGACGTCGAGCTCGCGTTCGATAAGTCTTTCCTGCCGTTCAATTACCCTCTGCTGCAAGTGGCGAGCCGAGAAACGTCCGAGACTTTCACTCTCGCCTTCGTTGCGGGGCAGGACCTGAATCCACAAGTCCGCCATCTCGTTCGATGACAGAGGGCCGAATTCGATGTCTTGTGGCGGGTTATTGGGATTGCGCTCGTTGTTGGCGGAGTTGTCGTAGCCGAATTCCATCGTTAAGGTCGTTCCACGTGGCAAACTGAGCGGTCGCTTGAAGCGGGACTCGTTCTGCCCGTAAAAATCCCATTCATCAATCCTCGCTAACCACTGCTGGCTCCCGTCCGGCAGAATGGCCCATGCCTTAATGTCCTTGCAGATGAAGTGGCAGTGAGGCAGAACGCTCAGTACACCGACATCAAAGGGCAACTCGTAACTGTCGCGAGTCATAAAGTTGGTGTCACCCGCAGCGATGGGCAGCCAGCGCGAGCCTAGCCAAATCATCTGCGGACTCAGCTTGGGAGGTTCGTCGGCAAAATAGAGTCCTATCTGAGGATCGATGATCTCCTCTAAACCCGACGGCATCATGTGCAACTGAACCACGAGATCCGCGTGGGCAGGGATTAGCCAGGCGAGCCCTTCGGCCAATTCGGAGGCTCGCTTCCCTGGGACCCAATTCACGAAATGACCGTCGGGAAAATGCGCCGTTGAGTTGTCCATTCCCCCGAAGCCGGCGCCAGGTTCCTCGTTATCGCGTCGCCACGAGGCGTCAGTCTCGTCAAGTCGAAACTCGGCGTGATGAACGACTTCGTGATTGCTTGGCATGAACTCAAGAGCACGCACATAGCGATCTGACGCAGTGACATTCGGTATCACAAAATTGCGAAATACGTCGGAGTCTTCTAACGGGAGAGTATATGGTGTCTGGATCTTCACGATCAGATCGGGTTCGCCTAGTTGCCAGCTCGTCTTCAATTGGCCAGTTGGGAGATGACCCAACGGCGACCCGGGTGCGGCGCCTTCGGATTCCATTACAAGGGTGTCGTCGTGGTTATGGCTGGCGGCAAGGGGGCTGGTGACTGCAAAATTGGGGTTAGTCAGGCCTTCATTGGTGATGACACCGCCGGTAGTTGCACATCCGGCCAAAAATAGAAAAGTAACTAGGGCGGCGATTGCTGGTCTAGTGACTGACATGATTCCCTATCCTCATATTGGCTTAATCAGGCCACGGTATTTTTAATTCTCGCCAGCAGCCTCTCGCCGCTCCTCCTCACGCGCTCCCTGCAACATATTAGGCAGCGCATAGTTGCCCTCATGACACGCAAATTCGTATATATCTCCGTCAGAATAGTCGAAGATAATTTCTCGAGTGTAAGGGGCAGAATAAGTCCCGGGGTCGTTCGAAGTAAGTTGATAACGTAACTGTCCATCACCTATGCGAGTAATGCGTTCAACATTTAGCTCGGCGCGGTTGTGGCTATGTTCACTCCTATCCGAAAAATTGCGCGTCTCCACCACCAAGGTGTCGCCATCCCAGTAGCCACGGGAATCGCCATGTAGCAGCTCGATAGCCTCGGGCGCATGGGGCATATCGGTTAGAGGAATGATTCGGGCGTCATGCATCATCTCCTGCACGATTACGACGTAATCCTTGGACTGTACGATTTGCCAGTAGCTGTTATATCCAGAATCCAGATAAGGTGCGCCATTGGTTATGCAGCGGTCATCTTGGCTGAGAGTCGCATAAGAGTCGAGAGTTTCAAATCTCTCGCCGACGGCAGCCGAGTTATTCCTCAACCGGGCCATCCGCTCACCTCTGGCTATGCCCTCGTCTGTAAGTGGGGGGTATTTGCCACTGGGTGGGTCAATAATCTGAGAAGTACGGTTATGTATACTCCGTTCCGCCAACCAGAACTGGTCATAGTTACCAGTAGAAGGATCATTGGATCCAGTATCTCCTGACAAGGCTGATGTAATCACTGATTCGCCAAAAAGGGCGTCATCGGCCCCTGCAGTAATTTCGCCTGCTCGCTGCGATATAATTTGCATTTCTTGCGCGGTGAGAAACTCCCGACCTTCGAATATATCTGGTCGCTGCACAGGTGTAACCGTGTTGTTTGCCCACACGCCTTGGAAATCTGGTTGTCCATCGTTAGTTCGAGGAACCTGATAGTCAGCTTGAGCGGATACGGCGCCGCAAGTGACAAGAGTAAAAATACTGAGTATGTAATAGGGGATTAGACACATATTGATTTTCATGGCTTTGTCTCTTGTTCAATAAATACTTTGAAAAAACTACGTTAGTTTAGCCGACTTTCGAGATAGACAAAATTAATTATTCAATTGTATAATCATCATATAGAGATGTAAATGTATATTTCTAATGTAGTTTAGACTCGCGGTCCTGGGGCATACTGACGAACCATAATTGTGGTTTTTACCATGAAAATCAGTAGAAAGGTATGATCGGCAACCATTGAGGTCAGCATTGACCACACCAAAAAAAATAGCATAACTAGCGTTGGTGGTGGTTTGTTCATAATCAGAGAAATTTAGAGAAGCCATAATGAGTAATATCAATATCGTCTGCGTAGAAGCCTTAATAAAAACTGGGTTGGTCGGCCTTTTTTTTTCGTTGTCGTCTACTAGCACAATGGCGCAGGCAAATCTGATGGCACAAACTGACGGATCAATGGCAGAGACTGGAAAGCCAGCTGCGCATGCCGGCCAGCGACCGACTAATAATTTACCAAATCCCTATGCCACCCAGCGTAATTTTGGTTCTTTGCCAGATGGCCGCCGTTGGGGCTCCGTCAGCGCGGTAGATATCGATATTGACGGCGTTCACGTGTGGGCAGCAGATCGTTGCGGTAACAATCAATGTGCCACGACTCCAGATATTAACCCTATTGTTAAACTTGATCCGAATGGGCATGTTGTTGAGCAATTCGGCGCCGGTCAAATTCTTTGGCCACATGGCATGGATGTGGATCACGAAGGCAATGTCTGGATTGCTGATTCCCGCGTTGCGCGGCAAGATGAAGTTAACGAAAATCCTGCCGCGGCCAGTTTAGGTAGTGCTGTACTAAAATTTAGTGCTGACGGTGAGCTGCTGCTGACTATCGGTACGCCGGGCGAGGTAGGCGACCCACCTACTCATCTTACCGACCCGAACGACGTTTTGATCGCAGCGAATGGACGCATCTATATATCTGAAACGCACGCTGCTCAGTTTCAGAATGAACCTGGCCCTGGTACCAAGAGCCGAATAACCATGTGGGAACCAGATGGTACTTACATAGGTTACTTTGGTGAATATGGGTGGGATGATGGCCAATTCCGATCGCCGCATGGTCTTGCTATGGACTCTCAGGGCCGTCTGTTTGTCGCAGATCGCGGCAACAATCGTATTCAAATCTTTACTCCAGACGGAAATTGGTTAGATACCTGGTATCAATTCAGTCGAATTTCAGGAATCCACATAGACCCTAGCAATGACTTACTTTACGCCATAGATTCTGAATCTGATGAAAACTACAACCCGGGCGGCTGGAGAAAAGGGCTTCGTGTCGGCAATGCCCGCAATGGCGAAGTGCTCTATTTCATACCAGAACACGTTTCTACGATTAGGCCGTCCGGCATGGGTGGTGTTGGTGCTATGGGTGAAGGTGTTACTGCAGACAAAGATGGCAATATTTATGCTGGGGATGTGGGTGTCTTTCAGGGAATGACCCGTTTCGTCCCTCGCCTAATTCCATAACACCCCATCTATATTTAAGAGCGAGATAGTCTTGGGGGTTTTGCCCGCTTATCCCGGCTCATGAAAAAGCTATGAATTCTTTATTTTACGAATTGAATTTTAAATGATACCCAGGCCTGAATAGCCACTTCATGGAGAAAAAAATGAACAAAGCAACGTTAGTAATTGCCCTATTGCTTCTTACAACTAATTCCACCTGGGCGCAATTTACAGAATCTGATCTACCCGATAGCACTGGCTTCGTGCAGGAACGCCTGGGCAGAATTGATGCGGTAATCAAAGCCGAAATTGCCAGCGGCAAGATCCCGGGCGCGGTTGCCCTGGTTGCTAGGAAAGGCCAACTCGCTTATTACAAGAGTTTCGGGTTTGCTGATATCGATGCGCAAACTCCGATGCAAAAAGATAACATATTTCGCCTTGCATCGATGACTAAGGCTATTACCTCAGTGGGTGCGATGATCCTCTATGAGCGCGGACTTTTTCAGCTGAACGATCCGGTTTCTAAGTACATTCCCGAGTTTGCCGACATGGTCGTGGTATCTGAAGTGGATGCCTATGGTGACGTGTCCGCAACGACTCCCGCATCCACACAAATCAAGATCGTTGATCTTTTTACTCACTCCTCTGGAATTAGCTATCCATTTGCATCTAGTAGCGTGCAGAAATCCTACATTAATAGTGGCATAATTGACGGACTCACTAACAAAAACACTACCCTCGCCGCTCAGATGAAGTTGCTGGCTAGCCAGCCTCTGCTCTTCGAACCCGGCTCTGGGTACGAATATGGTCTTGGCCTTGACCTACTTGGATACCTAATCGAAGTCGTTAGCGGCAAAACATTAAACCACTTTTTTATTGAAGAAATCTTCACTCCTCTGGGCATGCTGGACACCCATTTCTATCTGCCAAAATCAAAGCATGATCGTCTTGTGACACTGTATGCGGAAGCAGAAAGAGAAGGTTTAATACCCTCGCGAGGAGATGAATCCAATATTATTCTGGACAATCCACGATACCCTGCTGGGAATGGGCAATCTTACTATTCGGGTGGAGCCGGTCTATCTTCCACGGCCGCTGACTACTCGCGCTTCATACAAATGCTGCTCAATGATGGCGAGTTCAATGACTCACATATCTTAAGTCGGAAGTCTGTGGAGCTTATGCAAAGTGCCCGCATAGATTCGAATGGCGATCAAATTCCCGATTTCGGCTTGGGTTTTGAAATTATTGGTGACATAGGCAGTAGCGGGGAACTGGGGTCAACAGGTAACTATTCATGGAGCGGTGCATTCCTTACCTCTTATTGGATTGATCCGAGCGAGGATCTAATCGCGATCTTTATGTCACAAGTCCGCCCAAGCCAATCTGACATTCGGGCAAAATTCAACACCTTGGTTTACCAGGCACTTGAGTGAGAGGCAACATCTCGTCATGGACCGAGCCCGAAAACTACTTATGCATCTCGTGACCTAAAGAAATAGCAGTGAACATAAAAAGCGCATTGAATCGTTGTGATTCATCGTTAGGATTGTCGCCATAGCGTGCATGAGAAGACTTCGGGACTTCGCCCTCTTCCTAGCAGCGTCTTCTCGGTAAGTAACTTCTCATTCCAACACACTCTACCCTTATATTAAAAGTTAGGTGGAGCGGTGAGCGAAGGTTTTGGCCCAGCCGCGGTTCTCACGTGTGTCCAATGCCCCCAGTACAGTTAGTGAATAAAGCATTAACTTTGAAGGTCGACTCGCCAATGGAACTAACAGGCATCCTATTCCGAAACTACTGCAAAGATAATTATATTGAAAATGACTTAATTACGCCCGCAATTTAAAACGAGCAATCACAGCGCATCGAATCCCTCAATTATTGCTCGGCTATCTCCACCAATCCCGGCAACGCCATAGTTTGAGTAGAATAAAAGCATTCTCAACGTAATTCGAGTCGTTCTATGCTGGCAAACGCCCAATGACTCGCTTAAAAGCATATGACCCTACCCAAATCGCTAATGTTGTGGCCATTTAACCTTGATTTATATTATACATTTGTATAATATAAAGCTCATGCACATTTAAGAGAGGTCTTAGTCGTGCAGGCTTTGGGTAAGTGTCATGGCTATTGTCGATGCATTTATCTCTCCTTAGAAGGTCTTTAGCCCAACAACAGTGGTTGTTGGGCTTTTTTTCCTCCAGAAATAGCTAATCCCACCACCTCAAAAGTTGCTACTTGTGACTTCATACCGTGCCCCTAGATTCGATTAATTAGCTACCCTTTGATATACATAGGTATTTTACGAAAGAAACAAGAATGCAGAATATCGAGGAGCTAGGCCAGATCGGAAACGAAAGTCAGACTACCTGATCTTCGCTTGATTCTCATAACTCATCGAGGACTTCCCTTGCTACCAGAGATTCTTTACACTCTCGAACAAATGACAAATACTAAACCTCCCGCACCAACGGCCACCACGCAGCAAAATACGCCACTGACAGATAAAGCGCTGGCTTATCTGCGTGATGCAATCCAGACGCAAAAAATCAATCCTGGACAGGAAATTGATTTTGTTGCGCTTGCTCAAAAGTTAGGCATGAGCCGCACACCCATCCGCGAATCGATACGCCAGCTATTGACTGAAGGTCTACTTGAACTGTTGCCAGGCGGCACAGTGTGCGTAATTCAGTTATCAGCTTTAGAAGCTGAAGGTTTTTATCATGTTCGTGATGAACTAGAAATTGTTGCTGCCCGCGCCGCCGCTGTGCATATTTCAGACTTAGAAATCGAAGTGCTGAAGGCTAATTTAGCACTGTTTGACAGTGCAAGAGCTAAACCAAAGAGGCTTTACCAAATAGACAACCAATTTCATAACGTACTGCACGACGCTTGTAACAATAGTTATTTGTCACAAACATTGCGACGCTTACGCATTAGAATTGGACTCCTTCAAGGGCGACCATTTAGTAACTCTGAACGGATCAACGATGCATACAAGGAACACGCATCTATTATCAAAGCTCTCGAATTACATGATCCAGATAAAGCCGAAAGAGCAATTACCAAGCACTATCGAAGCGCACGCAAATCAAGGCTGTCACTTTTCTGACCGCAAATAAAGACTTCTCGATCATCTCCATACATAGTGCATTCATTCCGTAGGCTTATAGTAATGCTGGGCATAGAGCTCCTCGCTGGTGACCGGGTAGTTGTGGATTTGAAAAGATGGTAGCGCCAACAACTGAATCATGAAACATCCCCGGACCGCTCGGTGTTGCGGCGCTCTAGCTGAGCGACCGACTTTAGTGCAATCTAGCCTTGACTATATTATTCAAATGTATACAGTAGTGGCGATGGATGATGGTGTGAGCATGAACGCTACAGGCAATTAAGAGAAATGTCATACAAAGTTGAAATTACGAATTGAATTTATTACTTGCCTCATCTACGTATTTAGCCTTGCACCAATTTTTATTAGGCTATCTTTTCTACAATCAAAGGCTCCTTTAAAACTCTCTATCAAATGACAAAATCTGAACAGCCCGCCCCAACAACTGCGCACAAAAATATGCCACTGACAGATCAAGCGCTGGCCTATCTCCGTGATGCAATTCAGACTCGAAAAATCAATGCGGGTCAAGAAATCGACTTTGCTGCACTTGCCCAAACGCTTGGCATGAGCCGCACACCCATCCGCGAATCAATACGCCAGCTACTGACTGAAGGTCTACTTGAACTGTTGCCAGGGGGCACAGTGTGCGTTACTCAATTATCAGCTGTGGAGGCTGAAGGTTTTTATTATGTGCGTGATGAACTCGAAATTGTTGCTGCCCGCGCCGCCGCTATTCATATTTCAGACTTAGAGATCGCAATGCTTAAGGCCAATTTGTCGCTGTTTGACAAAACAAGAACTGACCCCGAAAAGCTCTCTAAAATTGACAGCCAGTTTCATACCATCCTGTACGACGCTTGTAATAACATTTATTTATCACAAACATTAAGTCGTTTACGCATTAAAATTGGGCTACTTCAAGGGCGCCCATTTAATAACCCCGAGCGTATCAATGATGCTTACGACGAACACGCCTCTATTATCAGCGCCCTCGAATCACACGACCCAGATATTGCTGAAGGTGCTGTTGCCAAACACTACAGCAATGCACGCAAATCCAGGCTGTTACTTCTCTGATCGAAGTCAAAAATCCTCCCCTTATCGACACATGCATTTGGAGTCAATTGCGTTAGATAATTCTGTTGCTGAGTAAAGTGCGACCTGCTCTTATTGATGGCATAGCCAGTGGATCACCTATGAACATTAAGGCAATACGAAGAAGTTCCTGTTAATACCCTATCGTCTTACCAAACAGACGGCCTAAAACACTTGTATTCATTACCCATAACCGTATAATTTATACAATTGAATAAAATAAATTACGAAAAGATTGAACGCCAAAGCTTAGCAGTGTGACAAAGTAAACGTTTACAGCGGTACAAAGAAAAGTTACTTCAGACCCAACTATGAAAAACCTCATTAATAATGAAAAAGTTTCATCGAAGCTTCAATTTGGAGAGCACAGTAATGCAAAATTTTGGTAAGACACTAGGCATGCTTAGTTTTATATTACTCGCACTCTTCACTGGCTCAAGCCAGGCTCAGCAACCACGTTTTCTCAGTCTAGCACCTCCTGAAGGCTTGCCTATCGTTCCCATTATGGAAGGTTGGGTAGCAAACCCTGATGGAACACGAAGCTTTTCTTTCGGTTATCTAAATAGAAACGAGGACGCTGTTGAAATCCCGCTAGGTGAGGCCAACTTTATGGATCCCGCCGAGTTCGACTTAATGCAACCCACACATTTCTCTCCCGGCCGACACACCGGAGTTTTTTCTGTCACTGTTCCTGCAGACAATATAGCTCTCGAAGTTTGGTGGAATTTAAAGACCGACGACCAAGACATTCTGAACGTACCTGGTCGAGCTGATCGCGCTGGTTATGAACTTGACTTTATACTCCCACGACCCGAAGGCGCTCTTCAACCGCTTGCAGGTTTCGGCGAAAGTAGTGACATTTCCGCAGGACTGTCCGCTTCCGTTCGCGATTATTCCGATTCCGTAATCGCGGAGTCCGAAGTAATGTTAATTGTAAGAGTAAAAGATAATTCGGTGCGCGATACCAGCGACTCAAGATACACAGAGATATTGCCGATAGGCGTTGTATTCAATAAGTACCAAGGACCGGGCGCGGTGACATTTACACGCCATCGAGATACTGTTGTTGTCCTCAGATCAGAAAAAGCAGCTGACCCTTTGTGTCAGGGCTGCAGAAGTGGAGCCAAACAAGATGGCCCTAATGCAGTTTCTGTCCCTGGCCCAGAGGGGCTGGCTCGAATCTATGTCAGTTTTTCTGAACCTGGCAACTACATTATTCATGCTAAGGTGGACAATTTTTCTTCCTCGGATAGCTCAAATACCAACCAATGCTGCTGGACAAACGTTTTTCAGCGAGTCACCGTGACTCCTCGATAAACCAAGTTCAGAGTCGATGCTGCTAATTTTTAAACAGCTGTTTTGTTAACTACAGCACATGAGGAGCCCATAACATTTACGCATGATCAGTCTCGAGATTGTTTCAAAAGGCTAGAAACTCCGAAAGCACATCAACAATGCTGACAAATTTAGTGCCAGGCTCTCGTAAGAAAACAGACCACTATGCGCCTATGCAGCCTTTAGATATAGCCAACAATATCAATAGACTATAATCTATGGCGGCTATGTCATATGTTCTGGAATACTCGCAAAAAGTGCTTGTATTCAATGCGTACAGCAGGTATTTTATACGTTTGAATAATCATCTTTTTAGTAGGAGCAAAGAATGAAGATTGCAAGAGATCGGTTTAGTTTAGTCGCCGTCATAGTGATGGGGTTGCAAAGCCAAGCACTGGCTCAAACCGACGCCGATCACGCAGTTACCTACAATGGTGAAGTTGGACAAATTCTCAATGAAAATTGCGTGGTTTGTCACCGAGAAGGTGGTATCGCTCCAATGCAACTGACTAACTACGACCAAGTGCGACCTTGGGCACCTCTGATCCAGCTGAAAGTCGCCGACAGAACAATGCCTCCCTACGCCTATGATCACGGAATTGGCATTCAGGACCTTCAAGGTGACTGGCGCCTCGAACAAGACGAAATTGACACGATCGTTACTTGGGTTAACCAAGGCTCACCCCTGGGAGATCCGGATGTTGTCGTGGAAATGCCCGTTTTAGGAGATCCAAGCGACTGGAACTTTACAGGAGAATTTGGAGAACCCGACAAGATCGTTGCCTCTCTGGCTATTGATATACCTGCTGATGGAAATGATCTGTGGAGCAAACACTTCGTAGACATGGAATTGAATACAGATCGCTGCATCAAGGCCGTGCAAGTTAAGCCTCGCGGAGATGCCAAAGCCGTAATTCATCATGCCAATGCTGATGTATACGCACCTACCGAAGACGGCGAATTTGCAACCTATGGCCAATTAACTGAGTACGCCATGGGCAAATGGGGTGAAATTGTCCCTGAAGGTGTATGCCGCACAATCCCTGCTGGGTCACGGGTCCGCTGGAGCATTCACATGTTCCCCGGCGGTCTGGGAGCCTCCGCTCCAGGTACTATGATTAAAGACAATGTCATAGAAGTGGGTCTTTGGTTACATCCCGCAGGCTATGAAGACCGGGCTGAATACAAACAAGATCTGAAACAATATCAAATCGGCACAGAGGATAGCCTTCTTATCCCATCTAATGGTTACGCAATGGTTGAAGGCTTCCAGTCATTTGACCACCCCGTTCGCATAGACAGCTTTCAACCCCACGGGCACCTGCGCATGAACGCGGCTTCCCTGGAGATATTTTATCCGGAAACGGGTCGTACCGAGGCTATCAGTCAAATATCTAAGTGGAGTGCTACATGGCACCATAGCCATATCTACAATCCAGACGTGGCCCCCTTGCTTCCCACAGGAGCAGTTCTTGTCCTGAAGCAATGGTATGACAATACATCAAATAATCCGAATGTAACCGACCCAGACCAGTTCGTAGTGTGGGGCAGTCGAACAGCCGACGAAATGAATCATGCATGGATTGCGGTTACTCATTTAAATGATGAAGGTTTTGAGAAACTGGTAGAAGAACGCAAAGAGAATGAGCTTCGTGCGGTTGCAAGCTTTGACTAGAGTTCTCCGCTAGGCTTAAGGCGTTACACTAAAAAAGACCGGCTGGACTCCCCCCAATCGGCCTTTTTTTTACAATTAATTCTTGTCCAGCAATCCACCATGGCAACCAAAAAAACCGAACGGTGGCAGTCACCTGAGTCATCAGGAACTGAAATATACTTTCCCACTTCTTAGACATTTGGGATCGCTCCTACCGCTTCTGATTACGCAAGTCTGGCATGAAATAACGCAAGAAGCTCCAAATACGTAAACTATCCAAGCAATTCTCTTGTTAAGTCTCTACTGGTCGAGTTACTAAAATGATTATGGATACCGGTGAAATCATTAGCAGGCTGCGCGAAGTAGCATTTAATATTGATGCTATGACAATAAATGCCAGCTCCTATACCCATAACGATGCGTGCATAGGAGATGGCATTGCAGTTAGGGGTAATTCAGTAATAGTAGTACATATTTCTCAGCTCCCCCTACACCATTTCCCCTCCCTTTCATGAGCGTAGGTTCAAATATTTGGAAGCTCTATGTCATCAAAGCATCGAAATGGATGACGCTTTTCATGCCTATTATCTGGTTATTCTATGAAGAAAATGGGCTGACCATCACCGATCTATTTTTGATTCAAGCGATCTATTCTGTAACCATAGCAACCCTTGAAATTCCTTCGGGTTACGTAGCTGACGTCTTCGGAAGGAAAAACTCAATGGTTACAGGCACATTCTTCGGTTTCTTAGGCATTCTAATTTATTCTCTTTCTTTTGGTTTTGGTGGTTTTCTATTAGCAGCACTTTGTTTAGGCGTTGGTCAAAGTTTCATTTCGGGATCGGATACGGCCTTGATGTACGACTCTTTAGTAGAAATAAATCGAAGCAATGAATTTATTAAACTAGAAGGAAGAACAATATCAATGGGAAACTTCGCTGAAGCGATTGCCTTCGTAATTGGAGGGAGTTTAGCTGAAATCAGCTTAAGAACCCCTTTCTATTACCAAGTTGTCATTGCTTTCACTGGTTTTACAATTGCACTGTTCTTGATTGAACCCAAAGGGGATCGTTTACAAGATGGCAAGAGAAAACCTTGGAGAAACATTAAAAAAATAATTCACTATGCGATGATAGAAAATAATATCTTGAGAGCGTATATTTTTTACTCTGCTATTTTTGGCGCAGCAACATTAACAATGGCTTGGCTTGTTCAACCCTACTTTAAAATGCTCGGCTTACAGTTGATTTTTTTTGGACTGATAGGTGCAGGGCTCAACCTAGCTGTTGCGTTTTCTGCTTTTTATGCACATTTAATTGAACGAAAAATTAGTACTAAAACATTTCTCAGTATATTATTGCTGCTATTAGTAACCTGTTATTTCACCCTTGCGTATATAAACTCTCTATGGAGCTTGTTTGTTCTACTCCTCTTTTACCTTACTAGAGGAGTAGCAACACCAGTACTTCGTCATCATATAAACAGACAGATACCCTCCAACATGCGGGCAACGATAATGTCTATTAGAAGCTTTATCATTCGAATTCTCTTCGCTTCTACATCTCCAATTTTTGGTTATGTGGCAGATTTGTACAGCCTTCAATATGCCCTCTACCTATCTGGCTCACTGTTTCTTTTCTTCGGCCTCATCGTCTTAATTTACCTGCTTAAGCAGACAGAAATATAGGCCATGGGAGGTATCAGATATGTATCAGAGTATTTTCCATGTTTCGCGCTATTGGGGTACCTCAACTCCATAGTTGCTACTAACGAGTTAACCGTCTAATCGAAAAAGACCCCAATTAAGCTAATTGAACATAATCTACAATGTTAGCGAACGAAACAGAAATTTGCACCAGACAAGTCGAAATCGGCTTTTTTGGTGCAAATTCTATTGCTAAAAACGATAGGTAAACTCGGCGTAAACAAAACCCAGAGTAGTTTGCAAATACGCGGCGTCGAGGCTCACAGCCTCTTAGCTATCGCTTGATCCTTTTAGTTTAAAGGGGTCCACAATTCTCTTGATTCTATTTTTTCGCCCTAACCAAGTTATAGAATCACTGCTTATCACCAGATAATTCTTACTATTTTGATTGGAGACAGTTTTTACAAGTTGCCGTTTTCAAACACAGTAAGGCTCACCTGACCTTCCAGACCAGACTAGCAATTGCTGCTGATAGCTTGATACTCGGCAGACTGTGCCATCTGCGACAGTGCTCGCGCATCTGAATACCGCACCATAGCTACCCTATCCCTCTCAGCGCCGCCATGAACGTAGCCTGACATTACATTGGAAAATAATCTCGGCACCGATGCTTTCAAGAATGCTAGCAACATCTCTGCCATATTGTCCGTAGGCTTCAACCCCTACGCCACTATTGCTAAACTTAAGCAGGTTTACCATAACTACCGGCTCATCTGGAAGTTGCATAAATGCCTGAGCTTACTCTCGAGATGACCCCATAGCGTCTAGATCTAGCTTTTGAGCGTTTACCATTTCACTACTGCCAAATTAAAATCGCTAAAGCTGCAAGCCGAGTTGCTGTGCCCGCAGAAGCAATGAAGTCTATTTTTGATCTATCGTTTAACACTTCATTCTTTGTTGCGTTCTTGGATTCGCGCACGCCAGAAGTCTCCTTATGTTCCAATGAGGTTACGACAACAAACGAAGTTTGGCAGCAGACAAGTTTGGGATATGTCATGCAAGATAGGAGTTAGATAGGACCATCTTCGTGGAAGGGGTTGGACCCGGGCGGTGGCTGGCTGGGGATTACTAAGGAAAACAAGGGTGGGCATATCCTAGTCTGCTACTGAGCTGACTTAAGAAACTCTAAGTGGCTATATAATCGAAATAGGTTCTGCTTCAGACTCAGGCTGGTTAGACAGACAATACCTACGCTAAACTATCTAGCATAAACCAAACTACTGTCGAGCGCCGGCCAAAATTTATGGGTATGTATCCAGGCACGTACAGAAATAATAATGGCTGTAAGGCGTTTTTACTAGGAAATATGGCGGAGAGGGAGGGATTCGAACCCTCGATAAGATTTCTCCTATTCACCCTTAGCAGGGGTGCGCCTTAAGCCACTCGGCCACCTCTCCGTATTCTTTGTATTCCGTCCGTATTTGCGATTCTTGACTACAATCTCGCAACCCACCTCAGAACGAAGCGCGGATATGATATCACAGCAAAATTAAAATAAAGAAATAAAGCGAACAAATAGTCGCAATAAACTCATCACGGAATCATTCGAATGGAATTACGATTCTTCGCCGGCAGGCGTGTCCTCGGTTTTTTCTTTCTGAATGCGCTCGTAGATCTCTTCCCTGTGCACCGCTACTTCTTTTGGTGCATTGACCCCTATTCTTACTTGGTTTCCTTTGACACCTAATACGGTAACCGTTACTTCATCGCCTACCATTAATGTCTCACCGACCCGTCGTGTCAGTATTAGCATTGATTTTCTCCGTTAATCATTCCTTTGCTCTTCGCCTCCTGAATGCTGTGTATAACAGGCGGAAATACAAACCCTTCCCGATGCACCTGAGCTGGTCGACTGTTTCAACTTTATTTTTGACAGCATCAGACCATCTCTACCTTAAAACTTATGAAACCGACAACTTCTGCCACAACCAACACCTCTAGTATCCACTCATCAGGCCTTAAAGCCAAGGGGTATAGGCTACACTGGGAGGTGCTAGATATTAACTATCGCTCTGCTTTTCATAATCTGGATCACCGAGATCAAACGCGCTGTGCAGTGCTCGAACGGCTAATTCTAGATATTTCTCATCAATTACGATTGAAATCTTTATCTCAGAAGTCGTTATTAGCTGGATATTGATCGCTTCATCAGCCAGCGTTTTGAACATTTTACTTGCAATACCGGCATGTGAGCGCATTCCTACACCAACCAAAGACACTTTCCCTATCTTCCTATCTACTAGTAATTCACGAGCCTGTAACAAAGTCGCCACCGACTGAGCAATCGCACTCGCCTGCTCTAAGTCTGCCCGCTTCACCGTAAAAGTGATGTCATTAGTTCCATCCGCCGCGACGTTTTGCACTATAACGTCAACTTCAATGCCAGCATCGCTGACTGGACCCAAAACTTTATAGGCAATTCCCGGCACATCGGGAACTCCAGCAACAGTTATCTTTGCTTCGTCACGCTCAAAAGCAATGCCCGCAATAGTCGGCTTTTCCATTCGATCACCTTCCTCTAAACTAATAAGGGTTCCCGGTCCGTCTTCAAATGTTGACAGCACTCTAAGGGGTACTTTGTATTTTCCAGCGAATTCCACCGACCGAATCTGTAATACTTTTGCGCCGAGGCTTGCAAGCTCAAGCATCTCCTCAAAGGTAATACTAGAAAGCAAGCGCGCGTCTTCAACCACCCGCGGATCGGTCGTGTAAACACCTTTAACATCGGTATAAATCTGGCACTCATCCGCCTCCAATGCGGCAGCTAGCGCAACCGCGGTCGTATCGGAACCTCCACGACCAAGGGTGGTAATATTATTATGCTCATCCATACCCTGAAAGCCTGCCACCACAACTACATTACCTTGCTCTAGCTGGGCGTGAATTCGACTTCCCTCTATTTCTTGAATCCGTGCTTTGGTATGAGTGCTGCAGGTAAGAATTTTTACTTGGCCTCCGGTAAACGATCGCGCACCGTAGCCCCTTTTTTCCAGCGCCATACACAACAACGCCATAGTGACTTGCTCACCCGTTGACAGCAGCACATCCATCTCGCGAGGTGTCGGTGCCGTCATAATCCCATGAGCCAATCCTGTAAGACGATTGGTTTCGCCGCTCATCGCCGAGACAACGACAACGATGTCATCTCCGTTATCGCGGAATTTTGCCACTTTATCGGCCACCTCTTCGATTCGTTCTACCGAGCCTACTGAAGTACCGCCGTATTTTTGAACTATCAATGCCATGTTAGAACCAACCTAAAGCTTTTCGACTAACCAGGGTTTTACCGACTTCAAAGCAGCCGGAACTGCATCGGGATCTGTACCACCTGCCATGGCCATATCCGGCCTGCCACCACCCTTACCACCAACCTGCTGGGCCACCAAATTAACAAGATCTCCTGCCTTAACTCGGCCAGTAACATCTTTGCTAACTCCCGCAACCAGATTGACCTTGCCTTCGGCAACGCTCGCCAGCAAGACCACAGAACTTCCCAGCTTATTCTTCAACTGATCTACCGTATCTCGCAGCGACTTCGAATTAAAACCTTCCATACTGGCTATCAGAACTTTAACCCCAGATATTTCGATGGCCTGAGACGCTAGATCACTGCCAGCACTGGATGCCATTTTTGATTTAAGCTGCTCCAATTGCTTTTCTAACACACGATAGCTATCGGCCAGTTGCTGAACTTTGACTGCAAGCTCTTCAGGCTTACTTTTGACGATTTCACAAAGCTGCTTGAGGGTATTCTCTTCTCTCTCAATAAGAGCGAGTGCGCCCTTGCCTGTCACGGCCTCAATTCGGCGAACTCCTGCAGAAATCCCAGACTCACTAATGATTTTAAAAAGCCCTATGTCCCCCGTGCGATTTACATGAGTCCCCCCACAGAATTCTACTGAATACTCTCCGGCCATACTCACTACCCGCACTTCATCTCCGTATTTTTCGCCGAAAAGCGCTAAGGCGCCTTTCGTGCGTGCTTCCTCTATAGCCATGACTTCTTTTGTGACTGAGTCATTACCCAGAATTTGCAAGTTCACAAGGTCCTCGATCTGTCTTATTTCATTAGCTGTGACTTGTCCAGCGTGCGAAAAATCAAAGCGAAGGCGCTTGGCATCGACCAGCGAGCCCTTTTGTAAAACATGCTCGCCCAAAACTTGGCGCAAAGCGGAGTTCATAAGATGCGTTGCCGAATGATTTAAAGTAATGGCAGCGCGATCCGCTTCAGCCACCGATGTTGTAACGGCAGCTCCAACTTCCAGCTCACCGTCCTTTACGATCACCCGATGCACAAGCACATCATTTTGTTTTTGAGTATCAATTACTTCAGCGCAACCATCTCCGTACCTAAGCCAACCAGTGTCACCAACCTGCCCGCCAGACTCACCATAAAATGGGCTACTGTTAAGCAAGACTAGTATTTCGTCACCCACTTTTGCCGAGCTAAGATTCTTATTGCTCAGGCTGAAGATTTGTTCAACGATTGAATTGCTGACCAATGCCTCATAACCAACAAAATTGGTTCGGTCTTCAGGCTCCAAATCCAACTTCTCAGCTGCAGTGAAATTACTGGCTGAACGAGCCTTTTCTTTCTGTATGTTCATCGCCTGCTCAAAACCGCCCATGTCGATCTTTAAGTCATGCTCTCGGGCGACATCTGCGGTGAGATCAACTGGAAAGCCAAATGTATCATAAAGACGAAAAACGGTGTCACCGGCTAACGTGTCACCTTCTAGATCGGCTATGGCTTTTTCCAGAATCGCCATGCCGTTTTCAAGAGTACGTGCGAACTGCTGCTCTTCTTCATTCAAAACCTTTTCGACCACAGCTTGCTGGGCGGCTAACTCAGGATATGCCTCTCCCATTACGGCAACTAAAGTTGCTACCAACTTATAGAAGAAAATATCCTTAACTCCAAGCTGGTATCCATGGCGCACGGCGCGGCGAACGATTCGTCGTAACACATAGCCACGACCCTCATTGGAAGGAATGACCCCATCCAAGATCAAGAATGAGCAAGAACGTATATGGTCAGCAATTACACGGAGAGATGTGTTGGTAAGGTCATTTATTCCGGTGACTTTAGCCGCGTCTTTCAGCAAAACCTGAAACAGATCAATTTCATAGTTACTGTGAACGTGCTGAAGAACAGCAGCCAAGCGCTCTAGCCCGGCCCCAGTATCCACAGATGGCTTAGGTAAAGGCTTTAATGAGCCATCGGCTTTGCGCTCGTATTGCATGAAAACTAAATTCCATATCTCAATATAGCGATCGCCATCTTCGTCGGGGCTGCCTGGAGGTCCGCCCTGCACATCATCACCATGATCGTAGAATATTTCAGAACAGGGCCCGCATGGACCGGTATCTCCCATGGCCCAAAAGTTGTCTTTCTCGCCTAATCTTGAAAATCGAGTCGGATCAATTTTCATTTCATTCAACCAAATAGCCTCTGCTTCGCCGTCATCCTTAAAGACAGTTACCCATAATTTTTCCGCAGGCAAACCTAACTCCACGGTTAAAAAATCCCAGGCGTATTGAATAGCTTCTCTCTTAAAATAATCACCAAATGAAAAATTGCCCAACATTTCGAAAAACGTGTGGTGACGAGCTGTGTAGCCAACATTTTCGAGATCGTTATGCTTGCCTCCGGCTCTTACGCAGCGCTGAGAGCTGGTAGCTCGATTATAAGAACGCACCTCATCACCTAGAAAAGTATCTTTAAATTGCACCATTCCCGCATTGGTAAATAACAATGTAGGATCATTGCCAGGAACCAGCGAGCTACTAGGTACAATTTCATGCCCCCTTTGGGCGAAGAAGTTTAAAAAGGTTTTTCTAATTTCCGAACTTTTCATTGGTATTACCAAACATTGATGAGGCGCGTATTCTGAGCTTGCTTAGAAGCCCCTGAAAAGCGACGAATTATAGCCCGTTATGCACCGAGAATGCAGGCCTTTTGTAGGAAAATGATAGCGATGCAGTAGCCAACAATGAACTTGAAAGCCACTATCCAAGGGACTGTAGCTCAGCCAGCTTTGTAAAACCGGACCGCGGCTATTCCGAGTCGTTAGACTCCTGCGAACCTATGAGGGTCGATTTGGGCGGCGAAAATGAGAAAGTTTCGAGGCTGGCGTCCAAAGGCACACGTAATTTACCATCACTGGAGAGCATTATTGCGATGGCACGGGTATTGGGAAAGTGGCTTAAAACTATCGTTAAGATTATAAGAAACGGAACACAAAGTAGCATGCCAATAATTCCCCATATGGTCCCCCAAAGCGCTAAATTCAATAATATAACTATAGGACTCAGATTAAACGATGACCCCATCATACGGGGCTCTAGGATGTTGCCGATAAGTATTTGACAAGCACCAATGCCGGCAAGAACAAATAGAAATAGCGAATAACCGTCAGACTGAGCTAACGCAATTAATGCAGGAAATATCGTCGCGACAATCGAGCCAACCGTGGGAATGAAATTCAGCAAAAAAATGAGAAGCCCCCAAACCCCTGCAAAATCAACCTCCAAAAACATCAATATGATATAACTCAGCGAACCTGTGACAGTGCTAGTAAACATTTTGATGCTAATGTATTTCTGGATGTCATCACGGATTCTAGAGATAATGTTTCTTGCGCCATTTTCTGTTCCACCTTCTCTGAACAGTGCCGTTATTTTCTGATCAAACTTCCCCTGCTCCAAAAATAGAAACAATATGTAAATAAGAATTAGTCCTCCACTGGCCAAAATACTAGCAAATGAAGATGCTACTGATGCGGCATAGGCAGGCAAATTTATCCAGTTACCAACTGTCGTCATCAAGCTTTGTTCGGACAGTAATGCCATGTCAATGAAAGGCATATTTTCCAATCTTATTATTAGATTTTTCTGATATGTCGGGACGACTTCCAAAACTCCATTCAGACTCCCGCTTAGAAAACTAATCAAAGCCCATACAACAAACAAGAAGCTGAGAATCGATGCCAACAGACAAACACGAGGCGGAAACTTAAACTTGCCCAGAGTGACTTTCTGAAATGCAACCGAAAGAGTGTTGATCAGATACCAGAGTGCGATAGCTATCACAAAAGGTAAAATTAGACTTTGGCCCACATCTAACAAATAAAAGACAAGCACCACTAGAATCGCTGTCGCTGTGTAATTTAGAACCTTCATATTGAACTCACACTCGCTTATAAAATCTAGACTTGATATTGACACTTCTAATTTGCGAAGAATATCACATTTTCTTGCCCCCTCCCTCTTTAGTCTATACCAGAGGTAATTGAAAGAGAGATTTAACCTAAGATGAGAGCAGCCCCATAAAACTTGATGGTTATTCAGACTTAGTTAAAATCGGCGCAAGAGGAATGGCG
>Ga0302130_1000077_pt1 | contig 78402 bp, 72 predicted proteins | sample CB9_surface_MG_FD_203117 | JGI IMG/M metagenome (GOLD analysis project Ga0302130, IMG submission 203117) | Marine microbial communities from Western Arctic Ocean, Canada - CB9_surface | ecosystem: Environmental > Aquatic > Marine > Oceanic | place: Canada: Western Arctic Ocean | collected... | reverse complement strand
AAAAAGGGCCGAAAAGCTATATTCAACCATTTGGTTGACGATTGAATGTATATCAGTATCAGTCGATACCATGACCAAAATACTAGATCTTATTTTCTCATCGCTGGCTGACCCAACTCGGCGACAGATTTTATCTATGCTGCTAGAGGATGATATGGCAGTCACCGATGTGGCAGAACCTTTTGCTATGTCATTAGCCGCAATTTCAAAACATTTAAGGGTTTTAACAAATGCAGGCCTGATTCAGCAAGAACGCCGAGGGCGAGTAAAATGGTGCAAACTGGATCCGGACGCCATGCAAGTAGCCTGGACATGGATGCAAGGGTTTGGGCAATTTGATCACCTCGATCTTGACGGTTTAGAAACTTATATTGAGATGAACCTCCGGGACGATTAACCTAGATACTATATTTCAAATACCATGTCTGGTCATCTAAAAATTCTAAAAGTGTAGTAACAGCTAATCAACAAACTATTCTGATTTGTGCCATCATATTACTGAATATGATGAATTTAGCATCATTGGAAGATCCTTAAGTGATTAAAATTCAACCTTAATGTATGCCCAAAGCGCATAACAGCCTTGCAGTTTTGTGCGTTGTAGCATTGCTAAATTCTAGAGTATTAAATCTTTAACAAGATTTTCCTCCCGAAATGATTGTTTTTACTGGCGGCACCCTTTGGTGTCGCCTTTTTTTTCGAAAGCATATCAGGGCGTCACATATTATGACTCAAAGTAATTAGGTTGCAGCGGTGTTCTACAGAATATTAGAAATAGGGGGCTTAGACGCTGTTAAAGTATCCGTAGAGCGTGGCAGCGTTAAGGTTGAGAAAGGGAAGGCTGTCGTGTCTGGTAATGCGTTGACCATTATGCAAATCAGTAAGGACTTCTGGCCACTTTGATTAACGAAAGTCTGGGTTTGTCGGTCCTGATCTTTTCAGTCAATTATAGCACAGGTTAATTCTGTTACCATAAAGTATGGCTGTTTCATAGGTTTTCTTAGGTATATCTTCTGCCAGAAGGGTTAAGCACCAAAAGGCGGCAAACAGGTAACTTCAAGCACATTTGTCGAACTGATTGTCTCACAGCCAATATTTATAGTCACATATCTAAAAAAGTGGTGAGCCCTGATGGGCTCGAACCATCGACCTACTGATTAAAAGTCAGTTGCTCTACCAACTGAGCTAAGGGCCCACTGCGGGGCTGTCTAGGAAGCGTAGAGGCCGGGGTCAAGTGCTTTTCTGAGCTATTACTGGATTCCTTTTAATTAGATAGATATATGGCCATCATGACGCACCAGATTCCCTTTATGAAGATGCACGGACTTGGCAATGACTTTGTTATTGTTGATTCGCGAAACGGTGGTCCACAGATTTCGCCTAAAATCATCCGAGGGTTGGGTGATCGGCATCTTGGCATAGGGTTTGACCAACTGGCAATCATCCATAATTCACCAAATTCCGATGTAGCTTTGACGTTTTACAACGTAGACGGTTCCACCGCAGGGGCCTGCGGGAACGCAACCCGCTGTATTGCGCAATATGAAATGGATCGACTGAACATTAATTCCCTCAGCCTAACAACCGAGCATGGGGTTTTAGCGGCAATTCGCAGCACTGGCTTGGTCAGTGTAAATATGGGGCATCCGCAATTGAAATGGGATGAAATCCCTCTAGCGCGTAGCATGGATACCCTACACCTGCCCCTGGATGGAAATCCAACCGCCACAGGGATTGGAAATCCGCATTGTACTTTCTTTGTGGAGGATGCCGAGGCTGTTGATGTGGGACATCTGGGGCCAATATTGGAAAACAACTCACTATTTCCTGAGCGAACAAACGTGCAATTCGCTCATGTGATCGGAAAAAACCATCTAAGGATGCGCGTTTGGGAACGTGGCGTTGGCGTGACCATGGCCTCCGGCTCATCCTCATGCGCCACAGCTGTTGCGGCAGCGCGGTTGGGGCTGACAGGGCGAGAAGTTGCAATTCAGTTGGACGGCGGTCCAATCAATATAAATTGGCGAGATGATGGAGTTTGGATGACAGGTGCAACAATGCATGTGTTTAATGGAGCGCTCACAACCCAGTTTTTAGAAAGTCTAAGATGAGCTCCCTAGTTTTTTCAAATCATGGTTGCCGTCTGAACATGTATGAAACTGAAGCCATGAAAGAATTGGCCGATCAGGCCGGCTTGACTAACACTGTGGTTATCAACACATGCGCTGTGACAGCCGAAGCAGTGCGCAAAGCCAAACAGGATATCCGAAAACTTCGGCGTCAAAACCCGGAAGCCAAATTGATTGTAACTGGCTGTGCAGCGCAAACCGAACCTGACACCTTCATCCAGATGACTGAAGTGGATGTGGTGATCGGCAACACCGAAAAAATGCAGCCTTCAATATGGGCTGGGTTAGCGGGTGACTTTGGGACTGAGCCCATACAAGTCGATGATATTATGTCCGTGACTGAAACCGCCAGTCATTTAATTGATGGCTTTGGCACCCGCAGCAGGGCCTATGTCCAAGTACAAAACGGCTGCGATCATCGTTGCACCTTTTGTATCATTCCATTCGGACGTGGAAATTCCCGCTCGGTACCCGCTGGTGTCGTGGTGGATCAAATCAAGCGCTTAGTCGATAAAGGCTATGCAGAAATTGTATTGACCGGTGTCGATATGACCAGCTGGGGCGCTGATCTGCCGGCAAAGCCACGATTGGGCGATTTGGTTTTGCGTATCTTGAAACTTGTTCCTGATTTACCGCGGCTACGGATCAGCTCGATTGATTCGATCGAAGTAGATCCCGCGCTGATGCAAGCGATTGCGACCGAAAGCCGGCTCATGCCCCATCTTCATCTTTCATTACAGCATGGGGACGATCTGATCTTAAAACGTATGAAACGCCGCCACTTACGTAGTGATGCCATTCGATTCACCCAAGAAGCAATACGCTTGCGGCCTGACATGACCTTCGGAGCTGATATCATTGCCGGTTTTCCAACTGAGACCGAAGCACATTTTGAAAACTCGCTAGCTTTGGTGAGGGAGTGCAATCTCACATGGCTGCATGTCTTTCCCTATTCAGTCCGCAACGGCACCCCCGCAGCCCGCATGCCTCAAGTGAATGGACGTGATATTAAAGACCGCGCCGCACGCCTGCGGGCCGCGGGAGAGGCTAAAGTTTTTCAACACCTTAAAGCCCAAGTTGGTCATATCCATAATGTTTTGTTGGAAAGCCCAAACATGGGCCGCACGCAACAATTTGCCGAAGTAATTTTTACAAAACCTCAGCCCGAAGGCAAAATTATTACCACCGAGATCACATCGGCTTCAACAACCCAATTGCATGGACGGGCCGCTTGAAAACAAACATACCGTTGCCAATCTTATACAGCTTTCGCCGCTGCCCCTATGCCATGCGGGCCCGCCTGGCTGTTATGGCATCAGGAGTTCAGGTTGAACTACGCGAAATTCTACTACGGGACAAAGCCCCAGAGTTTTTGGCCAGCTCGCCCAAAGGCACAGTGCCCGTCTTAGTAACCAAAACCGAGGTGATTGAAGAAAGCCTTGACGTGATGCGATGGGCTATAGGCCCAACTGATCCCGAACATTGGCTGCGCATGCCTGAGGTAGGCTACGATTGGATCAGCCGCTGCGATGGCCCTTTCAAACTGGCCTTGGATCATACCAAATATGCGGTGAAATTCCCAGATCTAGATCCCATGCAAGAGCGTGCACACGCCTCAGAATTTTTGCAAGATTTGGACAATGAAATTTCTGGTTCAGACTGGATGTTTGGTGCTGAGTGCACATTGGCCGACATGGCCTTACTGCCCTTCATACGCCAATTCTCGAATATTGACCGAGCTTGGTTTGACCAGCAACCCTGGCCAAATCTTCAGCGCTGGCTTGCCCAGTTTCTGGCGTCAACTCGCTTTGCAAACATCATGGTGAAATATGACAACTGGTCCGCAGGAGATGCGGTCATCATATTCCCGAACTAGCCCTGACTATTTACGCCGCAGCGTGTCGCCATAAGCAATTTTAGGAGACAGCTCGATCACATTTCCCATAGGCTTCAATGATGGGTTGTTGCGCGCAGCAATGATCTGAGCCGCCATCTGACCAATCTCAAACCGGCAACTGTCCATTGTAGCCAATTTCTGCGGTAACCCGTCTATCAGCTCGACTTTATTAAATCCAGCCAGTCCCATTTGTCTTGGAATTTCGATACCTTGCTCACGAAGATGCAACAGACCACCAGCACCAATCATATCGTTGGAATAATATATAAAGTCCAAATCTGGTGAGCGCGCCATCATAGCAGCGGTCATTTCACGCCCCTTTGCCAAGGCAGATCCACCAGTATAAAATTCTTGATCCATGATCTCAATGCCCTGTTTAGCCAAGGCCTGGGTGAAGCCCTCAAACCGCTTTCTCGCCCGGTGATCCAATGGCATTTGTGTGCCCATGAAACCAATGTTCTGGTAGCCAGATTTCAGGATCGCCTCGGCCATTTTACGGCCCGCACGCCGGTGAGAAATACCCACCATCGCATCAATCGGATCGCCATCGATATCCATAATTTGCACCACGGGAATACCAGAGTTAATCAGCATCGCCCGAGAGGTTTCAGACTGCTCCAAACCCGCAATGATGATACCAGAGGGACGCCAGGACAGCATCTCATAGAGAACTTTCTCTTCACGCTCAGGCAGGTAGTTGGTCACCCCAACTACAGGCTGCAGCTCCGTTTCATCGAGCGCATCAGAAATACCCGTCATGACCTCAGGAAATACCATATTGGAAAGCGACGGGATAATTACGGCCACAAGATTAACGCGTTGTGACGCCAATGCACCTGCAATCTTATTAGGCACATAGCCCAGCACCTTGGTGGCGCTAAGAACCTTGGCACGAGTTGAGGCAGACACATCGCCGCGGTTTCGCAAAACACGGCTCACAGTCATTTCAGAAACGCCCGAGGCCTCAGAAACATCGCGCAGGGTCAGAGGGCGTTTTTGTTGCGTCATAGCACTATCCGATTTAAGTTTAAGCGAGCTTACGCAAGCCAATGAGGAATGTCCAAGCTTTGTGACCCACTCAGCGAATATTTACTGATCCATAAACTATTCAAGGCCTAGCAATTTCTAATTTTTTTTGGCATTAAGCATTTGTGTGGCTCAGTGGCTCAACTGGATAGAGCAGCCCCCTCCTAAGGGGCAGGTTGGTGGTTCGAATCCACCCTGGGTCACCATTTTTAAAAAGTATTTGTTAATTTGACTATAACACCAGTTGCACTCTGTTTCATGAGGCAACGACAAGATAAAAGTCGTATTAGTATTTTGGGGTGCTCAGTCTTCTAAACTTTAGCTCGCGCACCAGAAGGATCATAAATCGACCGTAACGACGCTTCGGCTGCGACCCGCGTTCCAGCCACATCAATCTCATAGGTGGAAGCGAGCAAGTCTAGTGCAGTTTCACCTGAGCATGGCACATATCCCAAACCAACAGCAGCGCCCAAATGGTGGCCATAATTGCCCGACGACAGATATCCCACTATCTTGCCATCACGGATCACAGGTTCATTATGATATAAAAGTGGCTCAGAATCTGTGAGTTTAAACTGCACCATACGCGTATTTAACCCAGTCTCTTTTTTACGCATTACAGCGTCCCGGCCAATAAAATTCGGCTTTTCAGTTTTGACTGCAAAACCCAATCCAGCTTCCAAAACGTGGTCTTGGCAGGTGATGTCATGGCCGAAATGGCGGAACCCCTTTTCGATACGGCAGCTATCCATCATATGCATGCCACAGAGTTTGGCATTTAAGTTTTGGCCTGCCTCCCAAAGGGTTTCAAAGGCATGACCCGCCATATCGGCGCTCACATAGACCTCCCAGCCCAACTCGCCCACATAGGTAACCCGGTGCACACGCGCCAAGCCCATACCCAGCTCAATCTCTTGCGCGGTACCAAAAGGGTTGGTTGCATTGCTGAAATCATTGGGAGACACCATCTCAAGTAATTTGCGGGCATTGGGGCCCATGACGGCCAGAACAGCTTCCCCAGCGGTCACATCGGTAATAACCACATTAAACGCACCCTTATTGCGCATCATCCAAGTTTGATCTGCCAGTCTCGTCGCGGCGGGCGTCACAACCAAGTAGGCAGTTTCCGACATGCGGGTTACCGTGACATCTGCCTCGATGCCAGCCCGATCGTTCAGAAATTGCGTGTAAACAATTTTGCCTACAGGCACATCATATTGGCCCCCACCAATATAGTTCATGAAGGCGCAGGCACCTGGCCCCTCAACCCTGATCTTACCAAAAGACGACATATCATAAAGCCCAAGGTTTTCGCGCACGGCCTTATGTTCGGCGGCCACATTGTCAAAGAAGTTTTGCCGCTTCCAGCCATAAGCATAGCTCGAACTTTGACCGACATTGGCAAACCAATTAGCGCGTTCCCAACCCGCCAATTCGCCAAATACTGCTCCGTTTTCTTTAAGGTGGTAATGGAAAGGCGAGCGGCGCACCCCGCGGGCAGTTTTCTTTTGCAGATAGGGGAAGTGATCAGCATAAAGAAGGCCCAGCGTTTCTTTTGAGCGTTCGAATAGGTAATATTTATTGCCCTGAAATGGCTGCATGCGGCTGATGTCGACATCGCCCAAATCAAAGGGTTTTTGACCGTCCTGCATCCACTGAGCCAGGGCTTGCCCAGCGCCGCCTGCGGACTGAATACCCACTGAATTAAACCCAGCAGCCACCCAAACATTATCCATCTCAGGCGCTAGTCCTAAGTGATATGCATCATCAGGTGTAAAGCTTTCTGGCCCATTGAAAAATGTGTGAATACCCGCTTCAGCAAGCATCGGCATCCGCTCAACCGCCGCTGCCAATATCGGTTCAAAATGATCAAAATCTTCCTGCAACTGATCAAATTCAAAATCCTGGGGAATACCTTCCATTGCCCAAGGCTTTGAGACCGGCTCAAAAGCGCCCAGCAGCATTTTGCCCGCGTCTTCTTTGTAGTAGGCGCATTCATCAGGCACACGTAGCACAGGCATTTGGATCAACCCTGCGATAGCCTCAGTCACGATGTAAAAATGCTCACAGGCGTGCAAGGGCACATTCACACCCAACATGCGGCCCACCTCATGCCCCCACATCCCACCACAATTGATCACGTTCTCACAGTCGATTGAGCCACTATCACCTTGCTCATTTTCCCATTGCACCGACGTTATGCGGCGTCCGTTTCGTGTGACGCCCATCGCTTTGGTCCGCTCAATCACCTGAGCACCCATTTGACGCGCGCCTTTAGCCAGCGCCAAAGAAATGTTGGCCGGATCACCCTGCCCGTCGAGTGGCAACCATACGCCGCCGGTGACACCCTCAATATTGAGGTGCTCATATTTCGCCTTCACTTCGGCTGGGCTGATCTCTTCAACATCTACCCCAAACGCCCGCGCCATAGCGGCTTGACGAAAAATCTCTTCCTTGCGTTCTTCAGTGAGGGCAACCGTGATTGAGCCACACCGCTTGAACCCGGTCGCAACTCCCGTTTCAGCTTCCAAATTACCATAGAGTTCTTGGCTATACTTAGCTAATTTGGTCATATTCGCCGTAGCGCGCAGCTGGGCAATTAGGCCCGCCGCATGCCAAGTGGTGCCCGAGGTCAGCTGTTTGCGTTCCAGCAAAACAACATCTTTCCAGCCCAATTTGGCCAGATGATAGGCCACCGAACAGCCAATAACGCCGCCACCAATGATAACTGCGCGTGCTTTATTAGGAACCTGAGCCATATGGCCCTCCCATGTTATTAGAAAATTGGACGGCACAAATATGGTCCATCATAGATACACCTGCTCATATTTGTTTTTGTACAGGGCCATCATCTCAGCCTCGGTCACGCCATCATCATAGGGTCAGGTTCCAAAATGCTTTGACAGAGTGGCAATGTGGTCCGGCCCCACTTCACAGCAGCCCCCGACAACCGAAGCACCGCTCTCAGCCCAGGCTTTAGCAAAAGTCAGATATTCAACCGGACCCAAATCTGTGCGAGCTGTCAACAGTTCCACCGTCGCCACAATGGAATTGAAGTCCGAATGGATACCAGTGAATCCGTTAGCATACGCGCCTAAAGTAAAGCCATGCCCCGCCAATATGGGCAGACCTTGCGAGACCGCCTCTGGCAATGAGCAATTGATCAAAACTGCTGCTGGGTTAAATTCTTTGAGCATCTCAATTGCATCTGCCAAAGGCTCACCCGAACGCAACTTAGTGCCATCAGTGTCGTCCACCGATAAAGACACCCACACCGGCTTTGCAGTGACGCCTGCACCCATCAACCCACCACGGGCTTGATCAATCGAGGACATGGTTTCGAGCAGGTGAAAATCAACATAATCCGCATGCACGCGGGCCATATCTGCATAGACCTCCGCGGCCTGCTCAGCCGGTGGGGATTTGTCCGGTTGATAGGAAAACCCCTGCGGTCCCAAAGAGCCCGCAACTTGCCCGGATCCATGGGCATCACGCGCTGCCACGGCCATTTCACAGGCCGACCGGTTCAAGGGCAGCAAATGCTCACCCAGCCCTTTGGTCTCCAACCGGTCAGGGAGAATTGCGTAGGTATTAGTGGTTGCAATCTCAGCGCCCGCAGCAAAATATTCGTCATGCACTTGGCGCACTACAGCAGGCATATCCAACAGAGCCTGCATCGACCAAAGGTCGGTTGCTTTGCCCGCACGTTTCACAAGTTCTTGGCCCATGCCACCGTCTAGGATAATCATAATTCATTTCCACTTTTTTAACTTCTATTTCTGCTAAAACCCAAATTAATGGTGTGTACAAGAGGCGGCCAACTACAGGTTCACCGCATCCAAATTTATCTCCGCAACCGATCGTTGCTTGGGTCCCAAAGCGGTTGATCCGCTTGCACCACAGCTTTGCAACGCGTGCCAAAAATCTCAACTTCAACTTTCGTGCCCGCCACGGTCAAATCTGAGCGCAGCATGGCTAGCGCGATGGATTTGCCGACCCGGTGGCCAAAATCTCCAGAGGTTGTTTCTCCAACAACTTCACCAGCGTGCCATATCGTTGACATATACGGTGCATCCCAAGCTCCAGCCTCCACAATTAACGTCACAAACATCTTCTTACAGCCTTGCTGCTTTTCATTATGCAGGGCAGTTTTTCCTGGGAAATCTTGTGGCTTGTCAAGTTTCACAAAGCGGCCAAGGCCACCCTCAAACAGACTGTAGTCTGTGGAAAGATCGCCCTTCCAGGCCCGATAGCCTTTTTCGATCCGCAAGCTGTTGAGCGCATACATGCCAAAAGGTTTAGCCCCTGCCGCTATCACTGAGTCATAAAGAGCAGGAATTTTATCGTTTTCGGCATGAATCTCCCAACCTAATTCCCCCGCAAACGACACCCGAAGCAATGCACAGGCTTGACCCGCGACCTTGACTTCTTGATGGCTCAACCATCCAAGGGTCAAATCGGCATCTGTGCCCATTGCAGTCAGGACATCACGCGCTTTTGGACCGGTGACGACCAAAGTTGAAAATTCGGTTGTATGATCTGTAAGCGCAAGCCCCTCTGGCAATCTGACATTCAATACATCAAAATCATGCCATTGCGCGCTGGCGGCGGTGATCAGGGTAAAGTGATCTTCATCATGGCGCACCACCGACATCTCAGTCAAAATCCGCCCACGAGTGTCAGAAAAATAGGCGAGATTCATGCGACCAATCTTGGGCAAACCTCCGGTGATAAGCCCGCGCAGATATTCTGCAGCCCCCGCGCCTGTGAGATTAAAACGGCTAAAGCCTGGCAGATCCAACACACCGCAATTGTCACGGACGTTCTCAGCCTCTTGCTTAATCCGTCCGGCCCATGGGCCTTCGCGTTCCCAACTATGCGTGCTCTCCAAAGTAGTGTCATCGCCCGGCTGGGCAAACCAATTGGCCCGCTCCCAGCCATTATAAGCCCCCATGACTCCACCTGCAGCAATCACTTTGTCGTGCACAGGCGATAGTTTTTTGTCGCGTGCAGCGGGCCATTCGTGATGCGGGAAATGCATGGCGTATTCGTGGCCGTAGACCTCCATTGCTTTGCGGTCACAGTAGTCTTGGTCAGTGTAGTCAGTGTAACGACGAGGATCGATGGCCCACATGTCCCACTCGGTTTCACCTTCGGTAATCCATTCGGCCAACACCTTACCCGCGCCGCCGCCTTGAGTTATGCCAAAGGTAAATACACACCCTTCATAAGCGTTTTTCACACCCGGCATTGGGCCCACCAAAGGCAGGCCATCCGGCGCATATGGAATTGGACCATTGATCACCCGGCCAACCCCTTGCGTGCCCAAGATCGGTACCCGTGCCATGGCATCCTCAATATACCACTCCAACCGCTCCAAATCATCTGGATAGAGCTGGAAACTGAAATCTTCAGGCATTGGATCTTCTGGAGTGATCCAATGGGCTTTGCAATTGCGCTCATAGGGGCCAAGGTTCAAGCCATTTTTATCTTGGCGGAGATAATAAGACGAATCGACATCCCTTAGCAGAGGCACTTTACGGCCGTTACTTTCAGTCCATTCTCTGAGTTCAGGAATTTCTTCAGTCAGAAAGAATTGGTGGCTCATCACTGTCATTGGTACAGTCCGGCCACCATAGGGTTTGAACCATTCGCCAACACGCTGCGCATAATATCCGGCGCAATTGACCACTTTTTCACAACGGATGTCACCTTTGTCAGTGTGAACAACCCATTCATCCCCAATTTGAGTGACGCCCGTCGCCGGACAAAAACGTTGAATGCTGGCGCCCAAATCCCGTGCACCCTTGGCAAGCGCTTGGGTCAGCTGTGCGGGATCAATATCGCCATCATCTGGATCCCAAAGCCCACCGGCAAGATCATGCGTTTCCATAAAGGAATAGGCGTCCTTCATATCAGACACCGACATCATTTCAATTTCCAGGCCCTGATACCGCCCCATTGTCCGGGCGCGTTCAAACTCAAGCATCCTATTTTTATCATGTGCCAGCCGGATCGATCCAGTCACATGGTAGTTCATTGGATAATCAACCTCATCAGCCAATCTGGCATACAAGCTTAACGAATAGCGCTGCATGTTCATAACCGCCCAGCTGGTGCTGAACGACGGACAATTGCCCGCAGCATGCCAGGTAGATCCGGCTGTTAGCTCGTTCTTTTCAAGCAACACACAATTGGTCCAGCCCGCTTTGGCCAAATGATACAATGTGGACACGCCAACAACGCCACCCCCAATGATGACAACGCGTGCTGTGGTTGGAAAATCGTTCATCGTGGTCTCCATCAGTCAATGATCAGACGGGTCGCAAGCCCACCGAATAGAATTGCAGTTAATTTGTTTAAAACGCCAACGCAGGCCCTGAGAGCATTTGCGAGATAGCCAGATGTCACCATCCCAGGCCGAGGGCCGCCAGAAATTTCACTTGTAGAGATAAAGATAAAATCCGCACCGAGCGTGATGTTCAAAATTAACCCTGCCAAGATGAACCCCAGCAATAGCGCTAGCTCGAATCCCATAATCACATCCAAAATCATACAGCGTCCATCCTCATAATCCCGATTGCACAGAGGCAGTTCCAAGCAGCGCCCCATAAACTACAAAGCAAATCGCCAACCCGCGCCTCATCATCACATTAAACACCTTGGCCATAGCCAATTTCCCAAACGCCGCGCCCAAAGCAGTATACCCGGTGTAGGACAGGGCAGTCAGACACAGCGCCGTGGGCATGAGCACAACCATCTGACCCCAAACGGGCACGTCCGGCTGCACAAATAGGCCGAAGGCCGCCAAATATCCTGCCACAGACTTTGTATTGATCGTGGCAATGACCAAAGCCCGCCCGAATATTGATCCCACGGCCGAGTTCAACTTGACTGGGGTGGCCGCAGTCATCCAGCCGCGCACACCGAAAAAGATCAAGAATAGCGCGCCTCCAAACTTTGCCACCATAAAAGCCGTAGGGGAGGCCACAAGTAGCGCAGTGATACCATAGGCCGAGAGTAGCAAAAAGGCAGTCGCTTGGGTCAAAATTGCCAGTACTGCCCAAAGGCTTCGGCCTAGACCAAAGCTCATGCCGTTGGTCATGCAGTTGACCGCATTGGGCCCAGGCGTGACCACAAACACGGCCCAGAAGCTTGCAAATACGATCCAGTCCTGCAGTGACATCAATACACCGGCGGGGCTATTACCCAGATCACCTTACAGGGTTCATTTGTTAGGTTTTCCCAGCGAAAAAGCTCGCCCTTGATGCGAAAGCTATCGCCAGGAAACAAAGTAAATTCCACATCCCCAATCCACAATTTCAGTTGGCCAGACAAAATATAGCCAACCTCTTGCGTCGGACGCGACACAGGTGGAAACAGCTTTGCGCCCGGCTCAAACGTCGAATATAGCATCTCAAAATCGTCGGTAAGATCCGGAGACAGTAGCTCTTCCACTAGCCCCGCCTCACGACTACCAATGGGGCGCCGACTGTCTTTACGCACCACAAAACCCGCCTCATTTACCGGCGCGGGTCCAGCGCCGAACAGCGATGACACGGAGATGTCTAAGGCTTTAGCCATATCTCGCAGATCATTGATACCGGGTTCTGACTTGTCGCGCTCAACTTGGCTCAACCAACCGATGGATCGGCCTAGGATATCCGACAAATCCACAAGCGTCAGACCCCGCGCCTTGCGCAGGGCGCGGATATCGGCGCCAAGGGTGGCTGTGTCTGATCTCGCTTGATACATGGTATGAAACTATCTTTCGTTTTTTCACAACTGCACGAGTTGGTGAAAAAAATCAAGAAAATTTCATACCATTTCTAACGCGAAAACACCAAAGCAAGAATTTCTGCCAAAGAATTCCCATCGGTTTGGGAAAATGCATTTGGTTGATCGCTATCAATATCCAGCACTGCCAACAATGCACCAGTCTTATCCCACACAGGCAAAACAACCTCGGACCGGGTGGAGCTGGCACAAGCAATATGACCCACAAAGGCATCAACATCTGGCACTAATTGGGTTTTACCCAGTCGCGCCGCAGCACCACAAACTCCATGCGAAAAAGGAATTTTTAAACACCCATGCCCGCCTTGATAGGGCCCAATCTTAAGCATCTGCGGCGACACCACCCGATAAAAACCCGTCCAATCGAATCGGTCATCACTGTGGTGTAGCTCGCAAGCAACTGTAGCCATTAGCGCTATCACGTCATCCTCACCCTCAGTCAGACTTGCGATGGTTTTGGCCAGATGGGTGTAATCAACTTGGGTCATTTTTCAGCCCCTCACAAACGCTCAATGGCAATAGCCGTGCCTTCACCACCACCTATACAAATCGCCGCGACCCCACGCTTAAGATTATGACGCTCCAATGCGTTGAGCAGTGTAACGATAATCCGGGCTCCAGAAGCCCCAATTGGATGGCCCAAGGCACAGGCCCCACCATAAACATTGACAACATCTGAGCTTAGATCCATCTCATGCATAAAGGCCATTGGAACCACGGCAAAAGCCTCATTCACCTCCCAAAGATCAACGTCTGAGACTCTCCAGTCCAGCCGTTCCAACAGCTTACGAGCAGCAGGTACTGGTGCAGTGGTAAACCAACCCGGCCGTTGAGCATGGCTCGCATGGCCCATAATCCGTCCTCGCGCCGTGAAACCACGCGCCTCAACTGCGGTGTGGCTAGCCAAGATCAAGGCTGCCGCCCCATCAGAAATTGACGAGGAGTTGGCTGCAGTCACCGTGCCACCATCGCGAAAAGCTGGTTTTAGATGTGGAATTTTTTCTCGCTGCGCATTGCCAGGCTGTTCATCAAATTCAATCTGAGTTGTGCCTTTACGTGTGGTTAGTGGCACCGGGGCGATTTCAGCCGCAAAAGCTCCGCTGGATTGTGCCGCCAAGGCCCGCTCCAGAGATCGCAGGGCATAGGCATCTTGTGCCTCACGCGTGAACTGAAAATGCGTCGCACAATCTTCCGCGAAGGTGCCCATCAAACGACCTTGATCATACGCATCTTCCAGACCATCAAGAAACATACTGTCTTGGACCTGACCATGTCCGAGCCTGGCACCACCACGCATTTTGGGCAGCAGATAAGGCGCTTGCGTCATACTTTCCATTCCGCCCACAACCATGACTTGGTCGCGACCCAGGGCCAGCTGATCATAACCCATCATTGTGGTTTTCATGCCAGAGCCACACATTTTATTGACCGTTGTGGCCGGCACATCCTCGCCAAGACCCGCTGCAAACCCAGCTTGCCGGGCCGGAGCTTGGCCTTGACCCGCAGGCAAAACACAACCCATCAACAGCTCATCTACTTCCTCAGGCGCAACTTGCGCCGCCTCAAGCGCAGCAGCAATCGCCACCCCACCCAGTTGACTGGCCGGCACAGATGCAAATGCGCCCTGAAGCCCACCCATCGGTGTTCGAGCAGTTCCAAGAATATAAACTGTTTCCATCAAAAGCCCCAATTCAACATTGTTTGATAACTTATGCATTGCTCGCCCCCCTAGGCGCAAGAGCAGGCCTCGCGCTGGCTGTTGTGTTAAAATTTTCTACAACCACTCGCCACGACTGAGATAATGGGTATGATTGGAAGACTTTTGATTTCATAAGGCACCTGATCCTATGCGAGACTTTCATCTTCCCGGCCGCTCGGCGGTTTTTGCGACCAACGGCATGTGTGCAACCTCCCATCCTTTGGCCGCAGCCGCTGCACTCGAAATCTTAAAGTCTGGTGGAAATGCAGTGGATGCAGCCATAGCCGGTGCGGTTTTGCTGGGGATTTGTGAACCGCAGATGACCGGTTTGGGCGGCGATATGTTTGCGCTCATTCAAAAGGATCCGAGCGCGGATGTTGTGGCACTCAACGGATCAGGACGCGCGCCACAGGCCGCAAATGCAGCGACCCTACGGGCCAGAGGTTTAAGTGCCGTACCGCTCCACAGCGCAGATGCGATCACAATCCCCGGCGCTGTTGATGGATTTTGCCGCATGGCCAAAGATTTTGGCAACCTAAGCCTGGCAGAGGTCTTAGCCCCAGCCGTTTACTATATGCGCTTAGGTGTACCAGTAGCCCCAAAAGTGGCCTTTGATTGGGACCAAAGCACAGCTTTACTGCAAGGCGTAGCCCGTGAAAAATTCCTTATTTCTGGGGCTGCCCCCAAAGCTGGCCAAATTTTTGCATCCCCGAGCCAAGCTAACGCACTAGATTTGATAGCCGCCAAAGGCCGTGATGGTTTTTACTCCGGTGCTGTTGCTGAAGATATGGTGGCAAGCCTTCAGGCCGCAGGCGGTAGCCATACGGTTGAAGACTTTGCAGCGACCAAAGCCACCTATGGCACCCCACTGCGTGGCAGCTACCAAGGGGTTGAGATGTTGGAGCATCCAGCCAATGGCCAAGGCGCCACGGCGCTACTAATGCTTAACATGATGAAACATTTTGATCTCTCTGGCATGGATCCTTTTGGTGCAGAACGTGCACATATTGAGGCAGAGATCTCGAAACTCGCCTATGATGCCCGTAATCGCTTTATTGCAGATGCCGATTATACCACTCGCATTGCGCATATGATGGCCAATGAAACTGCGGAAAATTTGGTTAATTTGATAGATCCTAACCAAGCTATGACGCATCCCTCAGATATGTCCGAGGCTATTCACAAAGATACAATATATATCACCGTCGTAGACAAAAACCGGATGGCCGTTTCTTTGATCTATTCTATTTTCCACGCCTTTGGCTCGGGTATTGCCTCAGACAAATATGGGATCCTATTTCAAAACCGTGGAGCAGGGTTCACCTTAGAAAAAGGTCATCCTAATGAACTGGTAGGTGGCAAGCGCCCAATGCACACCATCATTCCCGGCATGCTGGCAAAAAATGGACGGGTCACTGTGCCTTTCGGTGTTATGGGTGGCGCTTATCAACCCAATGGCCATGCTCGGTTCATGTCAAATATTGTTGATTTTGGTATGGACAACCAAGCTGCCATTGATGCCCCACGCTGTTTTTCAGACAATGGCTTCATGAAAATTGAGCGTGGCTACGCGCCGCAGGTTCACCAAAGCCTCATGGAAATGGGACACAGAGTTGAAATTCCAAAGGGCCCAATTGGCGGGGCGCAGGCTATCTTAATTGGTGAGGACGGTGTTTTGCAAGGGGCATCCGATCCCCGAAAAGATGGATGCGCCTTAGGGTATTGAACCTAGTTCATTTGGAATTGCAGCGGATAGGCGCCATTTTCAAAAGGGCCGAATATATCTTCAACATCTGGATGGTCCACGGGGTCACCCGATATATCAGCCATTAAGTTTTGCTCAGACACATAAGCAATGTAATAGCTTTGATCATTTTCAGCCAAAAGATGATAAAATGGCTGGTCTTTTACTGGCCGCGCTTCTTCAGGAATCGCCGAATACCATTCATCGGTATTTGAAAATTCTGGATCTACATCAAAAATCACACCCCGGAAGGGATGTTTTTTGTGGCACACTACTTGCCCCAGATGATATTTAGCTTCAGCTTGCACAACGCACCTTTTTATTCAGACTTTCTCTTAATAAGATTATGATCGAAATGTCTATGCTTACAAGAAAAAATATAGTGTTCCAGTGGGCTACATCGAAGTAGTGCAAATGTGAATGGCTTTGCTTCGTCACGACGTTGCAAAATGATAGAGATACCAGTATGATTAGGACGGTTAAATATAATAAAAAAAGCGAGCGGCACCATGAGCAGTATCCTTCGCGCCTTAATTTTAGTAACCCTACTTGCTGGTTGCTCTTTTTCTGGTGGCAATGTCAACGCGCCACAGAACTTGGACAATGCTTGTTCAATTTTGGATCAAAGACGTAGTTTTCTTCCTGCTTTCAAGGCTACAAAACGCAAATATGGTGTGCCTATTTCTGTGCAGATGGCCATTATTTGGCAGGAAAGCAAATTCAAAGCAAAAGCCAAAACCCCACGAAAATATAAGCTTTGGATAATTCCAGCTGGCCGTCAAAGTTCCGCCTATGGCTATTCGCAAGCGCTGGATGGCACTTGGAAAGAATACAAAGCTAGCGCAGGGCGTTGGGGGGCAAGCCGGACTAATATCGGCGATTCTGCCGACTTCATGGGGTGGTACATGGCACAAAGTCGGCGGGAGCTTGGCATCTCAATGTCAGATACACGCAACCAGTATTTAGCCTATCATGAGGGCCGCACCGGGTATCGCCGCGGGTCTTATAAATCAAAACGCTGGTTAGTGAAGGTCGCAAACCGTTTGGAAGATCGCGCAATTAGGTACCGTGGCCAGTTGAAACGATGTGGTAAAACATAAGGTTAGGTATGCGCTACTGCACTTATTTTTGCATCTCAACTTGAATATTAAACAAGATGTTTGGTAGTTCTTGCCCTTGAACCCAACCACCCAAAACGATTTGAGTTTGGCTACCTGAGTTATCATCCACAATCCATTGGCTCAGTTGTACTGGATTGTCCGTAAACATTAATTGAATAGAACCGTATTCTGGGCGATCCGGGTCTTGCAATACAATAAAGGTGATGGGACCTTCGCTTTTATGCGTCACCACCATGTCTCGCCTCGCCAAATTCACAGTTTTCTCAAGAACAAGGCTAAGAGGTGTATGTATCAAGGGGAACCGCGTAGGTTCAGCGTTGGCCTTTGGATCAAACACAGCAACCTGCCCACCACCCACGATGACCAAAGCTAGCTCAGGTGGATCATACTCAAACCGAATTCGGCCTGGGCGCTTGATATACATCCGACCAGTTGACTGGCTACCATCATCAGTAATCTGAATGAAGGAAGATTCTGCTGTGGTTATAGCATTGAGATAAGACGAGAGCTCGTCCAAACTGATTGTCCGACCCGATGCAGGATCGGCCAGAAGCAACATCATAGCGATTATTTTTTTCATAGTTTATTCCTAACCCGAGATTGCACAAAACCATCCCCTAGATCGTTACAAAATCGTTAAAGCAACTCAGTCACAGCTAATTGGCTAGTGTTGCTCAGGCATAAAGATCTCACGTTTTCCAACATGGTTGGCGGCGCTGACCAAGCCGTTGTCTTCCATTTGCTCGACCAAACCTGCAGCTTTATTATAACCAATAGCTAATTTACGCTGGATATAACTGGTTGAACATTTTCGGTCTTTAGCAACAATCTGCACAGCGGTATCATAGAGTGCGTCTTCAACGTCTGTATTGCCACCCAGCCCCAGCACAGCATCAATATCGCTCTCCTTTTCGTCTGTTGGGCCTTCGACTACACCAGATAAATATTTTGGTGGTCCAAAGGCTTTCAGATGATTTACTACATCTTCGACCTCTTCATCAGAACAGAATGGGCCATGAACCCGAGTAATTTTACCACCACCTGCCATATAGAGCATGTCACCCATACCCAAGAGTTGCTCTGCTCCCATTTCACCCAAGATTGTACGGCTGTCAACTTTTGACGTCACCTGAAATGAAATCCGCGTAGGAAAATTGGCCTTGATCGTGCCCGTGATGACGTCCACCGAGGGTCGCTGCGTAGCCATGATAATGTGAATACCAGATGCCCGTGCCATCTGCGCCAGGCGTTGGATACAGGCTTCAATTTCCTTACCAGCCACCATCATTAAATCAGCCATCTCGTCAACAATAACTACGATATATGGCAAGGTCTCTGGCTCAAACTTTTCAGTCTCAAACAATGGCTCACCAGTACCATCGTCAAACCCAGTTTGTACGGTACGGCTAAACATTTCGCCCTTAGACAAGGAATCTTTGACCCGACCGTTATAGCCATCAATATTGCGAACGCCCATTTTTGACATTTTCCGGTAGCGATCTTCCATTTCACCGACCGTCCACTTCAGCGCGACTACAGCCTTCTTAGGATCAGTCACTACCGGGCTTAGCAAATGGGGGATCCCATCATAAACGCTCAATTCGAGCATCTTGGGATCAATCATAATCATCCTGCATTCATTGGGCGTGAGACGATAGAGCAGCGATAGGATCATCGTGTTGATCGCCACAGATTTACCCGAACCAGTGGTACCTGCGATTAACAAGTGGGGCATCTTTGCAAGATTTGCCACAATCGGTTCGCCGCCAATATCTTTTCCCAATGCCAAAGGCAGTTTCATATTAGCATCACCAAAATCACGGGCAGACAATATTTCACGCAGGGCGCACATCTCACGGTGCTCGTTGGGTAGTTCGATCCCAATCACTGAGCGGCCAGGAACCGTACTCACCCGCGCGGAAAGCGCGGACATCGAACGCGCAATGTCGTCAGACAATCCAATAACCCGGCTAGCTTTCAAACCTGGAGCCGGTTCTAACTCATACATAGTGACAACCGGGCCCGGGCGCACACTGACAACCTCACCTTTGACGCCATAATCATCCAAAACGCTTTCCAGCATCCGAGCATTACTTTCCAACGCGTCATCACTTAGCACATGCCGCTCGATCGAAGATGGACTCATCAACAAACTCAGCGCTGGTTTTTCATATTCTGGGGCAGAAATTGTAGTTTCAAACTCTAGTTTTGGCTGTGCTTCTGAAATGGCCTGAGCCGAGGGTTGGATCGGTCTTTTGACTGGATGCTGCACGACCTGTTTGGATATTACCGTCAGTAAAGGTTCTGAAGTGAAGACTGGGTTTTGAATTTTAGGCTCTACAAAATAATTGTCGTCTTGAATATCTGAAGTTCCCTCCTCAAAGGTCGCTTCCAGAACGGAGTTCGGCAAAAGCATTGGCTCTGGCCCCATCAGGCGACCCGGTTTGGCTGTGACTATCGGAGCCTGGCCTTGAACGGACCGCACAGGCTTTGGATCACGCAATCGGATTGCATCAGCAATCTTACCCCGAATACGATCCTGCAGCGGATCTTTTGGTCCCCCTTGATCATTTACCACTATTTGGGGTTCGATGTTTGGTTCAAACGGGCGTTTCAGCAATGACGGCACGCTGCCAAATAATGACTTTGATGCCTGTGGTTGTGTCGGAAATGGCAACCTGGCCGGAGCCTTAGATGGCGCTGAATCAGCCCGGATCACCGGAGTAACTCGGGCTACTTCACTACGGGAATCTAAATTAAAACTAGGTTCAATTTGATCCAGCTTATGTTTTTTCTGGCGCATTCGGATACTCTGTACACCACGCGACACAAAGCTTGAGGTCAAAGAGGCAACAACCAGCACAAACCAACTGCCAGCAAGATTGAAAAAGCTAAAACTAGACTTCACTTCACTAATAACTAAGCCCATCACATAGCCCGCCAAAAGCAGAACTAATACGCCCAATACCAAAGCCACAATATTAGCACCTAGTGCAGCCGAACCTGGCAAGATCTGCAAAAGCATAAATAATACTGTGTCGCCAAATAGCCCCCCCATTGAGAAACTATAAGCCCAGTTCGCAGTAGGGGTTAAGGTTGCAGCATAAAGCGAACAGAGCGCCCAGAAGATTGGCGCATAGATTAGGCGTATCAGCATGCGTTCCGCGCCCACATGGGTGATTAAACGCAACCCCCATGCACCGAACAAAGAAGTGATGCCCCAGCTTCCAAGTCCCATGATTTTAATCAAAGGTGCCGAAATTGTGGCGCCAATTTGACCAGCCCAATTTTTAACCTCTCGACCACCTGAAATCGACCACGCAGAATCCTCAGGCGAATAGCTAATAAGGGCCAGTGCGAATACGACACCAACCAAAAGCAAAATTAAACCAAGAGCTTCAACACCCCGCCTTTCTAAAAAAGCTTGGGTTGATGCGTCCAAAAGCGGATCACGTCCGCGGGTTGGATAAGCCATTTATACCTCAACATCATTTGTACAGGCAGTCGCGCATGATGGTTAACCCGCGCTGCATTTCTTCTTTTGGAGCCACTAATGCGACTCGGACGTAGCCAGACCCAGGGTTCTGCTCGTTTGCGACTTGCCCCAGATATGATCCCGGTAGCACCCGCACCCCTGTTTCGGTCCAAAGCTTTAACGCAGCAACCTCATCATCTTCGACTGGTAACCACAAGAAAAACCCGGCTTCTGGTGAATTATAAGATTGAATCTCGGCAAAAATGTGGTCAGCCGCCTCAAACTTGCCACAATAGAGTTGCCGATTAGCAACTACATGGTCTTCATCTGCCCACACTTGGGCAGAAACATGCTGGATAGGGCCAGCAACTGGGCATCCGGCATAGGCGCGTAGTTGTTTAATTCGCGCTATATTTTTAGCACCCGAAACAACAAAGCCGGAACGTAACCCTGGCAGGTTCGAACGCTTAGACAGCGAATGAAAGGCGACCACCCGCTCCGGATCCGCGCCCATCTGGACTGCAACCTCCAGAGCCCCTGGTGGCGGGCTGCGACGGTAAATCTCACTATAACATTCATCAGCAAAGATTTTGAAATCATAAATCTCAGCCAGTGCAATGAGCCGCATCCAATAGTCCACACTAGCCACAGCGCCCTGTGGATTGGATGGTGAGCATAAAAAGAATGCTGATGTTTTATTTAATTCCGCAGACGTGAGCGCATCCAAATCAGGAAGAAAGCCAGATTTCATACTGGCCGGCAGATAGACAGGCTGCGCGCCAATGGCCATGGCTGCTACAGTATAGACCTGATAAAAAGGATTTGGAATCAATATGTTGCTATCCGTTTGGCAAAGCGCAACAACAGCGTTGAACAAACCTTCTCGCGTACCGTTCAAAACCATAAGTTGGCTATCGATATCCATATTCACACCATAGCGGCGATTTAAAAATCCACCAATCGATTTGCGCAATTCTGGGGTACCGTTGTTGTCAGGATAACTGTTAAATTCCGCTATGGCTTCAATCAAGGTGGGGCCTACCCAACCAGGGAACGGATGTTTTGGCTCCCCAATGGTCATATTGATTAAATCCCCTCCCGGAGCATGCCCGTCCAACAAGGCTCGCAAACGCGGCCATGTAGCTGTGGGCAAAGCATCAAATCGGGTGGGCATCATCAGTCAAGTCCTCTTAACCGCTGGATTAGGTTAGCCAGCACAACACTGCAAATCAAAAGTTCATACCATAGCATTTTCAACTGCAGCTCCGAGGCGCAACAGATGATGCTCCTGCATCGGCGGGCAGACCAACATTAATCCACAGGACGGAACGCCTGTCGGCAGTGTCAAAGAACAAGCCCCCATAAGATTGCCAATTCGAGTATTTCGAAGCGCTAATAAGTTTTCCGCCACGTAATAGTCGTGATCCTGATCCAAACGCGCAACATTCGGTGGCAAAATTGGTGAGCTGGGCATTAATACCGCGTCATAACCAGCTGTTGCAGCGTAATATTCGATCCGCAATTGATCTAATTCCCTCCATCCCGCCACATAGTCTGGCGCCGATACCTTTGCACCGCTGCGAAACCGCAAAAGGATTTCCTTAAACATGGCCTCAGGATTAGCCTCTATTTGATCTTTCCAAGTCCCATAGGCCTCTGATGCAAACAACACGCCGGAAAGTTCCAAGGCCACCTGTGCCTGCGGAATTTTAATCCGCTCCACCACAGCACCCATTTTTCGCAAACAATCGATAGCATTGTTGAAACCCCCTAAAGGAGCTTCACGAATATTGTCAAACGCGGCAGTATCACAAATCGCAAAACGGCACCCCTCCAGCTTGACGTTGGTGAGATCAACGGGCTTACTGCCCTCCAACGCTGCCAACGCAAGAGCTGCATCTTCCACAGAGCGGCATAGAGGGCCCACCGTATCAAACCGCTCACAGAGTGGAACAACCCCTTGCAAAGACAGTCGGCCACTCGTTGTTTTCAGTCCAACTAAATCATTCCAGGCAGCCGGGATGCGAACAGAACCGCCCGTATCTGAGCCGATTGCCAATGGCGCCAGTCCAAACGCAACCGAGGCCGCAGCGCCCGACGATGACCCTCCCGACACAGCGGCATGATCATTTATACAAGGCGATGTGGCGGTACTTGGGTTATGGCCAAGTCCTGAAAAAGCAAGCTCCGACATATGGGTTTTGCCAAGGCAAACGAGCCCTAAGGTGGTAGCAGTTTGCATCACTTCACAATCGGCATTCGGCACGCGCCCTTTTAACAATAAGCTACCAGCCTCAGTGGCAATATCCACGCTGTCAAACAGATCTTTCCAAGACACTGGCACCCCATCCAACGGTGATTTTCGTTGCCCAAGCTTTGCACGTTCCGCAGCGCAAGCAGCCTCAGTCAAAGCGCGTTCATGAGTGACAATAGTATAAATACGATCAGAAAAAGGGTGTGCGTCGATAGCATCCAGATAGGTTTGGGCCAAAGCAACAGGATCAATATCACCACTGCCAATTCCGCGCCCCAAGGTTGCTGCACTCATCTTCAACCATCTGATCATCAGTTGTCCTCCTGAATTTTCCTCCATGCTAACGATGTCGCACCCCCTCGACAATATCGCTTTGCTACCCCATGTCCTCACTATGGATTATGATGTCATCATTTCTGGCGGTGGGCTAACTGGAATTATTTTAGCCTTGGCCCTGGACCAGACTGGAATTAGCACCGCCATTATTGATAAAAACACCCCATTAGTAGCCACGAACAACATCTTTGATGGCCGCTCCTATGCAATTTCTGCAGCTAGTCAGAAAATGCTTAATATGCTGGGCCTGTGGAAGAATCTGGCCAAAAATGCACAACCAATGTTGGAAATTAAAGTCAGTGACGGATACGCTGGTGAGGTGCCATCCCCTTTCGTAATGCAGTTTGATCGACAAGATTTTACCGAAGGGCCAATGGGGTACATGATTGAAGACAGGCATTTGCGACAAGTCTTGCAGGGCGCCCTCAAATACTCAAAAGTTAAATTTCAGTCTAATACACAAGTTTTAAGCCAGACTGTCCAACCCACACATGTGGCGGCCAAATTAAACTCAGGAGCTACGATCACAGCCGCGGTTTTAGTCGGGGCCGATGGCCGTACCTCAAACACAGCCAAAACCGCGGGTTTAACCCGTTCAGGTTGGGATTATGGGCAATCCTCACTAGTCTGCGTCATTGCCCATGAAAAACCGCATAACGGTATTGCACATCAATATTTTATGCCCTCCGGACCCCTAGCGATCCTGCCACTGACAGGAAACCGTAGCGGAATCGTTTGGACAGAAAAAACCGAAACAGCGCACCTGATACACGCGCTGGGCAATGCCGATTATCTCGACATTCTTCGGCCAAGGTTCGGCACGTTTCTAGGAGATATTTCACTGGCGGGTGAAAGATATATATACCCCTTAAGCCTTTCAACCACCCATCGTATGATATCACAGCGTGTGGCTTTGGTGGGGGATGCAGCCCATGCAGTACACCCCATCGCAGGCCAAGGCCTGAACTCTGGATTTAAAGATGTAGCTGCCTTGGCACAAGTCCTATGCGATGCCAAACGTCGCGGCCAGGATTTAGGCATTCACACCACTCTTAAAGAATATCAACACTGGCGTGGGTTTGACAATGCTATGCTCTGCACCGCCACAAATGGGTTCAACCAATTATTTTCAAACGATAGTTCATTCATACGCGGCCTGAGGGATTTAGGTTTGGGTTTGGTGGGTAGTACACCTGTGCTGCGCCGCGCGTTTGTCGCCAATGCGGCTGGGACTACCGGTGATGTGCCTAGGCTGTTACAGGGTGAGCCACTTTAAGGGCTCAATCAATCTCACGGGCTTCGCCTACCAACATGATAGGAATACCATCACGTATCGGGTAGGCCAGATGCGCCGAGTTGGAAATTAGTTCTTGACGCTCAGCGTCGTATTTCAAAGGCGCACCTGTTTGCGGGCAAATCAAGGCCTCTAGCATTTTGCGATCAATATCACTCATTGTAAAAAATCCTCATCAGCGCCACCGCGCAGGGCGAATTCGATTAATGTCGTTAATGTCTCGCGCCGCGTGCTAAGGCTTGGCGCTTCAAGCAGGGCTTGCTTGTCTCCCGGTTCGAAAGGGCAAAGCATAGACAAAGAATTAATCAGCAATTCATCATCCGCCTCCTGCATGGTCTCCCAATCTGTTGACAACTCTTGATATTCAAAAAAGCGCTTTAGCCCCGCCATAAACGCTGGGCGGTCAAAGGTTTTATCCTTTTCAACCTTGCCTAAATCACGCTCAAAACCGTCCCATACCACATGACAGCGGCGATAGGGGGCAAAGCCCTCTACCTCTTCCTTGATGCGAAACCTGCTCACGCCCGAAAGCGTAACCATATAGCGGCCATCCCCGGTTTCAGAAAATTGGTTTAGCCGGCCGGCGCAACCGATAGAGTGCAACTTTGCCTCACCACCGGACTGATAGGTCTGTATCATACCAATAAAGCGACTGGACGTTTTCATACAATCTTCGATCATGCTGAGATAGCGCGGTTCGAAAACATGCAAGGGCAGCTTAGCCCGCGGCAACAGTAACGCTCCCGGCAAAGGGAACACTGGAATAACGTCGGGCATATCATATCTTAATGTCATAGGTCTGAGTTAGCTCCGCTACGGCATCAGGCAAATATTAAAGATGATAATTTACGACGGCCATTTAAAACAACCGGGTCATTTGCTGGTAGCGCATCAAAAACGGTGAATAATTGCACTTTAGCCGCTCCATCATTCCATTCACGATCTCTGCGAAAAAGTTCTAATAATTGCTCAATCGCCGCTTCACTATCACCGCCCGCATGCAGCGCTATTGCCATCTCGATTCGGGCTTGATGATTGTCGCTATCAGCATCAACTGCAGCTTTCAGCTCACTCAAAGGCCCCGCATTTGCTGCTTGCTTAGCTAACTCAAGCTGAGCATGCACAGCCTCCATCTCCAGGGCTTGACAGATCTCAGCCGGAGCTCCATTCAAAATCGCTTCAGCTTGCTCCAAATCACCCAGAGCCAAGTGCGATTGCACTAAACCGGTATAGGCCCCCACATTTGCGGGCTCTTCTTCTAATATTGCTGCAAAGGTTTGTGCTGCATCTACAGCTTCACCTTCAGCCAGCATTTCTTGAGCGGCAATCAAGGCATCGGCCAAACCGCCGCCCACAGCCTCACCGCCACCCAGAACGATAACTCTGTCAACAAAGGCCTGAATTTCGGAACCAGGTACAGCTCCTTGAAACCCATCCACTGGCTGGCCCTGCCAAAAGGCATAAACAGTTGGTACTGATTGAATTTTCAGTTGCTCAGCAATGCCTTGATTTTTATCTACATCTAGCTTCACCATCTTAATCAGACCACCGGCGGCGGTAACCGCAGCTTCTAACGCAGGGCCAAGGGTCTTACACGGGCCACACCATGGTGCCCAAAAATCAACAATAACAGGCACCGTTTGCGACATTTCCACAACGTCTTGCATAAAGCTCTGCTCTGTTCCGTCTTTGATCAGATGCCCAGCAGTGGCTGGGTTGGTGGGTGTAGTGTTTGGTTCCAACATTATTAAATCCTTGTCTGTTGCGCTCTATATGAGCGTCACTGTCACTTTTGCCAAGAGGAAGTTATATATCAAAGCTGGCAAAGACTGGCGCGTGATCTGAGGGCTTTTCCCATCCTCGCACAACACGCATGACGCGGCTGGAGTGCGCAGAAGCGGCAATATCGGAGGTGGCCCAAATGTGGTCCAACCGGCGGCCCTTATCAGCCTCATCCCAATCTTTGGCACGGTAAGACCACCAGCTATAGAGCAACCCCTCGGGGATATCTTGCCGAGTAACATCCACCCAGTCGCCAGCAACCATTACATTATTAAAATGCTCTACCTCTATCGGGGTGTGGCTTACAATTTTCAAAAGTTTTTTATGATTCCAAACATCATCTTCACGCGGCGCAATATTCAAATCTCCAACCAAAATTGCACGCTCAGGCTTTTGGACGCTAAAAATATCGCGCAACTCGGTGAGGTAATCTAGTTTCTGGCCAAATTTTTCATTCTTTTCACGGTCTGGCACATCACCACCTGCGGGAACATAATGATTGTGGATAGTCACCCCATTAGGCAGGGTTGCTGCCACATGTCGGGCATGGCCAAGATTAGCAAGATCAAGCCCCCCCGCATCCTGCAAAGGCAGCTTCGACAAGATTGCGACACCATTATAGCCCTTTTGTCCCCGCGCCACCATATGCGTATAACCCAGCTCCGCAAAACCTTCGGTTGGGATAAGTTCAACCGGGCTTTTGCATTCTTGTAGGCACAAAACATCTGGGGCTTCATCCTGCAGCAATTGCAACACAATTGGTTCGCGCAGCCTAACTGAGTTGATGTTCCAAGTGGCAAGGCTAAAACTCATTAAGATACTCCGTTAAGATCTGATCTCAACCATCTATATAGCATGCAGAGCCACAACCAACCCGCTTTCGGCTAAATCATTTCTATGACATCTTTATCAATTGCCAATACATAGCCACGCCGAGCCACATTTTTAATCAAAAGCGCACTTACCATTTGATTACCCAAACTATCACGCAACCGTTTGACCCGCGTAGCGCCTGCTGATTCATCACAGTCAGCCGCCGGTTTGCCAGCAATCACGGCCTCCAGTTCCACACCACTCAACATGTCACCATCCATACGGGCCTCCGCCAAAACCGATAAGGTTTCAATGGCAGCTTGTGTGAGTTGGAATTCCATATTGTTCAAAATTACCAAGTTTTCCGATCGACTGATTAACAGGGAAGAGACCTGGATGCCCGAGGCCTCAATACTCACCATGCGTCGATTCAGCAGCAATAAAAGGCTGAGAAATGCTAGAGCGGCAAGCAATAAGGCTGCTGCCATAAGCATCAACACAAAAATGACCATGCGGTAGCTTGCCAAAGCGTCCGAAAACGATGTCCCAGATTGTGCTAAAATTTCTAGAAGTTTGATCTCACCTTTGCTGGTGAACGAATCATTCTCCACAAAGATTTGCTCAACTCGCGTATTGAACGCGTTAGCGTCTGGCAAGGTCCACAAAAGCCAGGCACCAGTCAATGCGAGCAATCCAATGATCCCAGACAACCCTGCGGCGATGACCCAGCGTGTAGCTTTTCGGGATTCAGTAGCGGAGGAAATTTTCACCAGCATTTTCTTTCTGTGTTGGCGTTGGAATATTAAGCGACACTGTCAACAAATTCAGCAAAATCCAACCGTGTGGCAAAAGCCGAAGCGCCGAAACTTCCGTAGCGGCCTTAGTGGTGCACTGATGATCCAGTAACTGCATCACTCCATAATGCAATTTTAGCGGGTCACCACGCTTTGCTTTGTAGCTTGCGTAGCAGGCGGCATCTGCAACGGAAGATATAAAGACGGCATATATCAATATCATGTATTTCATGCCCAAACCCTGACACCAAGCCCGATGTTATTCAATAACACTAACACGTAATCAAATAACATTTGGCAGTCATTGCTTGTCACCACAAAGCCAAACGAAGTTAGATCATCAACTTCCACAACGGCCATAAAGGATACAACATGCATAAGAAAATATTGGGGCTCACCATCATGAGTGCCATTGCCCTTGCGGGCATTGGCAGCTCTCCAGCCACAGCACGTGATAATGCGGCATTGGGTAAATTCCTCTTTGGGGGTTTAGCATTTCTGGTCATCAGCGATGCACTAAGTACAAGGGCTTCAGGGGCGCAACACGCCACACCTTCAAAGCCCAAGTCTCCGGCGCCCGAGAGCTTTCCCACAAAAGGCCAGCATCAAAAAGTCCTGCCCGCGGAGTGCAATCGCGCGATCGAAACTCAGGTTCGCAGAATAAGGATCGTGCCCAACCGATGCTTGAATCGCAATTATCACAGAGTGGGTCGCCTGCCTGAACAATGTCAGCGCAAATTTCAAAAACGAAACGGGCACATTATCCGCGGCTACAAGACCCGCTGCCTCAAACGCCATGGCTATCATTTTCAGCGGTAACAACTTTGAGACATCACAGGCGTCAAGGCGCACCGCCAAAGCCATAGAAAAACGAACTCTAAACATGAGCCTGGTTGCCCCTTTTTTATCTCAGACATTAACGGTATCACAAAGTTATGGCCGATTTACCGACATTTGATTTTGAGCAGGAACTCCATGCGCAGGGCTTTCAATGTATTGCAGGCATAGATGAGGTAGGCCGTGGCCCACTGGCGGGACCCGTATTTGCAGCAGCGGTTATATTGGACCCCAAGCACATTCCAGTTGGGCTAAATGACAGCAAAAAACTATCAGCTAAAAATCGAAATTTAGTTTTAGAGGATATTTTAAAACATGCGGATGTTTCCATAGCCAGCGCGTCTGAGCGCGAGATTGAACAGATCAACATCCTCCAAGCTTCGCATTTGGCCATGGTCCGTGCCATAAATGGGCTGCAACGGCGGCCAGACCATGTGCTTGTGGATGGCAATTTAATCCCACGTGATTTATATATTTCAGCCACCGCACTAGTCAAAGGAGACGCCCGTTCCATGTCGATTGCCGCGGCTTCAATTGTGGCAAAAACCAGGCGTGATTTGCTAATGTGTGATTTAGGGCAACAGTTTCCAGGATATGGCTGGGAGAAAAATGCCGGATATCCAACTGCTCAACACCTAAAGGCACTCCAAGATTTGGGGGTTACCCCTCACCATAGACGCACCTTCAGGCCTGTACACAATATCTTGTATCAAGCAAAAAAACTAAGTTGCTGATTAGAAAAAGAAATTGACGGCGAATTATTCATGATTCATCTTTAGCCAACCAACGAGTGCAGCAAATGCACCACAGGCAGAGGCAAAAAAATGAATACAGAACCGAAACTAACGGCAGCCGACTCACTGCCGCTCAATGCCATTATCGATGGCGATTGCATTGAAGTCATGAACAGTCTTCCAGAGTGTAGCGTGGATCTCATTTTTGCAGATCCACCATACAACTTACAGTTGAAGGCAGATCTTCATCGACCAGATAACTCAAAAGTGGATGCGGTAGATGATCATTGGGATCAATTCGATAGCTTCGCAGTTTATGACAAGTTCACCCGCGATTGGCTGAAGGCTGCACGTAAAATTCTTAAGCCACATGGCGCAATCTGGGTGATTGGAAGTTATCACAACATTTTTCGCGTGGGAACAGCGCTTCAAGATGCAGGCTATTGGATCTTGAATGACGTAGTTTGGCGCAAATCCAATCCAATGCCTAACTTCCGCGGCAAAAGATTTACCAATGCGCACGAAACCATGATCTGGGCATCAAAGGCCGAGGGTGCAAAATATACCTTCAATTATGAAGCATTGAAGGCTTTGAACGAGGGTATCCAGATGCGCAGCGATTGGGTGCTTCCAATCTGCACAGGGCATGAACGCCTGAAAGATGAAAACGGCGTCAAAGCACACCCAACGCAAAAACCTGAAAGTTTATTGCACCGAGTTCTGCTGGGGGCCACCAATCCAGGCGATGTTGTTCTAGATCCATTCTTTGGCACAGGGACCACTGGTGCGGTTGCCAAAATGCTAGGCCGTGACTTCATCGGGATTGAGCGAGAAGAAAGTTACCGCAAAGTTGCTCAAAACCGAATTGATGACATCCGGAAATATGACAGCGAAGCTTTGGCCGTGACTATTTCCAAACGCGCGGAGCCTCGGGTACCTTTTGGCCAGCTTGTCGAACGCGGCATGTTGCGGCCTGGCGAAGTCCTGACTAGCCCACGCGGCAAAACCGCAAAAGTACGCGCCGATGGAACATTGATTAGCGGTGAGGCCGCAGGGTCAATTCATCAGGTGGGTGCTGTTTTAGAAAATGCACCTTCCTGTAATGGCTGGTCCTATTGGAATTTTCGCCGTGACGGTAAGGTTGTTTCAATTGATCTGCTGCGGCAGCAAATCCGCTCAGAAATGCGACAGCGCCCAAACTAGTCCTTTAAAAAACTCAGTTAATGCCCGTGCTTGCAACTACTTGTAAAGCGCCAACTTATGCCCCGCCCTTTGTGGTGGGGATTTTTTTATTTAGCGGGTTATGATGTTTATTGCTTAAAAGGTACGCACCAATTGCTAATCTGCAGGGGCGGTCAAATAGCTCTTAAGCAGGTTATTTAGTAATTAATTTTCGCTTAATATAATTCCCTACAAAAACTGTGCTAATTCGAGCTATTTCAACCCAACAGCAATGCTCCAAACCTTACGCATCACTGTCGGCAAGTCCAGTGGACGAAAATCAGATTTTTCGATGAAGTGGCGGTTGCTGCATTCTGGCAGCACAGATGCCACCATCACCCGCAGTCGCAAATGAAAGTGCGTAAAGATGTGACAAACTTCCTCGGGTGCTTCTACCCAATCAGCCTGAAAAGGCGGCATGAACTCTGGCGGATCTTTAGTCCAGTCACTGACCGGCCATCCCAACATTCCACCCAATAACCCACGATCAGGGCGTTGCTCTAACAAAACAGCCCCATCGGTACGGCGGGCCACATAAGCTATTCCTTGGCGTGTTGGCTTCTTAGCTTTGGGTGATTTTTTAGGCAGCTCCCGCGCGGTTCCACGCGACATGGCCAAACAACAGCAGCGCCATGGGCAGATTTTACAGCTGGGTGACTTAGACGTGCAAATCGTGGCACCAAGGTCCATGACCGCCTGCGCATAATCGCCCGCGCGCTTGTGTGGTGTCAACTCCTCAGCCAATTTTGTCAGCGGCACTTTTGCCTTTGGTAATGGCAGATGCACGTCAAACAACCGCGCCATAACCCGCTCAACATTGCCATCAACCACCGTCTCAGGCTGATCAAAGGCAATCGATGCTAAGGCCGCACTGGTATAGGGTCCAATCCCAGGCAGACCTTGCAGTTGGTCACGATCAGAAGGGAACTGGCCCTCAAATTCCACCACTATGGCCCGTGCACATTTTAACAAATTACGTGCCCTGGCATAATAACCAAGACCCGCCCATGCCGCCATGACCTCCGCATCATCAGCTGCAGCCAGATCAAAAACATTTGGCCAAAGCGTGGTAAATTTCACAAAATAGGCTTTGACGGCCGCAACTGTTGTCTGTTGCAACATAATTTCGGAAAGCCAAATGCGATAAGGGTCAGGCATTTGGCCTAATTTCCGGTCCGCAGGTGCGACACGCCAGGGCAAGACCCGTGCATTATCATCATACCAGGTCAAAAGTGTCTTAGAGTTCGGGTGATCGAGCAATAGTTAAGGTACCTTTTGTAAAAGAGGTGGCGTTAAGCCGTGCTTAGGGTAAAATAGGGTAAATCAGGAAGAGCTAGAAAAATCGATGCAAAAAATTTTAAGGTCATACGAAAAGCGTCGCGCTGGGTTTAGGCGCACCTCACTTTTGGTTGAGCAAAAGCTTCGGACTGCAGGCGAATCACGCGGGTTTGCCATAACCCGACTGCTTACCCACTGGGATGAAATTGTAGGCGTACAGGCTGCACAAATTTGTACGCCTGTCAAAATAAGCTATGCTCAAAAGGGATTTGGCGCTACATTGGTTATACTAACCACCGGCGCACAGGCGCAGATGCTTGAAATGCAACTGCCTCAACTGCGCGAAAAAGTGAACGCTTGCTACGGGTACAATGCAATTTCTAGGATCCGTATCACTCAGACAGCACCTGTTGGGTTTTCTGACGGCAAGGCGCGATTCAACGTAGCGCCCAAACGCACAGTCCCACCACCTTGCCCCAAAACAGCTGCAAAGGCATCTGCAATTGCATGTGATATAAAAGATGATGGCCTGAGAGCTGCACTCGCCGCGTTTGGTGAAAATATTATGAACCACGAAAAGAGATCATAAAATGAACAATAAAAATAAATATTTACTAGGTTTGGTTTTTGCTGCGGCTTTGGGCCTAGGCGCATACTTTGTGATAGCCCCACAACAGAATAGCCTAGTAGGCCCAAGCTTTGGGGCGGCGAATGCGACAACCGCGGGCAAAGCCGACGCCTCAACCATTGTTGACATGGTCTTGGGCGCTGAAGATGCTCCAGTCACCATAATTGAATATGCTAGCTACACCTGCTCACACTGCCGATCGTTTCACCAAGGTGCCTTTAAAAACCTCAAAGCTGATTACATTGACAAAGGCAAAGTACGTTTAATCTATCGTGAGATCTATTTTGACCGTTACGGCCTTTGGGGATCTATTATTGCGCGCTGTGGCAGGCAGGAAAAATTCTTTGCCATTTCAGATTTGCTATACACCAAGCAAAGCGAATGGACCAAAGGTACCCCATCCGAGATTGCAGACAATTTGCGGCGGATTGGGATAACTGCAGGGCTTTCGCAAGATGCCGTGCAGGCTTGTTTCTCTGATGGGCAAAAAGCCCAAAATCTGGTCGCATGGTACGAAGAAAACCGGGCTATGGATGGTATCGATTCGACCCCATCGTTCGTGATCAACGGAACAAAATATGCAAATATGTCCTATGAAGAGTTCAAAAAGATCTTAGACGAACAATAAGCTAGGACAAACCAAGATCGGTCAATTTTGTGTCGATCTTGGTCCAATCTTTAATCTCAAGCCGAACCGGCAGGGCCAAAACATCCAAGCGATACTCAGCGGGCAATCGCGCTGTATCTTTTTCAGTACAAACCAGCTGCGCATTTAGAGACTTCGCCTTGGAGGCTAGTCGCTTCATTAAGGTAGGTGAAAGTGGCTCATGATCTGAAAGCACTTCATACCCCAAAATATTTGCGCCCAACCCACGCAGAGTTGCAAAGAATTTTTCTGGGTGCGCAATGCCCGCAAAAGCGAATACAGCCACCCCTTCCCACAGCATACCTGTGTGCAATGGCTTAACCTCAGCCTCAATATGAGGTACTGTCAGCGGGGAAGGCAGACCGGCCTTAAAGCGTTTTTGCTCCACTTCTGAGCCGATGACGATACACAAATCAGCTCGCATTAACCCTGTGGGAAAGGGCTCACGCAGAGGCCCTGCAGGAATGCAAAGCCCATTACCAAACCCAAAGGCAGCATCCACTACAACGATAGAAAAATCCTTGTAGACCGCAGGACTTTGAAAACCATCATCCATCAAAATCACATCAGGATTACTGACCAAAGCCAGCTCCACGCCCAAGGCACGATCCGCAGATACCACCACTGGACAGAAGGCTGATATCAACAAAGGCTCATCACCCACATGCCTTGCCGTATGTTTCCGCGGGTTAACTAGAGTTGGGGTTTTCACGCTGCCCCCATAACCGCGCGACAAAACCACAACTCGCCGACCTCGTCTTTGCAAATGCTCAGCCATAGCAATGGTAGTAGGGGTTTTGCCAGCACCACCAGCATTAATATTTCCAATACAAACCACTGGACAGATAGCGCGAGCGACATGGTTAGCTCTGCGTAAGCGCCAAGCAGTGGCCGCACCATAGACCCAGCCTAGGGGCCAAAGGCCAAAGGCCATAACGCCGCGCGGTTGATACCAGAATTTTGGGGCGCGCATCATTTGTCCAAATCTCCAAATCCTGTTTTTTGCAGGGTCAACTCAACTAGCCGGTCCGTCACCATCGCTCCTTCAGACACAACGTGCCATCCTTTTGCCGCCATATCAGCACACTGATCAGGCTCCATCAACACCGCCACCCTTTGGCTCAAATCGCTCACTTCATGCAAGGGCACTGTGGCACCTGCCTCACGCAAGCGCGCATAGGCATGGTGAAAATTGATGATGTCTGGGCCATGTACAACGGCACTGCCTAGCGCAGCGGGAACCATGGGGTTGGGAGTATTGCCCCCAGAGAGGCTACCCCCCATGTAAGATACAGAAGCAAGACGGTACCAAAGCCCCGTATCGCTGTCATCATCAGTCAGAAAAATCTGAGTGCGCGAATTAGGCTCCCCTTCAATCGCCCGCGCATGAGTTATCAAATCAAGCTCTTCACAAAGTTTTAAAAATTCCACTTCGCTTGAAGGTTCGGCTAGATCGAAGATCAAGAGCATCCGATGCGCTTTACGTTGCGCTTGCAAAAAGGCCTTTAGGACCATGCTTATTTCTTGCGGTGGTACTTGATACGCAAACCAAACTGGCCGCCCAGTCAAAAGTTCTCCAAAATGGTCACGCTCTGCCTCATCACAGCCCGGCGCCACTACACCCCCCAACAATGGTCCAAGCACTTCTATATTACGTGCCGGAAAACCGAGATTTCGCAAATGCCCGCTAGTTTCGACTGTTTCGACAAATGCATAGGACACTGGCCGAAGGGCCTGCCGGGCAACAGTCTTACGCCATAGCCAAGTTCGACCCCGCAACTTCCGAGTCTTGGCATTAACAAGTATAATTTGAATAGAAAACTTTTGGATCAATCCAAAAAGTGGTGTGCTGATACTATCATCCGCCCATAAGCATAAATCTGGCGACATTTTACTTAAGAAGTCCTGCCCCGATTGAAGGTTCGCCTCCTGCAAACGGGCGACTCCACTATCAAAAATATGTTTGGATGCCAGAGCTGAAAGCACATATGACAAGGACGGTTCAATCATTTGAGCCCGCAAGAGTACCTCTAACATCGCATCAAGCGCAGCCGGTGTAGATGCGTGGGCCCAGATAATTGGTCCATCTGCACGCGTTACTTTTTCCATTCCAGAACCACCTTACCCAAAGACACCAAGTATCATACGTAAGTTTTCATTATGTATTTTTTAATTAAGGGGTATCTGAACCGGAGCTTACGTCAAGCCTGCCATAAGACCAAAATGGATCTTACTGTTGCTAGCTACAATCCCATTTAATTGCCCAACCGGTGAATTAAATACTGGTGCTGCCCCAGCTTGATCGGTAGCTAATCCACCAGCCTCACTCACAATCAAACATCCCGCCGCCACATCCCACTCCCAAGTTGGTCGCAGGGTAAGCATGCCATCAAACTCACCATTGGCGACAAGACAAAGCCGGTAGGCTAACGATGAACGAAAACTGCGCTTCAGGTCAGGGAAGCCACCGGGCCAAAACTCTTCTCGAAAATTAACATTAGACGAAAGTATATTCGCACCCTGCGTTTCAATGCGCGCTGAGACAGTGATCGGTAAGCCATTCAGATAAGCGCCCCCACCAATGGTAGCAGTGAACATCAAATCGATCATCGGCATATAGACGGCCGCACTTTGAATATGTCCAGATCTTGCAATCGCTAGGGAATGCGCCCAGTGTGGTGTTCCCTCAATAAACGCTCTTGTACCATCAATGGGATCAACAATGAACACATGCTCGTGCGAAAGTCGATCAGCGGAGTCCTCTGTCTCTTCAGACAGCCAGCCGTAGCCTGGCCTGGCCGTACGCAGATCACAAGACAACATGCGGTTTACTTCCAAATCAGCTTCCGTGACAGGGCCTGCAGTGCCTCCCTTATCCCAAACCTTTGGGCTTTTTTGGAAGTAAAGCTTGGCAATATCACCAGCCTCACGTGCAGCTTCAGTTAAAAGCTTGAGATCATTCACCAGCAATCGCCATGCCCGGTATCAATAGCGACGGCACAACCCGTGACAGGTGCTGTCGGCCGTCATTGGCTGGCACGATACGCATCAGCATATCGCGCAAATTTCCTGCTATTGTGCATTCATTCACTGGGTAGGTGATCTCACCATTTTCCACCCAGTAGCCTGAGGCCCCACGCGAATAATCTCCAGTTGTGGCATTGATGGACGAGCCAATCAAAGAGGTTAGCAAAAGCCCAGTGCCCATATCACGAATCAAATCTTTTCGACTCTGGGTTCCAGCGGTCAATTCAACATTACCAACACCGGGGGATGGTGGGCCTGACGGGCCACGCATGGCTGAACCTGTGCTGGACAGGCCTAGCTGGGCCGCCGTTGCTAAATCCAACGTCCATTGCTGTAACACTCCATCCTCGACAATATTACGCAAAGCGACCGGCAGTCCCTCTCCGTCAAATGGCCGCGAACCGCCAGTACGGGTCCTGAGTGGGTTTTCAATCAATGATATACCTTGCGGCAAAACTGAACCCAGCATTGCGTCGTGCAACCATGTCGCACCACGGGTAACGGCTGAGCCATTAGTCGCAGACAACAAATGCCCAATAAGCCCACTTGAAATTCGTTCATCATATAAAACTGGAAACACACCTGTGGGCGGCTTGCGCGCGCCTTGGCGGGCTACTGCCCGGGCGCCCGCTGACTGCCCAACTTCGGCCGCACCGCGCAAATCAGAACGAAAAATCCGTGAATCGCCATCATAATCGCGCTCCATATAAGTGCCTGATCCAGAGATCGCGACGCAGGAAAATCCGTGATCCGTCCGCGCATAGCCCCCGCTAAAGCCATTCGACATGCACAGGTGGATGCGGCGCGATCCGAAACCCGCACCCGCAGATTGGCACTGAGTGACCCCAGCCACGTCAAGCGCATTTGCTTCAGCCTCAAGGGCCGTTTGCTGTAATTCCGCCGCGGAAGGTTCCACCGCAGGGTCGGCAAGTTGCAAAGCGTTCACATCCCAATCAGACGTCAGCTCCACTGCCGTGGCTTGGCGAATATAGGCATCATCCGGTGCGTGACGCGCCATTTGAACGGCACGCTCCGCCATCTCTTGGATCGTATCGGTGCTGGTATCTGACGCCGAAACACAGGCCTGCCGCGCGCCGACAAAAACCCGCAGACCAATATCCACCCCTTCAGAGCGCTCTGCTTGCTCAAGCTTTCTCGCCCGCACTTCTATTGAATGGGAAATGCCATCTACCGCCATTGCGTCACAACCGTCAGCACCAGCGCGTTTGGCGGCATCCAGCAACTGCTGGCCAAGGTCTGTCAAAGATCGGGTCATGGGTCATTCCTCTTCTCAGACCTAGGTAACCAGCAATGACCTGCCCTACAAGGCAGAGCCGTTTTAAGATTTGATTTCGTCAAATTTTTTTTCAATATTTTCTTAAAACTCTCAGTCTTTGCTTGAAACGCCAGCGCAACTGCTTATCACACCACCCAGACACCGCAAGGCATGCGCCGCGCTCTAAACTGAAGGAATAAAAATGATAAGAATTGGCCTTTTAGGCGCAGGGCGCATTGGGCAAGTCCACGCGCGTGCAGTGTCTTCCGTACCAACCGCGCAACTGGTGGCTATCGCCGATCCTATAAGTGCGGCAGCCGGAGCTGTGCGCAACACTTATGGCTGCGATATTCGTACCATCGAGCAAATTTTAGTTTCTGACGATATCGACGCGGTGATCATCTGCACCCCAACCGACACCCACGCGGATCTGATCGAACAATTCGCCCGTGCCGGCAAAGCCATCTTTTGTGAAAAACCTGTGGATCTTGACCTTGAGCGTGTGCAAGCTTGCCTTTCTGTAGTCAATGAAACTAATACTACTTTGATGGTTGGATTTCAGCGCCGCTATGATCCTGACTTCCAAGCCCTGCGTGCTGCCATCGATGCGGGACAAATTGGTGACGTGGAAATGGTTTCCCTGATCAGCCGCGACCCTGGCGCGCCACCCTATGATTACATTGAACGTTCCGGCGGAATTTTTCGCGATATGATGATCCATGACTTTGATGTTGCGCGCTGGATGCTGGGCGAGGAAGTAGAAACTGTACAAGCTGCCGCCTCTGTCCTCACAGATCCTGAAATTGGTAATCGTGGTGATTTTGACAGCGCCAATGCTATTTTACGTACTGCCAGCGGGAGGCAGTGCACCATCACCAATTCACGCCGCGCCACATTTGGCTACGACCAACGTATTGAAGTGCACGGCTCGGCAGGGTCAGTGGCCGCAGACAATCACCATCAATCGCGGATCACCGTCGCCAATGGACATGGCTACACCCGCCCACCGCTACTTGATTTTTTTATGACCCGCTACATTGTAGCCTATGATGCAGAGATTAAACATTTTGTAGATTGCGTGGCCAACCGCGCCCAACCGCGCACCAGTGGACATGATGGTTTGATGTCTATTGCTCTGGCCGAAGCCGCTTTAGAATCTGTGCGCACCGGCGCAGCTGTTCGCCCAGTGGACATCTTAAATAGGAAAAAATAACTTAAGGTCACAAAAAAGAGTGACAAAAACCTGTGACATGTGCCACGATTTGATATCTTATAAAAAAGGTATGGTAGATGACCCTGCATAAACGCATTCGGCCTTTTAACACTAGGGAAACCTACCCAGAACAAAAGCTCGATAATGACTTGTCGCAGGGCGTCGTTGCGCGCGGCACGACAGTGTTTCTTCGCGGGCAAGTGGCACAGGATCTTGATAGCCGCATCAGCCTTCATGAAGGGGATGCCGCCAAGCAAACTAAAAAAACTATGCAAAATATTGCCTTACTATTGCAAGAGGCCGGCACAACAATGGAGGCCGTGTGCCGCATTGTCGTTTACCTAACCGACATTCGGTATCGTGAGGCTGTCTATCAAGAGATGGGCAAATGGTTAAAGGGCGTACATCCCTGTTCAACTGGAATTGTGGTCTCAGCATTGGCGAGGCCAGAATGGGTGGTTGAAATCGAAGTCACCGCAGTAATCCCAGATTAAAGAAATGGGCGAACGCCACCCCCCAGCAAAGGATACCGCATGACAATCTCCCTCACAGGCCGTTGCAGAAATACTGGAATGTTTGGAGTGGCTATCACCACATCCTCAATCAGCGTTGGGTCCCGCTGCCCACACGCCCGCGCAGGGGTTGGAGCGGTGGCGACTCAAAACATCACAGATCCACAGTTGGCGACATTGGTTCTCAATCAAATGGAAGACGGTCACTCATCTCAGGAGGCTATCAACCGCGTAACCACAAACCAAGATTTTATCAACTACCGACAGCTTACGGCTATCGATCATAACGGCACTACAGCCCATTTCACCGGCACACATATCCTGGGCACCCATGCCATACATGAGGCGGCTGACTGTGTTGCAGCCGGAAATTTGCTGTCATCACCTACCGTCCCAAAAGCCATGACGGCGGGGTTTAACTTAAATCCAGATGCCCATTTAGCCGAACGCCTGATCCTCGGTTTGGAAGCAGGCATAGCGGCTGGAGGCGAAACGGGCCCAGTTCATTCCGCAGCTTTGATCGTTACTGATACAATGCCCTTTTATTTGGTGGATCTGCGGGTGGATTGGGATGAAAAAAATCCAGTCGCCCAGTTGCGGAAACACTGGCAGGCTTACGCACCACAAATGCAGGATTACCTGAACCGCGCTATCAACCCCAGTGCAGCGCCGAGCTATGGCGTATCTGGCGATCCCTAAAAATCCGGCCCGTACAATCGGTTGGACAGTCCCAGAAAAGATGTCATAACTTCCCCTTAGAAACGCGGAATTCCTATGCTTATGTCTTTAGCCCCCATCACAGGGTTTGCCATCGAGTATGGTGCTGTTGCCTTGGCAACCTACGCCGCAACACGGGAAATTCCCCAGCTGCCAAGGTCTCAGCCTACGGCAGATGCCTTGGATGAAGTTGGAAAAGGGCTCAGCCTGCGCCGTGGTCGTGAACAATTAAACGCCATCAGCCATTGGCGGCAGAACGTAAAGCTTAAGAAACTGGTCGAGGTGTTGAGATTGACGCCACGGCTCTCACTAGAACTCTACTTCGGAAAGTGACTTAATATGCAATTGATCATGGCGGCAGCCTCTCCTTTTGCGCGCAAAGTGCGCGTGCTCCTGCGCGAAACAGACCTGTTAAAAGACGTGCAAGAGGTCCATGTGGCAACTTCGCCCTTTAAATCAGACCCAACCGCCCAAGCGGCTAACCCAACCGGGCGAATCCCGTCTTTGATCCGCCCTGAGGGCCCAGCGCTTTATGACAGCCGCGTCATCACACGCTATCTGGATGCGCGTATCGATGCGGGCCTTTACCCTGAGGCGGAGCTTTGGGACGTCCTCACGCTCGAAGCCACGGGGGATTCGATGATGGATAGTGCAGTTAGTATTTCCTATGAGACCCGATTGCGCCCTGAACATATGATCAGCACTGATTGGATCGATGCCCAATGGCGCAAAATCATAGGCGGATGCGATGCGCTGCAAAACAATTGGATGCCCCATTTGAACGGCCCTTTGACCATGGCACACATAAGCACGGCCTGCGCCCTCGGCTATCTTGATCTTCGCCATGACGTCCGTAACTGGCGGCAAGGCCACGACGACTTGGCCACATGGTTTGCAAGCTTCACTGAACGAGACAGCATGGTGGACACGCATTTCGAGGGTTAAATTCGTCCCGGAACCTAATTTTTTAGCGGCGCACAGAAATGTCACTTAAATGCAGCAAATTTACTCCTTGCGGGCTGCGCCCGAATGTCTGCTGGACGTGGCACGATCACTGGTCTAGGAAACGCACCGAGAGACCCCGCTTTTGTGGGGTCCGAGCCTATGGGCCATTAAAAGGCCGAAATTAACTTGGAGGAACCTCGTGGCGCATACAGATGAACACGACGGCACCCGTAGAGATTTTCTCTACTACGCGACAGCAGGCGCAGGAGCAGTAGCAACGGGCGCAGCAGTATGGCCTTTGGTCAACCAGATGAACCCTTCGGCCGATGTATTGGCCTTGGCCTCGATCCGCGTGGATGTGGCTGACGTTGAACCAGGTACCCAAATCACTGTTTTGTGGCAGGGCAAACCTGTTTTTATTCGCCGTCGGACCGATAGCGAGATCCAAGCAGCCCGTGCTGTTAACATGGATGAGTTGATCGACGGCAATGACCGCAACGACAACAAACCCGATCTGCCAGCAACTGACGAAAACCGCACACTTGATGAAAGTGGCGAATGGTTGGTAATGCTGGGCGTCTGTACACATTTGGGCTGCGTGCCTTTAGGTGATGGCGCAGGCGATTTTGGTGGCTGGTTCTGTCCATGCCACGGCTCGCACTATGACACTGCAGGCCGAATCCGCAAAGGTCCGGCCCCAGAAAATCTATTGGTTCCATTTGCGCGTTTCGACGGCGAGACTGAACTTGTTATCGGTAAGGAGAGCGCATAATGGGCGGAATTCCACACGATCATTACGAACCAAAATCAAAATCGGCAAAGGCGTTTCATACTCGCTTACCTATCGTTGGCCTTTTATATGACACATTGATGTTCCCGACTCCAAAAAACCTAAACTGGATGTGGATTTGGGGTATCGTTTTGACATTCTGCCTAGCGATGCAAATCGTTACCGGAGTTGTCCTAGTAATGCATTACACCCCACACGTTGATCTGGCTTTTGCCTCGATCGAACACATCATGCGTGATGTAAACGGCGGTCATATGATTCGCTATTTCCACATGAATGGTGCGTCTTTGTTCTTTATCGCCGTTTACGCACATATTTTTCGTGGTTTGTATTACGGCAGCTACAAAGCACCACGTGAGATTACGTGGATCATCGGAATGCTGATCTACTTGCTCATGATGGCAACTGGATTTTTAGGCTATGTGCTGCCTTGGGGGCAAATGTCGTTCCACGGAACATCAGTAATCACCGGGCTGTTTGGCGCTATTCCATTCATTGGTGAGTCCCTACAAACTTGGCTGTTGGGCGCAGGTGCTGTGGGTCAACCAGCTTTAAACCGCTTCTTCAGCCTGCACTATCTTCTTCCTTTCCTGATTGCAGGGTTGGTGATCTTACACATCTGGGCGTTCCACACCACGGGCAACAACAACCCGACGGGTGTTGAAGTGCGCCGTGGCTCCAAAGCTGAGGCTGAAAAGGACACGCTGCCATTCTGGCCATATTTCGTGTTGAAGGATCTGTTTGCCTTGGGGCTGATCCTGACTGTGTTCATGGCGATTGTAGGCTTTATGCCAAATTACCTGGGCCACCCCGATAACTATATCGAGGCCAACGCATTGGTGACGCCAGCCCATATCGTGCCAGAATGGTACTACCTCCCATTCTACGCAATCCTACGCGCCTTCACATCTGAAGTTTGGGTCGTTCAAATAGCAAGCTTTGTTACTGGCGGCATTGTCGACGCTAAGTTCTTTGGTGTGTTGGCCATGTTTGGTGCAATTGCAGTTATGGCTTTGGCACCTTGGCTAGATACTTCCACCGTACGCTCGGGCCGTTACCGCCCAATGTTCAAATGGTGGTTCGGTATCTTGGTAGCTGACTTCATTTTCTTGATGTGGTTAGGCGCACGCCCTGCAGAGGAGCCATATGCAACTTTTTCCTTGATTGGAGCAACCTACTGGTTTGCCTACTTCCTGGTTATCTTGCCTTTGCTAGGTGTAATCGAAAAACCATCGGCACCGCCGGCAACCATCGAAGATGACTTCAATGCCAAATACCGCAAATCTGGCGCAGCTGATGCTGCTAACCCAGCAGAGTGAGGGGGGACTAAATATGTTCAAGAAACTCACAACAGGCGTCTCACTAGCTTTGGCCATTACCGCTAGCGGGGTGCAGGCTGCCGGCAGCGAAGGTCATGTGCATGACCATGCCTTCTCGTTCGAGGGCCCGTTCGGGTCCTACGATCAGGAACAGTTGCGCCGCGGACTAAAAGTTTACACAGAAATCTGCTCAGCTTGCCACGGCATGAAGTTTGTAGCCATTCGCTCTTTAGGTGATGAGGGCGGCCCACTTTTAAGCAAAGATGAGGTGCGTGCCTATGCGTCCGAATTTGTTGAAGTTTGGGATCAGTCACTCAATGACGGGGAGGGCGATTACCGCGAAGCCTTGCCGGCTGATCACTTCCCGAAAGGTGGCAATGCAAACGCACCGGACCTTTCATTGATGGCAAAAGCCCGCGCAGGCTTTCACGGGCCAGTAAGTACCGGCATCAATCAACTGCTAAAAGGCATGGGCGGCCCCGAGTATATTTATTCATTGCTTACAGGTTACACCGGCGAAGAAAAAACATCGGCGGGTGTGACACTATATGAAAACACTGCTTATCCTGGTGGTTGGATTTCAATGGGGCCCCCTCTTTATGGCGAAGACGTTGAGTTTGCAGATGGACACAAGAATGATCTCGAGCATCTTTCTGAAGACATTTCTGCTTTTTTAATGTGGACGGCAGAGCCAAAACTCAATGACCGCAAACGCGCCGGACTGGTTGGAGTTCTAATCTTAGGCTTCCTGACTCTGATGTTGTTCTTGGCCAACAAGGCGCTCTGGCGTCCAATAAAATACAGAAAAGACTAAGTCTTTTTATAATGTACAGGAAAACGCGTCTCAACAGAGGCGCGTTTTTTATGTCCGACTGCCCAGGTAAGCGCGCAGTGCCGGTGGTGGAGCCTTAAAAAGTTGTTGGATCGGTTGCGGCGCCGTGGCACATCCATCTGCCACTAATATCGCTTGATCTGCAAAAGCCAGCGCGTCCTTCGGATCATGGGTCACCATCAACGCCGTTGTAGCCTTGGCGTCCAGTATCCCTCGCAAAACATCCAACATCTCATCCTTCAAAGCGGGTCCCAAAGCGGAGAAGGGTTCATCCAGCAGCAGCAAGGGACGTTGACGTAACAACACTCGCGCCAAGCCTACCCGGCCAAGCTGGCCGCCCGACAAATCACGCGGGTAAGCTGCTGATTTATCGGCCAATCCCACTTGTTCTAAAGCGGCGCTGACCTGCTCCCTTTGCACCTGCGACAACCGCATATCCGGACTGATGCCAACCGCCACGTTGTCCATCACGCTCAGGTGCGGAAATAGGTTATGATCTTGAAACAAAATACTCAACGGTCGCCGCCCCGGATGATCAGGCATCACTTCACCATCCCAAAGCACCTTACCCGCGTCAGACGTAATAAATCCGGCTATCCCATTAAGAAAAGTAGACTTGCCGCCGCCCGACGGGCCAATCACCGCCACACGAGCGCCAGTTGGAACTGAAAAATCAGCAGACAGCGCGAAATCACCCTGTTGAAAGCGAACCTTATTTAGAGCCAACATATCCACGTCCCCCTCGATCAAATATCCAAAACAACGCTAAACTTTGCGCCACCAAAACCACAGCCACGCCCGCCGCCTGATCCATGCGGTAGGCTCCCATCAGCCTATATAACAATAATGGCAAAGTTTGCAGATCGGGATCAGCAAACAGAGCAATCACGCCGAGATCTCCCATAGATAACGCCACTGCTAAACCCGCCGCAAAGCCAAGCGGGCGAGACAGACGCGGCAGAACAATCCGCGATAGCCAAAACCATCGGGTCATGTTGAGGCTGCAACGCAGATGCAAGTAATCCGTATAGATTTCGCGCACCGCAGGCATCAACACTCGCAAGGCAAACGGAAGCGCCATCATAGCATTCACGCTGGCAGTGATCGGAACGGCAAATGTCATTGGATGGGCAAAAGGAAAGATCATCACAAACAAGCCAGTTCCGACAACCAAGGGGCTCGTCGCCAATCCCAAAATACCAACACCCTCAGCTAAATTGCGTGCAGCCATACCCCTACGCGCAAATGCGAGCGCAAGACTCAGCGCCATAGCTATACAAACAATCGTAGATGTAAGGGCGATGAGCAGCGAGGTCAGACTCGCGACAATCACTTGATGCGGCAGGTTGTGGATATGCCCAACGCCACGAAAAAGAACGGCGCTGAGTGGCATAACCAGAAATGCGGTTGCACAGAAGATCCAGAGACAATCAGCGGTCCGATGCGCGTAAGCATCAAACCGTTGCGGCAGACGGTCCAGCCCCAGCCCATCAGTTTGCGGCAAGGGCACAAGAAAAGCCAGCATAGCGACACCACCACAGAGCGAGAATTGCACCACAGCCAGGCTCGCAGCCTTACTCAAATCAAAGTCCAGCCTGAATGCCTGATATATCGCCAGCTCAATGGTTGTGCCCTTTGGCCCACCTCCAACCGCTAACGCCACGGCAAAGCTGGTGAGACAGAGAAGAAAAATTAACAAAAATGCCCCGGGAAGAACAGTCCTCAACAAAGGCCATTCGATCAAGCGAAAGTATGCCCAGGGCGAGGCTGCCAAACTATGCACAACCCGGAACCGCTCAGCTGGCACTGCGGCCCAACCCTGCAATAAAAACCGGGTGGCCAGCGGTAGGTTGAAAAACACATGTGCGAGGATGACCCCGGGGGGACCGTATATGGATAGCCTAGCAAAGCCAGCCCACGTCAGAAAGTCACTGATCCAACCTGCGCGGCCAAAGACCGCCAGCAGACCAAGAACCCCCACGATAACCGGTAAAATAAATGGCGCGCCCAGTAACGTGATGAGAGCCTGTCGGCCAATAAAGCTCTGACGCGCTAAAGCGCGGGCCACTGGTATCGCAATCCCTACACTCAAGCCCGCAGAGATGCAGGCCTGCCAAAGGGTAAACCGAATGGCCAACCAGTCAGCCAAACTCAAAACTCCAAGCCCCTGCCCTTGGGTGGCTACGGCCACAGCGGTCCCAATTGAAAAACCAAGCAGGGCGGCTAAAACCGCCCCGCCTAGAATTATGCGCAAAATTATTGCGATAGTGCTGTCTGCCATTCCACCAAGGCTACGTTTCGCAGTGCGGCGGCCTCTATCGGGGAAAAAATCAAGGATTGCTTGGCGCTCAAGGGTTTTGGAAACCCTTCAGGAAGGCCCGCTGCGGGGGTTACGGCTGGAAACATCCAATTTGTGGTTGGAATGATGCTTTGAAAAGCGTCTGAGACCATAAACTGCAAAAACTGATCCGACAAGGCACTTTGGTCCGAGCTGGCAAGTTTACCCGCCACTTCGATTTGCATGTAATGACCTTCATCAAAGACTGCAAAGCTTTTGGAAGCATCCCCTTCAGCGATCAGATGATAGGCCGGGGAGGTTGTGTACGACAAAACCAAATCCGCCTCGCCTTCCAAGAACATCCCATAAGCCTCTGACCAACCCGCCGTAACTGTCACAATATTGTCAGCCAGATCAGTCCAAACATCTGCCGCATCCGCGCCATAGGCCGCTTTGACCCACATCAGCAGCCCCAAACCAGGCGTTGATGAGCGAGGATCTTGGATTACGATTTTGAGGTCACTGTCGGCCAATGCCCGAAAGTTTGTTGGGGCTTCAAGCTCTGCGTTTTGCACAAATGCAAAGTAGCCCCAGTCGAATGGCGCAAAATACGGATCAGCCCAGCCGCCGGGCACAGCATAATTTGCGGTAATCGAAATGGGGGCAAACAATCCGGTATCTGCAGCGGCCGCCATCAAATTGGTGTCCAAGCCGAGGACGACATCAGCATCAGAGCGGCTGCCTTCCAGCTTTAACCGCGCTAAAAGTGCGGCGCCATCTCCAGCACCTACCATCCGAAGATCGCAGCCACAGGTGGCTTCAAATGCAGCCTCAACCGCCGGGCCAGGACCCCAGTCAGAGACAAAACTATCGTAAGTTAAGATTGTTAAAACAGGCGTTTCTGCCACTGCCGTGGTTGTCAAAAACAGTCCTGCGAATAGTGAAGTGAATCTCATATTATTCTCCATATCGCCGAACGGGGTCAGGGATTGGAGTATTCCAAACCTTCCCTCCGCCGGTACTAGCCGGTTCAGGTTCTACGGGTTTGCTAACGCATCTCAGCCCAAATGGGCGCCCCGAGGTGAGTTTTTTTTATTCTGAATTATGAGTGATTACAATCCTAAAATGGGAAAAAAGTGGCCAGATCGGTCGATCTACCGCGCTGCTCTACCAGTCCAACGCGTTTGCCTTAAGATTACCTTAAGCTACTCACCTAACCCTTGCTCCGATGGCCCAGCAACGATATTGCATGCTCAAAGGAGCTGTCACATGAGCCTAAATACTTTTGGACATTTGTTTCGAGTCACCACCTGGGGCGAAAGTCACGGACCAGCGTTAGGGGCCACCGTCGACGGCTGCCCTCCTGGGGTCGAGATTTCAGAAGCCATGATCCAATACTGGCTAGACAAGCGAAAGCCTGGGCAAAACAAATATACCACCCAGCGGCGTGAAGCTGATCAGGTAAAAATACTATCTGGTGTGTTTGAGGGCAAAACCACGGGTACACCAGTTCAGTTGATGATCGAGAATACCGATCAACGCTCTAAAGACTATGGCGATATTATAGATAAATTTAGGCCTGGCCATGCGGATATCACCTATTGGCAGAAATATGGCATTCGCGACTATCGTGGCGGCGGACGCAGTTCAGCGCGTGAAACAGCAGCACGTGTGGCCGCTGGGGGCTTGGCGCGGCAAGTGATCATGATGCTTGCACCCTCAATAAAAATCACTGGCTTCATGTGCCAAATGGGCCCACATAAGATTAACCGCAAAAATATGAACTTGGATCAAATCGAACAAAACCCATTTTGGACCCCAGACACAAAAGCAGCTGAAGACTGGGCCAGTTATTTGGACGGGTTGCGCAAATCAGGCAGTTCCGTTGGAGCGGTGATTGAAGTTGTGGCAACTGGCGTTCCAGCCGGGATTGGCGCTCCGATTTATGGTAAATTGGATGCAGATATAGCAGCAGCCATGATGAGCATCAACGCCGTAAAGGGCGTGGAAATTGGGGACGGCATGGCCGCCGCTGAACTCACAGGCGAGGCCAATGCCGATGAAATCTCCATGGGCCAAGATGGGCCAAAATACAGCTCCAACCATGCAGGTGGCATTTTGGGTGGCCTGAGTACAGGCCAAGATCTTGTGGTACGTTTTGCCGTGAAGCCGACATCATCGATCCTGACCGCCCGAAAAACGATCAATAAATTAGGCGAAAACACCAAAATCATAACCAAGGGCCGCCATGATCCCTGCGTGGGTATCAGAGCAGTTCCGGTGGGTGAGGCCATGATGGCCTGCGTCATATTAGATCATCTGCTTTTACATCGCGGTCAAATCGGTGAGAATAAAGGAAAAATTGGCGTATAGCCTCTGGTATTAAGGTCGCGCTATCACCACAAATTTGATATCTAACGTGCCTGCGTTTTTAAACTGCAAGCTGGCCTCAATTTCGTCGCCCTCTGCCCAGTCCTCGTTAAGACCCATGAACATCACATGGTAACCACCAGGCGCAAATTCGATTTGTCCCTGCCCCGGAACCTCAACCCTCATGCGGTGCTGCATGGTCATCACGCCGTCCTGCATGAGGGATTCGTGGATCATGACCCTCGGAAAATCAGCTGTAACAGCCATCAACATATCCGTCATTCCGTCATTGGTAAGCGTGAAATAACCAGCACCACTACGTCCATTGGTAGGATAAGAAAATGACTTTGTGACTGTGAGGTCACCGAGATTGTAATCCCCAGCAGAGGCCGAACTACAAACCATCAAAAAGGCTACTATTATATATCTCACTATGCTCTCCATTAGGTGCTACAAATCATTTATGTGAATGCGAACTAAATCCAAGGGTTTAGAATGTCTAGGGTGCATGTTAATGAATTTTTATGGCTAAAATTCCAACTCAGGCGGACATTCTCGAATGGATCCGCACCCACCCAGAAAAATCGTCTAAACGAGATATTGCCAAAGCTTTTGGCATCAAAGGCACTGCCCGTATTGATCTCAAACAAACGCTGAAGGAATTGGAGGCCGAAGGGCACATTTCCAAACGCAGGCGAAAGTTTAATGATCCAGATACATTGCCCCCAGTTTCGGTCCTGCAAATGCTGGGACCTGATGAACAGGGCGATATGTTTGCTGTGCCTTTGGAATGGGAGGGCACCGGGACCTTGCCCAAAGTCTTAATGCGGGTGCGCTCAGGCGAACCTGCACTCGGTCAAGGCGATCGTATTTTGGCTCGTGTGGCCACGACCAAGGATGAAGACAGCCATCAATATACTGGGCAACTGATCCGGGCGATCGGCGCCAACCCCAAACGAGTACTCGGCATTTTTCGCTCCAACGCCGAGGGTGGCCGTATTGTTGCCATCGACAAAGGTGAGGGCAAGGAATGGATCGTGGGTCCCGATGCCACAGGCGAAGCAAAAGACAGCGAACTGGTTGAAGCCGAACAGTCCGGCCCCAAAGGACGTCTTGGCCTACCGCGCGCACGGGTTGTTGCGCGCTTGGGCGATCCATCAGCACCAAAAGCCGTTTCCCTGATTGCCATTCATCAACATGGGATTCCTGATGCCTTTCCTGATGCGGTTATGGCACAGGCCGATGCCACCAAACCGGCGACCAGTAAAAACCGCGATGATTTGACCAAACTGCCTTTGATTACCATTGATCCCACCGATGCGCGTGATCACGATGATGCGTGCTGTGCTGTTTTTGATGACGATCCTGTCAACCCGGGTGGATTTTTGCTTTGGGTCGCGATTGCCGATGTCGCTCATTACGTTACGCCTGGATCCGTCCTAGATACAGAGGCCAGACGCCGCGGAAATTCCACCTATTTCCCAGATCGAGTCGTTCCAATGCTACCCGACCGCTTGTCAGGCGATCTGTGCTCTTTGCACGAGGGCGTCACGCGGCCTTGTATCGCTGTTGAGATGAAACTCTCTGCCACAGGCGAAAAACTATCACATAGGTTTTTGCGCGGCATGATGCGCTCCCCAGCCTCTTTATCTTATGAGGAAGCACAGGCCGCGATTGATGGAAATCCATCCGACCGAGCAGCTCCTTTAGTTGACTCGGTCCTCACACCCTTATTCGCCGCCTATGGCGCGTTGAAAATGGCCCGCGGGCGGCGCCAACCTTTGGAGTTGGATCTGCCGGAACGCAAAATTATCCTGTCTGACGCAGGTAAGGTGGCGTCCATTAATTTTAGTGACCGGCTGGATGCCCACCGTTTGATCGAAGAATGCATGGTGCTGGCAAATGTGGCCGCTGCAGAAACCCTGATCGCCAAGCAACAACCGCTTTTGTTCCGGGTTCATGAGGAACCCAGCCCAGAAAAGCTTGAGTCGCTGCGAGAAACAGCTAAATCCGTTGGCCTTGTTCTAGCAAAAGGCCAAGTTTTACAAACCCGGCACCTCAATCAATTGCTGCAAGGCGCGGCGGGTAAAGATGAAGCAGAATTAATTAACCTTTCAACATTACGGTCCATGACACAGGCGTACTATAGCTCGCAAAACATGTCGCACTTTGGATTGGCCCTTCAGAACTATGCACATTTCACATCACCGATTCGGCGTTACGCAGATCTGTTACTGCACCGAGCTTTGGTTTCTGCGCATAGCTGGGGCAAAGACGGGCTGTCGCCGCAAGATATTGAGATGCTGGACGAGACAGCCAAGCAAATCAGCGACACCGAGCGGCGTTCAATGGTGGCGGAACGGGATACAACCGATCGGTATCTGGCGAGCTTCATGGCCGAGCGGGTTGGAAATGAATTTTCTGGCCGTATTTCAGGAATTGCGCGTTTTGGCATTTTCGTTAAGCTGGATGAAACCGGGGCCGATGGCCTCGTGCCCATCCGCTCTTTGGGTCGTGAGTATTTTGAGCATGATGCCGAAACTCAAACCCTTCGCGGCACCGAGAGCGGCACCGTGATCGGGTTGGGCCAGCGCGCGGTTGTAAGGCTTTCCGGAGCAACCCCGGCGACCGGGGGTATTTTGCTGGAATTGTTGGAATTGGAAGACTCAAAGTTGCAAAAGCGCCCAGGAAGACGCAAAAACGGATACTCAGGCAGTAAACGTGGCTCCCCAAAGGGCAAATCCAGAAAGGTTACCAGAAAGCGGCAATGACGTTTGAAAGCTGGAAATCCGACTTTTTAATACGCGCCGCAGATGATGGGGTGCCAGCGGCAATTCTGAATCAAGTTTCTCCTTTTTTGACATCCGCCGCCGGTGCAGCGCGGGCTGATATGGCCCAACCCGAAGCACGAAAAACCCTGCAGCACTATGTTGAGCGAGCCGTCAGTGATAAGCGCGTGGCACAGGGGCGGATGTCTCTCGCGCAGTATGATGCAATTTTCGATCAAATTGAATCTGACTATCAAGTGGACCGCCATGTCGTTGCGGCGATTTGGGGGATGGAATCCAACTATGGCAGCATCCGAGGCGATGTTCCGGTGATTTCGGCTTTGGCCACATTGGCGGCTCAGGGTCGAAGGGCCCCAATGTTTGAATCCCAACTTTTAGCTGCCTTTGAGATTGTCACCCGTGGGATCAAAACGCCAGAACAAATGCTGGGAAGTTGGGCTGGGGCTATGGGGCACACGCAGTTTATGCCCAAATCCTATATTGATTTTGCCGTCTCTGCTAATAATGGCCGCCCCGATATTTGGGCTGAAGATCCAGCAGATGCTTTGGTCTCCACCGCCCATTTTTTGGTGTGCCACGGCTGGAAGGGCAACCTGCCTTGGGGGACGCCTACGGATGTGCCTAAGACTGAAAACCTACACGGCCTGCGCCATCTTCCTCCTCAGGGTCTCACCCATTGGAATTCACTTGGTATTTTACCGCAAAGAGCGGGTGCTATTAATTATGAAGCGCGATTCATCTTACCCGGCGGCGTTGCCTCATTGGGTTTTGTCGTATCAGAGAATTTTGATACCTTGCTGCGCTATAACAATGCAGCGGCTTATGCGATTGCCGTTGGCCATTTGGCCGATCGTCTAAAAGGCGCGCCGGCCCTCACGTTCCCACCGGGCGGTGATGCACGCGGCTTAACGCAGCCTGAAATGCGATTTGTGCAATCACGACTAACCGAGCTGGGCTTTGATACCCTCGGGGCAGATGGGTTTTCCGGGCCGAAGACCGAGATGGCCGCAGAGGCTTTTCAAGCAACACAGGGTTTGCCAGTGGATGGGTTTGTGGGTCTGGCATTGTTGAGGCGTTTAGGGACGCTTTAACCCGAGACGATCTTCAAATTCTGCGAATTTGATTGCAGATCAGCCCCCACCCGTTGAGGTTGTCTTTTGCCCACATGCGCAACACCTTTCCCCACCACCACAGCAGCGACAGGACGCTGCCCCATGCCCGGGGTTAAGCGGTGCCGGATCAATGCCACAGGATGGGCGCGCAGAGTCAAACGCATGGACACGTAGTCTTCTACCACCTCCTCGCCCTCCGTTATTTGTGGCAAATGCACCTGTGGCTCAACAATGCCCTCCCCCTCCAAATTTTGTGAAAAAAGCGGTAAGGGGCGATCCGCCGTAATGACCTTAGCCGCCCACAGCGCTGCACGACGTGATAAGCCAAGACTGTGAAAGGCATCGGCTTCCGCCAAGGCTTGAATCATTTTTGGGCTGATGCCCGCCTTATGCCAAACCGCGTCAACATCCATATAGCCATTACCGCGCGAGGCAGTCAGCCATGCAACCTCATCCTCAGACATGCTTTTGACTTGTCTGAATCCCAATCTTATCGCCAAGCCATCGGTCCCATCCGGCTCCATCACATTATCCCAATAACTGGCGTTGACGCAGACAGGCCGGACCTGGACCTCATGGGCGCGAGCATCACGAACAATTTGGGCGGGGGCATAAAACCCCATGGGCTGGGCATTCAACAAAGCACAGGCGAATATCCCCGGATGATGATGCTTCAACCAGCTCGAGGCATAGACCAACAGGGCAAAACTGGCCGCATGGCTTTCGGGGAAACCATAGGCCCCAAAGCCTTCAATCTGGGCAAAACATCGGGCTGCGAAGTCCTCCTCATAACCGTTGCGCCGCATGCCATGCATGAAAAGGGATTTAAATTCACTAACATTTCCGTGCTTTTTGAATGTGGCCAATGAGCGGCGCAGGCGGTCGGCTTGCTCCGGGGTAAACCCTGCACCCACGATCGCAATTTGCATAGCCTGCTCTTGAAACAATGGCACTCCCAGTGTTTTTCCTAAGACGGCACCCAGCGCGTCCGAAGGGAAACTCACTGCCTCCTCCCCATTGCGGCGACGGATATAAGGATGCACCATATCACCCTGAATGGGACCGGGTCGAATGATCGCCACCTCAATGACAAGATCATAAAAGGTACGTGGACGCATGCGCGGCAAGAAATTCATCTGCGCTCGGCTCTCAACCTGAAACACCCCAACGCTATCTGCCCGACACAGCATATCGTAAACATCAGGATCTTCGGACGGCAAGGTCGCAAGACTATACGCCACCCCATGATGCACGGCGATCAGATTAAAGGCTTTGCGGATACAGGTCAGCATGCCCAGAGCTAAAATATCCACCTTCAAAATACCCAAGCTGTCGATATCATCCTTGTCCCAACAGATCACAGTACGCCCTTCCATTGTGGCGTTCTCGATTGGTACCAGCTCATCCAACCGTCCATCGGTCACGATAAACCCACCAACATGCTGCGACAGATGTCGCGGAAAACCGATCGCCTCATAGATCAAAGCCATGGTTTGGCGAAGGTGAGGATCGCAAGCATCGAGACCAATTTCAGCCATACGGCTGGCCTTCAGGCCTTTGGCTGAGGAAAACCCCCAGAGCTGAGACGAGAGCGCACCAATTGTATCTTCAGACAGACCCATGGCGCGGCCCACTTCGCGAATGGCTCGCTTGCCCCTGTAATGCACCACCGTGGCACAAAGCCCGGCGCGATGCCTGCCGTAGCGCGCATAGATATGCTGGATCACCTCTTCGCGGCGCTCATGCTCGAAATCCACATCAATGTCAGGAGGCTCATTGCGGGCCTCTGAAACAAAGCGCTCAAACACCATGGTGCCCACCTCCGGGCTTACAGAGGTGACACCCAAACAATAGCACACCACAGAATTGGCAGCAGATCCCCGGCCCTGGCACAGAATACCACGCGACCGGGCGAAGGCCACAATATCATTTACGGTCAAGAAATATGGCTCATACTCCAGCTTACTGATCAAAGACAGCTCATGCTCGATCAATCCTTTGACTCTCTCGCTGGCGCCATTGGGATAACGCCACTCTAGCCCTTCATAAGCCAAGCGCCGCAGTCGATCTGCAGGCGTCTCGCCTTCGGTCAGCTCTGAGGGATATTCATATCGCAGGCTATCAAGAGAAAAACCAAGACGCTCCAACACTCGCGCCGTTTGGGTCAAAGCCTCGGGATAGGTCTGAAACAAAACGGCGGCCTCAGCAGCAGAGCGGATGCGTTGCTCCGCATTCACCTGTGCCGCACGACCCAAAGCATCCACCCGCACCCCAAGACGAATTGCGGTCAAAGCATCAGTTAAACGTCGACGCGATCCATGATGCATTACCGGGGCGGCAGAGGCCACCAAGGGCACAGAAAGTGTGTGAGCAAAGGCGGCGATATCCTCAAATCGGCGGGCATCCTGGCCATCATAGGCAGGGGCCAAAAGGAGCATCACATCTTGGGGGAAGCGGCGTATCAAACTGCGCGCCTGTGACACCCATGAGGTCGCACCAGCCTGCACCTTCTCAGTTGATGGCGCGTGCAGTACCATCAATTGATCGCCCCCAAACTCCAGTAAATCCTCAAGCCCAATGTCGCAGGTCCCTTTCTCCGCTCGCAACCGACCACGCGAAATCAAACGACACAGCTTGCCCCACCCAGACCGGTTGACAGGCAAGAGTGTCGCCGCAAAACCGTCCCGCAATACGATCTTAGCCGCTGGAAGCAAGCGCGGCGTGCTATAAATCTGTGCAGAGGGGCTGGGCTTACACTCAAGCGGGGGGGGTGGTCCAATCAATCCAACGCCCCTATCAAAAGTCTGCCGTTCAGCCACTAAACGCGCGATCTCACGCGATCTTGTGTGTGCCCTCACAATCCCCGCAACAGAATTTACATCAGCAATCGCCACCGCAGACAGGCCCAAGAGTGCCGCACGATCCATATATTCTTCAGGATGCGACCCACCGGTGAGAAAGGTGAAGTTCGAGCAGGCCTGCAGTTCTGCCCAAGGGCGCTGCGGCTGTAGTAGGTGAATGACATCGGACAAAGGCATAACGGCAAACCAAGTAAGTGATTCTACCCAGCACTTTGTTCATACTTTGTTCTAACGTTCAATTCTATTGTCGTTAGGTTTCGCTTTTCCTCGATTGCCAAGCCACATAGGCTGTCCAAAACGGAGGAAATCATGACAGACATCGTAATTCTAGCCGGCGCCCGCACCGCAATTGGCACATTTGGTGGCAGCTTGGCAGGGGTCGCTCCCATCGATCTTGGCACCATAGTGGCCAAAGCAGCCTTAGAGCGCGCTCAGGTTGAAGGCGGTCAAATTGGTCATGTAGCCTTTGGCCATGTCATCAACACCGAGCCGCGCGATATGTACCTATCACGAGTTGCAGCGCTTCAAGCTGGAATTTCCGACAGCACGCCAGCGATGAATGTAAACCGCCTGTGCGGCTCAGGCTTGCAAGCCATCGTGTCGGTTGCACAATCGCTGATTCTGGGCGACATTGAATTTGGGTTGGCCGGTGGCGCGGAAAATATGAGTCGATCTCCCTATATCATGCAATCGCAACGATGGGGTCAAAAGATGGGTGACGTCAAAACGCTAGATATGATGCTGGGCGCGTTGCATTGCCCCTTTGGCACGGGCCATATGGGCATTACCGCAGAAAACGTAGCGCAAGAGAATGCGGTGACACGGGCAGATCAAGACGCCTTCGCTCTTGAAAGCCAGAACCGAGCGGCGGCAGCCATCGCCGATGGTCGCTTTGTGGATCAAATCACGCCAGTGTCGATCAAGGTCAAGCGCGACATAGTAGATTTCATTACAGACGAACATCCAAAAGCCACAAGCGCTGAGGTTTTAGCCGGACTACGCACAGTCTTCCAAAAAGATGGCACCGTGACTGCAGGTAACGCTTCCGGCATCAATGATGGAGCTGCAGCTATCGTTCTAGCCCGCGCTGATGCGGCAGAACGGGCCGGGCTAACACCTAAATTTCGACTTTTGGGCTATGGCCACGCCGGCGTACGTCCTGAGGTGATGGGAATTGGACCAGTGCCAGCCGTTGAAAACCTAATGGCGAAAACAAGTCTCTCGGTTGGTGATTTCGACGTGGTAGAAAGCAACGAAGCTTTTGCGGCACAGGCTGTTGCGGTGAACCGAGGCCTTGGCCTAGATCCAACACGGGTGAACCCGAATGGCGGTGCCATTGCTTTGGGTCACCCAGTTGGTGCCACGGGCGCGATCATCATGGTGAAGTTGATGGCTGAGCTGGAGCGCAGTGGCCGCAAAAGAGGGCTGGCTACTATGTGCATCGGCGGCGGCCAGGGGATCGCTGTGGCGATTGAACGTATTTAATCTCAAGATAGGCGCCACCTTTCACATAAGGTCGGCGCCTAGATTTATTAATCAGCAGACAGGCTGAACAAATACGCATAAACATTGCGCGCATCTTCTTCATCCCGCACTTTATAGCTCATCTTTGCACGGGCCTTTTTGTCATCCAAGAAAGTACGCAAAAAGCCTTTGGGGTCTTGAACATAAGCAACAAAAGTTTCTTCATTCCAAATCAAACCATTTTCAGCACCAGCGGTCACAATGGATTTACCGTAGCGGTAATCCTTAACCATGCCAGCACCCGCCCCTGCAATATTGTAGAGGTTTGGCCCAGATTTTCCATTACGACCTGCAAGCTTTTCGCCGTCATCATTCACAACAAGATGGCAGCCCACGCATTGTTTACCGAACACGGCTTCACCAGCAACAGCATCGCCAGTCGCCGCATGGCCACCAGCTAAAACCGGTGATGCCAGCATAAGTGATAGGGCTGCAATTAAAGTATGTTTCATTCTCAAGTTCCCTTTCGTTCCATTTTCTTGATTTAACCCATCGACAGACCCACTCAAGCCCTTAGCTAAAAAGATAATCGTTTCGTATTAAGCTACGTCACGCGCCAGGGCGCATTGCTTCCACAGCTCAGACAGTGCAGAAACAAGATGATCAACATCCGCATCTGTGTGAAGCGGCGAGGGTGTAAAGCGCAGACGCTCTGTCCCCTTTGGCACCGTTGGATAATTTATCGGCTGCACATAAATGCCGAATTTATCCATCAGATAATCCGCCAGCATCTTAGTTTTCACAGCATCCTTGATCATGACGGGCACGATATGGCTGTCATTTTGCAAATGTGGAATGCCAGCCCGGTCCAAGCCGGCGCGCAGGCGGGCCACTTGGGCGCGCTGCCCCAAACGCTCAGCATCGCTAGTTTTAAGATACACAATCGAGGTGCGGGCCGCAGCCGCCACCGCAGGGGGTAATGCGGTTGTAAAAATGAAACCCGATCCAAATGAGCGGATAAAATCACAAATCGCTTCAGAGCCGGTGATATATCCACCGACACAGCCAAATGCCTTGCCCAACGTACCTTCAATGATATCGATCCTATGCGCCAAACCTTCGCGCTCGCTGATACCACCACCACGAGGACCGTACATGCCAACCGCATGCACCTCATCAAGATAGGTCAGGGCACCGTGCTGTTCGCAGACATCTAAAATCGCAGCCATTGGCGCAATGTCCCCGTCCATGGAATACACGCTCTCAAAAGCCACAAGCTTTGGGCGATCCCCGCAGGCGGCTAATTTGCGATCCAGATCGTCCACATCATTATGCGCCCAGATCATTTTTTCGGCTTTTGAATGACGAATGCCTTCGATCATCGAAGCGTGATTTTCGCTGTCAGACAGGATCACAACATCAGGAATTTTAGCTCCCAAGGTGGTGAGGGTGGTCCAGTTGGACACATATCCCGAGGTGAACAAAAGCGCGGCTTCCTTGCCATGCAAATCTGCCAATTCACGCTCAAGCAGCAGGTGGTCATGATTGGTCCCACTTATATTACGCGTACCACCGGCGCCAGTGCCACAACGGCCCACGGCCTCTTGCATCGCAGCAATCACCAATGGATGCTGACCCATGCCTAAATAATCGTTGGAGCACCAAACCGTCACATCACGGGTTCCTCCCTCAAAGTGATTGGTAGCCCGAGGGAATTTGCCCGTACTACGTTCCAGATCGGCAAAGTATCGATAATTGCCATCTTGTTTCAGCTGGTCGAGCTGATCTTTGAAAAAACTGTCAAACGACATCGCAGGTTTCTTTCTGTTGTACAGCACATTACTTAAAGCACGTGGCGCAAATTGCTGCAGTAATCCAACCTATTTTTACATAAAAGGCCGCGACATTTCCGCCGGCCAGCAGATACAATCGGCGTGGTTTAGTAAATATATACCTCAACCACCAATATCTGATGCTTTTGCTTAAACTAAATTATAGTTATAGACTTAGAGTAACTTGAGGGCTGAACCAATGGAAATTTTTATTCCCGCGTGGGTAGATGGCACATTGCAACCTGTTGAAAAGCTACAAACTCATTTGCGTGGTTTGCGCCATAAGGCAGTTTCTGTTTTTATAATGAGGGGCAACCAAACGCTTTTACAACGTAGGGCTGTCAAAAAATATCACACCCCTGGCCTTTGGGCAAACGCCTGTTGCACCCATCCAGAATGGAATGAAGCTGGGCAGGCATGCGCAATCCGCAGGTTGGCTGAAGAGCTTGGGCTTCCCCCTCAAATTCCTGTGTATCGCGACACAGTCGAATATCGCGCCAATGTCGGAAACGGCATGGTTGAGCATGAAGTTGTCGAGATTTTTGTCGTCCAAGCTGAAGCAATTACCATCCGACCCAACCCCGATGAAGTGATGGATTATCGATGGGAAACACTACAAAGTTTAGCGGGCCAAATTGCAGCACGGCCGCAGGACTTCACACCTTGGCTCAAGATCTACATAGAAAAACACGCTACAAAAATATTTGGTGATCAGGCCGGATAAACACGCATAAAAACTGGCCTCTCGGGGCTGGATTGGCTTGGTTGATAAGCATATCCACCCACCTCAAAATCTGTGATCTGTGCAACATCTAAAAGCCGATTTTGGACCACAAACCGCGCCATGGCGCCACGAGCTTTTTTGGCATAGAAGCTGATAATCTTTGGCTTGCCGTCTTTCAATTCCAAAAACTGCGGCGTGACGACCCTCAGGCTGAGCGCTTTTATATCAACTGCACCAAAGTATTCTTGACTGGCACAGTTTATCAAAGATTTTGCTCCCACGATTTCAGCCTGCACATTTAGCGCTTTGGAAATCTGTTGGCCCCAGTAAGCATAAAGAGATCCTCCCCGCTTGGTTTTCAGACGGCTGCCCATTTCAAGTCTGTATGCTTGGATTTGGTCCAGCGGCCGCAGCACACCGTAAAGCCCAGACAGAATTCTCAGGTGACCCTGAGCCCAGCGCATATCATCATCACTTAAGCTTGCAGCTTCTAACCCTTGGTATGTGTCACCTGCGAAGGCCAATGCCGCGGGGCGCAGAGCTTCAGCATCTGCCACAGGTGCGTAGTCACGAAACCGGTCCCAGTTTAGGCTTGCCAAATTTGGGCTGATCGACATTAGCTTTTGTAAATCCTTAACTGAAAGCGCGCGGGCAGTTTTTACAAGGCTCATGGCGTCCTGCAAAAACTCAGGTTGTGTGAGGTGAGTACGCTCAACGGGCGACCAATCCAGCTTTTTCGCCGGTGAAATACATACCAACATGGTTCACTCTCCTATTCCCAGTAACTTAGCGCAGCCTACAGCGACTGCAAGATTTTCATGAAAGCTGCGCCAAAACGCTCTGTTCGCGCTAGGTTCATCCCAGTAATTTGCGCAAGTTGTTCTATACTTTTTGGCTGGGATTGTACAATGTTTCGCAACGTTGCCGTGGAACAAGTCAACGGTTTTTTATCTTCAAACATGCCCCGCTCTAGCTCTTGCTGCCGTGACACAAGTTGGTCAAATACGCCACCTTCCGGCCGTCCAGCCATTTTGCGCCGAGTGGGGTGAACAGGAATTTCAGTTCCAGTAATCACGGATAAAAACGCTTGCCCGTAGCTTTCCAACTTCTTAGCACCGACCCCCCCGACAGAGGCCATCTCATCAAGCGTCGCCGGTCGACGCTCCGCCATTTCAATAAGTGTTTTATCATTGAAAACTATATAGGCAGGAACTTTTTGTTGTTCGGCCAAGGCCCGCCTTTTAGCTTTTAGAACAGACAACAGAGGTGCATCTTCGTCCGACACGAGAGATTTGACCGCTGGGCGACGTTCACTAGCCGCAGCGTTGATGCTGTCTTTGCGCAATTGGATTTTGGCCTCACCTTTTAACAAGGGCCGGGCGTTTTCGGTGAACCGTAGACCACCATGGCGCTCAGGATCCGGGCGGATCAAATCATAGCCCATCATTTGGCGGAAAATAGCTTGCCATTGTGCTTTGCTGATGGCTTTGCCAACCCCGAAGGTTGGCAGCTCATTATGCGCCCGCTGCCGCACTTTTTCAGTGTCGTTGCCTCGCAAAACATCAATCAAGTGGCCAGCACCAAACCATTCACCCGTGCGCAAAATCGCAGACAGCGCCATGCGGACTGGCTGTGTCCCATCAAATAACTCAGGAGGGCTGTCACAAAGATCACAGTTGTTGCAGGTAGCACCGCTCTCCCCAAAATATTTAAGCAAGGTCGTGCGACGGCAGGTCAGGGCCTCCGCTAATCCTAGCAAAGCATTTAGACGGGCATGATCAGCCATTTTGCGATCTGCAGGCGCCACGCCTTCATCGATTTGAGAGCGGCGCAGGCGAATATCATCAGACCCAAACAGCGTTAGCGTTTCGGCTGGCGCGCCATCACGACCTCCCCGACCAATTTCTTGGTAATAAGATTCAATCGACTTTGGCAAATCAGCATGCGCCACCCAGCGAATATCAGGCTTATCAACCCCCATTCCAAAGGCCACAGTTGCCACAACGATCAATCCATCTTCACGTTGGAACCGGGTTTCTACAATTCGACGATCTTCGGCCGCCATGCCACCATGGTAATAACAGGCTGAATGACCAGCCTCACGCAGAGCCTGAGCCAAAGTCTCAGTTTTGGCTCGCGTGCCACAATAGACAATACCCGATTGCCCCTGTCGCAAGCCTGCAAAATTTAAGATCTGTTTGCGCGGTTGATCTTTTGCTTCAAAAGCCAAGTGCAAATTAGGCCGATCAAAGCCATGCAGAAAGCTGGCAGGGGCCACCCCATCAAACAGTTTGTTGATGATTTCAGCTTGTGTTTCTTCATCAGCTGTAGCGGTAAAGGCCGCTAAAGGTACACCCAACGCCTGACGTAACTCACCAATACGCAGATAATCGGGGCGAAAGTCATGACCCCACTGCGAAACACAATGCGCCTCATCTACTGCGATCATGCTAACACCAACCCGCCGCAACATACCCAAAGATGAGCCAGCAGCCAGTCGTTCTGGTGCAATGTAAAGCAGCTTCAGCGTGCCTTGCTCCAAAGCCTCCCAAACTGCGTCAGTCTCTTCAGGCGTGTTGCCAGATGTCAAAGCACCCGCACTCACCCCCACCGCTTGCAAAGCGCGGACTTGGTCCCGCATCAAAGCTATAAGTGGTGAAATAACGACCGTCACACCTTCGCGCATCAGTGCTGGAAGTTGAAAGCAAAGTGATTTTCCGCCGCCTGTTGGCATGATGGCCAACACATTTTGACCCTCTGTTACAGCTCGAACGATATCCTCCTGTCCAGGACGAAAGGCGTCGAATCCAAAGACATCCCTCAGGAGGGCAATATGGGGCATGCAGGTTCCTATGGTTTATTGGCCGTAGTAGACCAGCGTGTATTGTAGTGCTGCCACCATCAGCAAGCCGATCAGCGGCGCAAGATCAAGCCCACCCATATTTGGAATATACTGGCGAATACGCCCATAAATAGGTTCCAAAATACGACTTAAGCCCTGCCAAACTTGGCTGACAATGGGCTGATGGAGGTTGAGTACATTAAAAGAAATCAACCAGCTCATGATAAAGTGAGCAACTATAAAAAACCAAATCACGTTTAGGATCATATAGGGTATCGCGAAAATAGGAGCCATTGGAAACCTCGATCTCATGTGTCTATGTTTATCTAAGCGCTTCGGCTCGTATCGGCAAGAGACTTACCCTTAGATTGCGGCCTAGGCTCCTGACCTTGAAGCTTACAAAGGCGAATTGAAACAAAAATGGAGGCCACTTTTATGTATCCCTTTGTCCGCTTAGCGTGGCAGTTTTTTCTGCACCGTAAGGCAACAGATCTCCAGGTCGGTGAAACTCATCACAGCACTCATTATTGCCTACCTTGGGATTTGGACATTTGGTTGGAGCTGAACAACGGCCGCACCCTATCAATTTACGACATGGGCCGCTTGCCAATGGTCAAGCGTTCAGGCTTGATTGCCGCATTGAGGCGATGTCACTGGGGAATGGTGGTGGCAGGCAGCTCTGTTCGTTATCGCAAGCGTATTTGCCTATTTGACAAGATCCAAATGCGCAGCAGGGTTTTGTGCGCAGATCAGCGTTTTATATATTTAGAGCAAAGCATGTGGGTGCGTGACTGCTGTGCAGGTCATGCACTTTATCGCACAGCAATCACCAACGCGGATGGAATTGTCACCACTGACCATGTTCAAAAAGAGTTAGGCCATGATATAGGTCTCACTGAAATTCCAGGTTGGGTGGCCGCTTGGATCACCGCCGAAGATCTCCGGCCATGGCCTCCCATGCAAATAAAACCCTAAGAAATCCTTGCCTTGACATCACCTCTCCGCCAATATCGGTGAAAAGAACAGGGTGGAGACCAGAATTTCTGATATGATGACGCAAGAACAGCACCTTAAAAAACGCGTGCGCGGCTGGATGATGTTCGATTGGGCAACTCAGCCGTTCTATACTCTTGGGCTCACTTTCATTTTTGGTCCTTATTTCGCCAGTGTTGCAGCTGAGTACTTCCTCACAAGCGGCCTGGATCAGGCCAGCGCCAATGCCAGCGCTCAAACTATTTGGTCTTGGGGCCAGGCTGTTGCAGGCTTATTCGTGGCGATAATTGGGATTTTGGCTGGTGCCTACGCGGATAGCACCAGACGTCGAATGCCATGGCTTTGGGCGGCTTCCATCGTCTTTGTGATTTGCTCATGGATGCTGTGGTATATGCTGCCCGATGGATCTGCCATGTGGTCCTCCCTTATATTTTTTTCCATGGCTTTCGTGGCCGCAGAGCTGGCGTTGGTTTTCACAAATGCTGTGTTGCCCAGTCTTGGAGATCGCCATGAAGTGGGCAAGATTTCAGGAAGTGGTGCCGCGTTAGGTTACACCGGAGGTATTTTAAGCCTCTTCATAATGCTATTTTTCTTTTTCGACGAGGCAGGCAAAACTTTCTTGATTGGCCTTGATCCAGGGTTTGGCCTTCTAGACCCAGAGACCCGCGAAGGTACGCGTGCAGTTGGGCCCCTTATCGCAATTTGGTTTATAATCTTTATGGTACCTTATTTCATTTGGGTGCGTGAAGACAAAACTCTAAAACCCCAAGGCGGATTTCGCCAATCCATGGGTGCACTGAAACTGTCCCTGAGAGGTATTGTCAAACGCCCCAGCCTATTCGCCTTCATGGGCTCACAAATGTTTTATCGTGATGCGTTGAATGGGCTCTACGCCTTTGGCGGTGTCTACGCGGTTCTGGTGCTGGAGTGGGGACAAACACAGCTTGGGGTCTTCGGTATAATCGGTGGGATCTCAGCCGCACTCGGGACATGGATCTCCGGAAAGTATGATCATAAAGTTGGTCCCCTTCCAGTAATCCACTTCCACATTATAGTACTAGTCATCGTTTCTCTCTGCATAATAGGGATGTCTCGCACCCACTTTTACGGCATCATTTTGGTTGAAGGCTCCAACCTTCCAGATATCCTCTTATATGCCTGTGGCTCGGCTATTGGCGCGTCTGGTGGTGGAATATATTCCGCAAGTCGTTCAATGATGGTACGCCACGCCGACCCATCCCGCCCGACCGAGGCGTTTGGGCTATTTGCATTGGCAGGCAAAGCCACAGCATTTTTAGCACCACTTCTTATAGGAACATTTACCTATTTTCTGAACGACACTCGCTTAGGCTTTGCGCCTATAGTGGGTCTGTTCATTTTAGGTATGTTTCTACTGCGTTGGGTGAACCCAGATGGAGATCAAAAAAAATGGGAAACGTCCTCTATGCCTGCTCATTAACATTAACCTTTTTGATCGGCGGGCTACCTAGTTTCTTGGTTGCACAAACGTTGGCCGATAAACCGCAAGCGCGCCCCAATCTTGTGGCAAAAACTCTAGCTAAAGATCTATTCGGCGCCGCAAAATTGGGCTCTCAACAACGACCGCAGTCTTTTGGGGGTTATGCAAAAGGCTGTTTAGCTGGCGGCGCCGCCTTGCCAGAAACTGGCCCAACATGGCAGGCAATGCGCTTGTCACGCAACCGAAACTGGGGCCAACCAGTCACTGTTGACTATCTGCAAGATTTATCACGCAAAGTAGCCAAGCATACCCGTTGGTCTGGGATATATGTAGGCGACATCTCACAGCCACGCGGCGGGCCCATGCTTTCTGGCCATGCCAGCCATCAGATTGGACTAGACGCCGATATTTGGCTCCTACCTAAAACTGATAAAGCCCTGACACAGGCTAAACGAGAACAAATTTCTTCCATTTCCATGCGTCGTGCATCCGGCGCCTTTACCAATGATCGTTGGACCAAAGATCACGAAAAGGTATTACAATTGGCCGCGTCTGATCCACGTGTAGCACGGATCTTTTTATTTCCTGGAGCTAAAGTCGCGATGTGCAAATCTGCAACAGGGAATCGATCTTGGCTGCGCAAAATTCGTCCTTGGTATGGGCATCACTATCATTTTCATGTTCGCTTAAAGTGCCCAAAAGGGCAAAATTCCTGCGTCAACCAAGCCCCGCCACCACCAGGCGATGGCTGTAACGAGGCCGGAAATTGGGTGAAGCGGATCCTGAACCCGCCACCACCAAACCCTAACGCCAAGCCACGCAAACCAAAACCGCCTATAACACTTGCTCGATTGCCACACCAATGTACCAAAGTTTTATCTGCTCTATGATGTCTCAAACGAGACTGAATTATTCCTAAATAGACCTCAGGCTCATCTTCTTTTTAAATTAACCTTGAAAGATTGCCACATGCCTCGTAAGTGGGCCCGTCAAACCTGACCAAGTCGCCGCTACCTTGGCTAAAAAACGGAACTGGAAATATGAAAAATACATACCTCCCTGGCATTATTGCCATGGCCACCGTCGTGGTGACCTCTAACATCCTTGTACAATATCTCCTTGGAAATTGGCTGACATGGGGCGCCTTCACTTATCCGATTGCTTTTTTAATTACCGATATCATGAACCGCGTCTATGGCATTTCTGCGGCGCGGCGCGTTGTGTTTACCGGTTTTGTCGTTGGCGTTTTATGCTCTCTGATTGGCACACAAATCATGATGCAAGGGGATGGCTATACGTTCCCAGCAGTCACATTACGCGTGGCTATTGGCTCAGGCATTGCTTTTCTAGCGGCACAACTGCTGGATATTCAAATTTTTGATCGCCTACGCAGTGGTTCTTGGTGGCGTGCACCGTTGGCGTCAACCCTGATTGGCAGCGCACTGGATACGTTTTTATTCTTTAGTATATCCTTTTCAGCCATGTTTAACGGTTTAGAAACTGCTAATATTCCAGACTGGGCTCAGGGTGCTGTGCCCCTGCTCGGCAACGGTCCAGAATTGCCACTTTGGACCTCTCTAGCGCTAGCCGATTGGATGGTGAAGCTCGCTTTATCCTTAATAGCTTTAGTACCATTCCGAGTGTTGGTACTATATCTTGTGGAGCCATCTGAACAAAATCATTGACTTTGTGTTTTCCTCTGACAAATTGGTGATAACTTTAACCAGCTGAAAGGAGGTGATCCAGTGTCAAGAAAGGTATTGGAGAATGGTGTCGTAACAGGTTTGGGGGGTACCCTCTGAGGCAACCCTTGGTGGATGACCACCAAACTTGGGCGCAGGTGTCCTAAACGACCCGGCCTCCGCACAACTTTCGAAGGGCCGTCCTATCTGGGCGGCCCTTTTTCTTTATGGCATAGTACACACATGTTACAAATTAATGATGAGATAGTGATTCACGACTGGGAACTGACTGAAAACTTCACCCGCTCCCAAGGGCCGGGGGGACAAAACGTCAATAAGGTCTCAACTGCCGTGGAGCTACGGTTTGAAGCCGCCCGCAGCCCAAGCCTTCCCACCCATGTGAAAGTACGACTCAAAAAACTGGCTGGCCGAAAATGGACCCTTGAGGGTGCTTTGATTGTGAGAGTGGAAGACACTCGCTCGCAAGCCCGCAATCGCGAAATTGCCCGTGATAGGCTAAAAGAGTTAATCCTCCAAGCAGCCATCCGCCCAAAACGACGCATCGCAACTCGGCCAACACTCGGATCTCAAAAACGTAGGTTGGCCAGCAAGGTCCAACGTGGCACAGTGAAATCTCTCCGTGGGAAGGTAAAAGATGACGAATGATATAATGGCACGCCGCGAGGCCGTATTGGGCCCAAATGTACCTACTTTCTACGAGACCCCAGTTCATTTAATCAGGGGTAAGGGGGTTTGGGCCTGGGATGCTGCGGGCAATAAATATCTTGATTGCTACAATAATGTGCCTCATGTGGGCCATTGTCACCCACATGTTGTGGCTGCAATTGCCAATCAAGCTTCAATATTAAATACCCATACCAGATACCTGCACGATGGGATCATCAACTATGCTGAACGTCTCACAGCCAAGTTTCAGCCACAATTGGATCAGGTAATTATGGTCTGTAGTGGTTCAGAGGCCAATGATATTGCGCTACGGATGGCACAGGCTATGACTGGAAAAACTGGTATAATTTCAACTGATAACACTTATCACGGCAATACGATGGCGGTGTCACAGCTTTCATCACGCAAGCCACCAATCGGGGGATATGCGGCGAACATTCGTCATGTACCCGCGCCTGATACACTGCGTCCGGTCGGGGGAACTGCAGATGGCCAAGCACAGGCCTTCGCACGTGAAATTCAAACCAAAATTGATGACTTGGAGGCGTCTGGTTACGGCTTCTCAGGTTTTCTGTTCTGCCCGACATTTGCAAATGAAGGCCTACCAGATTTACCCAAGGACTTCATGCTGCCTGCAGCCAAGGTGATCCATGCGGCGGGAGGTATTTTAATCTCTGACGAGGTTCAACCCGGTTTTGGCCGTACCGGTGACACATGGTGGGGCCATGATTGGCTTGGCTTATCACCAGATGTGGTGACATTGGGTAAACCCATGGCAAATGGTCACCCAGTTGCCGCAGTTGTGGCAAAATCAGAAGTTATGGCCGCATTTCGAAACGCTTTTGGATATTTCAACACATTTGGCGGAAACCCAGTAAGCTGTGCCGCCGCCGCAGCTACTTTGGATGTAATCGAGCAAGACAATCTTATGAGAAATGCCAAAGAAGTTGGTGCAGAGTTTTTGCATAACCTGTACAGTATCAACCATACTAGTATTGCCAATATCCGAGGTCGCGGGCTGTTCATAGCGTTGGAGCTGGAAACTGACGGTGTTGCCGACGAAGCGCTAGCAGCCCATGTGGTGGAATATGCACGCAACAACGGCATGTTGATGGGTCGAACTGGGCGCAAGCGTAATGTGTTGAAATTGCGCCCCCCCATGCCCTTCAGTGTCTCTAACGCCATAGTGGCCCGTGACATTTTGGCCCGCGCTTTTAAGGCTACTAAAGTATGATAAATCTACATGAGATTGCAGCCAAATGGGGAGCAATTGGCCCAGTTGAGCTGATCGCAGACCGAGAAAATGCAGTTTACCGGATAATGCAGACTGACGCGCCAGCAGTCCTGCGCCTGCATCGAGCTGGTTATCAAAATGAAACTTCTATCCTATCTGAGGTACAATGGACCAAACGCTTGGTTGAAGCGGGCTTTCCCTGTCCAAAGCCGATAGCAAAGACAGATGGAACGTTTCTCACACCTCTTGCGGATGGCCGCTTCGCTTCAGTGATCTCTTGGGTGGAGGGCGCCCAAATTGGGGCTGCAGATGAACCATTTGAAGGTAGCATTACGCAGCACTGTGATCTCTATCACAACTTAGGTCGCCTACTGGCTCAGCTACACAACACAAGCGATGGTATTAATACAGACAACATTACTCGTCCCACTTGGGATCTATCCGGCTTACTTGGAAAAGTTCCGTTTTGGGGAAGGTTTTGGGAAAACCCTGCCCTTTCAGCCAATGAAAGGAATTTCATGATCTATGCCCGAGACACAGCATATGCTCATTTAAGGGACATGAAAAATGCAGACTTTGGATTAATACATGCAGATGCCTTACAAGAAAATGTCTTTATAAATGAGGCCGGTCTTACACTGATAGATTTTGACGACGCTGGGTTCGGCTATCGGGGCTATGATCTCGGGGTGCCTATGTCGCAGCATTACACCTTGCGATATCTGGACGATCTAATTGTTGCAATTCAGACGGGATATGGCACACTCCGTAAGGCCCCTAGCATTGAAGATATAAAATTTTTCTTAATGCTGCGTTGCTTTGCCTCATCCGGTTGGGTTATCTCGCGGCAAGCCAAAAAAAGCCCTGCGCAACGAAGGTATGCTGAACGTGCCTTGCATTTGGCCCATCAGTGGTTAACCACACCTTAAACGACAACCGGCTGTGATGATTGCTCACCCAAGTTGAATACCCTTTTATATCGCTCAATCTCATCTACTGGCCCCATCGCTTTGTTTGGGTTGTCAGACAGTTTAACCGTCGGTTGACCGTCCGCCTTGACTGCTTTGCAAACTAGAGAGAATGGCTTCAAAGCATCATCTGGGACCAGACCACGAAAATCATTAGTGAGCAAAGTGCCCCAGCCAAAGGACACCCGCACCCGCCCATAAAACATAGTTTGAAGTTCAGAAATCTTAGCAACATCAAGTCCATCCGAGAAAATCACCAGCTTTTGAGTTGGATCTTCGCCACGGCTCTTCCACCACCTTATAGCCTTTTCAGCACCTAAAATTGGGTCTCCAGAATCAATTCGAATTCCGGTCCATTTCGCCAGCCAATCCGGGGCATTGTTCAAAAATCCTTTAGTGCCATAAGTGTCAGGCAAGATAATGCGCAAATTACCATCATGTTCATCGTGCCAGTCAGACAACACATCATAGGGCGCTTGCCGCAAAGCCTCATCAGATTGAGCCAATGCCGAATAGATCATCGGTAATTCATGTGCATTTGTACCAATGGCAGCTAAATCACGGTTTTTCGCAATCAAACAATTGGAGGTACCTACAAATTTATCACCCAAACCTTCAGTCATCGCCTGTACCGCCCAATCCTGCCAAAGAAAAGAATGGCGCCGGCGAGTGCCAAAATCTGCAAGTCGCAAATTATCGATCGTGCATAGATGTTCGATCTTTTCCCAAAGCTTAGTCATCCCACGCGCGTACAAAATTTGTAGCTCAAACTGCCGCATACCACCCAAAACAGCACGTCCACGCAGTTCCATTAATACAGCTAGCGCTGGGATCTCCCAAAGCATCACCTCAGGCCAGCTACCCTCAAAAGTGAGTTCATACTGCCCATCTCGTTTTTCAAGATGATAGGGCGGTAGGCGCATGGTTTCAAACCAATCCATAAATTCCGACGAGAACATTTGGCGCTTACCATAAAATGTGTTGCCACGCATCCAGGTGCTTTCCCCACGAGCTAAAGACAAAGATCGGACGTGATCTAGCTGCTCTCGTAATTCTCCCTCATCCACCAAATCCGCTAGACGAATATCATTAGAGCGGTTGATCAAACTAAAGGTAACCTGGGTACTGGGTTTGCTACGAAACACCGATTGGCACATCAACAGTTTGTAGAAATCGGTATCTAGCAGGGAGCGTACAATGGGATCAATTTTCCATTTGTGGCTCCAGACACGTGTGGCAATATCAACCATTAGACGACGCTCACTTTTGCTGATTTCATTTTACTTAACGCAAGGCTCAGAGATCCGCCCATATCAATAGCGCGGCACAATCCCGTATCAACAGTTACTTGAAATCCTTGACGTGCGGCATCCAAAGCAGAAAAGGCAACGCAATAATCAGTGGCCAGACCCGCAAAAGTGAGATCACGCAAGCCCCTAGAATTTAAATAACCCTCCAAGCCTGTAGGCGTTATTTGATCATTTTCAAAAAAGGCAGAGTAGCTATCGATAGCTGAACGATAGCCCTTGCGGAGAACTAAATCTGCACGGTCACTTCTAAGTGCTCCGTGAAACAACGCACCAGTAGTGCCTTGTACACAATGATCCGGCCAAAGGACTTGGGGACCATAGGGCATGTCAATGCTGGAAAAAGGTTCCACGTAATGACCACTGGCGAATGAGGAGTGCCCCGCGGGGTGCCAATCTTGAGTTAAGATCACAGCATCAAAACCTGCCATCGCCTCATTAATGGGATCCACAATTTCATCTCCACCCAGCACCGCCAAAGCGCCACCGGGACAAAAATCATTTTGTACATCAACTACAATTAAGGCGCGCATTAAGGTCTCCCGCCTTAGCCTATTTCCAGAGTTAAAGATCACGGTCCCTAAGGTCAATATTACCTGCGACAACATAACAGCCTATTTTCAAAGCCTAGGCAACAGTAGTTAGCGGTAGATAACCTGCAACTGATCTTGCGGGATGCCAGACTTCAGACTATGACCCTGCGCATGTTCACAGTTTCAGCACTTTACCACTTCACCCGCTTTGATGACCCTGCTGCCCTTTGCCCACCAATGCTGTCATTGTGCGAGTATGAAGGCATTAAGGGCACCGTCTTGATTGCAGCAGAAGGCATCAACGGTACCGTCGCAGGTCCAAAACAAGGAATTGCTCGACTGTGGCAGCATATCGGAGCACTGCCAGGCTGCTCAGATTTTGAACATAAAGAAAGTATAGCCCAATCCATGCCTTTTAAGCGTATAAAAGTTCGCCTAAAAAAAGAGATAGTCACAATGGGACAGCCTGATGTAGACCCGCGCGCCGCAACGGGCCACTATGTGGAAGCAGCCGAGTGGAACGCCCTAATCACCTCACCTGATGTAGCAGTAATTGATACTCGCAATAATTATGAGGTGGGAATTGGCTCTTTTAAAGGTGCCATTAATCCACAAACCAAGACCTTTCGTGAGTTTCCTGAATGGTGGGCCAAGAACAAGCATCAATTTCATAACAAAAAGATAGCTATGTTTTGCACGGGCGGTATCCGTTGTGAAAAATCTACCAACTTTTTGTTGGGCGAAGGTGTTGAGGACGTTTACCATCTCAAGGGTGGTATTTTGAAATATCTGGAACAAGTGCCGCAAGCAAAAAGCACTTGGGTTGGGGAATGTTTTGTTTTTGATAATAGAGTTTCCGTCGGCCACGGTCTTGCAGAGGGCAATTATGATCAATGCTATGCTTGCCGCCGCCCAATAACTGTTACTGACAAACAGCGCCTCGATTATGTCAAAGGTATGCAGTGCCATCAATGTGTAGACGAGTACACAGACGAGGACCGCGCCCGGTTCGGCGAACGTCAGAGACAAATCGATCAGTATCTAAGAAAGTATAGTTAGAGCGCCCTTGAGCCATTTCTCAAGCTTAGAAATTGGAGATCTGCGCCGCAGCATCATATGTGTAATTAATAGTCAACTACGCGCCTCACGACCAGATATACTAAACCCTGTGAATTTTATCTAAAATGATAATGTTTAGGACTGGATCCGCTTTCTTCAGATAATAATCCATCCAAGCCTAGTACAGTCTCACCAATCAATCGGGCATCGGCAGGTATAGTTTTGTTCAAAGTCAGGCAGGGCCGCAGCAGCCCACCCAACTTCATATACCAAAATCAAACTGACCACGTTCTTAGATCCTGGTTTTGGTAGGATTAGAAATCTAGATTAGAAACATTCAGTGCGTTGGTTTGGATAAACTCACGACGTGGCTCAACCACATCACCCATTAGTTTGGTAAATAAGTCATCAGCCTCAGCCAAATCTTCAACCTTCACCTGCAGCAACGTTCGCGCATCAGGATCAAGCGTGGTTTCCCAAAGCTGATCTGGATTCATTTCGCCCAGGCCTTTGTAGCGCTGAAGTGATAGACCTTTTTCACCTTCTTCAAAAATTGCACTCAACAAGGTGAGCGGCCCATTTACAACTTGGACACGGTCTTTGCGGACCAATGTGCACGGACCGCCATAGGTATCTTGCAGACTTTGACTCAACTGTCCCGTGCGGCGCGCCTCACCAGAACGTAGCATTGCCCCATCAAGATTGCGCACTTCTTCAACACCGCGCAAAATACGAGCTAATCGCATACCACGATCTTGGGTTGGCCTGCCCTGCCAGCCACGTTCGTATTCAAGAGCAATAAGGTCTAAACGGCGAGCTACGGCATCAGCCATACCCTGAAGATCCCGATCAACAGCGCCCGGAACAAAAGCCCCGGCAATAGCCGCTTGCTCCAAAATATGCCGTGGATAATGGGTAGGGAAAGCATCAACAATACGTTTCAACTGGCGGGCCTCATCCACCACACGCATCAGGTCAGCTCCCAAAATCTCTTCACCATTGCTCAGACGCAACAACGCACCTTCAATGCCTTGCTCAATCAGATACTCATCCAGCGCAGGTTGATCTTTAAGATAGACCTCAGACCGCCCACGACTTACCTTAAACAGTGGTGGCTGCGCAATGTATAGAAATCCACCTGCGATCAACGCTGGCATCTGCCGAAAGAAGAAGGTGAGGAGCAAGGTTCTGATATGCGCTCCATCAACATCCGCGTCAGTCATAATTACAATTTTATGGTAACGCAGCTTTTCGATGTTGAATTCATCGCGCCCAATACCCGTGCCAAGCGCCATCACTAGGTTGCCAATCTCCTGACTGCCCAGCATTCGGTCAAACCGAGCCCTCTCTACGTTGAGAATTTTACCGCGCAGCGGCAATACAGCTTGGGTCAACCGGTCTCGGCCAGTTTGAGCAGAACCACCAGCACTGTCCCCTTCTACCAGAAAAACTTCTGTTTTTGATGGATCTTTTTCAGAGCAGTCTTTGAGCTTACCAGCCAGGAAGTTAACATCCATAGCCGTTTTACGACGTGTCAAATCTCGGGCCTTGCGAGCAGCCTCACGGGCCATCGCAGCTTCCACAATTTTACCAACAATTATTTTGGCCTGCGCCGGGTTTTCTTCAAACCATTCAGCCAGTTTTTCTCCCACCAAGCCCTCAACAGCAGGGCGAACTTCAGAGCTCACCAATTTGTCTTTAGTTTGGCTTGAGAACTTTGGATCAGGCACTTTTACCGACAAAACACAGGTCAAGCCTTCACGGGCATCATCTCCAGTAAAGCTTATTTTCTCTTTCTTCGCGATGCCACTAGATTGGGCATAATTGTTTATGGTCCGTGTTAAGGCGCCACGAAACCCAGCCATGTGAGTACCGCCGTCGCGCTGTGGAATATTATTGGTGAAGGGCAAGACATTCTCGTGATAGGTATCGTTCCACCACATAGCCACTTCAACACCAATATCATCACGGGTACCGTTTACATAAATTGGCTCCTCCATGATCGACGACTTGGAACGATCAAGATATTTCACAAACTCACGCACACCACCATCATAGTATAGCTCGCTCCGCAGTGGCTCGGCGGGACGCAAATCTTCCAAAATGATCCGCACTCCAGAATTCAAAAATGCTAATTCTCTTAAGCGTTTCTCAAGAATTTCGAATTTATACTCAAGGTTTGAAAAGGTACCTGTGGAAGCAAGAAAACGCACCTCGGTACCAGTCCGGTCTCCACACTCACGCACAACCTTCAAATGCTCAGCAGTATCACCATGCTCAAAGCGCGCCAAATGCTCATTGCCATTTCGCCAAATTCGCAGTTCCAACCAAACAGAAAGTGCATTAACTACGGACACGCCTACACCGTGTAAGCCGCCTGACACTTTATAAGAATTGCTGTCAAACTTACCGCCAGCGTGCAACTGGGTCATAATAACTTCGGCTGCAGAAACACCCTCTTCTTCATGGATACCAACCGGTATACCACGGCCGTTATCCGCGACCGAAACCGAGTTATCTGCATTGATCCGCACCAAAACGTGATCTGCGTGACCTGCCAAAGCTTCATCAATACCGTTATCGACACATTCGTAAACCATGTGGTGCAAACCTGAGCCATCGTCAGTATCACCAATATACATACCTGGGCGTTTTCGAACAGCCTCTAAGCCTCTGAGAACTTTAATGGAATCAGCGCCGTACTCTTCTTTAGTTGGGGTCTGTTCGGCCATACTGCTCACCTTTTCTATGTTACACAACAAATAGCGTATTTCGAAGCCGTTGTCACGCTAATGGCACAACAGATAGTGGTCTACGCGTGTATTTTTTTCAACAAATGGTGTTGCCAAATTTTAATGGCCTATTAGCTCTGAACTTTGCCACCACAGCGCAAATAGATACGCGTGAATTCCGTATAGCTTCAGCGAGCATTATCCAGGTGACGATCAACATCAGCGTGGTATTCGGGGAGATTGTGATGCTCTAAATGAAAATGCCAAGGCCGATGGAACGGTAATAGCTGCACAAGACCACACACATAGCCGATCCCTACATTAAGATTGCGGTGCGCAAAGGGAGTGTTATGGTTGAATTGGTGGTCAAGCATAAAAAGACTAACGTGATCCCATTCGGAAGCATAAACAACCACCAAAGAGACCACACCAGTGGCTGCGTGTGGTAAGTTCTTGCTTTCGGTCCACAGAAAATTGCCTAATAAATGCAATATTCGTTAATCTTTCAGACAAATGGGATCATCAGCCCAACAACAATCAGCAGCATACCAGATACGATGTTAATGCGCCGCACAGCGCGTGGTGACTGCAAAAATGCCCGCGCCTTATTCCCAAAACTAGCCAAAATTAAATTACCTAAAAGTGGTGTTGCAATGGAAACCATAACAATAGCAATGATGTCCATAGGAGCCACTTTAGTTAAATCAAAAAATCCAGGCAAGACCCCCATATAAAATAAAATCGCCTTAGGGTTTCCCAAAATTACCAAAACCCCAGAAATAAAACCTGCCCACATACCAGGGCGGGTGAGGCGGCCATCATTCCCCAAAGCGTTTTCTGCTTTTAGAATTAACAACAGACCCATAACTAAAAACACCATGGCGGCCACGTAACGCAGAATAGTCATGATGCCATCTATTTCGCTAACCACCCAGCTTACGCCTAAAATAGCGAGTGTCGGCCACAACGCATCTCCAATGGCTACCCCTACCGCCAGAGGCCAAGCCGCTTGAAACCCACTAGAAATTGCGCGTGCCAAAAGCGCCACCCAGACTGGGCCAGGAGTGAGAAATAAAATTAGAACGGCTATGGCATAGAGTGCCAGATCCGAAGCTTCCAGTGTCATACTCACTGAAACTCTACCTGTGACTTTCCATCCGCTTCGGAGACCAATAGATGTTGCGCGCGGGTACCCAACTCCTCAAAAAGCTCTGGCCCCGTGCCAGTCATCCAAGCCTGTGCCCCAAGCGCGCCAATTTCATCATAAAGAGCAGCCCTGCGACCAGCGTCCAAATGGGCAGCGACCTCATCGAGAAGCAATACAGGTGGGATGCCTGTTTGCTCCTTTAACGCGCGCCCATTGGCTAAAATCAAAGAGATCAACAGCGCTTTTTGCTCTCCAGTTGAGCTATCTTTGGCTGGGACATTTTTTGCTGAAAAAACACCATAAACATCATCACGATGTGGCCCAGCAAGGGTTCGACCCGCTACAATGTCGCGCCCTCGGCATTCAGCTAAAATAGCAGCTAAATCTTCACTATTTTTAGGTGTTTCAGTATTTTCAGCATTAGTAAGTGTCAAATTTGCAGTGGGAAAAGCTGTTTCAGCGTGCTCCTGAGAAGCGTGGATGTGCATTAATGCTTCCTTACGCGCGGCCCATATTTTTACGCCCGCCACCGCCATCTGTCCTTCAATGGCCCGATACCAGTGTGCGTCTTGAACTTGTTCCTTTAATAATCGATTTCTTTCCCGCATGTTTTTTTCATAATTCAAAACATTTTCGGCATGGCTAGGGTGAAAAGACAGCGTCATACGATCCAAAAACCTACGGCGACCATCCGCACCTTCAATCCACAAACGATCCATGGCTGGTATCAACCACAACACCCGCGCAATACGACCTAACATCACCTGTGTCGCGGCCTTACTGTCTATACGGACCTTACGTGCAGCACCATTCTCAGACCAGGTTTCAATTTCATGTATGCGGTCTTGAGACCGAAGAATCGCCTTTACTTTCCAGCCAAGAGCCTCTGGCCGACGAGTCAAGTCTTCAGCACTAGCACGGCGCACACCGCGACCAGGCGACAACAACGACACAGCCTCCAAGATATTGGTTTTGCCTGCCCCATTAGCACCATAAATAGCAACAGGACGCGCATCACAGGCAATGTTAACCACATGATGTGATCTAAAATTAGATAGGGTTAGGGATTCAAAGAAAAGATTGGGCATTTGCGCCCTTCACATTTTGTCAACTTAAACACGCATTGGCATAACGACGTATATCGCCGAAGTATCATTACCTTCTCGCATCAAGGTAGGGTCACCCGCAGTATTGAACAAGAAAACCGCGTTCTCCCGATCAACTTGACTAGCAATTTCAAGAAGATACTTCGCATTAAAGCCAATTTCTAATTTCTCATCACCATAAGCTACCGCCAGTTCTTCCTCAGCAGCACCACTGTCTGGCGCATTTACCGATAGAACCAAACGATCTTCATCCAATGACAATTTCACAGCACGTGAACGCTCTGACGACACTGTGGCCACACGATCGACCGCTTTTGCAAATTCAGAGGCATCAACCTCAAGCTTGCGTGTATTGCCAGATGGAATAACACGGGTGTAATCAGGAAACGTGCCATCAATGACTTTGGAAGTCAGTGTTACATTCGGTGTGGCAAACCGTATTTTAGTCTCAGAGACAGACACGGCGATTTGCGCATCATCATCATCTAAAAGTTTGCGCATTTCACCAACTGTTTTACGCGGCACAATAACGCCTGGCATATCTTCGGCATTTGTAGGCAGGTCAGCATCAATCCGCGCCAAGCGGTGACCATCAGTGGCCACACACCGAAGTTTTTGGCCACCGTCACCTTCAGCGATATGCATGTAGACACCATTTAAGTAATAGCGGGTCTCTTCTGTAGAAATCGCAAACTTTGATTTATCAAACAACCGTCGCAGCATCATGGCTGGAGCTGTAAAATTAGAAGTATATTTTGAAGAGGCCATAACCGGAAAATCTTCTTTTGGAAGCGTAGCCAGCGAGAAGTTGGATCGACCGGCTTCCACTGTGAGGCGACCCGATGCACCATCATCAACCAGATTCACAAGCGCGCCATCAGGCAGTTTGCGAACAATTTCATGCAACGTTACGGCAGAAACCGTGCTGGCCCCCCCACGCTCTACCATTGCAGTCACACGATCAACGATCTCTATATCAAGATCAGTAGCTCGGAAGGACACATGGTCTCCATCCGCTTCGATCAAGACATTCGCTAAAATTGGAATCGTATTTCTGCGCTCCACAACGGACTGCGCTTGGGAAGCA
>Ga0302130_1000072_pt1 | contig 81739 bp, 82 predicted proteins | sample CB9_surface_MG_FD_203117 | JGI IMG/M metagenome (GOLD analysis project Ga0302130, IMG submission 203117) | Marine microbial communities from Western Arctic Ocean, Canada - CB9_surface | ecosystem: Environmental > Aquatic > Marine > Oceanic | place: Canada: Western Arctic Ocean | collected... | reverse complement strand
GCGTTGCGATCTTATCCAAGCTGCCTTTGCAGGATGCAGGCGGGTTGGATCTCGCCAACCTTGGTCATGCGCGGCATGTGGCAGCAACGCTCCCAAATGGGGTAACCATTCACAATCATTATGTGCCCGCCGGTGGCGATGTGCCGGACCGAGAGAAGAATGAGAAGTTTGGTCATAAACTCGACTACCTCACCGAACTGCGTGACATCTTTAAAGCTGACAAACCCCAGCGGGCTATTTTGGTGGGTGATTTGAACATTGCACCGCGTGAAGATGATGTTTGGGACCATAAGAAGCTCTTAAAAATTGTGAGCCATACCCCGATTGAGGTTGAGCACCTCAATGATGTGATGGCTGCTGGCGATTGGGTGGATGTTACCCGACAAGATATTCCTGAAGGTTTGTTGTATAGCTGGTGGTCTTATCGCGCCAAAGATTGGGACGATGCCGATAAGGGCCGTCGCTTAGACCACGTTTGGGCCACCTCAGATATTGCCGCTTCTGCGCATTCCAGCCGCGTCTTGCGCGCCGTGCGGGGATGGGAAAAGCCCTCTGATCACGCACCGGTCCTTGCCAGCTTTGATCTCTAACTGCCCCTTGGCAAAAGCTATAGCGGCGCTCATATAGAGCGTAACATATAAGGAAATTATCCATGTTGGAACTCACCACCGCTCCCGCCGCAGCGCCGGCATCTGACGATTTGATTAAAGACGGAACGGAGCAAAGCTTTATGCAGGACGTTATTGAGATGTCCCAAACTGTGCCTGTGATCGTCGATTTTTGGGCGCCATGGTGTGGCCCGTGCAAGACCCTCGGCCCTGCATTGGAAGCAGCTGTCACCGCCGCCGGTGGTGCTGTGAAGATGGTTAAGGTAAACGTTGATCAAAACCAAGGCATTGCGGGTCAATTGCAAATTCAAACCGTCCCAACTGTTTATGCCTTCTGGGAAGGCAAGCCAGTTGATGGGTTCCAAGGCGCGGTGCCGGGTTCTGAAATTCAAGCTTTTGTCGCCCGTGTTGCCGCCATGGGTGGTGGTGTGGAAGACGGTGGCTTAGCCGATGCGGTGATTGCCGCTCAAGAAATGCTGGCCGAAGGCGCGGCAGAAGATGCGGCGCAAACCTTTGCGGCTGTTCTCGAAGAAGAGCCCGCGAACGTGGGGGCCTATGTGGGCTTGGTACAGTCCCATTTGGCTTTGAATGATTTGGAGCAAGCTGAGGCGATTTTGAACGGCGCACCGGTAGAGATCAGCCAAGCACCTGAGTTGGAATCCGTGCACGCACAATTGGAATTGGCCAAGCAAGCGGCAAACGCTGGCCCGTTGGATGAGCTTAAGGCCGCAGTGGATGCTGATGCTGACAATCATCAGGCGCGGCTTGAGCTAGCAACGGCGCTGCACGCTGGCGGTGACGCAGAGGCGGCCGTTGAACAATTGTTGGAACTGTTTCGTAGGGACCGTGACTGGAATGATGGCGCGGCCAAAGCGCAGTTGTTCACCGTGTTTGACGCACTGCCTGCAAATGATCCAGTTGTTTTAAATGGTCGCCGCAAATTATCGTCATTAATATTTGCATGATCCAGCAGCCGAGCTAGTTTAGACCCATGAAATTCAGATATGATATACCCGATGTGATCCCCGTGTTCCCTTTGCCGGGAGCACTTTTGTTGCCGCGGGCTAAGCTGCCTTTGCACATTTTCGAACCACGTTATCTCAGCATGATTGAAGATTGCATGAAAACCTCTAGCCGCTTCATTGGTATGGTGCAGCCTTATCAATCGCGTGGCGGTGAGACAAAGCTGCATTCCATTGGCTGCGTGGGGCGTTTAAACCAATTCTCTGAAACCGAAGATGGCCGCTACATGGTCACGCTTTCCGGGATGAGCCGATTTCGCATCAAAGAAGAGGTTGAGGGCTTTGCCCCCTATCGCCGCTGTCACGTGACATGGGACGGGTTTGAGCGTGACTTAGGTAAGGCCGAACGCGATGACAGCTTTGAACGTTCGGTGTTTATGGCGGCTCTGAAACGGTATTTTGATGATCGACAGCTTTCGACGGATTGGGAAACGATGCAGGAGGCGGATGATGAGTTGTTGATCAATTCTTTGTCGATGCTCTGCCCATTTGAGCCGGAAGATAAACAAGCTTTGCTTGAAGCGCCAAGCCTGAGCACACGTCGCGAAACTCTGACAACATTAATAGAATTCGCCCTGCGCGGTGGGGCTGATGAGGACTTTCTACAATGAGTGATATCGATGGAAAAATGCTAGAGGCTTTGATCTGCCCGCAGACTGGCGCGCCTTTGAAATATGACGCCAAACAACAGGAATTGATCTCAAAATCGGCGCATTTAGCCTATCCAATTCGCAATGGCATTCCGATTATGTTAGTCAGTGAAGCCCGCGAGATTGATTGAGCTTTAAAGCGGCTCTCCACGTAACAGTTTTGGTACATCACCGGCTGCTCCGGCAGCATTGGCTACAAATGCCTGGCGCAACGCGGGCGTATTATTGACCAAGCCCAAGCCCAAATCTCTCAAGCCGCGCATGACCGGGTTGTCGTTCGAGAAGAGGCGGTTGAAAGTATTGGTGGCGGTGCACAGCAAAGCGTTGTCGAAGCCGCGCCAGCGTTGATATTCTTCAAGCGAGGTATGAATTCCCAGATCTTGACCCCTGCGTTTTGTGTCACATAGCACTTGTGCTAAGGCTGCCACATCTTTGAACCCTGAATTGAGGCCTTGGCCTGCGATAGGGTGCACCGCATGGGCCGCATCCCCCACCAAAGCCACCCGTGATGCGATCATTCTGTGGGTGGTTGAGAGAGACAGAGGGTAGATATATCTGTCACCGGCCAGAGAGATGTCGCCCAAAAACGTGCCAAATCTTGGGCGTAACACATCCAGATAATCCACATCATTCAGCGCGTGAATGTTGTGCGCCGTTTCGGTTTTCTCGGTCCAAACAATGCCACTACGATTTTGGGTTAAGGGCAGGATTGCTAATGGACCAGATGGCATGAAATATTGGTGCGCAATACCATTGTGCGGCCTATCATGTGCTATGGCACAGACCAAAGAGGATTGCCCGTAATCCCAACCCGCACGGGTTAATCCGGCGGCCTTGGCTATAGATGAGTTGCGTCCATCCGCTCCGACTAAGAGTGCTGCGGTCAAGGTGGTGCCTGAGATCATTGCCACTGCGGCATGTGTGGGGTGGATGGTTTGCGTTAAGATTTCGCAGTTCGACATGGTGACCACAGAAGAGCGCTTCAGAGCATTGTGCAAAGCCGCACGCAAATGCCGATCTTCAATCATATATCCCATGGGGCCTTGCCTGAAATCTTCCTGTCCAAACTCCATAACAAAGGGCGACGGGGTTTCTCCCACAAAGCCATCACTGACTTTGATTTCCAACATGGGCTCTGCATTATCCGCCAGCTCGTCCCATAGGCCCAGAACCTCAAGCATTTTTTGGCTCGCTGCGGCTAATGCGTAGGATCGGCCGTCAAAGCCATTTTTCAGAGCAGCGGCTGGCGCATGTTTGTCAATCACAGCGGCGCGAATTCCAGCACTGTCTAGCGCCAAGGCCAGGGTGATCCCATTGAGCCCGCCACCCGCAATGATAACGTCATAAACCATAATCAAGACATGGGGCAGCAAAGGGATATTGTCGAGGGGGTGCGACATCGTTAGCGTGGGGGCAAATCAGGAGGATGACCTATGCAAAGATGGTTGACGATGAGCGCCGCAGCTTTGGGCCGCGGAATTGGTAAGGGTGACATTGATCCTGTGGCTTTGGCGAAAACCTATCTGGACGCGATTGATGCGCATCCTTTTGCAGATCGCATTTATACGGTTGTAACCCATGAACGCGCCTTGACTGAGGCGGCAGCCTCCGCGGAGCGCGCCAAGCTCGGGCTGCGTAAATCGGCTCTCGATGGGGTGCCTGTATCCTGGAAAGATCTTTTTGACAGCGCTGGAATTGCCACCGAGGCGGGCAGCCTTTTGCTCAAAGACCGTGTGCCGGATGCGGATTGCGAAGTGTTGCGCACGGCCACAGCTTTAGGTTTGGTGTGTCTTGGGAAAACCCATATGTCGGAGCTGGCGTTTTCTGGCCTTGGCCACAACCCCTGCACCGCCACGCCACCCTGTGTAAATGATCATATGGCGGTTTCTGGCGGGTCATCTTCGGGGGCTGCGGCCTCTGTGGCCTTTGGTTTAGCTCCCTTGGCAATTGGCTCAGATACGGGTGGATCGGTGCGGATTCCAGCGGCGTGGAATGATTTGGTGGGGTTGAAAACAACCAGCGGGCGGATTTCATTGCAGGGCGTTTTGCCGCTCTGTGCGCGGTTTGATACGGTGGGACCGCTGTGCCGATCGGTGGAGGATGCAGCCCTTGCGCTGGCCGCTCTGGAGGGCAGTAAGCCGGTGGATCTCACCAATGCCACTTTGGAAGGCCGCAGGTTTGCCATTTGTGACACATCCGCTTTTGACGATATCCGCGAGGCACCTTTGGTTGCCTTCAACACTGCAGTGGATCGTTTGCGCCGGATGGGGGCTGTGGTGGAACGGGTGAAAATTCCAGAAGCACAGGCCGCCTTGGCGCTGTCAGGGGTGTTGTTTGCCTCAGAGGCTTATGGGACTTGGAAGGATCAGATCGAGGCCAATCCTGACGCAATGTTTTCTGAAATTCTTTTGCGATTTCGCAGCGGTGCGCAGGTTTCAGCGGCGGATTATGTGGCCGCTTGGCTGGAATTAGATCGACTGCGTGAAGCCTATTACGCGGAGACGGTGGGCTATGATGCAGTGCTGATGCCCAGTTCGCCGATCTTGCCGCCTAATGTCGAGCGGCTGGACCAAGATCACGACTATTATGTTAATGAAAACCTCTTGGCGTTGAGAAACACGCGCATTGGGAACTTGATGGGCGCCTGCGCTTTGACCTTGCCGACAGGAGTTCCGTCTTGTGGATTGATGCTGGTTTGCCCACCGATGCAAGAGCATCACCTGCTCCGGCTTGGGGCGGCGGCGGAAAATGCTTTGGCATGATACTGCTTTTCGATTTGCAGTGGCGCGCTGGCTGGCCTAATCCAGTAATTAAGAGGATATAATTCATGATGCCCAACCGATTTGATGCTTTGCCCACAGCTACTTGGCCGCGTTTGCGCGCCTTGCTGGACGGGCATGCGGCGGGCGGTGAGGTCATCAATATGACCATTGGGGAGCCTAAGCATAAATTTCCCGAGTGGGTCGGTCCAACTCTGAACGACGCTTTAGGACAATTCAACAGCTATCCTGACAACAACGGCACACCGGAATTGCGCGGGTCTATCGCTGGATTTCTGCAACGCCGCTATGGCATCGATTTGGATCCCGACGCCCAAATTATGGCACTTAATGGCACAAGAGAAGGGCTGTTTAATGCTGTTGTTGCACTTTGTCCTACCGGGTCTAAAGTTCTAATCCCAAACCCATTTTATCAAGTTTATACGGTTGCAGCTATGGCTGTGGGCGCGCAGTCAGTTTACCTTCCAGCGCATGCTCAAACAGGATTTTTGCCAGATCTTGACGCGCTGACGCCGGCCGAGCTGAAGGAGACATCAGCCTTTTTTTTATGCTCTCCGTCCAACCCGCAGGGCGCTGTGGCCAGTGCGGAATATTGGGCGCGCTTGATCACATTAGCTGAGACCTATGACTTCAAAATCTTTGCCGATGAATGCTATAGTGAGATCTATCGCAACGCCCCACCTCCGGGTGCCTTAGAGGTTGCAGCAAGGATGGGTGCTGATCCTGAGCGGGTTGTGGTGTTCCATTCTTTGTCAAAACGTTCAAACCTGCCGGGGCTTCGATCTGGCTTTGTGGCCTCGGGTCGTAAAAATATTGCACGAATCAAACAGCTGCGCGCTTATGCGGGTTGTCCTATCGCTGGACCTATTCAGCATGTTTCTGCTAAGGTATGGGCAGATGAAGATCACGTTGTTGCCAACCGGCAACTCTATTGTGGCAAATTTGAGGCGGCGGACCACATTTTTGCCGAGATTCAGTCCTATAATTCGCCAGAAGCCGGGTTTTTCTTGTGGTTGCCAGTCGAAGACGATGAAGCTGCAGCAGTGAAACTTTGGATCGAAACAGGGGTGCGGGTGCTACCAGGATCATATCTGGGGCAAGTCGCAAACGAGCAGAACCCTGGGTCTGGCTACGTCCGAGTCGCTTTGGTGGCTCCAAAAGAAGAAATGCAGCGCGGGTTAACTCTTATGCGCGACTGTCTGTATAAATGATGTTGAGGTATAAATGGCTTATCCAACCCGCGGACGTGATCCGCTTTTGGACGCATCGACCCAAGCTTTTTTAGAAAGGCGGGGCGTTGAGGCTCTTGGTTTAGTGATTCTAGCGGTAGGTGTTATGTTTGCACTCGCCCTTGCTAGCTATTCGCCAGAAGATTCTGCCTGGATCGCCTCAGGCGGGCGTGAGATCGCAAATTGGGCCGGCCAAATTGGCGCCACAATTTCGGCACCTTTGATCAAAATCATGGGACTTGGAAGCTGGGGTATACCGATTGCCTTTGTGGTATGGGGATTGCGTTTGATCACGCATCTGGGGGCCGAACGCATGTTAATGCGGTTGATTTATGCTCCAATCTTCTGGGCCCTGTGCTCTCTTTATGCGGCAACTCTCAACCCAATATCCAGCTGGGCTCATAGTTTTTCAATGGGCGGTCTATTCGGTGACACAGTTTTATTCATGCTGTTGCAAATCCTGCCCGGATCAGCGGCATTGGGTGCCAATATCGTTGCGTTGATTTTAGGGGCTCTGGTCTTGCTCCTGGGGGGCTATGTGACGGGGCTGGTGTTCGGTGAAATCAAAACCAGTTTTCGTGCCATCAACTTGGCGGGCAGCCGGTTTGTGATGTTTGTGTTGTCTTTGCTTTCAAGCGGTGTATCGCGTGGGGCGCAGGGGCTACGAACCCGTCAGGAAAACCGCGCGCAATTGCAACATGAACCAAACTTCAATCCCGTATCGCGCAGCGAAGCTGCCCGCGTCGCGTCAGTAATTCGTGCCAACCCAGCGATGCCCACGACTTCTGCAGCTTTGCCGTTGCCCGTTGAGCCGTGGGTGTCGAAATCACTCTTTGCTCGCGTGCCGTCTATGCTGAAACGAACGCCTGAGCTTAACGCAAAACCGCAATTGCAAGCAAACACTCAAGGCACGTCCGAAGATCCGTTTGAGGACCGTATTCGCGGCAAGATTGCGGATGCCATTCGCTCTCGCGACCCCCAGGCTGCTTTGACAGCTCAAGGTCAAACTCCTATTGTTACCACAAAACTGGGCCGCCCGATGGGGCCTGTGCCAATGGTTTTGCAGCATCCGGTTTCGGAAGCGCCATTTATGGAAGACGATACGGACATTCTGGACGATGAGTATCTTGCAGATTCCGAAATTCAAATTCCGTCCTATCCGGTTGATCCACCGCTCACGGCGCAGCCGAAACAAGTTGTACAGCATGCCTTAAAACGACCAATCCAACCGTCAGCTCAGGCGATTGCAGAAGCTCAGCCAAAATTGGAATTTGAGCCTTCGAGCTCCGAGAAGACTTACGAAAAACCGCCACTTCGACTTTTGATGAGCCCATCATCCATCGAGCGCCATGTGCTGAGTGACGATGCGTTGGAAGCCAATGCGCGTATGCTGGAAAGCGTTTTGGACGACTATGGCGTCAAGGGCGAGATTGTCAGTGTGCGCCCGGGTCCTGTTGTAACTATGTATGAGCTGGAACCTGCGCCAGGCTTGAAAGCCAGCCGAGTGATCGGCCTGTCTGACGATATTGCGCGCTCAATGTCGGCGCTTTCAGCTCGGGTGAGCACCGTTCCTGGCCGTTCAGTCATTGGGATTGAACTGCCCAATGAACACCGCGAAATGTGCGCTTTGCGTGAAATTCTTTCTGCGCGTGAATTTGGGGATGCGAGTATGCGCCTGCCCTTGGCTTTGGGCAAAGATATTGGTGGTGAGCCTATCGTGGCCAACCTCGCGAAAATGCCTCACTTGCTGATCGCGGGGACCACGGGCTCCGGTAAATCTGTGGCGATCAATACGATGATTTTATCGCTGCTTTATCGTTTGACGCCTGATGAATGCCGAATGATCATGATTGATCCCAAGATGCTGGAATTGAGTGTCTATGACGGCATTCCGCATCTGCTTAGCCCTGTTGTCACGGATCCAAAGAAGGCCGTGGTTGCCTTGAAATGGACTGTTGGCGAGATGGAAGATCGCTACCGCAAAATGTCAAAAATGGGCGTAAGAAATATTGATGGTTATAACAGCCGGGTGAAAGATGCTTTGTCTAAGGGTGAAATGTTCAGCCGTACCGTGCAAACCGGTTTTGATGATGGCACCGGCGAACCACTGTTTGAAACGGAAAAATTTGATCCAGAGACATTGCCATATATCGTAGTGATCGTGGATGAGATGGCCGACTTGATGATGGTGGCGGGCAAGGAAATTGAAGCCTGTATCCAGCGTTTGGCGCAAATGGCGCGAGCCTCTGGTATTCATATTATCATGGCGACACAGCGGCCTTCTGTGGATGTGATCACCGGTACCATCAAGGCTAACTTCCCCACACGAATTTCGTTTCAGGTGACGTCAAAAGTCGATAGTCGCACGATCCTAGGTGAAATGGGCGCAGAGCAGCTTTTGGGCATGGGCGACATGCTTTACATGGCTGGAGGTGGCAAGATTACGCGGGTGCATGGGCCGTTTTGTTCCGATGAAGAAGTCGAAGACGTAGTCAACCATCTCAAAACCTTCGGACCGCCGACCTATCTTTCGGGTGTCGTTGAGGGCTCCATCGATGACAAAGAGAGCGACATTGATGCTATCTTGGGGTTGGGCGGCAATACCGATATGGAAGATGCGCTCTATGACACCGCTGTACAAATCGTAGCCAAAGATCGGAAATGCTCCACCAGTTACATCCAGCGCAAATTGGCGATCGGATATAACAAGGCGGCGCGTTTGGTCGAGCAAATGGAAGACAATGGATTGGTCAGCGCGGCCAACCATGTTGGCAAACGCGAGATATTGATGCCCGAACAAAACTAGCAAAGTTTTGCCGAAGGCCCGTACCTGACGTAATTGTGACAGGAGCAGGCTTTCGGCGCTGTGTCATATCGCGGTAAGATGAATCATGAAAAAATTTATTGTCATCATGTTGCTGATCGCAGCGCCCGCATTAGCCGAAAAGCTTAGCTTGGACGCGGTGTCTTCTTACTTTAATGCGATGACCTCCGCTGAAGCTGCGTTCATTCAAAACAGTGACGATGGCAATCAATCCTCGGGGCGAATGTACATCAAACGGCCCGGCAGAATTCGGTTTGAATATGATCCCCCTAATCTGGCCTTGGTTGTTGTCGGTGGCGGACAGGTTGCGGTGTTTGATCCCAAGGCGAATTCTGAGCCAACCCGCTTTCCACTTAACCAAACACCTTTGAGCTTGGTTCTTGAGCGCAACGTTGATTTGGCGCGGCGTGATATGGTGGTGGCACATACCAGCGATGGTCCTCGCACCTTGATCACACTGCAAGATCCTGATCGTCCTGAATATGGGTTTATACAATTGGTCTTCACCGATAATCCTGTGCAACTGCATCAATGGATTGTCGATGATAATTCCGGCAGCAAAACTCAGATTGTTTTGGGAGATTGGACGCAAGGTCACAAGATGCCAAGCATCCTATTCAACATACAAGCAGAAATGCAAAGGCGGGCAAATTAAAGTGGGCTGATTTAACCCGCTTTTGTTGTTAGGTCTTGCCGCAGCGCTGCAATTGAACGTGATACATAATCGCGCGATCTTCCAGTTTGTTCGCAACATTCAGCAGCCAGCGTTTTGATTTGTAAGACCCGCGACGGTATCCGGAGCGGCCCTCATGATATGCTAAATATTGGTTGCGGGTATCGGACATGGAGATGCCAAGCTCGCGACGGTTGCGTGCCATATACCAGCCCATAAAGTCAGCAGAATCGCGAATGCTGGTGCGGCTGGCGCCCCAACGCCCGGCACTTGCTTTATATTCCTTCCATGTGCCATCCAGAGCCTGTGAATAGCCATAGGCCGAGCTTTGACGGCCAGTAGGGATCACCCAAAGCGTATATTTACGTGGGGTTTTAGCCTTGGCCTTGAATTTGCTTTCCTGCCAAATAATTGCCATTTGCACAGAAATCGGAACGCCATATTTGCGTTTGGCGGCCTTAAACGCGGGAAGGAAACTGCGTCTTTGATCCAAAATTGAACAAGCATTGTCCAAATTTCTAGGTGCATTCACATTGCCGCCAGGAAAGGAACACCCGGCCAGCAGGGTCACCAAAATCAAGGCGCGAAGGATACTGCTCATGGTGCCTCTCGCAATTTTTATTATTTTTATTAGTTTATTACGAAAAACATACCAATTCCAAAATGATTTTGCAACGATGTGAATGTCTAAACACACTTGGAGCTTAGCGAATTGGTGTCTCGGGTCTCGGCTCAATCAAATTGTCTTGAACGCATAGACATTTCAGGCATAAATCAAGTAAGAGGAAGCCTCTAGAAAAGGGTGCATCGTGCAAGCTGAAGCGAAATATTATTTGGGCCAAGTGGTTTGCCATAAAAAACACCCCTTTCGGGGCGTTATTTTCGATGTGGATCCAGAGTTTTCTAATACCGATGAATGGTACGCGGCGATTCCCGAAGAGGCGAGGCCCGTGAAAGATCAGCCATTTTATCATCTGCTGGCTGAAAATGATCAGAGCTATTACATTGCCTATGTCTCTGAGCAAAATTTGATGGCGGATGTATCGGGCGATCCGGTGGATCATCCCGATATTGAAGATATATTTGGCCCATTCGAAAACGGAGCCTATCCGCTACAGTTTCAGCTCAATTAAGGCTTTTAGCCTTTAATATCCCAAGGCACAGCCATCTTTTCGAGGATCGGATGCGCCTTGTAGAACGCCATCTTTACCAATTAATATTGCCTGAGCACCCCCAATTGGTCCAGCTGGGATCTCAACTTTGTGATCCATGTCAGCAAGGGTTTGATGTACCTGTGATACGTAGCCGCGTTCCACTTTCATCAGGCCTCGGTCAGAAAAACATCTTGGCGCATCAATGGCTGTTTGATTGTCCATGCCGAAATCAACCATATTTGACAGCAAGCGAGCGTGGCCGTTGGGCTGATATGCGCCGCCCATAACGCCGAATGGCATTGTCACCCTGCCATTTTCGGCCAGCATGCCGGGTATGATTGTGTGCATCGGGCGTTTGCCTCCTGCCAGCTCATTGGGATGGCCCTGCTCTAGGGTAAAGCCCGCACCTCGGTTTTGGAATAAGATGCCGTATTTCTCGGAGGCAATGCCAGAGCCGAAGGCATGGAAGATGGAATAAATCAGCGAAACCGCCATCTGATTTTTATCCACGACAGTGATATAGATGGTGTCTTTATGAACGGCCTCGGACAAACTGGAAGGGTCCGCCATTGAGCGGCTTGGATCAATCAAAGCCGCCAGATTCGTGGCGGTTTCGGCGGCCAACATATGCGCGATGCGCGTAGTGTAATTCGCATCAGCAATAAAGCGATTGCGGGCGTCATAAGCCAGTTTCGAGATTTCTGCCTCAATGTGGGCGCGCTCTGCACCAAATGGATCCATATTGGCGATGTCAAAATGTTTCATCATATTGAGCATCAACAGCGCCGTTGCGCCTTGGCCATTGGCCGGATGCTCTAGCATCTCTATCCCTTGGTAGCTGCTGCGCAGAGGAGTGCCATAGGTGGCTTTGGTTGCTGCAAAATCTTCCATGCTGTGGCTGCCACCAACGGCTTGAAGGCTGGCGACCATATCTTTGGCGACTGCTCCGGCGTAAAAGCCGTCGCGGCCATTGGCCGTGATGCACTCTAGCGCGTCTGCTTGGCAGGGCGACGCAAAGAGTTGGCCAACTTTTGGGGCTGCGCCCGCAATTAGGAATTTGTCCCGAGCGGTGCCTTGCAACAATGCAGCGCTGAGGTCCCAATCAAAGGCGACCCTTGGTGCCACTGGAACACCAGTGCGGGCGTAGTGAATAGCAGGGGCCAATATGTCGCCCAAACTTAGGTTCCCGAAATCCTCTGCCATGCGGCAAAATCCGTCCACTGCGCCGGGAACTGTAATGGCCTCAGCGCTGTGCAGCGGTATGGTGCTCAACCCTTTGGCCCGCAAGGCTGTTGCATTTGCAGCCTGTGGCGCGCGCCCTGATCCATTGAGCGCCACAACATCGGCGCTCGGGTCTTTTTGAATGAGTGCAAACATGTCACCGCCCAAACCGGTCATCTGTGGCTCACAAATACCTAGCAACACAGCGCCAGCAATGGCCGCATCGACTGCGTTTCCGCCAGATTTTAAGATGTCGAGAGCTGCGGTGGCGGCCAAGGGATGCGACGTTGCGCACATGCCGTTGGTTGCATAAACCGCAGAACGGCCGGGAAGGTGGAAGTCACGCATGGGATCAAGTGCCTCAATAAATCAATTGTTGATCAACCATAGCGACTTTACTAGCAGTGGCGAGAGCTTCCGACAAGATTGCGACACAACAGCCCGGATGATGCCCACCCTTGTGTCGAGGGGGCGGAGCAATGCATAAGTTATCCAACGGTGTTGAATTGGGGTTTGTGATGGAAACAGTTTATATTCTTGGAACCGCTCGGACGCCCATGGGTGGATTACAGGGTGCCTTCGCAGATGCGCCAGCCAGCCAGTTGGGGGGCGTGGCGATTGCAGCTGCACTTGAGGCGGCACAAGTTTCTCCTGAACAGGTTGATGAGCTTTTGATGGGCTGTGTTTTACCCGCAGGTCAAGGTCAAGCACCGGCGCGGCAAGCAGGGTTCGCAGCTGGCCTCGGGGAGGGCGTACCAGCCACCACGGTCAACAAAATGTGTGGTTCTGGCATGAAAACCACAATGATGGGCTATGACCAGCTAACTATGGGCCGCGATCAAGTCATAGTTGTAGGTGGCATGGAAAGCATGACGCGAGCGCCATACCTCCTGCCGAAAATGCGCGGCGGCGCGCGGTTGGGTCATGGGCAGGTTCAAGACAGCATGTTTCTGGATGGTCTCGAAGATGCCTATGATCAGGGTCGGCTTATGGGCACATTCGCCGAAGATTGCGCTAAGCACTTCCAATTCACCCGCGAGGCACAAGACGCCTATGCGCTGCGATCTTTGGAGCGCGCGGTGGCGGCCCAAGCCAGCGGTGCTTTTGCCGCTGAAATTGCGCCTGTGTCTTTGACCACGCGCAAGGGCACGGTGCAGATTGGTGTGGATGAACAACCTGGCAATGCGCGCCCTGAAAAGATTCCACATCTGAAACCCGCGTTTCGTGAAGGCGGAACGGTTACCGCGGCCAATTCTTCTTCGATTTCAGACGGTGCTGCAGCCCTTGTTTTGGCCAACCAAACCTCCGCCGATGTGCGAGGCCTTGCACCAAGGGCGCGGATCATGGGTCATGCGAGCCATGCGCAAGCGCCCGGTTGGTTTACAACTGCGCCTGTACCTGCCGCGCGCAAGCTTTTGGATCAACTGGGCTGGAGCGTTTCGGATGTTGATCTCTGGGAGGTGAATGAAGCCTTCGCAGTGGTCCCAATGGCCTTTATGCACAAGATGGCGCTGAGCCCTGATGTTGTGAATATCTACGGCGGCGCCTGTGCTTTGGGACATCCAATAGGTGCTTCTGGTGCGAGAATTATTGTGACGTTGCTGAACGCTTTAGAGCGGCATGATCTTAAACGCGGAGTGGCTGCGATTTGCATTGGTGGTGGCGAAGGTACGGCCATTGCGATTGAGCGTTTGTGAGAGATCTACCAATGTCTCAAGTTGATTACACCTCCCTTATCAAAACCATAGCCAGCTTGACCGAGGGCGAAGACGACGTGATCGCGCTGATGGCCACGGTTGTATGTGAACTGCATCACAGTGATGACCGTTTTGACTGGACCGGGTTTTACCGGGTGACATCGCCGGAAATGCTTAAGATCGGACCCTATCAAGGCGGGCATGGTTGTTTGCAAATTCCATTCACACGCGGTGTTTGTGGGGCGGCGGCGCGGCTCGGGGAGACGCAATTGGTTCCGGATGTGAAGGCCTTTGCGGACCATATCGCCTGTGCCAGTTCCACCCGTTCGGAGCTGGTTTTGCCGGTCTGGGATCGTGCTGGTACATTGCTGGCGGTGTTGGATATCGACAGCGATCAATTTGATGCATTTACCGTTCTCGATGCCGATTCTCTGGCCGAAATTCTTGCGACGGTTTTTGCACGTTAAAGCTTGTGAAATTTTCTTGATTTTTTTCACTAACTCGTGTAATTGTGAAAAAACGAAGAATAATTTCACATCATGTATCAAACGAGATCAGACACAGCCACCCTTGGTGCCGATATACGGGCCTTGCGCAAAGCGCGGGGTCTGACACTTGTGGACCTGTCCGATATCCTTGGCCGATCCGTCGGATGGTTGAGCCAAGTTGAGCGAGACAAGTCAGAGCCGGGAGTCAATGATCTGCGATATCTGGCCAAAGCGCTTGATATCTCCGTATCTTCGTTGTTTGGGACGGGCCCTGCACCGGTGGATGAAGCGGGATTTGTGGTGCGCAAAGACAGCCGACGACCCATTGGCAGCCGTGAGGCGGGGCTGGTAGAAGAGTTGCTGTCACCAGATTTGACTGACGATTTTGAAATGCTGCACTCCACCTTCGAACCGGGAGCAAAGCTGTTTCCCGCTGTGTCGCGCCCGACACAAGAGGTTGGCTATATTTTGTCTGGTCAACTAAAACTTTGGATTGGAGACGCTGAGTTTTCTCTGTTCCCGGGCGACAGTTTTCGCATAAAGGGCGAGCAATTTCGCTGGGAAAACCCTGCCGACGAACCCTGTAAGGTGATCTGGGTCATCGCCCCACCGGTGTATTAATGTCATTACAGGGCTGGATCATATTTGCGAGCTTCTGGGCAGTGTTTGTTGTCACGCCCGGGCCAAATGCGGTCAACTGCATGTGCAATGGCATGAGCTTTGGCCTGCGCCGGGGTCTTTGGGGCGTGCTGGCGATTCTAACCCAAGCCACTGTATTTTTGCTGCTGTCGGCCTATGGCATATCGGCGCTGTTGGTGGCCTCACCTACAGCATTTACTATGGTAAAATTTATTGGTGCGGCATTCTTAATCTTTCTCGGGGTACGTGGCTGGATGATAGCTGCAACCCCGCCGAAGTTGAATCCAGCTGTGGGATCAATCTATGGCCGGGCTTTGGCCATTGCCAGCATAAATGCGAAATCAGTGGCGGGATATTTGGCAGCCTTCAGCCAATTTGTGCAACCAGATGTGCCTATTTGGGAGCAGATGACCATGATCATGCCAACGGCTCTGTGCCTCACGGCTCTGTCCTACAGCGGGTATACAGCTCTGGGTGCTGCCTGTGGTAAGTCAGCAATGGCAAAAGTGTTCAACGTGACTCTGCGGCGCGGACTGGCGATTTGTTTTGTGATGTATGGGGCCCTGCTTGGCGGCGCCTCTGTGCAGGCTGGATCGTGAGGATGGCAGTGCTATGATTTGGGATGTGATCATTGGATTTGAGCCGGGCTTGCTGGTCGGGTTCATTTTTGCTGGGCTTATTTTGAATATCACACCGGGCGCGGATTTTATCTTTATCTCAGCAAGCGGGCTTGCTGGGGGTCCCCGAATTGGGATGGCCGCGGCTTTGGGGGTGAACCTTGGTATTGTGGTACATGTTTTGGCGGCTGCCGCTGGCGTGTCGGCGCTGCTGTTGGCCCATCCTGCGGCTTATGATGCCATTCGCATCGGCGGGGCGGCATATCTTGCTTGGATGGCTTTACAGGCTTGGCGCAGTGACGGTGCTTTGGGGCGTGGCCGTGCAGCGCCATTTGCGGCACAGGCGCTACGGCGGGGATTTGTCACCAACTTGTTGAACCCTAAAACTGCCCTGTTTATCTTCGCCTTCATCCCACAGTTTATCGATCCTCAGAACGGCCCGATCTGGGCGCAAGTTCTGGTTCTTGGAGCAATCTTTTTGGCAAACGGCTTTGTGTTTGTCATGTGTCTTGGCGCGGCGTCTGGTTATTTTGCTGGCGCCTTGAGAGAGCGCGTAGGCTTTTTGAATAAATTAACGGCAATTCTATTCGGTGGGCTTGCAGCCCGTTTGATCATCGATTGAGGGAGACCATGATGAGCGATTTTCCAACCACAGCACGGGTTGTTATCATTGGCGGCGGCGTTGTTGGCGTGTCAACATTGTATCATTTGGCCAAAGCGGGCTGGACTGACTGCGTCCTGCTTGAAAAGAACGAGCTTACGGCAGGATCTACTTGGCACGCAGCGGGCAACTGCCCCTCGTTCAGTACGAGTTGGGCGGTGATGAACATGCAACGCTATTCTCTGGGCCTTTATGCGGGGCTGGCGGATGCGGTGAACTATCCAATGAATTACCATGTGACCGGCTCCATTCGTTTGGCACATGACAAAAACCGGATGCTTGAGTTTGAGCGCGCTCGCACGATGGGACGCTATCAAGGCTTGGACATTGAGATGATGTCAGTGTCGGACATGAAGGACGCGTATCCGTTTTTGGAAACCCATGATCTTGCTGGTGGGCTTTGGGATCCGGACGATGGTGATATTGATCCGGCACAGCTGACACAAGCTTTGGCTAAAGGTGCACGAGATCTGGGTGCTAGCATCCAAAGGTTTTGCCCAGCCACAGGTGTGACGCAAGTTGGTGATGAGTGGATTGTTCACACCGACAAGGGCGACATACGTTGCGAAAAAGTGGTAAATTGTGCGGGATATTATGCTCAACGTGTGGGGGAATGGTTCAAACCCTATGGCGGTCGTATGGTGCCTATGACAGTTATGAGCCACCAGTATTTTCTGACCGAAGAAATTCCAGAGCTTAAGAAATGGACCGAGGCTAATGGCCGCAAAGTGCCTCTGCTGCGCGATGTAGATTCGTCCTATTATCTACGCCAAGACAAGCATGGCCTGAACCTTGGCCCTTATGAGCGCAATTGTAAGGCCCATTGGATCACTCCCGAAGATCCCATGCCTGAAGATTTCAGCTTCCAGCTATATCCCGATGATCTGGAACGGTTGGAATGGTATATTGAGGATGCCATGGCGCGGGTTCCAATCTTGGGTTCGCAAGGGGTGGGTAGGGTGATTAACGGCCCAATCCCATATGCTCCGGATGGTTTACCGTTGGTGGGTCCCATGCCGGGCGTTAAAAACGCTTATGAAGGCTGTGTCTTTACCTTTGGCATCACCCAGGGCGGCGGCGCAGGTAAGGTGCTGTCCGAATGGATCACCGAAGGTGAAACCGAATGGGACATGTGGGCCATCGATCCGCGCCGTTTCACAGATTATACGGATCAAGATTACTGTGATAGAAAAGCCATGGAAGTTTACGGCCATGAATACGCCATGCACTTCCCCCATCACGAATGGCCTGCTGCACGGGACAAAAAACTCTCACCAGCGCATGATAAGGTGATCGCTGCTGGAGGGGTTATGGGGGCTTATAATGGCTGGGAGCGAGCCAATTGGTTTGCTCAGCCGGGCGATGACATATCTTTGGAGGCGACGCATACTTGGGAGCGCGAAGGCCCTTGGGCGGCGTGTATAAAACAAGAGGCTGAGAACGTTCGCGACAATTGCGGCGTGTTGGATCTGCCGGGCTTTAGCCGTTTTAATCTTACAGGTGTGGGAACCGCAGAATATCTACGGAGCTTGATCACCGGTGGCTTGCCTAAAGTTGGACGCATGAACCTCGCTTATTTTGCAGACAACCGTGGACGGATTTTGACGGAGATGTCAGTCGTGCGCCACGGCGAAGATCATTTCACTTTGATCACCGCCGCTACTGCACAATGGCATGATTTCGATGTTCTTAATGTAGGATTGCCCGAGGGTGTTAGCCTAACGGATCACACAACTTCGTATTCAACTCTGATTGTCACCGGACCAAAAGCACGAGATGTCCTAACCGCCATGGGCACAGATGCGGATTTGAGCCTTGGATGGTTGAGCCATCAAACAGCCACTGTCGCGGGGCAGGCTTGTGCTTTGCTTCGGGTGTCTTTTGCCGGTGAATTGGGGTGGGAAATTCATGCGGAAAACGCCAAGATTCCGAGACTTTATGACGCGGTGATCGTCGCCGGTGCTAAGCCTTTTGGCATGTATGCTCTCAACAGCTTGCGGGTTGAAAAAGGATACAGAGCTTGGAAAGGTGATCTGTCCACAGATTACAGTCTATTGGAAGGTGGTCTTGGACGGTTTGTAAAACTAGACAAACCTCAGGATTTTCCGGGAAAAGGTGCATTGCAAAACGAAAAACAACAGGGCAGTAAAAAGATGTTTGCAACGCTAATTGTTGATGCGGGTGCTTCGGATGCGCCATATATGTCGACGATTTGGCATGAGGGCAAAGTGGTTGGAGAAACGACCTCTGGCGATTTTGGCCACCGAGTTGGAAAATCGATTGCACTGGGTATGGTGCGGCCAGATCTGGCTGTGGCTGGCACTGAGGTTGAGGTTGAGATTTTTGGCCAACGTTGCAAGGCGGTGGTGCAAGAGGACCAGCCGCTTTGGGACCCAAGCAACGCGCGGTTGCGGGGATAAATTCAGATGTGGTGGGCCATCTTTTGCAAAGGCCCGGAGTTTGGATTTTTGCTGAAACTGATGTTGGAAAAGTAGGAAACGAAACATGATTATTCTTGATGGTGGGATGGGCCAAGAATTGGTGAAACGAGCGGGCAAGGCGACTGACCTGTGGTCGATGCAAGCCCTGTTAGATATGCCAGGTATGGTGCGCCAAGTGCATGATGAATATTTTGCCGCTGGTGCTGAGATTGCGACTACCAATACCTATTCCATTCTGCCGGATCGGTTGGAGACTAAAGGCTTGGGTGAGCATTTGCTGCCGATGACCAGATCTGCTTGTGAAATGGCCGTGGCTGCCCGAGATACCCATGGATCAGGGCAGGTTGCAGGGTCTTTGGGACCACAGGGATTTTCCTACCAGCCAGACAAATCCCCGCCGATCGATCAGGCCGCAGAAGTCTATGCGGATATGGCACGCTTGCATGCAGATTATGTTGATTTTCACCTGCTGGAAACAATGTCCTCAATTGATCAAGCCCGTGGTGGATTGATGGGAGCAGGCGTTACGGGTAAGCCGGTGTGGGTGTCTTTGTCTGTCGATGATGCTGATGGCACAAAATTGCGCTCTGGCGAGTCCTTGGCGGATGCGGTAGCAATGCTTAAAGAGTATAATCCCGTAGTGGTTTTGATCAATTGCTCATTACCAGAAGCGGTATCGCAGGGCTTGCCAGTTTTGGCTGGCCATGGCTTTACCCTTGGTGCATATGCCAACGGATTTACGGGCATTCATTCTGATTTCAACTCGATAGATGCGACGGTTGATCTGTTGAAAGCCCGCACAGATTTAGGACCTGTCGAGTATTTGTCCTTTGCCAAGTCTTGGGCTGAGGGTGGTGCTTCGATTATTGGCGGGTGTTGCGAAGTGGGGCCCGATCATATTACTGCTTTGTCCAATCACTTCAGAGCATAGACCCATGTTGAACGCCTCTGCCATAGATTGTATTGAAAGGGTGCGGTTAGGGTTCGTGGCCTCTGTCACTCCTAACTGCAGACCTTTGGTGCCGCCGAAGGGTACTTTTGTGGTGTTGGATGGGCGCATGCTGGCCTTCGGCGCAATTTTCTCTCCCGGCACGATCAGCAATATTGGCCATAGCCAAGAGCTAGAGGTTAAGTTTGTGGACAACTTTACCTGTAAAGGTTGGCGAATAAGGGGAACGACATCTGTGCTGCGCCGTGGCAGCGCAGCTTTTGATGCGTTCTACCCGCAGTCGCAGGCCTTTTGGGTGGACTTGGCCGGACGGATCAACGCGATTGTGGCCCTCTACAAAGATAAATTTGCGCAGATGTACCCATGATGGCTCATATTTGTGCGCTTCATCACTTTAATTTTTTGGGAGGGTCATATGGCTCAGGTTCCTACTAAAGCACGGGCCGTTATCATTGGTGGCGGAGTTATAGGCTGTTCTGTGGCCTATCATTTGGCCAAATTGGGCTGGAAAGAAGTTGTGTTGCTGGAGCGTAAACAGCTTACCTCTGGTACCACCTGGCATGCGGCAGGCCTAATCGCTCAGCTGCGTGCGTCTGCCAACATGACGAAATTGGCCAAGTACAGTCAAGAGCTTTATGGAAATTTGGAAGCTGAAACTGGGGTGGCCACGGGCTTTAAGCGTTGCGGGTCCATCACGGTCGCCCTCACCGAGGAACGCAAAGAAGAAATTTTTCGTCAGGCTGCCATGGCACGCGCTTTTGGGGTGGATGTTGAAGAGATCAGTCCCGCAGAGGTGAAGGCAAAATATGAGCACCTCAATATTGAGGGTGTCACCGGTGGTGTATGGTTGCCATTGGATGGGCAGGGCGATCCAGCCAATATCGCTTTGGCGTTGGCTAAAGGCGCACGGCAAATGGGCGTTCAGGTGATAGAGCGAACCAAAGCCATGGGCGTGACGCGTCAGGGCCGCAGGATCACTTCAGTGAAATGGGAAAATGAGCAGGGTGAAAGTGGCTCAATTGACTGTGAAAACGTGATCAATTGTGGCGGCATGTGGGGCCATGAGGTTGGACGCATGTTGGGTGTGAACGTGCCTTTGCATGCTTGTGAGCATTTTTACATTGTCACCGAGGCAATTGCAGGTCTGACTCAAATGCCAGTGCTGAGGGTGCCAGATGAATGCGCCTATTATAAAGAAGACGCGGGCAAAATGCTGTTGGGTGCATTTGAGCCTGTCTCAAAACCATGGGCTAAGGACGGTATTCCACAGGATTTTGAATTTGATCAATTGCCAGAAGATTTTGACCATTTCGAACCTATATTGGAATCCGCCGTGGCGCGGATGCCGATGCTTGCTGAAGCAGGCATACATACGTTTTTCAATGGCCCAGAAAGCTTCACCCCTGATGATGCATATCATCTTGGCTTCGCACCAGAGATGGATAATGTTTGGGTGGCCGCCGGGTTTAACTCTGTGGGCATTCAATCAGCCGGTGGAGCAGGACAAGCCTTGGCGCAATGGATGGATGCTGGTCAAAAACCTTTTGATTTGGGTGATGTCGATATCAGCCGCATGCAGCCATTTCAGGGTAATAAACATTATCTGTTTGAGCGTTCCAAGGAAACGTTGGGCCTGCTCTATGCCGATCACTTCCCCTATTTACAGAAGAAAACCGCCCGCGGAGTGCGTCGCTCGCCATTTCATCATCACCTCAAGGAAAATGGGGCGGTGTTTGGAGAATTGGCCGGATGGGAGCGCGCTAATTGGTTCGCCAGTGAGGGCCAAGATCCAAGTTACGCTTATAGTTGGAAGCGGCAGAATTTCTTTGAAAATGTGGCTACTGAACATAAGGCGGTACGCGAAAATCTTGGGCTTTATGATATGTCGTCCTTTGGAAAAATCAGAGTCGAAGGGCCCGATGCCTGCGCCTTCATGAACTATATTGGAGGGGGACAATATGATGTGCCTTTGGGCAAGATTGTTTACACTCAATTTCTGAACGAGGGTGCCGGCATTGAAGCTGATGTCACAGTGACCCGCATGGCTGAAACTGCCTATTTAGTGGTAACGCCTGCCGCGACACGGTTGGCCGATCAAACTTGGATGATGCGTCATAAAGGTGCCTTTAATGTGGTGATCACTGATGTCACTGCTGGAGAGGCTGTCTTAGCGGTGATGGGGCCAAATTCTCGCAAATTACTTGAGATGGTGTCGCCGAACGATTTTAGCAATAATACTAACCCGTTTGGGACAGCACAAGAAATTGAGTTGGGTATGGGCATGGCGAGGGTGCACCGGGTGACCTATGTGGGCGAGTTGGGCTGGGAAGTCTATGTTAGCTCCGATATGGCCGCTCATGCCTTCGAAACGCTCTGGGAGGCAGGGCAAAACCTGAATGCCAAGCTTTGCGGCATGCATATGATGGACAGTTGCCGGATCGAGAAAGGATTTCGCCATTTTGGCCATGATATCACTTGTGAGGATCATGTGTTGGAAGCCGGACTTGGCTTTGCGATTAAAACTGACAAGCCGGATTTTATCGGCCGCGACTCGGTGCTGCGCAAGAAGGAGACTGGTCTAAATATGCGTATGCTGCAGTTCAAGTTGATGGATCCTGAGCCCCTTCTGTACCACAATGAGCCTGTGATCCGTGACGGGAAGATAGTGGGCTTTCTATCCTCAGGCAGCTATGGGCATCACTTGGGAGGGGCCATTGGTCTGGGGTATGTGCCCTGTGCCGGTGAGACCATCGCAGATATTTTGGCTTCAACCTATGAGATTGATGTGGCGGGAACTCGGGTGAATGCCGAGGTTTCCCTAAAGCCGATGTATGATCCTTCGGGGGCAAGGACTAAAGCCTAGGCTTCTTGCTTTTAACCACGCACAACAACTGTGTCTGAGGAAAATTAGTGCATCATTACAAAATTTAAGATGGCAATTCCTTGCATATGAAGAGTTAAACATAGGTTGAGTTGAGTGTAATTTTCAGATTTAAAGATACATAAAGTTTCACTAAAACTTCATATGATCATAGCTCTAGTGTGCTTATAATTATATTATCGCTGGGCCGGTCTGTCGCGACCCTGTATTCTGGAAAGGCATGTCTGACGTCAGGTCGCAGTACCCCACAATCGCCGACGGCCACTGTCAATGTGCACAAAATTAACATATCCACCGACGCCGCCAATTCCGACCGCTTTGGCAAGCCTGATGGTCTCCTTGACGGGCACCTTGGGTAAAAAGAAATCAATAGCTTTGGCTTGAATATGCAAAGAATTAGGTGCAACTCCATTAGTTTTTTGTCTCAGAATTTTATTAGTTTCAGCGCTGCGATACCCTGATAGAAACTGAATGTCAGTATTGAACCCATTCCTTCGAGCGCCTTGCTGTATCTCTAGTAATCCCAAAATAATATTTGGATCAATTTTTTTCACTTCGTTAAGCCGCCAGTCTCGCATGAAATAATTTGCGCGCTTAAGTTCACCATGATCCAAGCCCAATGAAGTCATGGGTCTTATGATTATGTGTTCGTCTGTGTTTGTGTTCCACATTGTCAGACTTGCATTTTCTTCAAGTGACACTTGTGGGGTTCGCAAAACTTTTGTTCCGAGGTGCTCTGGCATTTCATCGGGTTCGAAGTGATTAAAAAAACCTGTGCTTGCTTCAATATCAATCAGAGGCTGCTTTAGTGATTTAAAAAATAAACTAGTTCCCTTGATACCTCCGTTTCCAGCGGATGAAATTTGAGCTTGAAAAATAGCGCTGGCGCTTATGGCGGATAAAAAATATCTTCGCTTCAAAACGTTAACTCAATTTCAATTATGTTGCATCTATACTATGATCGGTAATGGCCAAAGTTATTTGTCCGAGACTAAACGGACTGCAAGTTGATTTTTTTGGGGGAAAAATCGCCCGTACTTAAGGCCTGTCATGAAATTAACACTCCAACGGTTGCGAGAGGAGATCCAATTGACGTCAGAGGTCCAATAAGGTTCTGATTGAGTGTTGGGAAAAGAACCAGAATCAATTTTCGGAGGGCCGCACTCTTGGCAAACAATGTGTTCCAATTCTTCTAACGTTGGAAGTCGCCATGTTCCACCCAGCTGTTCGTTCGCTTGAGAAATAGCTTGATCAATTTCCTCAAAATTGAGCCGCTTTGCGTCCCCCGAGCACTGTTCGGTCGTGGGGTCCCAGCGTTGACCTAATGAGCAACGCAACCAGATTATACCCTGCGACAGATCCGTAACGAAGTTCCCTTGCGTATAGAACTGTGCCTTAAGAGCTTGAGCGGGAAAGACCCCCAGAATAAAAATAAGTACCTTTAACATTTTCCCTCGCGTCTGTAGCAATTGTCTTCATCACAGCAATATGTATACCATCTCTGCAATTATTGTTCAGCTTACCACAATAATAAATTTTGTAGCAGTTTTAAACTTGGTACGGAAATTGAAGGTGGTGAGGTGAATTCGACAAAAAGGTACTCAGAATGGATCTTGCTTCTCTCATTGGCCTAATTGGCGCTGTTGGTATGATTGTTGGCGCTATGCTTTCAGGCGGTGGACTCGGGGCGTTCATTGATGTTGCGTCTATTTTAATTGTGTTTGGCGGAACATTTTTTGCCGTTATGTATACTGCGCCTCTCGGTACCTTTTTAGGTAGCTTTGGTGCGATGTCAAAAGCCTTTCTACCTCCAGTAAAAAAGCCAGACGTAATGATCGAACGTATGATTGAGTTGGCCGCAATCGCCCGTAAAGATGGTATGATGGCTCTGGAAGGTCAGGCTGTTCCAGATAAGTTCTTTGAAAAAGGTCTTCAAATGCTGGTTGATGGGGCGGATGAAGGTACGCTGGTCCGCCAAATGAAGCAGGAAGTTAAGGCGATGAAACTCCGCCATGAGGCTAATCAAGGTGTGATCAAAGCCTGGATTGATATAGCTCCTGCGATGGGCATGATTGGAACGCTTGTTGGTCTTGTCTTGATGCTTGGGAATATGGCTGATCCGAAGGCTATTGGCCCTGCTATGGCTGTTGCCTTGCTGACTACTCTGTACGGAGCTTTTATCGCTAACGTTCTTTTTATGCCAATGTTAACGAAACTTGAAGGGTATACTCTGCACGAATCCACATACCGTGACATGGTTATCTCGGGGCTGAGTGGGATTGCTAGAAGCGAAAGCCCGCGTACCATACAAGATCAATTGGCTGCGAATTTACCACCTAAATTACAAGCTAAACTTGAGGCAGCTTAAATCTCAAAAATAAACGTACCGTTTAGGAGGCTGTCATGGCTGAAGCATTAGAAGTCGAAGACGACGAAGAAGAAGAATGTCCGAAGTGCCCACCTGTGGGTGCTCCTGCATGGATGGCGACATTTGCCGACATGGCGACGTTGCTGATGGCATTTTTTGTTTTGATTTTGTCGTTTGCAGAATTCAACACGCCAAAATTTAAGATGATCTCTGGGTCACTTAAAAATGCTTTTGGTGTACAAAAAGTAGTTCCTGTTGTTGAACAACCAAAGGGCACTACTGTTATTTCTCTCGAATTTAGTCCGTCACCAAGCCCATCTGTGACGCAAGAAATGACACAGCAAACGACGGAAATGCAAAAACCAGAGATTGAGATTGATAGCAAAAAAGAAGACTCTGTTGACGGCAATCAGCAAGACAATTTTGGACAGGATCAAGGGAGTGGCCAAGCGGGCGACACGGATGGGACGCGGACCGCGGCTCAGATGGACGCAGCCGAACTTGGCGCCGCATTGCAAGCTGCAATTCAGGATGGGGATGTGTCGGTGGAAATGATTGGAGAGAATGTTGTGATCAATTTTCCATCCCCTGACGAGACTCAAAAAGATTTACCAAGCTTGCTAGAAGAAACCTTGGCCGCACTGGCTGAGGCTCGGAATGCAAGCGGACAGGCGGATAGCGAAATCCTATTGGGTGGGCTGGAGCAGCAACTTAAACAGCTTGCTATGGCAGTAAATGCAGATGGCCAAGGCTTCGGACCTTCAGCAAAAACTGAGCAGGAAGAAATCCTCGACCAAGCGGTACTCGCAAATGCAAATTTGACAGAAATGCAATTAGCTGTCGCGTTGCAAGACGAGATTGCGCAAGGCCTAGTGACGGTTGAGCGCCGAGATGGATCTGTGTTTGTGACCGTTGGTTCTGGTGGGGCATTTCCGTCTGGATCAGCAGATCTGACTGGAGCGGCTCGTGATATTCTAAGCAGAGTTGCCTATGCATCTATGACAGGTGACAGCGAAGTTACTGTGACTGGACACACCGATGATGTGCCAATCTCCACAGGTGGTCTCTACCGTGATAACTGGGACCTAGCCGCAGGACGTGCAGCAAGTGTAGTGCAATCAATGCAATCTACGGGCTTGGTGCCAGCGGGAAAGATGAAAGCAGTTAGCTTGGGCGAAACAAAGCCAATTGCTGACAACGCTACACCAGAAGGACGAGATCAAAATCGTAGAATTGAAATTGAGATTAGCTACTAATTTATATGCGGGACTCAATTTTCTTTTACTGTGGTCGTTTTGTAATCAAGAACGCAATTAAAGGGCGTAGATAGATGGCTGTCGATTATCTTAGTACTTTAAACAGTGGAGGCTCTGGACTGAACATCACTCAGTTGGTGGACAGTATAGTTGCGGCAGAAATCGAGCCAGTAAAAGCACTTATCAATAAACAAGTTGGCGTCAATGATTTAGCGATTTCCGAAGTTGCAAAATTCCGCGGACAAGCCGCAACATTGGAGGGTGCGTTAAGCGTGGCTGGGGCAGGCGGCGTGTTCCAAGCTCAAAGTGCAAGCACTGCGGTGTCTATTGCAGTTAACGATGTGAATGCGCTTTCCGTTGGGACTATATCAATCCAGACCAATCAATTGGCCAGCCGACAAGTGTTGGAATTTACAGGTTTTGCGTCTGTTGATGCAATTGTAGAAGCAGGCACCTTAACAGTAGAGGCTGGGTCGTGGTCTGACAGTGACGTATTCTCAGAAAACATCAGTGTCGCGGCTCAAACCGTAACTATAGACAGTGGAGGCATGTCACTCAGCAGCTTTGCAACTCAAATGAACGCTTTGACTGGAGTGACAGCACAGGTTGTTGACAAGGGTGACGGCACGTTCTCACTGAGTGTCTTGTCAGATTTTGGGGAAGATAATGCCCTGCGCCTCACGGTATCAACAGGTGGGCCTACGGATTTCGATACAACAGATGGCGGCAATGAAATTTCTGCGGCCCAAGATGCTGAAATTTTGTTGAATGGGATCACTGTGGCCAGAGATAACAACACGATTACTGACTTGGTCAATGGCGCTACAGTGACCCTAAATGCTGTTACTTCGTCGAGTGTGGATTTGTCTGTGACAACAAATATTGCAGGCGCAAAGCTCGAATTACAAGCATTAGTGGATCAGATAAACACGATGCGCAGCTATCTTAATGAAGCAACTGCACGAGGGCTTAATGGTGCTGAAGGTGGCGCATTAGCAGGCGACGCATCAATTGGAGCGATTAAGCGTGAATTAGCTTCAATAACGACGTCCCCATTACCAGGATTTGGGGCAGAGCCGATATATTTGTCTGAAGTTGGGGTGAAAACCAATCGTGATGGCACTTTAAGTATAGATAATTCTCAGCTTGAAAGTATACTAGTGTCTTCACCAGCAAAAGTTGACGCAATCTATAATTCTATGAACTCAATGGAATTGGATACCCTTACAATCAGTTTTGCTTCTAGTGCGAAACCACCAGAAGGTGTGCATGAATTTTTATACGATCAAGCCAGCGATAGTGCCACAATAAATGGGATCGCACTATCTTCTAGAGAAAATGTGAGTGGTGAACGCGAGTTTTATAAGCTGACTGGTGATTTCTATGGTATAGTCATAAATGGAGGTACCGAGAGCCCTACAACAGATCTAACCAGTAGTGTATATATTGGCCGATCACTCGTTGATCGACTGTCAGACTATTTGGAAACTATTACAGCGGCCCGCGGTGACCTGTCTACAAAAGAAACCTACCTCAAGGCGCGTTCAACTGAATTTCAAGACAAGCTAAGTGAGGCTGATGATAAGGCCGATATTATAGAGGCAAGAGAGCTCAGAAAATTTGCAAAAATGGAACAAACGGTCACACAACTGAAATCGACAGGTGATTATATTACAACAATTATGGATGCCTGGGCTAAATCAGATTAACGTTTTTTCTTTTGAAATCATAAGCTTTTTCATCTTCTCTATCAGTGTTGTGCGCCCAATATTAAGGCGATCAGAAGCAGCACTGACCATGCCCTCTGTTACTTCTAAAGCAGCTTCAATCAAAACAACCTCAATATCCTGCAAATGTCCGCGTAAATCAATGTTATTGTGATGTTGAAACCATACTTGGTAATCTTGTGGCTGCGGTGGTCTGCCTGAAACGGCATGTTCTATGTTGTCTTCGGAACGACCAACTAAATCACTCGTTGCGTCCCAAATCGCATTATTCTCTTCTTCGGAATTTGAACTTGGCATTTGCAGAGTTAAGAGGTTTTCACGCACATTTTGCCCTGAAATTTCCCTGCCCGAAAAGAGAATATATGCCCGCTCAACAACATTTCGCAACTCCCGAACATTTCCTGGCCAATCATAGGCTAATAGCTCAGTTGTGCCGTTTTTTGAGAACGTTGGAAGGGGCACATTGGGCGTTTGTACTCGCCGTTTTTCGAGAAGCACCGCCAGTAGCTCAAGGATATCATCACCACGTTGCTTGAGTGATGGTACCGTAATTGGAAATACATTTAACCGATAAAATAAGTCGGCACGGAAGGTACCTGAATCAACCATAGTTTGTAAGTTCTTATGTGTTGCGCAAACAATCCTTAGGTCGAGGGCAACATCATCTTTGCCGCCAACCCGTTGTATGGAATGATTTTCCAACACACGAAGTAACTTGGATTGTAAAGAAAGCGGCATATCTCCGATTTCATCTAAAAATAACGTTCCTTTATGTGATTGTTCAAAGCGTCCAAGGCGCTGCTTATCGGCACCGGTGAATGCACCTTTTTCGTATCCAAACAATTCAGATTCCATAAGCTCACTTGGAATAGCAGCGCAGTTTACGGCAACAAGTTTACCCTTTCGCCCGCTATGCGTATGAATTTCTTCCGCAACAAGTTCTTTGCCAGCACCCGTTGGCCCGTAAACTAAAACTGGCCCGATTGAGGGGGCAACAATCTCTATAAGATTCTTCATATCCATTGTTAGCTTTGAGCTGCCGATGATTATGGATTGTGCTGGACGTTTTGAAGATGGTGTCAATTTTTCAACTTTTCAATTTTTCCAACCGCCTGATGAGTTTAAAGATATTTAAGCAAGCCATTAAATGCAATGCAAAACAATTTTTAACACTTAATGTCATAAGGGTATAGAGATTTAACTTTATACTTGTCTCAATTATGATATAAATTCAGGAAGTTTTAAGTGCAAAAATTGCAGAGGGTGCCTTATGAAACGTAATGACTCAACAGCATTGGTTCAGGTGCCCACACCGTCAACTGCTGTTGCTTTACGCGATGCTCCGAAAGAGTCCAAGCTGACATTGGCACAAGGAGATGTTGTCCTTTCCAATCGCGAAGAGGTCCGCAACCAGCTTCCGGATATTCTTGGTAGAGCACTTGCACGGGCATGGTTAGATGATCAGTTTGAACGGGAATTTACTGTAGACCCATTGAAAGCTTTGGCAGACGGAGGTGTTCATTTGCCTTCAACTATGTTTATAGAAGTCAGCAAAACAACGGCCAATAGGCCAAAGCTCGTTGTTTATGAACGGCAACATGGTTCTAAATTTAAGTCACGAGTATTCTATCTTCAGTTGGTTATGCAGGCAGGAAAATGAAGGTAACACATTTTATCTTTTCGTTTTGTCTGGCCATTTCTTTATTTTTTCAAGCGGCCTACGCTATAGCAGACGCCCATTACGATGACACGAATTTGCGTTTTGACGAGGCGGTAGAGGCGGTTCATGATAAGGATTTTCGAAAAGCTTTAAGTATTTTTAAGTCGCTTGCAAATGATGATATATCTGACGCGCAATTTAATGCTGCTCTTTTGATAAAGGCAGGAATGGGGCAGCCTAGAAATTTTTCTGAGGCCTACTTCTGGGCCGTACTTTCTGATTTAGGTGGGGAACTTCGAGCCAGCTCGCTAGTCTCCCAACTGTCAAAAGTCCTGCCAGAGGAAGAAATAGAGATGAACCATAGTCGCATTATAGATAGGCTGACTGGTCAATTGTCTAACGGAGATCAGAGTGCAATTATTAAATATGCTCGGATCCAATCAGAATTTCTGACTATACCAGACTATGAAGTGGCATATATTTGGTACTCTATTGCTCAAGCCTTAGGAATTAAGGGTGGCTTTGAGGGAAGTAATGAAATTGCAAACTATTTAGAAGCAGCCGATTTGATCATTGCTCAAAATAAATCAATCGAGATATTTGAGGGTTCAGCTTTTTCAAGCGGTGCAGATTGAGTTTTGTATTACTTTTGTAATATTTGCCTTGTTAAAAGAAGGCAACTTACTTTTTTAATGCGTTGTTAATTACATAATCTATTTCGCCGTGTTTACGCATAAGATTTTTTTCCAGGGTGTCTATAAGACCCAACACATCATTTATTTTTTTGAGCGAATGCTTGTCGAGTGGAAATGCACCCTTACTCGTTTCAGAAAACTCTATAATCGCTGATACCGATTCCTGAATGCTTATTCTGTACGCATCCAAGAGCGTTGGGGTTTTCCTGTTTTCCCAACACTCTGAAATAAGATTCGTAAGATGATCTAATGAGTCTTCAAGATTCATTTTGATCAACCTTAAGTTGATTCATTTGAATTAACCCTGCATTTCCAGATAACTCTCCATTAGACGCTCGGATACAAGATCAAGATTAATCGGATATTTACCATCTGAAATTGCTTGCTTTATCCTATTTACGACTTCGATATCAACTGGGGGTTTTTCCGCCAATGACGAAACAGACGCTTTCATTGATACATTTATTGCATCTGCACCGCCCGATGAATTTGGAGATATTTTTACATCAGCGTTATTATTCCGAGCCGTTGAAGCCTTTGCCTCTTGAGCTGCTGGTGCAAGCATTTGCCTTACGTTATGTTTAATTGAGTCAACCATGACTTCTTCCTCCTGATACACCTATAACGACACAAATCTAGTTGATGTTAGCGATCGGCGTAACTTTTTTTGAACTATCTACGCGCACACTGATAACTTTGCCTGATTTAATATTCTTCACGTTAATAATATCATTGATTTGTGCATTATCAAGTGACTCGCCGATAGTTGAAATTTCTAACCCTGAGATCCTTTGAACAATGAGCACAGGCTGGCCACTTGTTAGCGCCCAATCATATTCTAGGTGTCTTGCACGCAATGGCTGCATCGCGCTGAGGCTTTGGGTGGCGCGCCGTCCTGCTACGTCCTCGATACGGTAAAATGAACCAAGTCGTGAGCCTCTTGACGGTGGAGCCAAAGTTATAATGTCAGGTGTCAAAACCTCTCCTTTTTTTACACTCGCCAATAGAACGACAACTTTTGGAGAATTATTAGGGGTGAGGGGCGAATTAATTTCCATTTCTGGTGTTGCATCGACGAGACGGATCATGACGGACCATTCCAAAACTTTGTCGGAGTTGGGGCATCTAACTGTCACTGTATCCCAATTGCCTTCATACTTTGGGGTGACCAGCAATTTGGTTGCGCACGCATAATACATCCGGTTTTCAGAGACTTTTGGTATTGCAAGAATGTCTTCTTCTGACAATCTATTTAAAATTGCCTCTTTGACATCTAGGCCGCTCACTACGGTATTGGCCTCAGCCTGGTTGAATAGGGGGGCAAAAAGGAGACTTAAAAGTACGGTCTTCAATAAAGATTGGCATCTTCGCATTACTTGAGCTCCATAAATTTAATCGTTTGCCCCTCGAAAGATCCTTTAGTTCGATTGCTATCAAGCGGGCGTAAGTGTACGGAATTTTCTTTTAACGCTTCAATTTCCAAAATTTCATAAGGAGTGTCATCGCCCTGAGTATAGGCCAGATGGTTTTGGGTCAGTCCGTCTTTACGTCCAAATGGAACGGTTAAGTTACCAGAGTCTAGTATTAGCGGAGCTGACATTGCCTGACAGGCGCGTTTGGCTATCAAATCTTGAGCAGCTTCAACAGCCATAGCGTCGATTTGATCGAAGACGTCTTCACGTGATGCGATTGAGTTTGCATTAATACTTGCAAATGGCGTCTTTTTGCGCAGCAGAATGGTCTTGGACGTGTGACGTTTCAAGGGTGGCGACTGTAAACTTGGATCCAACAATACTGTTATAATTTTTACTTGAAGTGTTTCTGGATTTACTCCTTGGTTTGGTGATGACAGCGAGATTTCGGTTGTCAGTGTTTTTGTTCCTGGCCTGGTGTCGCTGTTATCGGCAATGCCGAGAGTTAGGGCGGTATAATCGAATTGTGCGTCAACATTTGAGTTTAGTTTCTCCCCATGCACAGCGGAGTAAGATACTGTCACGCCTTCTATCGCTCCAATACCGCGCTTGAGTGCTGCAGCACCCGTGTTTTGCAAGTTGTTTAACCATGCTGGTGCTGACGGTGAAGCAATGATCTGTGGAACTTGCAATGCAATATCTAGCGATGCACGCCGTGCGCAAATGCCCGGTGAGTCCAGACTGCCAACAACCGCACGAATTGTGACCTGAGCTTTTTTGTTTGTGACTTTGGAGGAAATGATTGAGTAATCAAGAATGTGGGCGTTGGGGCGAATAACCAAAACATCGCTGGTCAGCGATGAATTTGTTAATGCACTATAACCATTTACATCAGCGCCACCTTTTAGTGCGGCTAGATACAATGCGTCCTGCAAGGCGCGCTTTTTAAGATTGTTATCGGCCAACGCACCAGTCGCCACAGCTTGCCCAACGGTTTCAACAGTTACAATCTCGGCGGACACAGCTAGCGGCAAAAGTGTTGCTGCTATCATAGATATTATCAGATACTTGATATTTTGCATTTTGCTTAGCCGGCCAGCATACATTGTGATCACCAGCTACGGTTTGCTTTAATAAGTTGCGCGATTGTTGCACGATCAATTTCAAGCATTACCGCATAAGTGTCGCTACCTTTGGGTTCGATTTTGACAGTTCGCGCGCCTCTGACTAGCCCCACAACCGATGCGCGAAGGGTGTCGGACTGTATTACATTCTCAGACAACTGGGTGTCGCCTTGTACAGTGAGCCCGTGAATCTGTTCCGTCAAAGCGCGCATTGCGTCCATGCGGGCCGCGCGAATTGCCATTAGTCGCCGCTGATTAAGTGTTTTTCCGGGCTGTGACGCGATAGATGAATATCCAACCGCTGAAATCGTTGGTACGGCTGGCTGCTTTACTACAATCGTCGGCAGTGTTGCGATGGCTTTTGAAGCCGCGGATTTGGTTTTTGGTGCGCTGGCTTCAATTGCGGTCCTAACGACCTTTAATTCTTTGGCCTGAGCTTGTGATGTAACCTGGGCTTCCGATTTTTCTGTTGGATTGAAAACATCAAACACCTGTCCGCAACCGGATAGACCAATGGCGCTCAAGCTAAGTGATATGGCCAGAAAATGGTGGCGCAGCCGCTTAGGTGTGTTCTGTTTGCTCATGATTTAAAGCTCCTGTCGAATTTCTACGTTCTTGTGCTGCAGAAATCATGCCAAGCTATTTCACTAGATAAAAAAAGTTGACTCTACTTGGCACGACTTTTGCTTCCATACATCGACTGCGGGTTTTCCGCATACATTAATAGGGACTATTTTGTTTTGGAAACGCCTGTAAAGCCAATGAACAATCGTCAAAAAGCGCTGCCCCAATTGGTTGCGACTAGTCGGGTTTTTGACAATAGGACGGTGTCATGGATTTGACACGTAGTAGAAATCTGACAGATGATCTGAAATCTGCAGTGGGCGGATCTGTTTTGCCTATTGGGATTTTAATCCTCGTGGCGATGATGGTGTTACCTTTGCCCGTATTTTTACTTGATACATTCTTTGTTGTGAACATTGTTCTGTCATTATTGATTTTGATGGTAGCCTTGCATACGCATCGACCACTTGATTTTTCGTCATTTCCAAACCTAATCTTAATAGCCACGGTTTTGAGGTTGGCATTGAACGTGGCATCTACGCGTATAGTTCTTAGTGAAGGACACACGGGTGCAGATGCTGCGGGACAGGTTATCAAGGCGTTTGGCGAATTTGTCGTGGCGGGAAATTATGCTGTTGGTATATTTGTATTCATCATTCTTGTGATAATTAACTTGGTGGTTATCACAAAAGGTGCAGGCCGCGTTTCAGAGGTATCGGCACGTTTCACATTGGACGCGATGCCAGGCAAGCAAATGGCAATTGACGCAGACTTGAATGCAGGAATTTTGACACCGGAAGAGGCCACTGCTCGCCGGCAAGAGGTTAGCGACGAAGCTGACTTCTATGGCTCGATGGATGGTGCTTCAAAGTTCGTAAAAGGTGATGCTGTTGCTGGCTTGCTTATCTTGGCTATTAACATTGTCGGCGGCTTGATAATTGGTATAGCTCAGCATCAGATGGCTGTGGCCGATGCCGCACAATCTTATATTTTGCTGTCTATCGGTGATGGCCTTGTTGCACAGATTCCCTCTCTACTGTTGTCGATTGCAACAGCTATTATCGTGACCCGTGTGTCGTCGACACAAGACATGGCTCAACATATTGGCGGCCAAGTTAATCTTTCGCGAGCTTGGATTCCTACGGCAGTTGTGGTGTTCATTCTTGGTTTGGTGCCTGGGATGCCAAATCAGCTTTTTATTGGGTTTGCATTAATGGCTGCTACGGCCGCATTCTTCGCACATCGATCCGAAGCTAAAAAAACGTTTGATGATGCACAAAACGAAATCGAAGCATCTGAAACCGTGGAACCAGAGGCAGAGTCCGTTCTGTTGTCTGATATCACAGACTACTCTGCGATTTCTATGCAGCTTGGTTATGGATTGATTAGCCTTGTCGATGAAGAGCAATCTGGCCCGCTTGTGAATCGGATTACTGGAATACGGCGTGAGGTTTCGCGTGGCCTAGGTTTTGTTGTGCCAGGCGTGCGTATTCGTGACGATCTGTCGTTGGAGCCTAATCAATATCGCATTCGCATTGGTCAAACGATTGTCGGTGAAGATGTCGTGTACCCAGATAGAAAACTGGCTCTGCCAGGTGATGGATCGCACATCCATCTCGATGGCATCGAAGTCAAAGATCCTTCATTTGGGATAGATGCGGTTTGGATTCGCCCAGAGCAGCAGGCTGAGGCGGAAGCCAATGACTATGCGGTTGTTGAACCCGATTCAGTTATTTCAACTCATCTTAGTCAATTACTCAATAAACATGCTGCAGACCTTGTGGGGCAGGACGATGTGCAGGATTTATTGGACCGCCTTACCGAAATTAGCCCTAATCTTGTGAAATCAATTGTGCCCAAACTTATCCCACTTCACGTGCTGACTTTAGTTTTGCGCAGGTTGTTATCTGAACGAATCCCTATTTCTGATTTCCGCCGCGTGTTAGAAGGCCTTTCAAACCTTGTGGGACCCAATATGGGGCCTAATGAAATGGCGGAAGCGTTGCGACCCGCATTGGCGCCTCTACTGATTCAACAGGTTGCGCCATTGGGAACAGTACTCCCATTGATGACATTAACGCCTGAACTTGAACAGCTTATGCTGCGTACTGTGCGACAAAGTGGTGAAGAAGGATTGATCCTAGAGGGAACGCTTGCTCAGCAATTAATGCTGTCTATTAACGATACGAGTGAGAAGCTAAGTGCCGAGGGTCGTCCAAGTATCATGGTGGTCGCTCCACAAATCCGGCGCTTGTTTTCAGATTTTGTACGGTCGCATGTGCCAGATATTATTATTTTAAGCTTTACTGAATTACCCGAAAATCGGCGTGTCGAAGTCTACGCTACAATTGGCGGGTTTGATGCACTTGCGTCTGAGGAAAATGGCAGCGTTTTGCCTACAACCTCTGAGCGCCAACTTGAAACTGTATAAGGGGAATGAATATGCCCACAATAACTGTTACAGCGCCAGATAGCGCCATGGCTATGGATGAAGTCATTCGCCAGCTTGGATCGGATGCCTATATCCTATCAACGTCCCAGTTCGACGGTTTGGTTCAGATTAAGGCAACGATTGACCCTATGACGCCAATTCCACGCAGGTCAAATGCTGTTCAGACGGTTTTTGAAGAGGAATTTGAAAAACAATTTGAACCGAGTAAACGGCTACAGACGCCTATTGTAGAGACTGACCTTCAAGCTTATCAAACTGAGCAACCTAAACTGTTTTCAGTTGAAGGTGGATTGAAAAATTCTCAAAATAAAGGGCTAGCTCCGAATGTCGAGAAAATGCCGGCACTGATTTTGAAGAGTGCCGTGCGTCGCGTGGAACCGTCTCTAAATCTCAGTAGCACTGTCCAATTAGAGGAAGTTGATAGCAATAGCATAGAGACGCGCCTTGCGCGGATTGAGAGCATGCTTGATCTAGTCCAGAAAACAGCGCCCGTGGTTAAAGGCCTTGTGCCTACGATTGACGGCTTTAAGTATCAAAACATGGTTGATTTTGGGTTTGAGGGAGTACACGTCGACGCCGCTATTTTAAATTGCACAAAAAATGGGCATCCAGTCGTTCAATCTAATCTGATACGACATCTGGCAGATCAAGTTGTATCTAGTGAATTACAAAAAACCATTAATGCAGACGTGATTGTTATTATGGGCCCTTCTGGTGCAGGTAAAACTACTTTGGCCGCCAAATTTGCAACTTTACTAGGAGATATGATAGGAGATCGGCAGATTGAATTGGTCAGTCTGGATGGCGTGGCATCGCCACAAAATGGGCTTTTGAATCATTACTGCCAACAGTTGAGCTTACCTATGAATAATTGGCCGGTCGATCAGGAGAATATGTGGACCCCAATTGGTAAAGATAAACTGCACATTATTGATGTGGCATGCACCACAGAAAATGCGATTCAAATATGGCCGCAACTTCAAGAGCATTTTCAAAATCAGCGCGTGCATATTGTTGTGGCTCTTCCAAGCGGGTTGACACCTAAGCGCATTGAGAATGAGTTGGTTAAGACAGACGATTTGATCGTTGAAGTTGTGATGACCAAGCTGGATGAATGTGAATGTTCGGTACCTGAGATTTCACAACTGTTGACAAGTTCTGCAAAAGTGGGCTGGTTTGCTGGGACGTGCGATCTTGAGGGCAACCTCGTGAAGGCTTCTACAGCTATTATGGAACAATATTTGCAAGGCTACTTTGCAGACGTCCCAAAAGAGGAAGGCGCAATAAAATTGGATTATGGATCATGACCAATTCAATCACAATAGCCAGCGGGAAAGGCGGCGTTGGGAAAACATGTATAGCTGTGAATTTGGCTATCATGTTTGCACGACTTGGGCATCGTGTTTGTCTTTTTGACGCTGATTTTGGGCTTGCGAACTCTCACATCTTGATGGGGAAGAACGCCAAAAAAACTCTTTATGATGCGTTGTCGGGAGATTCGACGCTCGAAGATATCGTTGAAACGGGGCCTGATGGAGTGAAGCTGCTAGCTGGTGGCAGCGGGCTGGTTGAAATGATGAATATCGACTCTGCGGCACGTTATCAATTAATTCGAAATGTAGATACAATCGCTGATAATACGGATATTTTGATCACCGATGCGCCAGCAGGTGCAAGCGACAGCGCGCTTGCCTTTGTCGCTGCATCCCAGCGGGTCGTGGTTGTCGTCGTTGCGGAGCCAACAAGCTTCATGGATGCATACGCCGTTATAAAGGCTGCTCACTTTGAACATAAGCTCCAGAATTTCTCTATCGTAATTAATATGGCGAAAGATGGGGCTGAGGCTCTCAAAAGCTTTGAAAAATTCCGAGATATTGCTATGAGATTTTTAGATGTGAACCTTACATTTGTTGGGCATGTACCTTTTTCCGCACCAATGCGTCAGTCTGTTGTGCAGCGCAAACCATTATTAGCTACAAATTCCAACACCCCTGAGAAAGAGTTGCTCGCTTTTAAGTCGCTGTCGCAAAAGATACTCAAGTGTCCGATGAATACATATGATGGTATTCGCTTTTTTGGTAATAATTCCGTATTGAAAGAAACAGTATGACTGTAAATACAGGGCACTATCAGGAACAAAAGCCCAGGCCTGAGGATTTAATCGCATCTGAACTTCAGACGGTTCGTAGAATTGCTTACTATTTTTACGGCCGTGTCAAAGGTGCTGTAGAAGTCGATGATTTGGTGCAGGTCGGGTACATAGGCCTGATCGATGCGAGTCAAAAATACGTAAAAAAACCTGGTGTGACATTCAGCAGTTATGCAAAAATCCGTATTCGCGGTTCAATTGTTGATCACCTCCGCCGCAGTTCAAACCTTTGTCGTACGACGATTGCGATGAAGCAAAAAGTTGATCAAACTATTTTGGGCCTAGAGCGAAAGTTGCAACGCTATCCGACTGACGAAGAAGTTTCTCAGACGCTGAATATTACATTTGAAGAATTAAGAAAGTGGAGGCAAGCGTTTGAGGCTAACTTGCATCAATCCATTGATGAAATGCATGATGCCCATTCCGTTTGGTTTGTGTCTAAAGATTCGAATCCCGAAGAGTTGCTAAGTAACCAAGAAATGCAGCGTGGGTTGCGCGATCAATTGTCAAAGCTTTCAGAACGCGAAGCTCTCGTAATGCAGTTGTATTACGTTGAAGAACTGAACGTTTATGAAATTGCTGAAATCCTAGGGGTCACAACTGGTCGCGTATCTCAAATTAAGAAATCGGCTATAGGGAATTTACGTGATGGGATGGCAGATTTTTTAGGTGGGGTCGCTGAGTAATAAAGCAGTTACATTGAAAAATCAGTTGTTTTACACGTCGAGCTCCTTAGTTTTGAATTTTCCTGAACCAAAACCTTTGCGCCTTCAAAGTCTATTGTAAAACGTAGGTTTCGATCACCTGCTTCAGCGATGATAACACCTTCAGAAACGCCTGTTATCTCCAAGGCCTCCTCGCCTTGAGGCTGGGTCAGCTGAGCAAATTCTCCAATTTTTATCTTATTTACTACCAGCTCAAACGGTCCAATCATTTGGTTCATACAAGTTATTGTACGATGTTCGAACCTTTTGAATGATCCCAAATTCCCTAATGAGATCATAGCCAAGAGTCCGATCGCTAAAATCCCGCATACTGCCCACTTCATCATGATTTTGCCTTACTTGTTTTCGCCTTCTTTGGCGTAGATTTTTCTGACGCGTCGTCCGGCGTGCCATCGTCAGCCAGCATAGCCTTCTTGGCGGTGATCAGCTTGTCGGCATCATCCTTGCTTACATTGATTGTTGTGTTTTCGAAAAATTGCATGCCGTTTACTTCTGTCTCTTTAAGTATCTTAACTTTTTGCCACCCGCTTATGGTGACCGCGTCATCAGTTGCTTCAGCCACATCATCTGATGGCTTTACCCTCATGGCAGCTAACTTGTCTTTTTTTGGCGCTAATTCAGTTATGTACTCTTTAACTGATGTTGGTTGGTTTAATCCTATACCAAGAAATTTTTGCCTAATTATCCAAGTTTGGGCAGCCATGGACGCCAATCTCATATTGACGTCGTTTTCGGTGCCATGGCGGCTTCTTAATAATGATAGTGCGTCATCAAGCGTTTCATCTTGAACCGATTTTAACATTTTCATTCTCATACGCAATAAATTGGCAGACAGCTTTTGACTGGTACCATCATTATTTTGGAGCAATTTGGACGGTTTTAACATTTTTTTTCTTTCGCAGTTCCGTTTGGCACTCAACTTGCAATTAACGCTCCAAGATAAGGGACTTTCCCTTAAATTTGATGAAGCGAGACAGGTATGAACGGTATTCGTGACCATTTTGGTATACATGATGACGCATTAACACTGCGATCAAAGCGCAATAATATCCTGGCGTCAAATATAGCAAACGCAGCAACACCTCATTTTAAAGCCAGGGATGTTGATTTTGAAGCATCTTTAGCCGCGGCAATGCTGAGTGGTCTAATCTCCACATCAAATAATAGGCATATAGCGCAGGCCGGAAATTCGACAGGTGGTGGTTTGCTATACCGCACCCCCATAAACCCATCTTTGGACGGAAATACGGTGGAATTAGCGGTCGAGCAAATGGAATTCTCTGAAAATGTTGTCAGATACCAAAGCTCTCTTACTCTTCTAAACCGTAAAATTTCGGGCCTGATGTCCGCAATCAAGGGGGAATAAAATGTCGGGAATTCAAAACATTTTTGATATCTCAGGTCGCGCAATGTCTGCTCAAATGACGCGTCTTAATACTGTGGCCAGTAACTTGGCTAATGCAAGAAGCTTTGCCGGCAGTAAGGAGGAAGCGTATGTTGCGATCAAGCCCTTGTTCGAGACGGAGTATGCTTCGCACGCCCAGACCTCAGGATTAGCAACAGTCAACGTCCGTGGGATTGTACCGTCAGATTTGGAGCCAAACCGGGTTCACCTTCCGCAGCATCCCAAAGCTGACGCAGCTGGCTACGTTTGGGGATCCGCGGTGAATGTTGAAGAAGAAATGGTCGAGATGCTCGAGGCCTCCCGTCAGTATCAGAATAATTTAGAAGTCGTCTCCACGCTGCGCTCTCTGATGATGCGCACCGTAAATATGGGCCGCTAGGTAGAAGGAAAAATCATGAGTAATGTGGATTCAGCCAGTGCCTCGGCACAGCAAGCTATATTTGATAAGCTTGGAATTAATACAAACAAAAGTGCCGACGAACGAGGCTCAAGTGATAAGCTTGGACAAGATGATTTTTTACAGTTGATGACAGCGCAGCTTCAAAATCAGGATCCGTTTGCACCCATGGAGAACGGTGACTTTATCGCGCAGATGGCTCAGTTTTCGACAGTGTCTGGTATTGAGCAAATTAATAAAAACTTAGAATCGCTTTCAGCGGACATGAAGCAAGCTCGTATTGCGACGGCGTCGACTTTGTTGGGGCATTCAGTTCTTGTGCCTGGTTCAATGGCTCGACCAGATGACAATGGTGAAATCCATGGAGTTTTTGAACTTCCTCAAGCTGCGAGTGCGACGCGTGTGTCATTTACCGATGCGGTAAGTGGCGAATTGCTGCACAGCGAAGATCTTGGTCCGCAAGGTACCGGTCTTACTGGTTTCAATTGGACTAATATTCCAATTGCAGTGCGTGAATCGGACCGAAAAATTAAAGTAGATATCTCTGCAAACACCGGCAAAGGCATGGAGAGCATAGGCCCATCAGTTTACGCCAAAGTGCTGTCTGCCTCCTCCTTTGGTGATGCGAGTGAATCTGCGACCCTTGATGTCCGAGATTATGGCACGATTAGTGCAAGTAGCGTTAGTCGCATTCGTTAATGTTGTGAACGTCAGATAAAAGTTTGGGCCATAGGGCCATATGAGAAAATACGAAAGGTTAAGACATGTCATTCTATACCGCTTTGACCGGCCTCAATGGAGCACAAGCTGAGATCGCGTCTACTTCGAATAACATTGCGAACGTTGGGACCACCGGGTTTAAACGAAGCAGGGCAGAATTTGGCGATATTTTTGCGACGTCGCCACTCCAAAACGCATCCTCTTCGATTGGTTCTGGTACCATCCTGAAGGGCGTGAAGCAGCAGTTTACCCAAGGTAACATTGCCTCGTCATTGAATGCGCTTGACCTTGCTGTATCTGGACAAGGCTTTTTTGCCCTCAAGCCCTCACTGACTTCAACTCAAACTGTTTACACACGGAACGGTTCGTTTAACGTAGACAACGACCGTTATGTTGTTGATAGCGCGGGTCAGTACCTAATGACTTATCCGGTTAACCTTGACGGTTCGGTTACAGCGAAAGACCTTGACAGCGCGGTGCCTTTGCAACTTCCGGTCACGTCCGGTGAGCCGAAGGCTACAGGAACAATTGATCTGGGCGTAAACGTTCCAGCTGATGCGGCTGTTGTTACACAGTTAGAGCAATTTGCGGACGGCTACACATTTGATACTAACGATTCAAATAGTTATACGAATTCAACATCCATTACGATCTTTGATGACCTTGGCAACCCAACAATTGCAACTATTTATTTTATTAAGACCCAGAACGCCTCGGGCGACGATCCTACAAACAAATATGATACGCGACTTGTTATTAATGACACTATTATCGAACCTGATTTGGTGAAGGCTGTTGATGATAGTGAAAAACAGCTGTTCATCGATCGCTTCGGCAATCAAACGACATCCGTGCCTGATGATAACTACTTCCTAGAGGGGAAGGGATCCCCACTTTATAAATTGGATGATCTAAAGCAACAGGTTGATTCTCAACCCGCGACCCTTCGCGGCGAGCAAAGTGCGTTTGACTTTGGTGAAGAGGGCGACAAATTGGTTGAGATTGTGACCGATCCGTTATTGTTCAAGGCAACCCGTGAGGGTGGTAAAAGTGACAGTGATATTTTTTGGGGAAAAGACTTTCTGACTGTAAATGTTGATGACAGTGATGCCCCAGTATCTATTGATGTCCGACCTGGCCTCTACAACGCTGAACAACTTGCAGCTGAGGTTGGACGTGCCATTAACGAAGCTTACGGAGATGATAAGAAAATTCAAATTTATCAAAATGTTGACGATAAATTAACGCTTGATTTGTTTAAGCTCGGTGCTGATGGGTCGCTGCAAGGCCTTCAAAATAAGATCGAAATTGACATACTGCAGGCAACATCTGTGTCTAATATAATGGGTATGGATGTTGAGGGTGCATCGCCTGACTTTACCCGCGAACAATTTCTATCGCACACGCAAACCCGTATAAATGATGAACTGAACGCATATATTTATGCAGCGGATGGAACAACATTGGGAACTGGTGCTGCTGCGTTGGGTGTGGATGGGCGATTGTTTACCCGCTCGCTCGGATTAGAAATGTCAGAGGTTTATACTTCCCCCGAAGTTATTGAGATAACTCACAGCCAGGATGGGCTTGATGATGTAGACAGATATCTATCATACTCATATTTTGGAGATCGTCCTAGCCTGTCTGTTTATGATGAAAAGTTAGACCTCAAAAACGTTTTGGATGGTGTGCTAACGGGAGGCACTACTGGTAGTGCCGTCGTTTATGACAATACGCAAAATACATTGACTATTAATGTGCCTGAAGGTTTCGGGGTCCCCTCATCTTCTGCTATTCGACTTGTTGGGCCAATTGCTGATAGTGTTGGAGACTTTGATAATCATTTAAATGGCCGCGAACTGCGCGTGTTTGAAAATACACTCGTGGGAGTGGCGGGGGCTAATGGTACCTTTAGGACTTTGCGCATAGATACGTCAGGCTTGAATTTGCCAGAATCTGGATTTTCGTTGCCGGATACGGATCTTTCTATCTTGTTTGAGACTTCGCAAAATTTAGAGGCATTTGTTGAGGGTGCAAAAAATACGGTAGAGGGCGCTTTTGAAACCTTCAATTCCAAGAAAATTGTAATTCGTGAAATTGGCACTTCTGCACAGCGGGAAATTGCGGGAAGTACTACACAAGCTGCTTCTGGTATTACCCTTGGTAACACTTTGATTACCGATAATACTGACGCAACTGCCATGACAGCGACGAAGGCTGCTCTTGGCTTGGGGACAATGACCTCTAAAATTGCTTGGGTCGATGAAAATAAACCACCAGTCAATATATCCTATGATGAGCTGAACCAACGTCTGCAATTCACGGTAGACAGGACGACCCTAGGGACTGGTACGGGTAGCAACTTTAACGCATTTAGTGTTTACGGTGCCGCTGATTCAGATGACACAAATGGTTTGGGGATCCCGTCAAGTGGCGCTGCTGAACAGGTTTTGATCCGTGGTGGTGAAGTATTGTCGACAGAATCATTTATCACTGATGGTGAAGAAGTTCGTCTCAATGATAAGCGTTACGGTGTTACAGTTGGTTATAACGGCGACACAAAATCGTTCACGGTGCGCAGTGGATCTACAGGCGAAACAATCTCAGCCAATGGTGCATTGGGTGTGGCTATTGATCAGAAGTCTTCTAATATTCAAATTGGGCGGAGAATTATCTCGGCAGATGGTAACGGATCGATTGATCAAAGTGAAGTAATCAACCTAGATGGGCGCATTATTGGAGGAGGTGATAACTCATTGTTTGGCTTCGGTGCAGCCAAGCAAGACTTTAGCTTCCAAGAGGGAACCGGGCTGGCAGCGGCACCGGCAGTATCAACTGGTCGTGCGGCACAGGGTGACTTAACAGAAGTATTTCGCCTGACTTCTTCCAATAGCGAAAATCGCTTCAACGTTTCAGTGAATGGTATTGCGGGTATCATTGACATTCCACCGGGTAACTATGTTGGAACTACATTGGCTACGGCTTTGGAAGAGCGGATTAACCAAATTACTGACCCTACGTCAGGGCAGGCAGTTGGTGGCGTTACAGTTCGCTTTTCAACAACAGACAATAATTTTTCGTTTACCACTGGTACGTCTGGTGACACGTCTACAATCAAGGTCAAAGGTGCTGCGCGCCTTGGGCTTGATGACGTACCATTGGGTGTTGGGTCAGTACCAAAAATCTTTAACCTGGTTCAAGCAACCAATGCTGATGGTGTCGCACTATATGTTGACCCCGACGGTAATGTCGTAACAACACCACCCGCAAGTATAGTCGACGGTTACTACCCACTTTATATTGATGAGGGTGAGTTAACTTTTGATAAGACGGGTAAATTAGTTAGCCCAAAGAACAATGTGCGCTATGAGCAACAGGCAGAGGGATTTTCAATCTCCTTGGATATCGATTATTCGCTATCAAGCCAATTTGCTCAGCCATTCTCCGTACTGTCAGTTGAACAGGATGGTTTTACATCTGGCCGACTGGATGGTTTGGAAATTGACAGTTCGGGTACTATTCGCGCCAACTACACTAATGGTCAGAATAACCCGTTGGGCAAAATCGTTGTGGCTAACTTTAACAACCAAAACGGTCTAAAGCAAATTGGTAACGCTACGTATGTGGAAACTGCGGTCAGTGGCACGCCTCAAGTTGGCGAAGCTGGCGCAGAAGGTTTTGGAAACATTCTTTCTGGTTCCTTGGAGCGCTCTAACGTGGATATTACTGAAGAACTGGTGAACTTGATTACCGCTCAGCGGAACTATCAAGCGTCGGCAAAAGCGATTGAGACGACAACCAGCCTGACCCAGACCATTATTAATATCCGCATGTAATACAAATGTTAAGGGAAGTCCGCTATGGATAGAATGATACATACTGCACTGAATTCGATTAAAAATCTTTATGATGTTCGAATGAGTTCTGCGCAAAACCTTAGCAGCGTGGATATCCCTGGTTTTAGGAAAGATTTACCTAATGATGGTGGGTCGGCATTTATGCAGGCGCTTGATCAGGCGTCTGCTCGTGTTTTCAATCTCGAAACTGGTAAACCAGGTTTCTCCGACACTCAGGGAGCCTTAAAGCAAACTGGTTTGAAAACGGACATTTCAATAGTCTCGAACGGATATTTTTACGTTCAACCTTCTTCTGATGACGGAAAAATTGCTCTTTCGCGTCGTGGAGATCTTGCACTTAGCTCCGAAGGATTCCTAATCAATGGCGCTGATGAAAAGATGTTGGACGCAAATCTTCAACCGATAGAGTTACCTCCTTTCACTGACATAAAGGTTTCGAACATTGGTGAAATATCAATTGAACCTTTGAGCGGGCCTCCTGGTCAATTTGTTGCGTCGGGCTCATTTGGCCTAACGTCTGCATTAAATGAGAAGCTGACAAAACATGCAGATGGTCAAATACGTCGTTTCGACGGAACTGTACCAGACCCTGATCAAGGAGCTACGATAGCGCAAGGCATGCTTGAAGCTTCGAACGTGGATACTGTTTCTGAGCTGGTAGCTTCGTTAGAAGCGCAGCGTCAGTTCGAAATGAGCGTAAAGTTTATAAAGTTAGCTGAAGATATTGACCGTGGTGGGGCGGAGCTCATGCGGTTACCTCAAAACTAAAGGAAGTTTGGCACGGGTTTTGCAAAGTAGATGTTGAGTCTCTGATCTAGGAGTTAGAAAATGTCTTCAGCCGCAATGCACGTCGCTAAAACTGGTCTTAATGCCCAGCAAACTAAAATGCAGATCATCGCTAATAACCTTGCCAACGTGAACACAACTGGCTTCAAAAGCGACCGCCCAAATTTTGAGAGCCTTCTTTATCAGGTGACCCAATCAGCTGGCGGCCAAACTGCAGATGGCAGTATGCTAACATCTGCATCTTCAGTGGGTACGGGTGTCAAATTACTAAATACTCAAAAACTATATACCCAAGGTGGACTTGTTTCTACGGACAACTCTTTAGACTTGGCAATTGATGGGGCTGGGTTTTTCCAAGTTTTGATGCCTGACGGTCGTATGGGATACACACGTAATGGAACGTTCTCACGTAATGGTGAGGGGACACTTACCACATCCAGCGGTTATGTTCTGCAACCTCAAATTCAAATTCCTGAAGGCGTTCAGGAAATCAATATATCTTCTGACGGTATCGTATCGGTTTTGCTTCCTGGTGAAGCCATACCGCAAGAAGCTGGTCAACTTGCGCTTGCAAATTTTATTAATCCCCGAGGATTGCAGGCTATCGGTGAGACATTCATGGTCGAAACCCCAGCAAGTGGCGCCCCCATTGAGGGTCTGCCGCGCAGTGCTGGTTTCGGTAAGTTGAACCAAGGCTTCCTTGAGGGGTCGAACGTCAATGTGGTTCAGCAATTGGTCGAAATGATAGAAACTCAACGTGCATACGAAGTGAGTTCCAAGTCTATATCTGGTGTTGATGAAATGATGCGCTTCCTATCGAATAACTTGTGATGGTGGCTGATGTGAAAGTGATCAACACTTGGCGTGCAGGTCTGTATATTGCATTGTTGTACGCATTTTCGGGATGCACTTCTACTTATGTGGAGGAGCAAAACAGTATCGAATATCAGCCAGTGCATTCGCTAGCGATGTCGCCGGCGTCGACGCAATTCTCATCTGGTGCGATCTACAATTCAGCCCAAGCGGGGCTTTTTGCAACAGATAGACGTGCTAGCCGGGTTGGCGATATTTTAACTGTATCCTTTGCTGAGAGTTTTCAGGCAACCAAGTCCCAAAATGCGGCAAACGGTAAAACAACTGGTTATGATGTTAATTTGCCGAATATTTTGGGATTAGGCGCATTAGAGCCCGCTCTTAGCACTGGTGTTAATCAGTCGTTTTCGGGGACAGGATCTGCTGCACAGTCGAATAGTTTGACAGGGCAAATGTCTGTCACTGTTGCCAGAGTGTTTGATGGTGGAAATCTTGAAATCATGGGGCAGAAAAAACTGACATTGAATAATGGTGACGAATACATCCGCGTTCATGGTATTGTGCGGCCAGAAGATATTGGATCCGACAACGTAGTTTCATCTGATCGTATTGCAAATGCGGAAATCAAATACATTGGTGCTGGCGACGTAGCCGATACGGCCAAAGTTGGCTGGTTACAAAAAGTATTAACTACTGTTTCTCCTTACTAGGTGTGTGAACTAATGAATTTTCAATTTATCATCAAGCTGGCGATCTTTACGATGCTGCTCGCAGTGCCTGCTTCAAACGCGGTGCATGCAGAGCGGGTCAAAGATATTGCTGGCGTTGCAGGCGTGCGATCAAACCAATTGGTTGGTTATGGCATCGTGGTTGGTCTTTCGGGAACAGGAGACGGTAACTCTGGTCTGACTTTGCAGTCTATGCAAGCCATGGTGTCGCGGTTTGGTTTGGTAACAGATGTATCTGGCCTCAATGCAAAAAATGCAGCTGCGGTCATGATTACTGCAGAGCTTCCGCCCTTTACCAAACTTGGACAGACGCTGGATATCACCGTATCAACTATGGGAGGGGCTAATTCATTGCGGGGTGGGACGCTGTTGATGAGCCCACTTTTAGGGGCAGATGGCGAAACCTATGCGATTGCGCAGGGCAACCTTGTTGTGGGTGGCTTGGGTGTGCAGGGTGGCGACCAATCTTCGCTTGTTGTTAATATCCCGACAGTTGGGCGCATCCCACGCGGGGCCTCTGTGGAACGCATGGTTCCGAGCTCATTTTTGGAAACACCACATTTGGTATTAAATTTGCACCGCGGTGACTTCACCACGGCGTCAAATACGGCCGAGGCAATTAATAATATTTTTGGACCTGATGTTGCCGTACCACTGGATGCAAACTCAATTCGTGTTCGGGCTCCAGCAGACCCAAGTCAGCGCGTATCCTTCATGTCATTGTTAGAAAATGTTGAGGTTCAGCAAGCTGAACCACCTGCACGGGTGATTATAAATTCGCGCACAGGAACTGTGGTGATTGGCGGTAATGTGCGGGTGACGCCTGCCGCTGTGACGCATGGCTCAATGACTGTCAGCGTAAATGAAGATTTCAACGTCGACCAAGGCCAGACTGTTGTGACTAATGGTGACCAGACCGTAGTGGCACCTAACGATCCGGTCATTACGCCAGATACGGAAATTGCAGTATCAGAGGAAACTGCAACGGCTTTTGTTTTTGATACGGGAGTGTCTTTGTCTTCTTTGGTAAATGCAATTAATGCAGTTGGCGCCTCAGCCTCAGATTTGGTCGCAATTCTTGAAGCTCTGCGCGAAGCAGGCGCGCTGCGCGCTGAGCTGATTATAATTTAAGGATAAACGATGGCTGATATATCGAGCATGTCTAGCGCCTCATTTGGATTGGCACAGCAGCGAGCCTCAATGAGCTCGGGTGCTGCCTGGACCCGTACGAACGTTGATACCAGCAAAAGTGAAAAAGAACAACTTTATGATGTGGCTAAGGAATATGAAGCTATATTTTTAGCTGAATTTTTAAAACAAGCTCGCGCAGGTGAACTGTCAGAGGGGCTTTTTACGTCTGAGGCGGGAAAGACGTTTCAGGGCATGCTTGATGTCGAGGTCGCACGGAGCAGTTCTTCTGGTGTTAACCTTGGCATTGCCGAAGCGTTGGTGGAGCAGCTTGGTTCTGGGCTTTCTGGCAGGATGAAATAAGCATGGCTGGTCTATTTGACATCGGAAGCAGCGGTATTCAGGCATACCGCAAGGCATTAAGTGTCACAGGACAAAATATTGCCAACATGAATACTGAGGGCTACCGCAGGCGCGAAGCGTCTATGGAAGAAATTTCAGGCACTCAAGGTGGTATTCTAGCTGTATCTGATCAAGTCGGCTTGGGTGTGCGTGTGTCTGATATTAGCCGCGCTTTTGATGGGTTTATTGTTGGGCGCGCAAGGGACAGCCAATCTGATTTTTCCAAAGCTGATACCTATAAAGATGCGCTTAAAACTCTTGAGACAGTTATTTTGCCTGAGGATTATGACCTCACATTTTCTATTAATCAGTTTTTCGATGGCATCAGTAGTATTGCACAAGCACCAGGTGATCTTGCAGGGCGTGTTGTAGCTCTGGAGCAAGGCAAATCATTTGCATCTGCTTTTAGTTCACTGTCTGGATCTTTGGAGGGGCTCAAAACCTCAATTGAAGGTGAGATTAAAAACGCTGTTTCATCTTTAAATATTGAGATGCAAGGGTTGGCTGACATCCAGGCTAAGTTGATTTCGGCTGGTGGAAGCGGAAATGCCGCCAATTCTTTACTTGACCAGCGAGATAAATCTATTGCGTCTATCTCTGAGTTCGTCGGTCTTTCAGCGGATTATCAACTGCGTGGCGACGCAACACTGAGCCTTGGCTCCACAGGAAATGGGCCGTTATTGGTTCAAAGCAAACGTGCAGGGGTCATCTCCGTTGCCTTTGAAGAAGGCAAAGTTACAGTATATTCGGGCACTGGCGCATCAATAACGGCGACCAAACAAGCGACATCAGGGGTGCTGGCGGGTCTGATTTCTGCCTATGATACAATTAGTCAAACTGGGCGTGACCTGGACGGTTTAGCAACACAGGTCGTTGGTGATTTGAATGCTGTTCATAACTCAGGTTTGACATTAGATGGAAAACGCGGCGGAGATATGTTCACGTTAGGCGCTATCACAGCCGAACAATCAGCAACGAATGTAGGTGCGATCACAACCTCTGTCACATCAATTGATAAATCGGTTGGCGATGTACAACTGTCTGTAACTTACGATAAAGCAAAAAATATATGGATGGCTACCAATCCAGACGGTACGTTTGCTGTCAGCGGTCAAAATTCCATAACTTATCAAGGGATCACCCTCTCGATCAGCGGCACAGCCGCAGATGGTGATGAAATCATACTTTCACAGTCGACGGGAAAAGCTGCGAATATGCAGTTTTTACTGACGCGAGCTGAAGAGTTTGCTGCCGCTGGAGCCATCTTGTCCACAGAAGGCGTTCAAAATACAGGATCGGCACTTATATCTGTTAACGCCTTTTCCTCGCCACCCCCTACCGGCCTTACGGATTTAACCCAACTTTTGCAGAATGATTCTGGCAGTGCTGCAGCGACACGTTTTCGGAAAGATGGGGTTGTGGGGGTTATCCCCGCCGGGGTTAAAAATATCGATTTGTTTTCCCTAAAAACTCAAGACAGCGTATCGTTTAATTTATCAGATACTCAGCAAGATAATTTAACCAACCTCAAGTTGACTCTCGACGGTGTGGAATATGAATTCGATACGGCTGCACATACGGAACGTCGGCTTGCTGACGGTCGTATGGATTTATCTGATTTAGCTGATATGCTAAATAATGGTTCAATTGCGAGCGCAAACCAAGAAAGTTTTGCCGACTTGGGTCTCTTTGCGGCGGGTGAAAGCGGGTTACTTGCGGTAGCAAGTGACAGCGCGGCGTTAACTGCAGGATCCGTGAATGCAGGAAACCTAATTGCGGGGGGAATATCGCAAGGTAACGCAACGGCATCCCAAGTTCAGGTCTTTACGCGTGAAGGTCGCCAAATCGCCGGTTTGCCTTTATCTGCGTCAGAAGTCATCAATTATTTGACTCCTGCAAATGGGTTTTTGGAAAACGCAGAATATAGCGCAGATTATCTTAATGGTATGGCTGAGGGAGGATTCCAGGGCAGTAATGTGCAGCGCACAAGCCCATCTGGGTTGCAGACCATACAATTTACCGCCAGTGGGTTCACACCGCCTGTTTGGTCTGGTGATGCCATGCCAGTTAGTGTTCCGACGGCCGCACAAACGATTACATTGGCGGTGGGTAATGAAACTGGGTTGCAGATTGATATTCCACAAGGTGTTATGGCAGGCTACATTGCAGAGCAAATCAATGAATTGCGGGTGGATTTGGGTGTGGAGGCGCAAGCAAAAACGCGTGTGTTAATGTCTGATGTACCCAATGGGGTAATAAGTTTTACCTTAACAAGTGAAAACAGTTCACCCATCAGTTTTGTGGGCAGTGTTAATAATTCTGATTTGCGCGATTTGGCTGTGTTGGTAAATGCCAAAGCCTCAGAAACGGGCGTAACTGCAAGCGTTTCCTCAGATTTTACGCAACTCGTGCTAACCAATGCTGCTGGCTCTGACATTGTTTTTGGTGATGTAACGACACAAGGTGATGGCATTGACTTGATGCCTGTCGGCTCTATTGGGCAACCCCGAACAGCAAGTCCGGTCACCCTGGGTGGCACCAACAGCTCCACTAAATTTGCACGGTTCGGCGGTGAAATCACCTTGAAAGTACCCACCAATTTTTCTCTGACTACTGATTTTGGTCAAAAAAATAGCGTCGCAGATCCGTTTTTAGATGGATTGATTTCGCGGAATGTTGATCCTGCTGGATCTTGGATGGAGTTAAATTTTAAGGCCATTGAAGGTATTGATGGCAACGAGGCAAGGCCTGACGGCAGCCTAGCCAGCGCCGCTGCAGCCAAATTTTCGATATCGCTTGAAACAGACGGTTCAGATGATCGGATCACAGCTGAAGTTCATTCGTCGCAACTGTCTGATCTTGGCAGCCAATCGATAGCTGCTGCCTTGGTTGAACAGGTACGGTCGGTGGCTCCAGTGCCCATTTTGAACGGTACCGCGGTTTCCCAACTTCCTGAAGATGGTGACAGCATCACTCTTAGCTTGGGCCGGCAAGATTATATCTTACGTATGACTAATGGTGAGGTTGTGGTTGAAGGGCCTGAAGATGGACGTTTATCTGCTTCATTCAATGACAGTTTAGAGTTAGTTGTAAGTGCGCAGGATGGTATCGAGACTGGTGAGATTTTGCATGTGTCGCCTGACGCAAGTACGACGTCGCGGGCCTTGTTTGGTCTGGCGGTTGGTGAGCAAACACAAGAACTCATCGGGCGCAGTTTTGCAGAATCTATAATCACATCTAGTCCGCTAACTCTAGCCATCTCTGCGGGTGGTACCACATACTCCGTTCAGGTGGTTCTGGATGCCAATAACGCGGTTGAAGTGACTAGCTCACCAAGCTTGCCTGCAAACACAGAAATCACTGTTGGAACTCCGGAAAATGGTTTTTATCAAATTAATATCGTTCGCAGTGGCACAGATGACGCCAATGACTTGCGTATATTAGCTGGTTTTGATGCGATTGCATTGGGCTTAGCGGTAACGCCAAATCAACTTTTGGTAGATGAAAGTGGCCTGCGTGTGCTTTCTATTGATAAAAGCTCTATCGGCATTGAGGCAACCGCGGAAAGTCTAGTATCTGAGCATATTAGTTTGCGTGATTTGCCGAATGAGGAGTTAATTGTGATTTTGACGGGTGATGGGGCCCGCAGGCTATCGATGCAATTTGATCAGGAACCCATTGTGCCAACAAACGGTTTGACGCGCCCATTAGATATTCTTGTTACTGACGGTGCCAGCGGAAGAATAGATATTGTAGACAGTGAAACAGGTCATTCTATAGCCAGCCGATATTTAGATGAAACAGGGAGATTTAATGTGGCCGGTGTTGATTTGCAGATCAACGGTACGGTCAATGACGGTGATACGTTTAGTGTAACTGGGAATGTGAACGGACAAGGGGACGGCCGCAATATTTCTCAGTTATTGGCACTTCAATCTATGGACACACAAACGGGCCGTGGTGGGTTTTCAGAGAAGTTTAGTACGATAATTTTGGATGTGGGCGCCAAAGTGCGTGCCTCATCAATTGCGGCGTCATCCAGCGAGGCAGTGAGAGATGCTGCAATGGAAATAGAGTCAGAATTCTCTGGAGTTAATTTAGACACTGAAGCTGCAAGGTTATTGGAACAACAACAAGCATATCAAGCTTTGGCAAGGGTTTTGAGCACGGCTAAAGAATTGCTTGAAACTTTGATGCAATCGATTTGATAGATGGGATAGTGATATGACTATTAGTACTAAAATGTTCAATCAACAAACGATAGCCAACCTCGGTAGGCTTTCAGACCAATTGGGTGGACTTCAAGACCAGGTTGCTTCTGGAAAAAAAGAAATCAGGCCTTCTACCGATCCAATAGCTACATCCAAGTTATATGCCGCCAAAGATATTCAATCTGGTTTGCAGAGATATCGCGGAAATATGAATAGGATTGAAACTCGGCTGGCCGACACGGATCTTGCTATCGGGCAACTGCAAAATATTATGATTCGTATTAAGGAATTGTCTATTCAGGCCGCCAATGACACACTCAGTAGCAACGATCGCCTATCTATTCGTAAAGAAGTTACTCAACACAAAAATGCACTTGTTGGAATTGCCAATAGCCGAGATGCTCAGGGGCAAGCATTATTTGGAGGCTATCAGACGAAAGAGGATCCATTTGAGCTGGGCTTAGATGGATCTGTTTCATATAATGGTGATGACGGGTTGCATAGTTTACCAGTGTCTTCGTCACTTAGCATTGTGACCGGTGTCGATGGAGTTTCCAGTTTTATGCGCTTGCAAACTGACCAGGGTCCAAAGTCTGTGTTTGAAATCGTCCAGGAGCTTGAAATATCTCTAGAGAAATCAGAAGTCTATTCAACTAGTGCCAATGTCACCTCTGCAGATGGTGCGCAGCTAACGTTTGACATTGGCTCGACACCAACGCCACAAAGTATTCGGCTTGAAGGGCCAAATGGCCTGGCGGATATTGCAGCGGACATGGTGTCTGGCACGATGGACACAATGATAGAAGCGGTGAACGCAGCTACGGCTCAGACTGGCGTGCAGGCCGTGGCGTCAGACGATGGCAACACGCTGATATTGACTACCGTGAATGGAGAACCATTTTCAGTTTCACATTTTAGTGCTAGCGGGGTTGGTGGTGCCGAAGAGAGTCCAAGCAGTTCCATTAAAGTACAGCAAATTTTAGGGTTGGGCGCTCTTGGAACTCAAGTAGTTTTAGTAGACCAGGATAGTGATTTGGGCACTTCTTTGTCTGGATTGGATAATGCAATTGGGCATTTTTCTATAATACAAGCTCAAGTGGGGGCGTATGCTGCCACGGCTGAGATGCAATCTGACATACTTGCCCGCAAAGAAATGACAGTTGCAGAAGCAATTTCTGGGATTCAAGATGCTGATTTGACAGAAGTTGTGACACAATTACAAAGCTTGTTGGTGAACCGTGATGCCTTACGGCAAGTTTTTGCAAAGGTCGGCCAACAAAGCTTGTTCGATTTGATCAGATGAAAAAATTTTCCATCATTTGCGCCGTAATTTTGGTAATAGCCGGTCCAGTACAGGCGTCCTTACCTGATTGTGAAGCGATCGCGGCCCAGGTTGGCCAGGAGGCAGGTCTGCCGCCACTGATCATGCCAGCAATAGCTAGAATTGAATCGGGTCGGAAAATTGAGGGTGAGCGTCGGGCTTGGCCTTGGGCATTAAATCACGCTGGCAAGAGCCTATATTTCGAGACTCGAGACACTGCGTTGAATTACCTGAAAACCGCCACTGTGAAGGGCCGCACAAATATTGATGTCGGTTGCATGCAAATAAATCATTATTGGCATAGCGAGGAATTCCAGTCTTTGGATCTGATGATGGATCCAAAAACCAATGTGACCTATGCGGCGAAGTTTCTGAAAGAGCTCTATGCCAAGCATGGATCTTGGGCTGAAGCTGTGAAACATTATCATTCCCCAGACGAAGAGCGTGGGATGAGATACTTAACTGGTTTTGACGTGGCATTTAATACTATGAAGTCGACTGGCCTGATCTCAAATACATCCCTTTTGCGCACGCCTCCTGCCACCAATTTTTTCAGCTTTGGTACTTCTGATAAACAGTCTGTGGAAATGGGCCTGGGTCTCATGATGTCGTCTACCGAAAAGGTAGCAAATGCTGACGCAAACAATGCGGCTTATCTGCACCTTATCGCCAGCTTGGGCCCCGAGGTAAATAACGATGAAATTCGAATATTTCCAGTGTTTGATGAATTGGCAGAACCGTCACAGGTGCGGGGCGTATTGCATGCAAAGTGGTCGCAAGTTCAAGCGATGCGAAAAGTGCTATCAAGAGATTAAAGATTATTTTTCAACATCTTGAACGCGACTTTGTATTTTCAAATAAGCTGTGAATAAATCAGATTCCGTTACAATACCCGTCATCTGTCGCGTCTTTGCATGCAATACAGGAATACTTTCACCTACAAAATTAGATGCAATTTCTATCGCTTCAAGCATTGATTGATCGGAGCGAAGGTTTAGCGGCTTTGGATCCATGATATCTTTAACAATTGCATCTTTAGTACCATCCAGGAGGTCTATAATATTAATTTTACCTTCGAGGTCGCCACTGTCGGATAGGCAATAGGCTTCTGTTTGTCTGTGCGCATTCAGTTTTTCCAACAATGCTCCCGCAGTCCAATGCGATTTTGCTGATACATAGTCCATATGTGTACTGTCCAAAACAGTGGTTTGTGTTAAATCAAGCTGGCCTCTCCCAAACCTCAGGTCAATACCACGATCTAATAATTGGCGATCAAAAAATGAATTGCCAAATAAATTTGAGGACACAACCTGACTGACGATAACAGCAAGCAAGGTAATTAGTGTGAATTCATACGATAGTGTTAGTTCTAACACGATAAAGATTGTCGCAAGGGGTGCGCCAATGACACAAGCGGCAACTGACGCCATGCCAGCAAGAGCAAGAGACACGCCTAAATCATCATAACCAAAATTTGTAAAAAACTTTGCTAGAATGACCCCAGCTGATGCGCCAATAAGCAATGATGGCGAAAATACACCGCCAAAGAAACCAAACCCAAGGCAGACGCTTGTGATTAGAATTTTTACCAATAATAAACACACTGCGAATGCAAGATTACTGTCCGTATTGAGTATCTTGGCAAGGGTCTCCGTGCCCAATCCTAATGCTTCTGGAATGAATATACTTACACCAATCACGGATAGCACGGCTATGAATAATGACTGATACACAGGTCGCTTCAGGCGTGTATTCATATGTGCAAAAAAGCGCAGGCTTTTCATAAAGGCGATCGCAACAAAACCAAACAATATTCCAGATATTACAACTGGAATAAATGCATGAGCTAATGTGGGCGTTGCTTCTAATAATGCTAATGGAGGAGGTAGGTTGAGAAAATAGTTTTCCATTGTGGCTGCAACAATGGCGCTGGTTGCAATGGGCGCCATCGCGCTTGGCGAATAATGTCTTAAAATGGCTTCGTGGGCGAATATTATGCCAGCAATTGGTGCACCAAAACCGGCCGATATGGCCGCTGCAACCCCACATCCAATTACAACATCAGTTCCAATATTAATTTTAAAAAATCGTTTTAACGCGGTGCTTGCTGTAGCGCCAAAGTGTACCAACGGACCGTACTGGCCTACCGATGCGTTGCCCGATGCGGAGATAAATGCTGCAAGAGTTGATGCAAACCCAGTTTTTGTATCCAACCCGTCGGCCTCTTGGTGTGCGGCGTATATTGAATCTGCAGGACCGTTCCATTTTTTAATACCGAACGAGTATCGGACTAGTAAAATCAAAAGAGCTGCTAAATTTATTAGTGCAACAACCTGTAAGTCGATATTAAATATACCAAAATTAACAATTCTATATTCGCCAAATAGATCAACATTGTTCGAGGTTTTAACTAGATGGACGAAGGCTCCCGCAATTGACGATACGATTATTCCAATGATTGCACCAAAACCGGAGCTTGCATAAATGCCTAATATTGTTTTTTTCTTTAAGGTGTATTGAGAACTAGCCATAAAATCTCCCCTCCATAAAATTAATGGACTCGCTAAATTAAAATTTCAACTGATTTATTACAAGGGAAATTGGCACGTTTACTGCAGTAGTACCTACAATAGATAGGTATCAAGGGGTAAAAAATGTACGGTATTATTAGGTCTGGCATGTCAACGGCAATGCATGAAATTGCTGTCGTCTCGAACAATATTGCCAACTCAGGTTCCACCGGGTTTAAGAAGAGCGATGTGTCATTTAACGATATTTACGGCTCTGCGACACCTGACACTGTATCGCGAACGCAGGCTGGGTTCGGGAGCGCAATTGCAGGTACACGTCGCAATGATGGACAGGGCGCAATCGTAGACCGGCCAGGTGCATTGAACCTTGCAATTATAGGTTCAGGTATGTTTGCTGTCTCACCGCCAGGTCCTGACGCCGCAGCTTCTGACGCCATATTTTACACAAGAAGTGGCGAGCTTGGGATAGATAAGGACGGTTTTCTAAAGACAGGTGATGGAGCCTTCGTTCTGGGTTCAGCGCCCGGCAGCGCGGCTGGCGCGTCTTTGGTCCCTATGCAAATACCCTTTGCAGATGGTGATGCATCCTTAACAGGGCTTGAGATTACTTCAGGTGGCATGATTTCAGCGACTTACGGAAGTAGCATTACCGATAAAGGCACCCTCGCGCTTGCGACGTTTTCCAATCAGGGTGGTTTAAAAAATGTTGGATCGTCTCGTTTTTCTGAGACGACTTATTCTGGTGAACCGACATTTGGTGTTGCAGGTCAAAGTGGTTATGGCACTTTACAAGCGGGAGCATTGGAGGGGTCTAACGTTGATATTACACAGGAAATGACGGTAATGATCCGTGCGCAACAACAATTTAGCGGCTCTGCCCGTGTTCTTCAGGCGAATTCCGATATGGTTGAAAAGCTGACACGATAATGGTTTCGTAGGCGCGAAAGTGATTTCGGGCCTACGGCTTTCCATCATGGTCCTGGCGTTTTGGCGTTTCAAATATAAATTTGAAAATAAAGCCAACTATGCCAATACCCAAAATAATAAATACGAAATGCCAAACGGTTAATGACTGTAGAGGTTCGAACCGTTCATCTGCAAGAGGAATACAGGCAATAATAAGCGCTGAAGCCAATATAAAATAGCGGATAATAATACATCTTCGGCAAGCCGGCACTTTTTTCTTCTTTTTTTTCTTGTTCAACACTTCGCTCCATATCGCCGCTTTTGCCTGCCAAATATCCCGCATTTTGACCTGTGATGTCAAAGCCCAAATGGGATCAAAATTAATTTGCTGGTATAATTAATTTTATCGATTATGATACCTCCCAAATATGTTAGGGATGGAGCATTTTTTGATACCATTACGTCCTATGAATACTGAAACGTACTTTCAGCCTTCCGTTGCCCAAGTAAATGGAGCTGCTGGCACCCTAGGTGTGCCACAAAGGGCTGAAACGTCCTTGAGGCAAAGTGGCTTTGGTTTGAGCCCCGCCGATACATTGAGCCCAACACCAAACTATTCGGCGGATCATCCAAAAGTTCAGATTTTTCATCCTAGCCAAGCGCCTTCTGGGCAGATAACGGAAAACATTTTAATGGCCCGTGCACTCATGTCGCCAGCGTTTGCTCATTCGGGTGCTGCGTCTAAAATGGCGCGTCTTTCAAACATGTTTCAAGATTTACCTCGGTTTGGATCAGCGGTGAATTTGGTGTCTTGATTTAAAGACCATCAAAAAATGATATTTCAAGATCGGGCAATGTCTTAAGCCATTCCCCGTCTTCAATATTCTCCCAAGTCCATCCTGCTGGCACTGCGAGCTCTGGCTTGGATCTGTACATAAAGATAAAAGGCTTGAATGTTTTCACGAGAGCTTCGGCGTTCACTTCTGGGACCTTAACGCCTGCGAGAGTGGACGAGAAATAGCCCTTTATTTTTCGTTGTGATCCGTTTGCATCAAAATTAAGTCTATTGTAGGCGAAACTTTCCAAGATTTCTGCTGCATCATCTACTTCCGCTTCCATGAGGTGTCTTAGGTAACCCTCGGACGTAGATAGGACCATCTCCTCACTTATTTCAGGAAAATATTTTCCTAATTCAGGTCCATACTTACCAGAAAGAGCTTCCAAGGTTACTTCCTCTGATAAGTATCGCTTTGCAACTAAGGCGCAAACCGAAGAGTAAATCCAGGCTGGGCAATACAGGGCCACTCTTATCTCCAACACAATTAAAGAAAGCGAAACATCTGTGTTATCCTATTTAATATTGTCCCATGCGTCAATTATCTCCTGTAAAATTTCACTACATACCTGAAGTGTCGCGGAAACGTCATTTTTCATTGTTTTTTGCAGTTGGATGCGGATGTATTCGTAAAGTTTGAATAAGTTATTTGCGATGTCTTGGCCTTTTTCAAAGTCTAGACTCGTTTGTAAAATGTAGATTGCTGTAAATGCTTTTGACAGATAATTTTTTCGCCGATCGCCGCCTATGCCGACATTTTGCAAAGCGCTAAGGCTACGGGACAGCTCCTTCATAGTTAACCCAATCATTTCATGAGGATCACTCAGGGCGCTTAAGGCCGCATTATTGGATTTTTTGTATTGGTTTCTGGCAAATGCATAATTCACTGGAGTCTCCCGACATCATTACTTTGATTCCTATATATATAAACGGTCTGGATGGATTATTGTTTAGGCTTTGTAGGCAATAATTACTGGGAAAAGGTTACCTAACTTATGGGGTTGGCTCGGAGTGGTTGGGTGTATTCAGATATGGGAACCCTGAGTGTAATTTGCTCATTGTCATCATCATCAAAATAGCAAATTTCGACTTGCACATTAGTTATCTCCGAATGGGTGGGTTTTTTTGAGCTATCATGACGCCATTGTCTAAAAAGATTCATATCATTCTCCCAAGCTGGTTTCTCTTGGGGCTATCTGCAAAGACTATGCCAAATAGGGGAATGTTTATGTCACAACGAAGGAAGTAATTTCAACGGAGTGAATGAACGGCGTATGTCCCCATTTTGCTAGAGTATCGTTTAGCATATTCTTTATTTTTAGTTTTAAAGCCTCTCTGCCGTCTTTAGACAAAAGATCTTCTGATGACATCCCAAGCGCTTGATCTAAGATCATTGGCGTAAGTTGCGTTTCGAGTTCGGTTAACGTATCCATAGAGCTGTTTGCTGTTAAGCGATTTTCGTACAAAGCCACTGCGATTTCAAAGCTAAAAAGTTGATTGGTGCCAGTTATATTGCCTATTATTGTAGTTCTATACGGGAAGTATTGGTATTCTGGGCCGCCAAAAAACCCTTCGATTTGTGTTTGGTCTTCCTCACTTGGCGCCGGCACTGGTTCCGTAATTTCAATGCTGTCTTCAGGTGGCGAAAGGCGGTCGACGTCTGGATCCATCGATTTGTGACCTAGAAAAAATGCTCCTAGAACGATCACACCCGGTAAAACGTAGAGCATGCCTATTTTTGCTGCATTTTTCATTTTAGTATCCCCTCGATGAATGAACGACATGTTTTAATAAGTAATTAGTAGATATCTTTAGAGATATAATATTTGTTGCATGGTCAATATTCTGACATTTACTTTTTACGGGTCATAATTGCTGTCATTTTATTGACTTCCAACGGGTTTATGAAATTCAAAATGGTATTTTTTCTAAAGGGACATTTTAATTTTATTTAAAAATAGATACTTAAACTTTTTTCTTCGATATTATATTTATGGATATATTTTTTGTCAGGACTTGGCTCGGTTATTGCTTCTTATCTTTCGTAACATGGAGAGCCACTATGAACGATATATTTATTGACGCATCGCACTTTCCCCAAGCGGTCCAGCTGTGCGAAATTATATCTGGCCGTAAACTCGATGTGAAGCTGGCTAAAGGTTTGACGGCTGAGGCGGTTGGCGGCACGCTGGTATTTTCTTCTCTCCAAGAGGAGGCGCTGGGAGGGGGGCAAGCCTTAATTGGCTTTGCGCGTTCACTGAAGCCCAAGGTAGTGGTTGTGATTGATCCAAATGCAGCGCGCTTCTCAGTGGATGCGTCTTTAGGTGGCAAAGTCATTCATATTTCGTTGCCATCTAATGACCATTTTGGCCAAACTGTTGCTGCGGATATAATTTGTGCCGACCTTTCTAAAATGATTGCTGCTGATCCGGCGACATCTAGCTTATTAACTTTGGCAAACCGCGTGGCTCAATCCGATGTAACGGTTTTTATTAATGGTCCAACTGGGACTGGTAAAGAGGTTCTGGCGCAGTTTATTCACGATATGTCTAGCCGTAAAGCAGCTCCATTCGTAGCGATTAATTGTGCGGCTATTCCTGAAAATATGCTTGAGGCTGTCTTATTTGGCCATGAAAAGGGCGCCTTTACTGGCGCCTCTGTCGCCAACAAAGGCATTTTTCGCGCGGCCAATCAGGGAACGCTATTGCTTGATGAAATTTCAGAAATGCCGATTGGATTACAATCAAAGCTATTGCGCGTTTTACAAGAGCGCAAAGTCACACCCCTGGGCGGGCAAACTGAAATCGACGTGGACGTGCGCGTACTTGCAACAACCAATCGCGATATGAGACTAGAAGTGCAAGAAAAGCGTTTTCGTGAAGACCTTTTTTATCGCTTGAATGTTTTCCCAATAGCTACCCAATCTTTAAGTGCTCGGCCTCTTGATATACTGCCTATTGCCGTAGCTTTGTTGCGCAAACATGCCAACGGGCTGGATGTAATCCCTTGGCTCTCCCAAGACGCACGGGATGTGTTGGTGGGTCATGACTGGCCAGGAAATGTTCGTGAATTGGAAAACGTGATGCAGCGTGCATTGGTACTGCAATCTGGTGGTGTGATTGAAGTTGAAGATATCATTATTGATGTCGCGCCGATGACACAGATGATTACAAGCCAACCCGCACAGCATGCTGTTTTAAGCCGCTTGAGTAACTGAAGAGGGAGAATGAAATGACCCAAATCAATGGACTTAAATTTCAAGTTGATCAATCGCATGCCCAAAGTCTTAAAAAGGCTGAGCAAGCGTTTGCACCGCAAAGCGATGGCCCTAGCTTTTCAGAGCGTATAGCCGATGGCTTAGGTGATGTTGCGGGCGCACAAAACGAAGCATCTAATTTGGCGCGTGATTTTGAATTGGGTATCGAACAGGACCTGTCCAAAGTGATGGTTAGTCAGCAAGTTTCTTCTCTTGGGTTCCAACTTACCTTGAACCTAAGAAACAAAGCGCTCAGCGCGTACAAAGATATCATGAACATGCCGGTCTAAGAGGACCACCAACGTATACGGGCGATAAGGATCACTTAAATTATGGCGACTAATACACAAATGTTGGACACATCTGCACCTACGACTTCTCGCGGAAGTAGCTTGGTGCCCATGCCCGGTAATTTTATTTCAAATATTCAATCTATTACGTCGCAGCCTAGTTTTCAGCGGGCGTTTCCAACTTTGATCGCTGTTTTTGCTATCGTGCTATGTGTTGTTGTGTTTGCTTTTATGCAAAAGCCTGCACGTACCACGCTTTATGCGTCTTTACCCGAGGCTGAAAAGTCACGTATTTTTGATGCGCTAACAAACGTTGGGGTTGATGTGACGCTTGATCCAACAACCGGTGACGTTATGGTCCCTGCGGGAGATTATCACAGCTCCCGCATTAGACTTGCCGCCTTGGGTTTGCCGCAATCAGTACCTGATGGCTATGATTCACTTTCGGACATTCCTATTGGGACATCGCGGTCGGTTGAAACAGTTCGCTTAAGGCAGGCGCAAGAGATTGAACTCGCTCGTTCAATTATGGAAATTTCAGCAGTGACTTCTGCGCGAGTACATTTAGCACTACCTGAAAGATCAGTTTTCGTGCGGGAACAAATACCGCCAACTGCCTCAGTATTTCTACAGCTTGATCGTGGCAGAGCTATGGACGAAAACCAAGTTGTGGCTATTATTAATCTGGTTTCGGCTTCGGTGCCTAGTATGTCGAAGGACAATGTGACCGTTGTGGACCAAAGTGGGCGATTGTTGTCCAAGTCTCCAGATGACCCATCATCGATTCTGACTGATAATCAGTTACAATACCGCATGCGGCTTGAAAACATCTATCGGTCCAGAATTGAAAGCCTTGTTAGCCCAATCGTGGGGAGTGGAAATGCCACAGCACGCGTGAATATCGAATTCGACTTTACGCGACGAGAGATGACTGAAGAAAGTGTTGATCCCAACGGCAACGCACTGCGCAGCGAACAAAGCACTATGGACATGACGTCGAACCGCCCGGCTATCGGGATCCCAGGCGCCACCTCCAATACCGCGCCGAGCGAAGCTGAACTTATCACAGATGGTTCACAGGCAACGGGTGCCGGATCTTCGGGAGACGTTCAAAATCAATCGACTAGTGAAGTACGTAATTATGAGGTTAGCCGAAAGGTTGAAACCACGACCCAACCAATGAACCAGATTGTGCGTATTAATGCAGCGTTGCTGGTGCGCGATCAAACCGTTATCGATCCAGAAACCGGTGAAGCGGTGGTTAAGCCGATCGACCCTAAGGTCATCAAATCCATAGAAAGCCTTGTGTCTAGTGCAATTGGGCTAAAGCCTGAACGCGGTGATACACTTATCGTTAACTCTCAACCATTTTTGGAAAGTCTACCAGACGCCCTAAAGATCAAGTGGTTCGAGGCTGATTGGGTCAAGGATCTTGGTAAGCAAGCTGCGATGATTCTGATGCTAGCCGTTGTGTCACTTGGAGTGATCCGTCCATTGCTGTCTCGTCTTTTGGTGCCTGCCGGTGGCGAGGTGGTCGCGAGTGGCGGTGTTGCTGATGATGATGGCTCGGATTCGGTTGAAGTAAGTGCGGGAGAAACGCTTGAAGATATCAAAGCAAAACTGAAACCGAAGAAAGCAAATATTTCGATGGAAATGCTTGATACAGCTAATACCTATGACGATAAAGTCGCGTTGATACGCATGATTGTTGGTGATGAAGCCGGCCGTGTTTCGAATGTGTTTAAACAACTGATGCAAAAAGATATGGACATGTTGGGCTAAGGCACAACGGGTTTAGAGGGAAAGTAAAATGGCAGATCCAGCAGTAGACACCGAGGGTGAAGAAGACGCCGTAGTAGAGTTAACTGGCACACAGAAGTCAGCAATCCTGATGATGCTTCTTGGGGAAGATGAGGCGGCAGAAATTCTGAAGAACCTTTCTCCCAGGGAAGTTCAGCATTTGGGCGGCGCTATGTATTCTGTACAAGGCGTTGATCAAAAAACGGTCAACTTTGTTCTTGATGAATTTCTTGCCATTATTAAACAACAAACAAGTTTGGGCTTAGGTGCTGGCAACTATATACGTAACGTTTTGACTAAAGCATTGGGCGGAGACAAAGCGCAATCGGTATTGAGCCGCATCACACCCGCCTCGTCCGAGCGTCCGATCGAAATTTTGGATTGGATGGATGCACGTTCAATTTCTGAGCTAATTATCGATGAGCATCCGCAGATTGTGGCATTGATCGTATCTTATCTTGATTATGGTTTGGCAGCAGATGTTTTGGGCTTGCTACCAATTGAGCTGCAACCGGAGGTTGTTCGGCGAATTGCAACGCTGGAAACGGTTCAACCCGACGCAGTGCGTGAACTTGAACGTGTAATGCAGCAGAAATTCCAAGCTAATACAACTTTGCGTGCTTCACAAATCGGTGGTGTTAAAGCGGCAGCCAAGATCATGAACTTCACAAAAACTGCTATGGAGCAGCGTATTATGAAGGATATTAAGAAAGAAAACAAAGACCTTATGCAATCCATACAAGATAATATGTTTGTATTTGACAGTTTGGTTATTTCTGATGAACGCTCACTTCAGACGCTATTGCGCTCTATTGACGCTGAGATTTTGGTACTTGCGCTTAAAGGTGCTGATGAAGTTCTGCGTGAAAAGCTCTTCAGCTGCATGTCCACGCGCGCTGCCGATAATGTTAAAGATGAGATGGAAGCCCTGGGTCCCGTGCGTCTTACTGAAGTCCAAGAGGCGCAAAAACAAATCATCGCTGTTGCGCGTAAAATGTCAGATGATGGTACAATCGTTCTGGCAGGTCGTGGCGGAGACGAAATGGTATGACCGCAGAGTTTGTTCCCCATAGCGGCTTGATCCGCACGGATGATGTGGGGCAGGGCGTTCCGCTGAAGCAATCAGAGATCACCCAGTTCATCAGAACAATTGACACAGAGGTTTTTGAAAAACAAAAACCTAAAAAGGAAGCTATTTTTGAGCATAAGAGCCTGTTCGACCTAGCAAAAGAGGCGTCCGAGCGTGGCGTTCTAAAATACATGGTGACCGATGAAGAGGCGCAACATGGTCAAGAATCTCCTAATGACATTGAGGATGCCATTATTGCGGATGGCTCGTTAGAAGGCGACTTAATAGATTCTGAAGGTGCAGTAGTTGCTGATCCAGAAGGCTCTGATGCCGAAACAGCCATGCAAGATGATGTTTTTGGTACAGAGCAGCAAAATCCAATCGAAGATAAAATGCCACCAAAACCGTCTGACACATCTGGTGAAACCCTCGTAACAACAGCGGTCGAAGAGGCATACCAACGAGGTTTGGCCGAGGGGAAAAAGCTCGCTGAAACTGAAGTTGAGGAGATGATGTCCCACGCCCTTGAGCTTTTGGCCCAAACCACTCAAGCTTTCGTGGCACAAGCTGAAGAGGCGACTGATGAACTTGCCGCATCGATAGAAGCAAGCGTCATGAGTTTGGCCTCATCCCGTGCGGGTTTGGCCATAGATTCAATGCCTGGAGCCTTTATGCAGCGCATTAAGACATTGGCTGATCGTGTTCATAACTCCACCATAAAGCCAATTGTAAAGGTTCACCCGACTGATTTGGGTGTTTTAAAGGCGATGTTAGAACAGTCGAGCGATTTGCTTGACCTACGATTGGTTGGTGATGCGGAACTTCGCCGCGGTGATATAGACCTTACACTTGAGGGCGTTCGGTTGATTGATATGTTGCCCGGTATCGATAATTCCCCAGTATATGTAGAGTATGTCCCATTGGTGTTGTCAGCGGATGTTGTGATCGAGCAAGATCTTCCAGAGCCAGAGCCAGAGCCAGAGCCAGAGCCAGAGCCAGAGCCAGAGCCAGAGCCAGAGCCAGAGCCAGAGCCAGAGCCAGAGCCAGCCAAAGATTTTATCAGTATAAACGAAGCTGTGAATGCGGAGGAAGATATCCATAAATCTGCGATAGATGACAGTCCAAAGGAACCGACGGCATGAGTATAAATGCTGTTTCCATATTATCCCGTAGGATTGAAAAAATAGCTACACCACCCGCGCTGGTAGCCTCTGGTCGTGTGACGCAGTTTGATGGACAAATTATTGAATGTGATGGCTTTCCTGTGTCTGTTGGGTCCATATGCCATGTGCGGGGACCAGGTGGTAATGTCATCAATGCTGAAGTTATAGGCTTTAGAGGTGGCAAAAATGTTGCTTTTCTCTATGATCAAAATGCTGATATCGAAGTGGGGGCTCTGGTGACCGTCGCTAATAATGGCAGGCTTGTTGACGTGGGTGATGCACTTCTAGGCCGTGTAATAGATGCGCATGGTCACCCATTTGACGGCCTTGGCCCCCTAAAACTTGATCAGACTTGGCCCCTTTATGGGAATTCTGTGAACCCACTTGACCGGGCCCCAATTTCCCAGCCACTTGATGTAGGAGTGCGTTCAGTCAATGCGCTTTTGACCATCGGTAAAGGCCAGCGTGTTGGAATCGTCGCAGGTTCTGGCGTGGGTAAATCTGTTTTGTTGTCGATGATGACCCGATTTTCGAAGGCCGATGTGATCGTTGTGGGTTTGATCGGGGAACGTGGTCGTGAAGTTGGTGCCTTTGTCGAACAGGCAATGACGGCAGCTGCGCGACACAAAATTTGTGTTGTTGCTGTCCCAGCCGACCGCGCTGCGCTTTTGCGGATACGTGGCGCAAACCGTGCAACATCGATCGCGGAATATTTTCGTTCTAAAGGCAAAGATGTCCTACTGATCATGGACTCTCTGACCCGTGTGGCACACGCCAAACGTGAGGTCGGGCTTGCAATGGGCGAGCAACCTACAGCAAAGGGCTACCCGCCTTCAGTGGTATCCATGATCCCTAACTTGATCGAACGCACCGGAACAGGTGCAATCGGCGAGGGTGCAATTACTTCAATTTATACTGTGTTGGCAGATGGTGACGATACTACAAACGATCCTGTTGTTGACACTGCCCGCGCCATTTTGGACGGCCATATAGTATTATCGCGCAAACAAACCCAATTGGGCATTTATCCAGCGATTGATCTTACTGCATCTGTTAGCCGAGTGATGAACGAAATCACGGATGCTCGCCATCAACGCGCTGCGCAAAAATTCAAACGTCTGATTTACCTTTATATGGAAAATCGCGACCTGATGCTAATGGGGGGCTATGCGGCCGGGCAAGATCCAGAATTGGATCTTGCGATCGCTTTGTGGCCTAAAATAACGGCCTATGTCGCTCAGGCTGCTAATGAAGCTGCAGATTATACCGACAGCAAAGATGCTTTAATTGCGTTGATGGCAGAATAGAAAATGTCCCGAAAAGCACGTTTATTTGAATTGATGGTAAAGCGCGAGAAACTCGCGTTGCGCCGTAAATCTGACGCCCTCAATGCGTTGATTAACGATCATCTATCCATGCAGGATCTCGACAGTAAATTGTCAAAATTGCTTGCCGAAAATCAGGTGTTAAGTGGTACACAAACTGTTCAGGCTCTGCGTTCAAAGGCTTGGTATGGTCGTGAAATGGCCCAACAGCAGGAATTTACGTCAAATCGGCTGGAATTTTTGGGCAAAGAGATCGCAACGGGCCGTTCCATATTGGCGCAGAATAAACAAAAAGAACGCATATTATCTGAGAAAGTCCTGGATGAACGCAAAGTGTCCGCACAAGAGGCGGAAGACCGCGCGGACAAATCGATAATTTCACGGAATTTTGGGCGACTAATATAATGCAGTTGGCATTAAATTTGCTATGTAAATACGAGTTTTATTAAATTGAAAGTCTTAGCATGAATGGCGTTGGTCTCAGCATGGATACTCCAAACCCGTTAAGGGGCAGTGGGAAAGGCATTATTGGCGATATCATTGCCGATGGAGCAGATCCTGCGGGTACTCAATATTTTGCGACTGTTTTACAGAATATCGATAATCCCAGTGATGAAGAGATTAAAGTAGAAGCAGATAAGCTGATAATATCCGATTTAGAGGCAGTCTCTGAGATGATTTTGCCGGCTAATCCGCAAAAAAAACAAATCCCAGCTGATACCTCCGAAGTTTTTGATTTGGGCAAGGCGCCAGATTTCAGTTTGCAGGCTGATTTGGAGGTCGCCTTGGTTGTGCCTAACACTCCAGAGGTGATCGATTTAGAAAAAACACCTAACACTATTTTGCAAGGCAACCTGCTGGCCCCTGATAATGTCCGAACACTAAACCCTAGTTTGACAGTAGATCCAGAAGTGCGCGCCAATGCGTCGCTGAATGCGGAACAGGCAATATCAGTTGAACGCGTGTTAGCGCCTGAAGACCCTGTAGCCATTCCCCTGATTGTTGACGTTGTTAATTCGCCGCAAAATACCAAAAAAATCGTCCCACAGGTCAGCTTGAACGGAATGCCAAAGTTTAGCGAGAAATTGGATCAAACCATTCAACCGCTGGCAGATGAGGCCGATGTTGCAGAGCGGATCATGCTGCAGTCTAAAGCTGTATCAAAGAGTTTCCCTGTGGGGGCAATGGATGAGATTGATGTTGCTGCGGCTAAAGCAGCAGATCCTGTGTTGGTTGCTAAAGCTTCTGAGGCTAAGATTGATAAGCTCGATAAAAATACTGTAAGTTCAGGTGTGGCTAAACCATCTTCTGATACAGAGGCCAAATCTCCAATATCTAAGGTGATGACAGATACAGATGCGCTGAAATGGAAAAACCTTCGGCCTGTAGAGATGGTGATGGGCAATGCAGCCTCGCCTAAGGATGCCGGCCAAGCGCCTTTGAATGATTCTGGCACTGGGAAAAACGATCGCTCAAACTCTGCCTTGATGCTGGATGCCTCTCAGGTGTCACCTCCTGAGACTGCTGATCGGAAGGTGTTTAGCTTGAAGATAAACCCTGACGGAACCAATGTTGTCGTGGGAAGAGAGCAAGCCAGCGCAGAGGCAAATTTGGCTCCACCCGCTCAAACGTCGGGTAAGGCTGAGCCTCAATTCGAGCGGGTTGCGATACAAAATTCCCAAAACTCAATGGCACACTCTGCGTCAAACCCGCTGCCCGTACTTCGGGCTGCAATCGCTTTGAACACACGCGATGCGCAATGGGGGGCAAAGCTGGTCGCTCAGATTGAAAAAATGCATAGTGATGGCGTGGCCAGATATGACATTTCTTTACGACCTAAAAACCTTGGTGATATGCAAATTAGCCTTGAGTTTAAGGGCGAAGAAGCTCAAGTCCGTATTGTAACCGAAACGACTTCAGCTTCTCGTGTTCTAATTGGTGCCGAAGACCGTTTATCACAGATGTTGGATGCCGCTGGGTTTAGACTGGCGTCGTTTTCTGCATCGATGGATGGTGGAGTGGGCCAAGGCTTAGGGCAACAAGGGAAACAGAAACAACAATCAACACCTGGTGATAATAAACATAGAAACCGTGGAGCAGATACGGGTGCAAATGTGGAACGTACCAGCCAACTTCATAATGGCATGGTAAATGTCATTGCTTAAGTATCAGGAGAATTTCGATGGCAGATAAAGAGACAGATGAACCAAAGAAAAAAGGCGGCCTAGTAAAAATTATTGGGTTGGTTTTTGGTGGCCTGCTGTTGATTGGTGTTGGTCTTGGCGCTGGCTTTTTCATGTTTGGTGGCCAAGGGCTAACTCCCAGTGCGGAAATTGAGCAAATTATAGAAAGAAAACTGAAGGAAAGTGGCCAACTGCCTGAAGATGAAGCTGAGGTGGCGGAAGATGCAGAGCCTGCCCTCCAGAAAAAGGAAACCCCATCGGTTGATACTTTTGTAACATCTTACTTTGAATTCGACGGTAACTTTACTTCAAACCTCCGTGACTCGCGAAAGTTTCTTCAATTAGGTGTAGGTATCTCCACCCAATATGATGAGACTGTAGTGGAGAATGTTGAGTTGCATCAGCTCGCACTTCGGTCTGAAATTCTGGGAACTGTAAGTGATTTTACTGAAGAAGATATTAGCGGCAAAGAGGGACGCGACCGTTTAGCTGCCAAAATGGTTGAGGCTATTAATGCTAAATTAGAAGTTTTGGAGGGTTTCGGTGGAATTGACAGCGTTCACTTTACGTCCTTTGTTTTGCAATAAGGGTACGATCTAGCTATGGCTTCATCTAAAAAACTGACCTCTGAAGAGGTGAATGCACTGATCGATGGCCTTGGTGATGATTCTGAGGCGTTGGGCTCTGTTTCATCTGTTGAAGCACTCGAGGTCAAACCGTTCTCTTTTGGATCGGATGATCTTTCGCTATTGGGCGACTATTATGCACTGCGCATGATTAATGAACGGTTCTGTCGTTTTGCACGCAGCGTGTTTCTTCCAATGCTTCGGATACAACCACGCATTTCATCATTCCCACCAGAGGTTAAAACCTTTGACGAATATTCCGCTGATGCGGATAGTTTTATGAGCCTAACAACCAGCCGCCTAGAGGAATTACGTGGCAGCAGTCTGCTGGTCGTAGCGCCCAATTTTATATCGTTGCTTACCAATTCTTATTATGGTGGGACTGCTGTGCGTCCGTTGCGCAGAGTGTCAGGAGAGTTCACAGCGACAGAGCAGCGAGTTATAGAAATAATCTCTGGTGGGCTCATGACGGCCATGCAAAACGCATGGAAGGATTTAACCCCAGTGTCCTTCGCTATCCAAAGCCACGAAGAGAATATGCAATTTGCTTCGTTCGTGGATAACAGCGAAACGGTAATTGTGTGTACTTTTTTAGTCCAATTGCCTGGAAGTGAACCAGCAACTTTTGATGTAGTCTATCCCTTGCAAACGCTTAAGCCAATCGCATCGCTACTGCGCTCTAGGGTGCAGTCAGAGTTTGTTACGGAGGACCTGTCTTGGCGCCAGAAATTAGAACGTGCAATCTTGAATATTCCTTTGGTAGTTACAGCCGAATTGGCTAGACCTAAGGTATCAATGAAAAATCTCTTAAATTTGCAAGATGGAGATACCTTTCCGATGCAAGTTAACAATGGAATAAAAGTTCTTGTGGAAGGTAAGACGCTATTTAACGCAGAGCTTGGCCAAGTTGGACCGCAAGCTGCGCTGTATTTGCGCGACCGGATCACATCAAATAAAAACCCAGAATAGAAAGTTCTTATTATGTCAGAAAACTCTCTCCCACCCGAAAGCCCAATTGACCAGAAACTTGAGCGCAATGGCACCGAAAATCTGCGGGTCCTTGAAAATATTGACGTTCAGATGACAGTTGAAGTGGGGCGTTCTGAGATTACAATCCGAGATTTGCTGCGTTTAAGTGAGGGTTCCATTTTGGAGCTAGATCGCTTGGCTGGTGATCCTCTTGATATATTAATTAACGGAACCAAGATCGCTAAGGGTGAGGTGGTTATGGTGGGTGAACGGTTTGGGATACGGTTTGGTGAAATAATTGAACCTGAAAAACGTGTGGAAGTTATTTAAATTGTCCAAACGTCGGATTGTTGACATGTGATTTTTTTTAAATCATTTATAAACAGATGTTTGCATATTTTTAGATAAAAATTATTATTTGGCACGATAATTGCTTCTATGATCTCAAGGGAGATTAAGAGCGATTATGTCCGATATACAACCATACCAGATCGTCACCATAATAGTATTCATTGCGATATTATTAGCTGCGCAAATTATCATCAAACGATTGATTGGTCGCGGCAAAGTTACGCCGCTTCAAAGTGTGATGAAGATCACGGAAACTCTCAGCGTAAGCCCTAAAGAACGTTTGTATCTTCTGAATATTCGGGGGCAGGATTTTCTTCTGTGCGCCTCCAAGGCTGGCAGTAGTAATATTGTCCAAATCAACTCTCTAGAAGAGGAGAGCTTGGATGCGTAAGTTATTCTTCATTCCAACAGTATTAGTTGCTTCCATCATTTCCACTTCCGCTTTGGCGCAGGGCTTGGACCTGAGCGGCCTTCCAGCGTTCTCGTCTGAGCAGACGGCGGATGGTAATGTTCAATATTCATTGTCGCTACAAATTTTGGCATTAATGACAGCGGTCACACTCTTGCCGTCATTGGTCTTGGGCATGACCTCGTTCACGCGTATTATCATCGTATTGTCAATTTTGAGACAGGCATTGGGCACCCAACAAACGCCGCCCAACCAAGTTCTGATTGCCATCGCATTATTCTTATCGTTTTTCATAATGCAGCCCACACTTACTGAAGTATACAACGTAGCGCTTTCTCCATTTCTTTCTGAGACATTGCCTGCCGATCAAGCTATTATGGAGGCATCAAGTGTCATGAAGGACTTTATGGTCGCTAATACGCGGAGTGATACACTCTTGATGTTCAGCGATATGGCGGGTGCGGACGGATATGAAAGCAATGCGGATATTCCGTTTTCAACACTTTTGCCATCTTTCATCACTTCAGAACTCAAGACTGCCTTTCAAATTGGGTTTTTATTGTTTTTACCGTTCTTAGTCATCGACATGGTGATCGCATCAATCTTGATGGCACTCGGCATGATGATGCTCTCCCCAATGTTAGTTTCCTTGCCCTTCAAATTGCTTCTTTTTGTTTTGGTTGATGGTTGGGCCATGACGGTGGGTTCGCTCGCTGCAACATTTTTAACACCGTGAGGCAAAAATGGAATTCGATAGTAATATAGAATATCTAAGGCTGGCATTTTGGCAGATTATCATGACCTCTGGGCCAGTTTTAGGTGTGGCGTTGTCGATTGGTTTACTGGTCGGTGTTTTGCAAGCCGCGACCTCAATCAATGAAATGACGCTTAGTTTTGTTCCAAAACTGATACTAGTCTTAACTACTATTGCGCTATTATCTAGCCTGATGATGACCCAAATGAGTAACTACTTCGCTTTTATTTTTCAAGAAATAGCCTTGGTTGGCCGGTGATACCGCTCAACGAAATATCACTTGGTGCATTGCCGGGAATGCAAATGCAGGACCTTCTTGATTGGTTGCTGCAGGTGCTCGTAATGAACCTGCGCGCGGGTGCTTTTTTACTTTCAGCGCCATTCTTTGGGTCGCGTATGCTGCCACTACAAATCCGAATTATTTTGTCTTTTGCACTCGGGGCATTTGTGATGTCGCAAGTCGAAGCGCCAACAATGGCGGTCTTGACTTCATTTCAGGTGATACCACTGATTTTGCAAGAGCTCGCAATTGGCCTCTGCGTAGGATTAACATTCACAATCCTTTTTGCGTCGGCTGGATTGGCGGGTGAAAAAATTGCGTCATCCTCAGGATTATCATTCTCAATGCAGGTTGACCCTAGTGGTTCAGGCCAGACACCCGTAGTTAGCCAAATTCTTACATTGTTTTTATTGGTTATTTTCTTTTCAATTAATGGTCACTTGCTCGTTTTTGCGCTGATACTTGAAAGCTACACTGTTGTACCGATTGGAGCTCCATTAGTTTTAGATGGGATGATCCAAGCCGGCATTGATGCTGCAGGCCTAATGTTTGATTTTGCCTCAAGCATGATGTTGCCAATTGTGGCCGTCTTGCTGATAATTAATCTCGCAATTGGGATTATCACGAAATCAGCACCGCAATTGAATTTGTTTTCATTTGGTTTTCCAATCACAATTTTTAGTGTGTTTGTATTGCTAACTTTATCAATCACGCCGTTTGCGTGGGCTTTTTCAGATCTAACAAACGCGATTGTTGATTTTCTAAGAACGTTAATCGAAGGAATGCAAAATGGCTGAAGGTGGTGACGATAGCCAAGAAAAGACAGAGGACCCAACCCAAAAACGTCTTGATAAGGCGAAGGAAGATGGTGAGGTCCTATCCTCGAAAGAGCTTTTTGTCTTTATGACAATGTCGATGGGCGTTGCTATGCTTTATGCACTGTCTATTTTTATACCGTCGCAAATGAATCATTGGGTCGCTTTTTTCGAATTTGGAAGTCTTGATCAGATGAGTAGTCAAACTCTCACTGGATTAGGCCGCGCGATGAAGATATTCATCGTTGTTTCGGCCATTATTGGGTTCCCGATTATGCTTACCGTCTTAGCGTCACAAAGTGCCTTGAGCGGTGGCATTAACTTCTCTGCAAAATCGTTAAACTTTAAGGGAAATCGGCTTAATCCTTTGAGTGGTTTCAAGCGCATGTTTTCTATGAATGGTTTGATGGAGCTGGTTAAAGCCGTTGCCAAGGTTGGATTGCTGACGTCTGCGTTCGTTGGCGTTATTTGGTTTATGTTGCCGACCATTTTGAACTTGATGACGACGAACCTAAGCGCTGCCTTGTTAGAGGTTTTTTCAAGCATTATGCTTGCGCTCGGCACATCGCTAATCGTTTTGAGTGCTATTGCTGGGATCGATCTTATTTATGCAATCCATAAACATACAAAGAAATTAAAGATGAGCTTAAAAGATTTGAAGGATGAACATAAACAATCTGAAGGTTCGCCAGAAGTAAAGTCACGCATACGCCGTCTTCAAATGGAGGCAAGTCGCCGCGCGTCAGAGCAGGGTGCTGCTGTCGATAGTGTGGCCGATGCCACGGCTATTATTACCAACCCTACCCATTTTGCTGTAGCCTTAAAATATGTTCCCGGCGAAATGAGGGCGCCAATTATTTTGGCTATGGGCCGTGGTAAAATTGCTGAGAGGATTATTGCAAAAGCCGACGAGGCTAACGTCACTGTATACCGAAGCCCACTCCTCGCTCGAGCGCTATATTTCACCAGTGAGATTGGGCAAGAAATTAACGATGGCGTCTACACAGCTGTTGCTGCAGTCTTGGCCTACGTGTTTCGGCTTGATCGGGGTGAAACCCCGCCAGATCCTCTTGTCGAAGTCCCGGATGAATTGCAGTTCGATGAATTTGGCAAATCTTTAAGCGGAGGCCGAGATGGCGCGCAGTAGAACAAGGGGAATTGGAGAAATCGTTTCTACGATAGCGTTCTTTGGAATGTCTGCCTGGATAGCGCTTGAAGCTCTTTCTTTGATTGGCTCAGTTGGTAAAATTCAAATTTATGGACTTTTTGCTGCGTCCTTTATGTGTTTGCTGGGCGGCTTGCGATTTGTGATTGCAGAAATTGTAAGAATAGTAGCGACCGCGATTAAAAAATGAACACGAAATCTACCTACATTGCTTGTGGGCGATGCCTGCATTATTTCGTGACTTATGATCCAAAACGTCCGCGCGGCTGTAGGAGGTTTGGTTTTAAGTCTTTGCAATCGCCTAGTCTTGAAGTTTTTGCGGCAACTGGCACGAATTGTGCTCACTACGAAGAGAAGGTTCGACGTGCTGACGGTGTAAAGTCTAGAACAGCCAGGAGATTGAAATGAGTGCGGATACTAAATCTGTAGAAGATAGCATAAAAATCGCTTTGGATGCGGCAGATGTGGCGACCAACGTCACCGATGAATTTGCGCGGATTACAAGCGACTATTCCGCCGTGGAAGGAAAGGTGAAAAAAATGTATAGAAACGCCACAATTATTTTCGTCAGTTCTGCGGCCGCGAGCCTGATCGCTGTTTTAGTTGCATCGATGATGTATTATCGGACAATGGAAACTATGGAGACCAGCAATAATACCTCGCTTGAGGCTTTGGTTATTTTCGCTGAAAATGTTGATAAGCTAGCAGCTGCAACGACCGCATTAGATGTTTCTCTTGCCGAGCAGGAACAACTTCTGGAGGCTACTGCCGCAGCTAATGAAGCACTGGCCCGTATCGAAAATCAACAAGAATTAAATGCCGCGCAGACCCGCGATGGCTTGGTAGACCTATCAGAGACAAATATCGCTTCAGTCTCCCAATTTAGCTCTGGAGTTCTAAATAAAATTGACGTGGATCTAGTAACACAAACAGAGACGATCACAGCGGCATTAGCCCAGATAGAACTCGCTCAGTCACAACTCATGGAGACTGTTATGGCGGAAGGTTCAACTGAGCAAGCTGGGCAGGCGATGGGACCTGAAATGGCGGCAAAGGTTGAGGCAATCTTAATGCTTCAGCGCGAGATTTCAGCAAAAATTACAGCGGCAAACAGCCCGCCGCCCCGGACTCGTACGGCGCCTAAACCAAAACCAAAAGCTACCAAACCGCGGCCTAAAACGGACGAACCAATTACATACCCTTAAGGATAGACTATGGCTGTTGAAGATGAAGCACCAAATGAAACCGATACTCCGCCTGTCCGCCAGTTTCTGAAGGTACAAAAGCAGGGCATTGGCCGGGCGGCGGTTGCTCATCGTATCAAAGAGGACGATATTCTTGTCGCAATCGACGGGGAGCTGTTTCTGGGCGACAGTGAGACGCTGAAAGCAGCATTCGAGGATTATGATCCGACAATGCCTGATGACGTTGCTTGGCTTGTCACGTTCTGGCGTGATGGAGTATTCTTTAATCAGTGCTTCCACACGCCGCTTAGGGCTAAATTTGATTTTGTTACTCCAGAAGAAGCCCTCTTGGTTAGTGAGGGTTTTGCGAAATTAGAGTTTGAGCCAATTGAAGATTACCAAAATTATGAAATTTTCCGCGATTTAAAGAAAAATGCCGCAATGCATTCAATGAAATCTGATCCACTCGCATCTTATTTGCCGTTGTTGTGGATGCTGAACAATAGGCTCTACTATCCAATGCTGGCGATTTCGATTGTCTATGGCGTCACGATTGTGACCCATGTTGCGCTGTTTATATTGGCTTATATATTGGTAGGTCTTTATGTGAAAAAGGCACAATTAAACCTTCTCCGTTCTTACCATTTGTTTGAAGATAAATTCTTTTGGTTTGTTATTGGTGCTACTAGTGAAACCCAAGCGCGTGAAGCCTGCCGTAAATTAGACCCTGAGATCCTGTTTCCATTTGACAAAGCAGACGTCCCGCAAAGGCTCAATCGTATTCAACGTAAAAAGGCACGTGAAAGCCAGGCTGACACCTAACAGCTAAGTTTATTATTTTATGTTTATTGTGTGATTTCCACTAACAAAAAATGGCATTGTGACGTTCTCCTGTTCAAGGGGGCAAACATGTTATCACAATTTATTAACGAGCTTCCTATTTGGGCCCTTCCGCGGGAAACAGTGCGTGCACGCACTGTCCTGATGGGGGGGGAGATGCCAACTGATCGTGTGTATTTTCTTAGAAAAGGCCGGGCAAAAGGCAAAGACGGCTGCGTCTATAACAATAGCCATGTTCTGAATTTTAAAGAATTTTTGGCACTGTCCACCTACCAAACACCGGTGACTTGCTTGGATGCTTGCGAGCTGATTTATATCCCAAGGCAGTTGGTAAAGGATCAAATATGTCTTGAGAATAGTCTAACTTGGACGCTGGCGCGCAGTTTGGCGCTGGATCATCTCATGCTTAAGGTTCCGGCATGATTAATGACATGTTAGCTATAAAAGTCAACGAGCGGGCTCACGGTGAGGTGTTGCGTCTTTTTCATTCTGAGGTCCTGTTCGTTAAGGGCATGCCGGTTACGTCGATATATGTTATCTCCAAAGGGGCTATCCTTATATTTTCGTCTGATGGAAGAAGAGTGTTGCGCTGGGTTGGGCCGCACCAGCTATTAGGTATTAATGAAGTCCTGAGTGGCGGGGAGTGGCGGGGTATTGGCGTGGCTCACGGCAATGTTGAGCTGATTGCTTACAGTCATGTAAATTTGCGGGCTGTCATAGATAAGATCCCAGAAGCACATAAAAATTTGCTTGAGGATCTATTGGTGCCTTCACCCAGTAGCGAGACTAAAACTTAAGACTGGCCAGCCATGATAGCCTCGCGGCGTCTTTGGAAAGACGACGGGATTTTCTGTAGCGTGCGGTATTTCGCGACTGTGCGGCGCGCCAATTTCACACCCTCCTTGGCCATGAAGTCGACGATAGTATCATCGCTGTAGGGTGCAGTTGGTGGTTCTGTGTCAATTAGCTTCTTGATTTTGAATTTGATTGCAGATGCAGCCTCAACACCATCTTCCGCACCCGACTCAATTCCTACGCTGAACATATCTTTGAGGCGGAAGCTTCCCTGGGGGGTGGTCATAATTAAACCCGACGTGACGCGACTGACGGTGCTTTCATGTACATTTATGGCGTCTGCCACATCCCGTAGGACAAGCGGCCGTAAGGCACCCACGCCATGCTCAAGAAAGGCTGTCTGACGTTTGACTATTTCAGCGCCGACAGCCATCGTGGTTGAATTGCGCTGCTCAACGGCACTTTTCAGCCAACGTGCGCCGGCAACTCTCTCTTTTAAAAAATTCTTATCTTCCTCGTTCGATGCTGACTTCAATGCGACCTCGGCATAGTTGCGATCAATTTGGACGCTGGGCAGGGTGCTCCGATTTAGGTCTATACGCCACCCGTCATTGTTTTTTGTGACAATTAGATCTGGTGCCCGTATCGGGTCGACATCGGTTTCAAATAGTGTGCCTGGTTTTGGATTAAAGCTGCGCAATAAATTGATCATTGCACGCAACTGATCACTGGATACGCCACATATCTTTTTCAGTGCCTTCATATCTCCAGATGCCAGAATGTCTAGGTGATCCAGCAATATCGTGAATTGTTCGCTATTGCCTTCATGTGCATTGGCCTGAAGTTGTAGGCATTCCTTAAGGGATCGTGCAAACAGGCCTGCGGGCTCTATTGTCTGCAACTTGCCCAAAACAAGCTCGGCTAATTCGGATGATATGTTTAACATCCTGACCATCTCCTCAACGGGTTGGCCCAGCCAACCTGAAGGCTCTAACGATTCTGCATAGACGTATCCAATCATGCGTTCTTTGGGGTCAGTCAGCATGCGGTCTATTTCGGCACAGATATGTGCATATAAGGAGGGGCCACGCTCCTGAACTGTGGAGGCGATGATATCCCAGTCTTGTGTGCTCGATGACTTGCTGCTCGTGACGCCAAGATCCAACATGTTGGATTCAAATGTGTTGTCCATTGCCTCTGGTGTGATCGGGGTATCTGGTGCCTCAACACCCGATTGAACGTCGGCGCCGTCGGGAACAGCTGCGGTATGTTCAACTGTTGGCTCTGGCTTGTCGGCTTTGGTGTCATTTGCAGAAGAGTTAACCATATCTAGAAATGGGTTTTCTAAAGATTGATCTTCTATGAATTGCTCGAGCTCAAAATTATTCATCTGGAGAAGCTTGATTGCCTGCTGTAATTGGGCAGTGATAACCAGTGATTGCTTCTGTCTGATGGCTTGTGATGCTGTAAACTTCATATCATCTTCTCCCTGGCTGGATTAAAGCGATAATAAATCCATTACCAAGTATTGAATTTGACGTTTGCGTTACGGAAAATTGACAAGGAGTGGTTGTTTTCATATAAAACAGTGCGTTGATTCTATTTTAGGCCGTCAAATTGATGACGGCTATGTTGATTTAAGTGATTTTTTTGCGAAAATTATCTTTTAATTTGAGCTAATTCTTAATTATTTACGAGTAATTTAAAACTTTAACTAAACTTTCTCAGATCTTGTCGTTTCCATACTCAGAGGCCACTAGCGCAATCCGCAATCGCTCTACACGATGTTGATTATGAAGCGTGACTGGCATTGAACCGAAGGGAGACAGGTTATGACTGTTATCAATACCAACACAGCGTCTATCAACGCTCAACACAACTTGAATAAAGTAAATAAGCAAATGGAAGCTGCCATGGAGCAGCTTTCCTCAGGTAAGCGGATTAACTCAGCATCTGACGACGCGGCCGGCATGGCAATCGCTTCTCGCATGACTGCGGAAGTTAAGGGCATCGACATGGCCATCCGCAATTCATCAGACGCTCAGGCGTTGATTGATACGGCCGAGGGTGCACACCAGGAAGTTGAAAATATTCTGCAGCGCGCCAGAGAATTGGCAGTGCAGGCTTCGAATGACACTAATAGTGCCGAAGACCGCGGAAGTTTGCAGCTGGAAATCGATCAGCTGATGGTTGAAGTCGACCGCATTTCCCAGAACACTTCTTGGGCTGGTAAGACGCTCATGGGTGGTGCTTCTGGCGGTGCTTCAGATTTTACATTCCAAATTGGTACCGGCAATGCCGCAGCCGATAAAGTTAGCGTTTCCATTGGTGAGATGTCTGCGGTAGCTCTTGGTGTTGGTGGATCTCCTTCAGGTGTGACTGGACGCGATACTGGGCCAGCTGGTATGCGCATCGAAGGTAATAAGGTTATTGTGGAAGGTAAACCTGCTCAAGGTGACACATTTGAATTTGACATCAATGACGTCGAAGTTGATATTATTTACAGTGCCTCTGATCAATATTCAGATGATGTGATGGGTGTCGCTGCTCAATTAAAGGATGCCATAGATGCACTGACGGCTGCGGGTACGATCTCCGCAATGACGGTTACAGACAATGGTGACGGTAGTTTGAGCATCGTTCAATCCACAACGCCAAATGTTGACACATCAACAACAGTAGTCGGTGGAGATACAGCGACAATCGATGCTAATATTGTAACGCTTGCAGGTGATTGGGATACTGCAGCGGATAAAGTTACAGTCACAATCAATGAGATTGATGTCTTCTACTTGAAAGCTGCCAATGACGGTTTCGAAGATGGATACGTTGGCGCAGCTGCTGGGCTTAAGCAAGCTATTGAGAACCAGGCTGGTCTTGAAAACGTAATAGTCACAGATAACGGTGATGGATCACTGACCTTGAACCAGTCTGCTGTTCCGACGCTCGAAGCTCCAGTTGTTGGGCTTACAACTGATCCGACAGTAGCTGTAGAATATACAGGAACGTCGACTTCGGCTGGAAGTCTTGCAGTCACAGGATCTTTTGCGGCAGGTCAGCAAATCTCGTTTGATTTATTTGGAGAGACCGTTAGCTTCACCACAAAAGACGACGATGGATATCAAAATACGCTTGCGGGAATTTCGAACCAGATGGCAGCAGCGATTAACGATGCCGGGATCAGCGGAGTTACTGCTATAAAAACCACCGGTACCAATGCCGTTACTATTACAGCTGACACTGTTTCTGCAAATGCTGAAGTTGTGAGCGGTGATGCTACAATCTCCAATAGCTCAGGTTCCATAGCCTTTGCCACTGGTGCAACGGTTGTAATTGGCGAAACTGGCACTCCCGCGGCTGGCGATGCGTATTCCTTTGAGGTCGCAGGGCAGAGTTTCTCTTTTGTGGTAGCAGAAGACGGTTATACTGATGACGTTTATGGTCTGGCTGAGCAGATGAAGGACACAGTTGATGCAGCTGGTATCGAGGGGCTTTCTGTCGCAGCAACTGCAACCGCATCCACATCCGCAACGATTACTGTCACGCGACCATTGAATGGTGCAACTACTGGCTCAACTGCTTCAACAGTTGTTACCAACCTGGTATCGCTTGCTTCAGATGAAATCGCTCCTACAGCGTATTCTGGTGCAATTGATGTGTCGTCAACAGACCTGGCGGCAAATGCAATCGACCGTATTGATGCAGCTCTGCTAACACTGAACTCACAGCGTGCTGAGCTTGGTGCCGTATCAAACCGCA
>Ga0302130_1000068_pt1 | contig 84431 bp, 53 predicted proteins | sample CB9_surface_MG_FD_203117 | JGI IMG/M metagenome (GOLD analysis project Ga0302130, IMG submission 203117) | Marine microbial communities from Western Arctic Ocean, Canada - CB9_surface | ecosystem: Environmental > Aquatic > Marine > Oceanic | place: Canada: Western Arctic Ocean | collected... | reverse complement strand
CATTGTGCACAATGGCATGTAATTTTGAGCTGTGGGTAGAGCAAAAATCGCGCAATCGCTCTGGCGCATCCGTATCTGTAATATCTAATGGCAAGTTCAAACCACCAATAGCAGCCATAGCCGCCGCTAGCTCATCCTGCGATTGCGGTACATCAACGCCAATCACCACAGCGCCATCTCTGGCCAACGTCTGACTTATTGCCAAACCAATACCCCGTGCGGCTCCTGTCACCAGCACGGTCTTTCCTTCCAGCGGCTTAACCCAATCTGCTTCCATGGGAGCTACCGGTGTGGCCACCGTTAACACCTGAGCATTCATAAAAGCTGACCCTGCTGAAAGCAGGAAACGAATCGGACCCTCGAGCGCCCGATCGCCACCTTTATCCACAAGCACCAAGTTAACTGTGGCTCCCTTTCGGCCAACTTCCTTTGCAACTGACTTCACAAACCCTAGCAGGCCTCGCTGCACCGCTGCATGGTCTGCATCAGCTAAAGCACTGGGTTTATGACCCACTATAATTACACGTCCAGAATGTTTAACGGACTTTAGATGCTGATTAAAAAAGCTATAAAGCTCTTCACTCTGCTGCGCGCTGGCGATACCAGAGGCATCAAATAATAAATGGCCACTGTCCTGCAGAAACTGATTACATACTTTAGCCCCAGCGGCCTCGACAAAAGCACCAATGGTGTTTGCAAAAACAGCCCCTTCACTGGCACCCAGTAATACTTGATCGCTCAACTTATGAGGCTCTGCAGGGTTCTCACGAATCAGAGGAACGGGGTCAGGCAGTCCAACTGCAGCCAATAGTTTTTTGCCCAAGGTTGAGTTAGCAATTTCTAGATACTTGTCTGACATTTTTATGTTATCCCATAGACAGTGCGTAATAGTTGAGATTACTATTTTACTCCTGAACGGCGGCTTTTGGTTGGCCGAAATGACAAATAATCCTCGGTGGCAGTCAATGGTTTTTACATCCAGTCACTTTAGGATTACTGGTATGATTATCCGCTACAACCTTTAACTGACGAGATCATCACCATGACATCTATTCGTAAAGTCGCCATCATCGGTGGCAGCCGCATTCCATTTGTACGCAGTAATACCAGCTACAGCTATGCTAGCAATATGGATATGCTCAGTGCCACGCTTAAGGGGATAGTGCAACGTTTCGATTTGGATGGTGAGCGCCTCGGCGAGGTCGCGGCTGGTGCAGTGATGAAGCATTCTCGTGATTTTAATCTAGCACGGGAAGCCACATTAAACTCAGGCTTATCCAAACAAACCCCAGCGTATGATGTTCAACAGGCCTGCGGTACTGGTTTAGAGGCCGCTATTCTTGTCGGTAATAAAATTGCCCTCGGCCAAATTGACTCTGGTATAGCTGCGGGCACAGACACCGCTAGCGATGCACCCATCGCACTAAACGAAAAATATCGGCATATGATTCTTAATCTCAATCGGGCAAAAACTCTGGGTCAGCGCTTAAAACTGCTCGCCAGTATTCGACCCAGCTTTATGCTTCCGCTGTTGCCGGCTAATGCCGAACCTCGCACCGGTCTGTCAATGGGGCAGCACTGTGAGCTGATGGTCAAAGAATGGGGCATCAGCCGTGAGGATCAAGATCAACTCACATTTAACAGTCATCAGAATCTTATAGCTGCCTACGAGCGCGGCTTCTTCGATGATTTAGTTCAGCCCTTTAATGGTGTTGAGCGCGATGGCATTATGCGTGACACACCGCTCTCAACATTGGCTAAATTAAAACCTGCCTATGATCGTGTCAATGGCACTTTAACAGCAGCCAACTCCACCGCTCTGACAGATGGTGCAGCTGCAGTATTATTGGGTAGTGAAGAGTGGGCGCAGAAGAACAATCTGCCCATCCAGGCCTACCTTACTCATAGCGAAGTCGCTGCAGTGGATTTCTATAGCCAAGGTGAACAGAGCGAAGGCTTGCTCATGGCGCCCGCCTACGCCGTACCTAGATTACTGAAGCGAGCCGGGATCAGTCTGCAGGATTTTGATTTCTATGAGATTCATGAAGCCTTTGCCGCCCAAGCTCTGTGTACTATGAAAGCGTGGGAAGATACGACATTCTGTAAAGAAAAACTTGGTCTTGATGCGCCACTTGGGAGCATTGATCGGACAAAGCTTAATGTGAACGGCTCCAGTGTGGCGACCGGTCATCCATTTGCCGCAACAGGCCCAAGAATTATTGCAACTTTGGCAAAGTTACTGGAGCAAAAAGGAGGAGGTCGCGGTCTTATTTCCATTTGTGCTGCTGGTGGCCAAGGCGTAACGGCAATCATAGAGAGGTAATTGAAAGCTGTGAAAGAAGTTATTCAAAGCTCTTTCAGAGCTCTATGCACTCTAGAAGCTGAATCTCTAATGAGTCATCAATGCTCTCGGATATAACCTCAATTCGGCTCTCGAAGCAATCATCCAGTACAAACTCGTTGAGAGCATCCGAGGTGGCGTTGTAGCCAAACACACCAACATTGGTGATAAAAACAGCTTTAATTCGTTCGGCCAATACACCCGTTAGCAACAAAAATAGCTTTTCTCGGTTAAATACTTTATCAGGCGAGAATCGCCACCCGACACTGTAAAAACCTTCCCCTTCATTCACTGCCTTGATGTAACCGCACTCAGGTATAGTGCTATCCGCCGCAAATGGCTTTACTTGATGGTCATGGTGGTCATTCGATTGTGATGGGAGACTAGCAATTGATCCTTGCAGCGTTGAAAGCTCGATTTTCCCATGTTTTGCAAAAATCACATTAACATGCGCCTGGCCCTGGTGTTTGGCGTAATTGACCAAACGTGTCCTATCGCCGTCGTCATATAAATCTAGCTTATTACCTATGATGGTATCGGCAATGGCTATCTGCTGATTAAACGTTTCATGGCTAATATAGCGCTGATCAGACAATTTTCTTGCGTCCACCAACGTGAGTGTTTTTTGCAACGACAATATCTTTTGATAGTACTTCGCTGAAAGCACCTGAAGCACCTCCTTTGGATGTCCAAGTCCAGTAGGTTCGACGAGCAAGCGATCAGGTTTGGCTTTTGCTAACAACTGATTTAGCGCAATTTCCATGGGTAACCCAGAAGCACAACACATACATCCGCCAGGTACTTCACGAATAAAAATGCCTTGTTCCTGAGCGTGCCTACCTTCAAACAAACTGCCATCAACACCGATCTCGCCGAATTCATTAACCAATACCGCCCATCGTTCATGTGCTGGTTTTTGACTCAGTAGGTGCAAGATAGCCGACGTCTTTCCGACGCCCAGAAAACCTGTAATTACATTGGTGGGTACTGCGCGAGTCTGGTGGTTGTTAGAATTCATCGGCTAGTCTCTGACTACTTTGGCCTGTAGAGAAAATTAAAAGGCCCTGGTTCTTTAGCGGTGCGAGCCACAACATTTTTTAAACTTGCGCCCAGTACCACAAGGACAAGAATCATTTCTTCCAATTTTCGGTTCTATACGCGTAACCGGTCGCTGCGGTGGGCAGCAGTTTGTATTACTACAACACGTATCGCCATCCTCAAAGTTTTCATTACTAGCTAGACCGTTCGATTCAATCACAGGGCGTTATACTCTTTTATCTGCAATACAGCCGCAGTCTTTATGATCGGTTGCGCGGCAAAGACGGAAATTCAGCCAGTGTCCTAGGGCGATTAGCGCGGCTCCCGCAACCGTCATTATTTTTTCACCCGCTTCTCCAATTTGCTCTTCTCCTAATACCAATGCCAGCACTAACATCACTAACCCACTGAATGCCAGAAAAACCAATTGATAGCGACTATGTTCTTTACAACCCAAGAACAGAGCATAAATACTACAGGGGATTACAGCTACTACCATCCACATGTGAAAAGCTTCGTTATCAAGGTTCAATGCCGCGATACTCGGCAGCGTTAAAACCATGAGCGGCAAAAATAAACAATGGATGGCGCATGCGACAGACAATCCAATAGCCAATTTGTCTGTTACTGCTTGTTCTGTTTTCATGAGGTCCTTTTCCTAAATATTAAGCCGCCTGCGAGATACAACCCTCACATAGACAGTTCATTTCTAATTGTGTATTTATAAGCTCAAATCCAGCTTCATTGACGCTTGCCCTAAGCTCATCAATCGTTGCTGGCTTTATATCAATTTCTTTTACTTTGCTACATCGCTTACAAATTAAAAATTGTGGGACAGCATGTGCATGACTGCAGCTAATGTGAGCGCAGGCGACATACTTATTAGCCAGGCTAAGTTTGTGCACTAAGTGCTCATCTTCCAGAAATTCCAAAATGCGGTAAACCGACATGGCTGGCATGCTCTCACCAGACTGTTGTTTACAAACATCGATTAACTCATAAGCAGAAAGTGCCTTCTCTGATTGAATCAGTCCAGCTAAAACTTGTTTTCGTTTTACGGTTAAACGACCACCGTGAGACTTACAATGCTGCTCTGCATGTTCAACAATTCTGTCAACGCGATTCATAGTCATTACCTAATTACAATTATGCCGGTTTACTTTTTCTACTTAACCCAATAAAACCAAATAATAGAGATATGATATAACGTATCATTAATTGATGCCACTCAATCATTAAACTTTTAAAGTTAACAGGGCCTCATCTGGGTTTACCTCTCATACGGAAATCGTTGCGTTACCTGCAGAACCAAAAATATATGCCGAATCTCATTTTTGACTAATTTCATATAAGAAAAATGAAAGGCGTTAACAAACACTATATGATCAGGTTAAAAAGGCAGCCTTAATGGTCAGTGAAAGTGTGGGGAAGAAATGTTTGGTCACAGGTGCAACTGGTTTTCTAGGTAGCAATTTGGTGCACGAACTTGTCAAACAAGGCTGGGATGTTAGAGCGTCGGGCATGCATGACTCTGAAATTAAATACATCAAAGATCTTCCCATAGACATAGTTTTTGCCGACATCACGATTGCAGAAGAAGTTGATGCCATCGTAGAAGGCTGTGACTGCGTCTTTCACGTTGCTGCAGACACTTCATTTTGGAAGCGTAATTTCGCTCGACAGAGGGCGATCAATGTTGACGGGACCATTAACGTCGCTAATGCCTGCGTAAAACACAATGTAAAAAGATTAATACATACAAGTACATTAGATGTCTTGGGCTATAACCCAACCGGCGGTAGTTATGATGAACGGTCTGGCCACTACAACTTTAATAATATGGGCTACAACTATGGTGATACAAAACTTGAGGCGGAAATTCGCCTTCGAGGCTATCACAACGATAATACGTTAGATGTGGTGTTTATTTACCCTGGCTTTATGATTGGCCCTTTTGACTATACCCTTCAGCTGGGCAGAGTATTTTTCGACTTGGCTGAGGGAAAATTTCCAGCCTCTCCTCCGGGTGGTGGCTCTTTTTGCCATGTAACGGAAGTCGCTCGTGCTCAAATTAAGGCGGCCGAAAAAGGCCGACGAGGCGAAGGGTACCTGTGTGCTGGCACCCCAAGTAATAATATTCCATATGCTGATATGTTTGCCCGCATGGCTCTAGCAATTGGTGCTAAGCCACCTCGTCTAACCACTCCAAAAGCGGTCTTTGTTGCCTATGGCCAAATTTGTGAATGGGTAGCAGAACTGACCCATAAAGCACCTGACATGAACCCTGGTCAGGCAAGATACATGTCTTGTCCACAGTATGCCCTCAGTGATAAGGCGCAGCAGGAGTTAGATTATCAGGTGCCCAGCGTTGAGGAGTGCATTGCAGATGCCTTAACGTGGTATCGTGCCAATGGGTTTCTTATTTAGTTAATTCAACAGCCTGCTATGCAACGCTAGAGTTCTTGTGCATTAAAAAATCGCCCTTGCGCTCAGAGTTTTTGAGACGTCAAACAAGCAATTAAACCTTAGGATTAGCTTTTTGTTGCTTGTTATTACCTACTTTTAATAGAATCATGTGACATTGAGGAATAATAGAAGTAGTTCAAAACCCCAACTCATGGAGTATCAGAATGAAGAATTTTATTTTAGTATTTACCCTATTTGCTTTCAGTCTCAATGCAAGTGAGCCCGATAAGCTAGCTTTCATAGACAAAGAAGGTTTCGACGAATTACTGTCTGAAGTCTCTAATTGGGGTCGATGGGGAGACTCAGATCAACTAGGCACTCTAAATTTAATCACCGAGGACGTGCGCGTATCCGCGTCAAAATTAGTTAAAACAGGACAGGTCGTATCACTGGCCTTACCACTAAATGAAGAAAAGGATTCGGTTAACGAATTCCCCTTCATTCATGAGCCTTTTATTTTTCCACCTGCTTTTGGTATGCCTGAAGAGGCATTACCTGAAGCGGCAGGTGATAATTTTTCAGTGTCTTATCATGGTTTTTCCCACTCTCATTTAGACGCGATATCGCACTTCGGATACAAAGGAAAAATGTATAACGGTTACCCGTTTGAGCTAAAAGAAGGTGGATTTGAAAAACTTGGCATCGAAAATATAGCCAAATCAGGTGTTATAACTAGGGGTGTTATTGTTGATCTACCTACCTTGTTTGGGGTTGAATTCCTCACACCAGGACAGGCAGTTACAATCGAAGATTTACTTCGATGGGAGAAAAAAACCGGTGTTAAAATTGGCTCCGGTGATGCTCTGCTAATAAAAACGGGTCGGTGGGCTGCTGTTGAGAAACTTGGGCAATGGAATTTTGTTGAGAAGGCAGCGGGACTTCATGCCTCTGTCGCAACATTTCTAAAAGAGCGAGATGTGGCTGTTATTGGTTGCGATGGAGTATCAGATTTAATGCCATCTGGTGTAGAGAATCGTTTTAACCCACTTCATGAATTAGCTATTGTAGGAATGGGCATGCCAATTTTTGATAACCTTGACTTAAGAAAGCTAAGCGAAGTCGCTAATCAACTTAATCGTTCTACGTTTATGCTCGTCGCTGCACCTTTAAATGTTGAAGGAGCAACGGGATCACCTCTAAATCCGATGGCTATATTTTAAAAAGAACAACAAGTAATTGTGTAATGAAAATGTACTTAGCCGAGCACTATAAAAGACAGCCTTTTGGACAACAAGGAGCTGTCTTTTTTTATGGAGACTAAAGGTTATTTCAGCTTAAAAATCTCAATATACATTCGAGTATCAAATGGAACCCAAGTACTAATAACGTGTAGGGTAATAAACAGAGGAGAGAACATAAGCAAGGCCCCATGGCGAGAAAAATTGAATAAAAATTGAAGGGCAAGTGGTCAAAGACCTGGGTGAAGCTGATTATCGAACATTAAAAAATATCCTGCTAAAGTACCATAATCTTCACAAACCACCCAAAAGGGTCTTAGTGGGTTAATACTAAGTGCCAACCAACATGCCTAATACCCTATCATTGCGGCTGGTTCCCTTTCTTCCACTCGCTGGCTGATACTCCATATTTGTTTTTAAAGGCTTTTGAGAACGCACTTAAGTCCTGAAAACAAAGATACTGGGCAATATATGTAAGCGGGTTATCACTATTTGTCAGTAGATTTTCCGCTAGTTCAAAGCGACTCTCGCTAAGTACTTCGCTATAGCTTGTTCCTACTTCCTTGAGCTTACGTTGAATGGTTCTTGTCTTGTAAGGAAGACGTAGGGCCAATGCTCCAATGTCAGACCTTCCCAACACAAGATTTTTTTGAATCATCAATTTAACGGTTGCCTGAAAGCCAGGCTTATCATCTAGGTGCAAACTTGTGAGGTATTCCGAGAGCAGCTCATGAGCATTATCGTCTCGAGCAGGGAGCTTGTGGTCAAGAAACTGACTGGGGAAAAATATCGCGTCCTGTTCTCCGTCAAATTGAATCGGACATCCAAAGTAATTTTCCAAAGACGCAGTATAGCCATTGTCTTTAAATGTAAACGTGACGCTTGACGGCTGCCATTTATTGTCGGTCACATCCTTTAGCATTCCATGAAGTGACGCAAAAAAAAGAATACTACCCTGAGGGTAGCGAGTACTTTCTTGTGTATCCAAAGAGCGTGAAAAGCTTGTCACATTGGCCCATGTTTTTAGGGAATACTGCATCCCAAGAGCACGCGCTCGTACATGATTCCTTACACCCTCAATCGCCTGCTTAAAGGTTTTCGCTGCGCGGCCATAGAGAATAGTTTCACGATTGTAACCGATCTGCTTGCGCTTCTCGGTCAGGAGTAGGGCAAAATCAGCGCGGTCCAGTTGTCGGGCAGCGACCTCTAACAGGTAGGCACAGTAACTGTAAGGAACAAGCTCTGTCGTACCATAAAGTATATTGCCAGGGCACCCAGTTTCTGCGAGTAACTTACTGACATTACCGCCTAGCTCCTCATAGAGCTCGGCTGTACCTGCCAAATATGTTCCCAACACACTTGCACTCAAAACGGCCTCCTGCTTTTAGACTCAACGGAGTCTATTTTGCACCACTTAGTGACGTAATTTAACTAATCTTTGGCGCATAATGACAAATTAGACCTCGCCTTTCAAGCTACTCTAAATCCCAGTATGGGAATGTTACATAATTAAAATGTTATGCGTCCACTGCGGCACCATTAGATCAATCCTGTAACGCGAGATAATACAAATGTCCAAATTGCTTGACGGTATAAAAATAGTCGACCTGACCCATGTGTTAGCCGGTCCCTATTGTGCCTATCAACTAGGTTTACTAGGGGCAGACATTACGCGTATCGAAAATCCCGCTGCCGCTGACTTACCTCGAATCATTGACTCAGATTCCGATCGCCTAGCCAAAGGGTTGGGGGCGGGATTTATAGCCGCAAATGCCAATAAGCGCTCTGTTGCAATAGATCTGAGCAGTAAAGGAGGTCAGGGCCTTGCCCGCAAACTCATCGCCAATGCTGATGTAGTGATCGAGAACTTCCGTCCCGGTGTGCTAAAAAAGTATGGCCTGGATGCGAAGACCTTAACTGAGGAAAATCCCCGCCTTATTTATTGCTCTATCAGTGGCTTCGGCCAGGACAGTAGCTGGAAGGATAGACCTGCCTATGATGACATTATTCAGGCGATGTCAGGCTTAATGTCGGTCACGGGAACTGAGGAAAGTGGACCCGTAATGGCTGGATTTCCTGTCATCGATTATTTAACAGGATTGATGGCGGCCTTTGCTATCTCAGCCGCCATTGTTAAACAGGCTCGTACCGGCGAAGGCGAAGTGCTGGATGTTGCCATGTTAGATTCAGCCATGTCCATTATGGGCCCGGTGTTTGCCATGCAGCACATTGCTGGTGAGCCCATTGCCTTGCGCGGTAACCGCTCCTTTTCAGGAAGTCCATTTTCGGGTACGTACAAAGCCGTAGATGGAATAATTGTTGTCGCGGCTAATACTCCAACTCAAGCAAAAAATCTATTGAAGGTTCTCCAGTTAGACGGTCTTTGGGAGAACCCTAAAGTGCGCAAGTGGCGAGAGAATTCTGAGGTGGCGGATTTGATTTCCGGGAGTCTGACAACTGCATTTGCAGCGAAGTCAGCTGACGAATGGGAAGTTCAGCTGAACCGAGCCGATGTCCCAGCTGGTAAACTTCGAGGCATGTCAGAGATGCTCAAACTGCCTTATGCCAACGAAAGAGGTTTTGTTCACAATATAGATATTCCAGAACTAGGTCGAAAGTATTCAGTTCCCGGAGTTGGCTTTTTGGCCGGAGGGAAGAATGGCCACGTTGAATCACCCCCGCCGCTGTTGGGAGAACACACGCTAGAGGTTCTCAAAGAAGCAGGGTTATCCGATGAGGACATTTCGGGCCTTCAGGAAACTGGAGTCATCAGTATCTATGGCCATGCTGGTCAGGGCTCTAAAAAATGATCTCCCGTATCATTCAATACAAATTCTTAACCGTTAATCTGTGAGAAATGTCATGTCAAATCAAAAATACGTGAAGTTAGAAATGTCCGGGCATGTTGGCGTGGTGACTTTTAGCAATCCGCCTCATAATTTTATTAGCTTGCAGGCCTTAGAAGAATTCCAGTGGGCATTCAAAAAGTTGGATGATGATAACCACTGCCGAGCCATTGTCTTGGCCGCTGAAGGAAAGGTGTTCTGCGCTGGTGCAGATTTCTCGACGGATCAGGCAGAAGGAATCGATCCCAATGAGGTATTGTCAAATTTCTACAGCGTTGCCATGACATTGTTTGAGACCAAAAAACCCATGGTCGCCGCAGTTCAAGGCGCGGCCATCGGCGCCGGTTTTGGCTTAAGCCTGCTGGCAGATTTTCGCATAGCCTGCTCTGAGACGATTTTCAGTGCAAACTTTACCCGTCTCGGAATTCATCCCGGATTTGGAATGTCGATAACACTGCCTCGAATAGTTGGCGTCAGCAATGCTGAATTACTGTTTTACACAGGTCGCCGTATCAACGGCAGCGAGGCTATGAAGATGGGTCTGCTAAGCGAGTTAGTCGAGCGCGATGAGGTACTGACCTCAGCAATCAAACTGGCCAATGAGATTGCAAGCTGCGCGCCACTGGCAGTGCAGAATACCAAAGCCACAATGAGAATGGATTTGGCAGCGCAGGTTCGCGAGGCCAATCAACGTGAGCAAGCACTGCAGATGGTCCAGATGAAAACCAAAGATTTTCGTGAAGCTATAAAGGCCATGCATGAAAGGCGAGAGCCTGATTTTACAGGGCGCTGATAGAAGACAAAAAGCAGAGTTGGCAATCCACCCGAAGATAACAATAATAAAAATATGTCGGAATTAAAATCAGTAACTGATGCTAAAAGCATAGCCCAAGCCGATGAATACCCGAGCTCCGGGCAGGCAAACTATCTTTTGGGTCTGATGTTTTTAGCCTACGTCGTCTCATTTATTGATCGGCAAGTGCTTGGCGTGCTGGTAGGTCCCATTAAGGCAGATCTTGACCTAAGTGATTTTCAGTTCAGCTTGCTGCAAGGCGCTGCATTCGCGATTCTCTACAGTGTGATGGCGATTCCTCTGGGACGATTGACAGACACCAAGAACCGAAAACTGATCGTCGCTATAGGGGTTTTTGGTTGGAGCTTGATGACCGTCGGTTGTGGCATGGCGAAGAATTTTGGCCAGCTGTTTGTGATGAGAATGGGTGTTGGTGTAGGCGAGGCGGCGTTATCTCCAGCAGCTTATTCAATGATTGCGGATAGCTTTACCCGAGAAAAACTGACGCGAGCCATGGCTATTTATAAGGCCGGTTTGTATGTCGGAGGAGGCCTCGCATTGGTTCTGGGCGGCTACATATACGACTACTATGATGCGATACCTGATTTATCCTTTCCCCTATTGGGCGCTGTAAACGCTTGGCAGGCAACCTTCGTTAGCGTGGGACTGCCAGGGTTCTTACTCTCTTTTATGATTCTCTTTATTAAAGAGCCCACCCGTAAAGGCATGATCCGAGCCGATGATGGTAGTCAGCCAGCGTCACTGAAAATACGAGAAGTGTTTGCCTTTATGTTTATTGAACACCGCCAGCTGTATATCAGTCTGTTTGTGGGCTGTTCGATACTGGCTATTGTGGGCGCTGGCTATTCGTCATGGTTCACCGAAATGTTGATTCGCAATTTTTCATTGCAGCGCAGTCATGCGGGTTCGCTGGTGGGGTCGGTGATTATTTTCTCAGGACTGCTCGGTGTTTTTTCCGGGCCAGTCTTTGTTGGATATTTTCAAAGACGTAATTTTGCCGACTCGAATATGCGTGTTCTTATGTTTTTATCCATTGCGCTTATTCCAACGTCAATTGCCGCCCCACAGATGTCGAGCCACGTTATGGCATTGGTTCTGCTGAGCGTCACTGTATTTTTCCAAGCGTCCTATATGGGTGTTGCCGCCGCGGCGGTTCAAATGGTGACGCCTAACCAGATGCGAGGCCAAGCGACGGCCGTCTATATGTTTGCCACCAATATGCTGGGGCTGGCGCTGGGCTCAACCCTGGTGGCTGTGCTCACCGATTTTGTATTTGTTGATGAAGGTGCGCTAATGCACTCCCTATCGCTTATTTCAGCTGTCCTGTTGCCAATGGCCGCATGGATCTTTTGGCGGGGATTGAATGCGTTTTCTGCCGCGGTTAAAAAATCTGAGGACTGGAGTTAATTTCAACAAGCTCTCAACGATGACAAGCAAAGTATGTGACAAGTAAGGGTGCAGCGGCACTGATATTAAATGAGTAGAAATACGGAGAGAAAGATGAAGACATTCATAGATTTTGATGCGGTTGAGTTACCGGATCATCTGCGAGCTACGCGCGAGCGCGTGCGAGAATTTCTGCAGAGAGAATACCTCCCTAATAAGTCTGAGCTGGGGAGCGCCTTTAGTCCGGAGTTCAGCAGACTCTGTGGTGAAGCAGGCTATATTGGTATGACTTGGTCTAAGCAGTATGGCGGTGGGGGAAAAAGCTTTCTCGAGCGCTATATAGTTTGTGAAGAAATGTTGGCCGCCGGCGCGCCGGTCTGGGGGCACTGGGTTGCTGATCGGCAGTCCGGCCCGATGTTATTAGGCTATGCCTCAGAAGAGATTAAAAATGACCTTATTCCAAAAATTATCGCCGGAGAATTGTTCTTCTGTATTGGATTAAGTGAGCCGGATTCTGGCTCGGATCTATTCGCCGCAAAAGCTGCCGCGAAAAAAACCAGTGAGGGTTGGACATTAAACGGTACCAAATTATGGACCAGCGGAGCCCGTCAGGCCCACTATATGATCGCTCTGATGCGCACAGAGAAAGCCACCGAGGATAATCGTCGCCATGGACTCACTCAGTTTTTAGTGCCCATGAATACGCCGGGGATTACAGTTCGGCCGGTGAAAAATATGGCAGGAGACTCCGAATTCAATGAGGTGCATTTCGATAATGTGATTATTCCCTCGGACAATGCCTTAGGTGAAATCAATGGTGCCTGGAAGCAGGCGAGCAAAGAGCTGGCCTATGAGCGCAGTGGCTCGGAACGATTTTTGGAGACATTCGCTGTGTTTCAAGCACTGGCTGATTATGTGCATCAGAATCCCAAGATTCATTTGCAGGAAGCCTTGGGAACCTTGGTTGCTGACCTGTATAGCTTCCGTCAAATGTCCCTGTCAGTTGCGATGATGCTTGAGCAGGGTAAAGCACCCATGGTGGAGTCGGCGCTGGTAAAAGATCTGGGCACTATATGGCAACAGGCCTTGCCGGAGCGAGTCAGAAGTATTGTCGGCGGCGAGAGTGATTTTGCTGATCAACCCGAACTTCGCAGCTTTATAGATAGGATGCTGAAGATTGCTCCAAAGCTCACTATTCAGGGCGGCACTACAGAAGTCTTGCGCGGCATTATCGCTAGAGGATTGGGCTTGCGTTAGCCACTGGACACTGTACTTAAACGATATTTAAGATGATTGATTTAGGAGTTAAAGATGGGACTTGCAAATACAGATGCCTTACTTGCAGATGCGGTATCAAAATTATTGGGGAATATCTCCAGCAACGAATTATGTTTGGCCGTAGAAAAAGGTCACTGGCCCGCGTCTGAGTGGGCTCAGGTGGTAGAGATGGGACTGCCGATGGCATGGTTACCTGAGAGTCTGGGGGGAGTCGAATTGCCTCCGGAGGAGGGTTTCACCATCGCCAGACTGTCTGGGCGTAATGCCACACCCTTGCCAATAAGTGACGCCCTAATTGCGTCGGCTATCGCCATGCGAGCTAAGATGAAACTGCCGGATGCTTTGGTACTATTTGCCAATACGCCAGCGCGCGAACCTCTGGTTATAGACAGTGACGAGACTGTTAGTGGAAGATGTAGTGTCACCACTTTTGTAAGCCATGCTGAATACCTACTGCTCCCGCTACAAACCTCGACAGGCTCGCGAATTGCATTGATTGAAAATTCGGGAAATCAGTCTGCTGTGGAAAATAATATGGCTGGCGAACCCCGTTGTGAATGCGTTTTCGAAAAGGCCAAAGTACTGGCCCTATCGGACGAAGAATTTTCCGATGTGCAGAAAACGATAGACGATATTGGCGCTGTGGTACGCAGTCAGCAAATCGCCGGAGCCTCTGAAGCGATCCTCGCAATCTGTGTTAACTACGTCAATATCCGTGAACAGTTTGGCCGTCCAATAGCCAAGTTTCAGGCCATACAGCATCACCTTGCAGCTTTGGCTGGTGAGGTGGCGAGCATAGCCTGCACTGCAGATGTGGCTAGTCTCAGTTTAGTCAAAAACAACTTTGACTCGAGGGGTACCAATATCGCTATTGCATCCGCAAAGGTGCGGGCAGGTATCTCGGGAGCGAAGGTGATTCGAATTGCCCACCAGGTACATGGGGCGATCGGGTTCACTGAAGAATACGAACTTCACCGATTTACTCGGAGAATCTGGTCTTGGCGTGAAGAGTTTGGCAACGAAATGGTCTGGTCACGTCGCCTGGGCCAGCTGGTAACGGACAGTGAATCCCCCCAGCTTTGGCCTCTTGTTTGTGTCTGATCTAATTCAAAACTAATGGAGTGTCAAAATGAAAAAAAATTATAGAATTATGTGCGCACTCATTGCATGGGTAGTGCTATCGCTTAGATTTATCGATATGTTGATAATCGGTGAGTACAGCAGTATTGCTGAAACATTGTTTGTCTATTTGGGGTATTTCACAGTTTGGGCTAACGTCCTGATTGCCCTTGCGTTTACGGCACCGTTACTTAATCCAGATAGCAAGTTAGCTGATTTTTTTATGCGTCCTGCCGTTCGTGCAGCCCTTGCAACATATATTCTTATGGTATCCGTTGTTTATCATATGCTGATCGTGCCTTATTGGAATCCTCAAGGTTCCACTTGGCTGACCGCTACAGGGTTGAATACAGTAATGCCCATTCTCTATATTATCGATTGGTTATTCTTTGCTGAAAAGCGTCCGATTTTCTATAAGCACCTTCCTTATTGGCTCATATTTCCTACCGTGTATGGAGTAACATCAATTATCCGAGGGTTGTTCACCAATGTTTATCCTTATCCATTTCTGAACGTAGCTGAACTAGGTATTGGAGATGTATTATTCAATATGTTCGGATTAGTTGCAGTTTTTGCGGTGGTTGGCCCTATTTTTATTAAGGTAGCACATCTGATTTCTGATAGAACCAAAGCCTAGGGAAAAGTGAGTTGTTGACGAAATCACATCGATTACACTTGGGGCTACGCTTTACCACCCCGGGGGGTAAAGCGTTATTGTGATTGTTAGTGTATAGAAACCCATTTCAAAAAGAGCTGAGCAATGGTGTGCGCAGCTTTACTTGTGATTGTTAATTTGAAAATTTTATAACAAAGCTGAGTCATTCAATGAAACTATTCTGGCAACTATCTTCTTCTTTATTATTATCTTTATTGATGCTGACTCAAGCGAATAGTGCTGAGGACGCTCCCGCGTTTGCCGCCAAGCAATTGACCGCGTTACCCAAAGAAAATTGGATAACCAATGGCGGTAATCTCTATAACCAGCGTTATTCACAGTTAACCGAGATTAACCGCAGCAATGTAAAAGATTTAAAGGCTGAGTGGCGTACGCATTTAAATGGTTCTGGTGTAGGGCCTCCCTTTTCCGGTGAAGCGCAGCCGATTGTCTATGAAGGAGTTATTTTTATTATTACTGGGGCCGATGATGTATTCGCCCTAGATGTCGAAACTGGCGAGCACCTTTGGGTCTATGAAGCCAACCTTGATCGCACAATCGATACTGTCTGCTGTGGTTGGACGAGCCGCGGTGTTGCTCTAGGTGACGGCAAAGTGTTCCTCGGACGACTTGATGGAAAGTTAATGGCTCTCGAACAAAAAACAGGTAAGGAGCTGTGGTCGGTACAGGCAGAAAATTGGCAGGAAGGCTATACCATTACCAGCGCGCCTTTATACTACGATGGTATGGTGATTACCGGTTTTGCAGGCGCGGAATTTGGTTCCCGGGGGCGAGTAAAGGCCTATAACGCAGACACGGGAAACTTGATTTGGACTTTTTATACAGTCCCTGGACCTGGTGAGCCTGGCTTTGAAACCTGGCCGCAAGATACGGATGCCTGGAAATTCGGTGGCGGTACTGTGTGGCAGACGCCAGCAGTGGATCCTGAGTTGGGGTTGATGTATTTCTCTACAGGTAATGCGGGCCCAGATTACGATGGCTCGGTGCGCCCTGGCGACAATTTATATACAGCATCCATTGTTGCCGTTGATGCCAAGACGGGCGAATATCGGTGGCACTTCCAACAAGTTCATCATGACATTTGGGACTATGATGCGCCAAATCCAGTTGTCCTGTTTGATGTTGATTATAAAGGCGAGTCGCGTAAAGCCTTAGCGAATCTGGCCAAAACCGGTTGGGTTTATATACTTGACCGTGTCACGGGTGAGCCCTTAATTGGCATTGAAGAAAAACCTGTTGCTCAGGATCCACGCCAAGCCACGTCTCCTACTCAGCCCTTTCCTATTGGCGATTCAACTGTGCCGCAATACATTGATATTGCACCTGAAGGATATAACTTGGTTAACCAAGGCCGTATTTTTACCCCCTTTTGGGACGAAGAAGTTGTTCTTAAACCTAGCGGCATAGGCGGAGGTAATTGGCCACCCAGTTCCTATAACCCCCGTGCAGGCTTACTTTACACCTGTTCCAATGACCTAATGGGCGTTTTTTTAAGAACTCATGAACAAGAACCCATTGCAGGTAAAAAATATACCAATGGTCGATCCGGTGGAACACCTATTCCCTTGAACGGTGTATTTTCTGCCATGGATATGACCACCAATAAAGTCGTATGGAGTCAGCGTTGGAAGGACAGTTGTTGGAGTGGTTCTATTAATACCGCGGGTGATTTAGTGTTTGTCGGACGCAATGACGGCGACTTAACGGCGTTAGATTCTAAGACCGGTGATCAACTGTGGAATTTTCAAACCGGTGCTGGTGTGAATGCACCGGCCACAACGTTTGAGCACAAAGGTAAACAAAAAGTGGTCGTGTATTCCGCTGGCAATTTATTTGCCGGTACTCCCTCAGGGGACAGTGTGTGGTTATTTTCTCTGGATGGAAAGATGGGGCCAGGGAGAGCACCAGGCGCTGATTCCATTCCTAGTGTCGCCGTTGAACAAGCGAATATTGAGGCCGGTAAAACAGTTTATTCTACTTATTGCTCGTCCTGTCATGGTAACGACGGCGGCGGCAGTCACGGTGTTGGTCCGAACATAACTGCCATCACTTCGGCTAATGTTGTTGCTTTAGCGGCTATCGAAGGTAAAGGTAAAATGCCCGCTTTCAAAGAGATACTTTCTGATTCGCAATTACGGGATGTTGCAGTATATGTGACGCAGAAATTGGAGCCACAGAAAGTGGAAAAATGATTTCTGTGCCCCGCATATTCGTAATCTTAATTAGGCAATGATTTCAAAAGAAAATACAATATTCTAGCGATATATGGTCTCTTGATAGAGACATAATTACTCATTAATCGAAAACAGCACAAGCCTTAGCCAGAGGTGCAACCGATTGTGTTAAGCCAACCGGCGTCAAATTACGGCGACTTTGGTTTAGCAGGTTACTTAGCAAGCTAGCATCCTCAGCGGTCAAATCGCCATCGCTGAGCGCCTTGATCATGGCGCCGTCAGCTTGTTTAATCAATACCTTGATCTGTCGGATATCAGTGGTAATAGCCGCCTGTTCTGCCGCCTGATTAAGGGTACTGGCATTAGCGGCCCGCGCCTCAGCGGCACAGATAGCGTCGCGTGCCAGTAGATCCAAACGAATCGGTTTAAAGCGCGCGATACCACCGGTCACATCCGGCGTTAATTCGGGATACATAGCTTTACCCACGGCGCGTCGTAAGGGTGAGTGGGCAACATAGATACTGCCATCCGCAGCAACAACGCTCATTGCCAGTGAGTCTTCACGTCCTTCGATAAAGTAGCGTAACTTCCCTGTTTCTCGGTCTAGCAGACCCATTCCTACATGCAGCATAAGGGTCTTGCCGAACAATTTTTTGCCACCACCGATCATAATAACGACACCGTTGGCGGTTGCCGTTGCGGTTAAGCCGTTAGATTGCACATCGACATTCGCATAACCATCAAAGCCCGTAAGCTCAGCAGTCCAGGCTCTACTCCCCTGGTCGCCGTTGTCGATCAACTGAATTACGTCGCTTGCAGTGACGACGTAAAGCTCATTGTTGTCCGCTGATACCGTGATCGAACCCACCAGTGGCTCGCCCACATCCAACCGCCAGACTTCAGCTAGTTCAGCATCCAGCGCGATAACATGGCCCTCGTTATCCGACACATACAGGCGTTGACCATCTGCGCTGAGCGCCGGTGTTGATCCAGTGCCGCCCTGAAAGGTCTTGCGGTTTAATACTTGGAATTCGAAACGGCCCTTGCCGTCATCGACCAGGTCCAGGGCATAAATTGCGCCGAGTTCAGATCTACCGTCTTCTGTACCATCTTCCGTATCTGGGGCAGTAGCCGCCATATAAATACGGCTACTGTCTGGGTCGATACTGAAAAAGTTAGTCACAATACCGCCGCCGCCGTAGATATAATTCACGGCGGATGAGAACAAACTCAAGCCTTCATCAGTTTTACCAAAGGCTTCGTCCATTAAGGGATCTACCTTATTAAGTACAAAATCGGGAATATTGGTGCCGTTTCCACTGATCGCAGGCGCGCCGGGTATTTGCCCGATAGGGGCTATCAGTTCTCCGCTCTTACGGCTGAATGCAAACAGTGCCCCGGCTTTGGTTACGGAGACTAGCGAGTCTGTCGCTGGGTGATAATTGAAACTATGAAATTTGCCCTTTGCTTTATTGCTCAGTTCCGAAACGGGAATACTGAGACCTGTATCTTTACTCCAGATCATTGAACCGTCCGGCCGCAGAGCCATAAGGCGGTTATAGCCAATGATATAAATAATTTGCGACCCAGGGTTTTCCGGGTCATTCAAGATGAAGGCGGCGCTGCTTTTCTGTATATCGCTGTCAGCGGGTATCGTCCAGCGTCGCTCACCGGTTTTGCCATCGAGTGACACCAGCACCACGCGCTCACCATGGTAGAACTGCGGGCTAAAGTAAAGATTTCCTTCGTTATCAAATAGCGGACCATTACCGACAAAGTACCCAGGCTCTGCCACCCAATCTAATTCAAACATTGGCGCGGCAACACCCCAGACAGCATCCGAATTAGCTCCATTAACATGTATGGCGCTAAAGGTCTCCGGCTCGGGAATAATATCGTAGCTATGCTGTCCCGATACACGGGGCCCAATAGGCTTCCACTGGGTTTTTTCGGGTGGGCCAAAAACTTTAGGGTTATGAGGCCTAGGAGTTTCAAAGAACGTTTTGAACAACACAACACAAACCGTTGCGATCAGTAATACAGTTATCACTTTTCGAGTATTCATTTTTAAAAAAAACCTATTTTTATCGTCACTGCTGGTTTTCATGGCCATATTAATTCACAAAGTTGTTTTGTTGAGTCGCCGCGCTATACCAAATAGGTGAGGACCATGCGCGCTCTTGAATGGTGGCAGGCAGGTCTGAGCGCGGCGTTTTACCGGCGCGTATGGCATCCCAAGTGGACCAGCGGCAGACCGGATTTTCAAGGACGCGGGCATAGTAAAATGCTTCTTGGCCTGGGATAAAGTTAGGATCTTGCCACAGAACTTTTAGTTCCCCCGCGCCAATATTGGCGGTTCTTGAGCAGTCAGCCAAGTTGACCTGTGCACCATTGTCCGGGCAGCGATGAGTCTTTGGGTCCACACTCAAGCCATCGGCACAGGCCACGTCGTAAACCTGCTCCTGATGTTCGTCGTTTTCAAGCCAGCCCTTGATAATTTGTACACGTTGCAATTGAGCCGTATTTGGATCAGCCAGAGCCCAAGTCAAAAACGTCGGTTGTCGATCATCGTTCGCTTGCAAAGTACCCCCCATAGTGACGCCGCTTTGGTAGGTATTTTTAACGAGATCCGGATTATTCAACTCAGCATCAGTAAGATCATAACTGGCAAAAAAGCGTACTTTGATTCTTGTGCCGCTGGTGGCGAAGGTTTCTTTGCGGCGCAGTGCGGCGTAAATCGCTTCACGGGTATTTTCTTCGGCCCATACCCCGGCAATACCAGACGCACCCCAGTAATGGTAGCCTGAAAAATCAAGGTAAACCTTATCGTCTATCTCTTGGACCATGTCCGGTGCAGCCAATTTAACTAATGTGCCATAGAGAAAGCTTGCCGGCACAGAGCCACGTTTTTCAGCAGTGCTGTCAAAGGAACCAATCTTGCCAAAATAGTTATCCTCTTCCAGCGAGGCTGCGCCTGTATGAGTATCACTGGCACCAATCACTCCAAATTTATAAGGGTTTCCAGCTCCGCCCTCCTGCATGGATAAACCGCGTTGCCAGGCATTTCTCACATAGCTGCCGGGCGGATCACTGAGCATCTTGGTAGAGGTGCGCAGGGGAAATATTTCAAAGTTAGCCCACTCATCGTTTTTTGACAGCAATGGATGAGTATCTGATGTACCTTTCACCTGAGTTATTTCCACCAGCGGTTCATTACGCAGCCGTTGGTCAGCGTATTCCTGGTCAATTGCTTTACCCTCCCAATCGGTGAACATAAACATCGCCCCATTGGAGCCATTGCTATTGTGCGGTATTGCCAGGCTTTCTATGCCCTGATCACGCAGCTTGTCCATCCAGTTCCAAAGGCCCTCGGGGTTAATACTATTAAAGCGTGTAAAGGGCAGTGCCGGCATGCGTTCGGTACCACGAAAAATGACGTTACGATGCAGAGCCTCTCGCTCCGACGTGGATGACGTGAACTCATACCCCGCAAAGGTGGTGAATGTACCGGGCATATACGCCTCGTCGGCCGCTTCAATAGTTTTCGACCAAGCAGATTTACTGACTTTGTTGACGACGCTGTTATCAATAATACCATCGAGAAGCCCCCCCACCACATCGCTAACAAAGTTGCCAAATATCTTACTGCGTTTAGCCAAATCCAAAAGGCCACCATCGACCGACTCGTTAATATTGTGATATTCCTTGGCCAGTTCGTATTGGGAAAAGGCTGTACTGGTGTCTTCAGCGTCGTTTATCAGACCCAAAAATACCCCATGATCGGTAACCGCATAAAAGTCCAAAGGCTGTGCCAGCTGCACGTCAAAGCCACTGGGGTGGCTGATCGCCTCACCTTGCGCGTACCGATAGGCATCGGCAGGTGATGCGGTTGTTCCAAAAGCAGAAGCGTCAAAGGAGAGCGTTGTATGCACATGCAAGTCGCCAAAATAGGCATTGCGATCTAGATTGGGTTGGGGGCGACTCGGATCGGGCGCGGGTAATGATGGAAACCTTATGATTTCATCACTCCCAGGAATCACCGTATTGGTCGTCCGATAGTATGCTTGAGCCTGCGCGCGCTTATCTTCCAGTGCTTGATCCCCCGAGCAGGCGGCGGTCAGCAGACAGAAGGTAATCAGTGCAGTACGAAAGATCATAGGTTTTATCTCTTTTTATTAAATAGCTTTGGCTATTAGCAACCGTAGTGGTGAAAAAACTCCTACTCGTGAGCGTCAGCATCAGCACTCGCTCGAGTACTGACACTGCTAGTTCTTTGATGTTACTAGTATGATATTACCTGACCACATTTGGGAATCATAATCGGACAGCTTATTGTTAATACGTGATCCTATCAGCCCTCAGGATCAATCCAGATGGGGCTGGTCCATGCCCGCTCGCGGATTGTTGCAGGTACTCGAGGGTCCGGCTCCCGACCAAGGCGGATAGCATCATAGCTAGACCATCGACAGGTCGGGTTCATTAAAACGCGGGCATAGTAAAAGGTACTCTGCCCCGGATCATAGTCAGGATCGTGCCACAGGGTTTTCAGCTCATTGGCGCCGGAACCGGTACTGAAATTACAGCTAGCAAGATCAACCGTTGCGCCATTATCAGGGCATCGCCCAGTTGCCGGATCAATGGTCAAGCCATCAGCACATGCAATATCGATGACCTTTTCCTGGGTTTGACCTTCAGCGTCGATCCAGCCCTTGATCATTTGCACACGCTGCAATGGGGCATCCATTGGATCGCGGGTCGCCCAGACCATAAAGCCAGGAGAGTTTTGCTTTACCACATCAGGGTTTGCCTGCAAGCGCAGAACACTACCCATGGGCACCGCGTTGGCGATTAACGATTGGAACGGGTTGCGGTCTTGCATAATGGCATCATCAATGCCCCAGCCTGCATAGAAACGCACCGCCATGCGCGGGCCCGATGTGGCGTAGGTTTCACGACGGGCTAGGGCGTCAAAAACCGCTTCGCGAGTATTCTCTGGTGCCCAAACTGCGGCAAGGCCACCGGAGGTATGAAACTTGATCATGGATTTGTAGGCGGCTGTTGCCGCATCTTCCCGCAAGCGCCGAATCGCAGAGGACGTAACCGCACCCACCGCACCGGGAAAGTCCCACTCTTCCACATCGCCGGGGTTGGAGTTGTGGCTGTCGGTGGCGGCGATAAAGCCGACTCGTAACGGATTAAATCCGAGCTCCTGTTCAAGCTCTAGCCCGACCTTAAGCCCCTGACGAACAAACCCTGTCTCGAAGGCACAGCCGGTAGTTTCGCCGGGCTGACAGGGGTCAAAGACCTGTTCGAAAGCGCATTCTTCATCGGTTGCACCAACCCCAAGGGCGCATTCCTGTGCGCCTTTGACTTGGAATATTTCTACCAGCGGTTCGCGCTTTTGACGCAGGCGCCAGTCAGCCTCGCCATATTCCTGACCATCCCAGGTGTATCGAGAATAGGTTAGCCCCCAAGCCTTGTTAGGGTTGTGGGGCATGGTCAGAAAGTCACAATCTTCGATACAGTTAGCTTCAAGTCCCTTCCACAGTTCAATGGCATTGGGTACATCCAAGCTTGAAATAGCGCGTTCAGGCACTGTATTGGAGCGGAAAATAACATTGCGATGGTGCTTGCCCTGATCCGGCATTCCCGGCGAGAACTCATAACCAATTAGCGTGGTCAATTCACCCGGCTCATAGTACTTGTCGGCAAGGTTGATATAGCGGGCCCAATCAGAGGTAGCGTTTTTAATACATCGCTCGAAGGCGCCATCGCCAAACTTACAGGTCGGAAAAGAGCCTGGCGTAAGAGGCTGCCGAGTTGTCTGTTGATAGACACCGGCTGGCTTTGATGGGTCGCCAGGGGCTGCTGTGCCACGAGCATTCGCCGCTAGGATTTGAAAAATTTTTGGATTGGGCTCATTGGCTAGCCAGCAGGTGGCACGCTCAGCCAGAGACAGATTTGAGTCGCCGCAGTGGGTGCGAGTACCGAAGCCTTCGGCATGATCGGTGATCGCCACAAAGTCCAGTGGCCGACTGAGCTGCATGATCTCGCCACCGGCGACGGTTAGTGGTTCGCCTTTGGCAAAACGATAGGCGTCGTCGATACTCAGCGCGTTACCAAACAGCGTGGCATCAAAACTTTCGCTCGTGTGCACATGCAATTCACCCCAGTACAGATTCATATCTGGGTTGGGCGCTGCCTGATAAGCGGCTGCCTGTGGAGCAGGTAATGTTATCCGACTATCATCTTGTAAGGCGTAATCGCGGCCTGCGCTAGCCGGCCCATTTTTATCCGCTGATTCCTGCAAAGGTATCAGCAATTTAACCCAAACAAAGCCAATGGCCACAAGCAGAAAAACAATAAGTACCAAACCGATTTTCTTAAACATACAATATTCGCTCTTTTATTAGACCTGCAAGACAGAATTACACGTTCATATAATACGCTAACAATTGGCCCTTTCGGTCTATTAGGTTAGCTTCAGTCAACTTATCGTAAAAGTAGTAGCCCGTGCTGAAAACACCACATGGCCGACAGCCCCCCCAACGCATAAACCGGCACTGGTAACAGACGCTCCTGCCAAGGTAATAGCCGCCGTTTGACCAACTGCCAGACACCCAGCAATAGCAGAATAAAGGTAATTTGACCCAGTTCTATGCCGAGATTAAAAAACAGTAGGCTCAAGGGTACACTGCCCTGAGGCAGACCGACCTCAGCTAATGCTCCCGCAAAACCCATACCGTGCAGCAGACCAAAACTACCGGCCAGCCACCAAGGGTAACGGCGGAATAATCCACCTTTGTCACTGCGGGCAAGCTCTAATGCCAAGATAAAAATACTCAGGGAAATGGCGAATTCCACCAGAGACACCGGATAACTTAAAAACCCTAGCGTCACCAGTGAAAGGGTAATACTGTGGCCCAGCGTAAACGCCGTAATGGTGCCAATTAATCGCCACCCTGCCCCTGCCCCAACCAGTAGCAGCAACCCAAAAACAAACATCAGGTGATCAATACCGCCCCAAATATGCTCTGCTCCAAGTACGGAGTACTCAGTCATTATTTGCCTCTGGATAGGCTCAATCGGCACTCGAAACTCCGAGTTTTCTGCGGTTAGCACCTGTTGGTAACTGCGGCCATCGCGAAGGTTAAGTATGACCATGGCCGACACCCGATTGGCGGCCAGCCCAGAAATTCCAAAGACTTGACCAATCAGGCCTTGGGTATCAGACTGATCGCAGAGTAGCTCCCAGCTAGACACAATCCCCGTACCCTCGGTCCGCGGCGTACTCTCAGCTTGGGTCTCACAGCCCTCGGGCCAGATAGGCCGCAAGGGAATATTGCTGGCGGTCTTGACTGGGGTCTTCCAAACCACGTTGTAAGACTGTGTCGAGACTTCAGACACCTTTAATAGCGAGGGCGCAAAAAGATGTGCCTGCGCGGTATGAGATAGTAATAACGATGCGGCTATACTTACCGTTAATCGGAAGAAATACCTCACTGTCTCACCTCATATTCAGAGCGCAAAGCCGCCATAGCAGTTTGCAGAGCTCGCTCACGCGCACTGACTTCAAGACTGTATCGTAATTGGCGTGTCACCTCGTCTAGGCGTGCACCTCGACCCTGCTCGATAGCGCTGATCCAGAGATAATGCCACCCGAAAGATGAACGAATGGGTCCATACCATTGACTCACCACAGGGCCTAATTTGGATAGGTCTGACATAAATAGTGCCCCGAAGTTACGAGTCAATTGCTCGGCAGTCTGTGCTTGAAATTCATAGCCTGACATAAAGGGAGAGCTTAGGTACCTTGCAGTTCTAGCCGTTAAACGCTGGTCTTGGATGGTTTTGATAACAGAATCAAGTTCGGCTTTGCGCTGTGGATTAATAAATACATGGGCAAACGAATAGCGCGGTGAGCGATAAAATTCATGCTTACGCGCAATCAACTCTGCGGCGATTTGGGTCTCGGTTACTGCAATGGGAGGATTAATCGCTAATAGTCGTTTTTTCATTCTTTCAATCAATCGCCTTTTAACAACTTCGTCCCCTAGATGGAGGCGCATATCCAGCGCTACCTGAAATAACTCGGCATTACTTTTGTCTGTGTCGACATCCAGAAAACGCATATTGCGAATTAGCTGATCAAAAACAATGCTGTCATGCAGGTGAAGATGAAGCTCTAGGGCGCGTTGAAATAACAAGTCACGGTCCAACTCATCGGCGATCATTTTTGTTTTTTGTTTAATTGTAGGCAGATTGCCAAAGCGGGTGAGCCACTGCTGTTGTAAAGTGTTCTCTGCTGACTCGCTCAGCGGACCGATCACAGTTTTGGGTTCGGGAAATACTATGGCTTGAACCTGATAGAAAACGATTCCTAAAATAAGGAAATGTAGCCATGGCCTGTTCAAGCGTGCTTTCAAGGCTTGTGGGCCCCCTATTTGTCGGATATCACTGTTGCCCGCGAATCACGTGAGTCGGGATGGGCTTTCGGAATATGAAATATAGTACCGCAGCACATCAGGATTCTTTATTTTTTTAAACAGTAAAGCTGCTAAATAAATCAAAACTAGCGGCGGGATTAGTGAACATGCTCCCCCGATAAAAGTAGCGATTACCGGCATATCAGTTTTCTTCTTGCCCAAGTAATAGGACAACGAAATCATAGATAGGAAATAGACTCCTACAATCCAACCCCACAATGTCAGATTTATATCCATAGAGTCACCTTAAATTAGAGTTAATAAATTTCAGATTGGCAGTAATTATCATTATGCCAGTCTCAACGCCATTTCTTTTTACATGTTACCGTTCGAGCGGACGGCGTCCAGCACCTATAATAAGCAAATTTAGGTAAAATTTTTAAATTAGTCGAAGATTGACCATGATAAGCCATAAAAACCGGAAATCCGACAGCCAATGTGATGTTTACGCAGCAATGCTTAAGAAATGTTACAAGGCTTGAGTAAGGTGGCCCACGCCTTTGAGGCCGCCGTCGCTTCGCCAATGCATGGCTCGACTAAACCCATTGGCTTCATCATTAATTTTTACTTGGAATGACTAAACTCTTTATTTAGTAATCGTCGAGCACCGCACCCTTACTGGCGCTAGAAGCATTAAAGGCAAACTTCGCTTGTACTCCACGGGTGTAACGCGGTAATGGCGCTTTCCAGTCGCTCTTGCGCTCGGCAAGCTCCTCATTAGTGATATTAAGTTGCAGCAATAACTGCTTGGCATCAATGGTGATGGAGTCGTTTTCATTAATGAAGGCAATATTGCCACCGGCAGCGGCCTCTGGCGCCACATGTCCAACCACCATTCCCCAGGTACCGCCAGAAAAACGGCCATCTGTGATCAAGCCTACGCTTTCGCCTAAACCAGCACCAATCAATGCGCCAGTAGGTGCCAGCATTTCGGGCATACCCGGGCCGCCTTTAGGGCCTAAGTAGCGCAGCACCATTACGTCGCCAGCTTTTATTTTGCCCGCCAAAATGGCTTCCAGAGCTGACTGCTCATCGTTAAATACACGGGCAGGGCCTGTCATTACCAGAGTTTTCAGGCCAGTAATTTTAGCCACACAACCTTCTGGTGAAAGATTACCTTTAAGAATAGCTAGGTGACCTTGCTTGTACACAGGGTTAGTAATAGGGCGAATCACATCTTGGTCAGTACTCGGCGTATCAGGTACGTCTTTGAGTACCTCTGCCATGGTCTGGCCAGTGATAGTTATACAATCGCCATGCAGCAACCCAGCTACCAGCAGTATCTTCATAACCTGTGGTATGCCGCCTGCTTGGTGCAAATCAACTGCCAAGTATTGTCCACTAGGCTTGAGATTACACAGCACAGGAATCTTTTGGCGCATGCGCTCAAAATCATCAATATTCCACTCTACTCCAGCCGCATGCGCGATGGCTAAAAAGTGCAGCACGGCGTTGGTGGAACCACCCGTGGCCATAATAACCGCCACTGCGTTTTCAATCGATTTTTTGGTGACGATATCACGCGGCTTTAGGTTCATCCGGATCGCTTCAACCAGCACCTTGGCAGACTCTTTGGCTGAGTTCATTTTCTCATCATGAGGGTTAGCCATGGTAGAGGAGTAAGGCAGCGAAATACCAAGCGCTTCGAATGAGCTAGACATTGTGTTTGCTGTGTACATGCCGCCACAGCTGCCAGTACCAGGAACAGCTCGACGTTCGATCTGAAGTAGATCTTCGTCGCTCATACGCCCTGCCGCATGTTCACCCACAGCCTCAAAAACACTAACGATATTCAGATCCTGACCCTTGTAGCGCCCGGGGAGTATGGTGCCTCCATATACATAGATAGAGGGTACATTGCTACGCAGCATGCCCATTAGGCCACCAGGCATATTTTTGTCACAACCGCCAAGCACCAGAACGCCGTCCATCCACTGGCCCTGCACGCAGGTTTCAATGCAGTCAGAGATCACTTCACGACTAATCAACGAGTACTTCATGCCCTCAGTACCCATGGCCATACCATCTGAAATGGTTGGAGTACCAAAGACTTGTGCATTACCACCGGCTTCTTCGATACCTATAATCGCGGCGTCAGCCAGCCTTTGCAAACCACTGTTGCAAGGAGTGATTGTACTGTGACCGTTAGCTACACCGACCATAGGTTTCTTGAAATCTTCAGCCTCGTAACCCATGGCGTAATACATCGAGCGATTAGGCGCGCGCGCGGTACCTTCAGTGATGTTCTTACTGCGTCGATTGATCTGATCGTCGGTATTACTGGTGTCGTGCGTCATGATATTTCTCGTTGAGAGTGGCGTTGATAAAAACAGAAAATGCCAGAAAATTAAGCTAGAGCAATATGATAGTCATGCTGTATTAATATGTACAGCATGTCATTGCCATCGCCATCTATGAACGGTACTAATTCACGAGTAGCTAGAATTGGTGAACGCCTGCTTCATCATAAACAATGAGAAAGCTCTCAGATCCTTATCCCATCAAAAGAAAGATCTTGAAATGACCGTCGGTCAGTTATATAGTTGAACTATTGGTTGTGAGTTTAGGCGTTTTGGTTAATGAGAGAGCCAGAAGCACAGACTAAAGTTACTACCGCGGCGTGAATTACTAGAAATCGCCGAAGCATGCTTTCGTAATAACAAAATAGAATAAATGCAGATTAACCAGAGAAAGAAATTATGAGCACAACTGACCACGAAAACGTCACTAAATTACACCCTCAAAACCTGGAAGCGCTAGTCGCACTGCAGAGAAGCAAGTTTCGTGCTGAGGGCGAAGTCACCTATTCGACGCGGATTGACCGTCTAAAGAGACTCAAGGCACTGATTCTTGAAAATAAAACAGAGTTCGCGAAAACAACCAAACGCGAATTTGGTGGTGCACGGTCCTATGAGTTCAGTTTATTCTCGGAGTTCGCATCAAAGGTCGAAGCCATCGACTATTCAATGAAACATTTGAAAGAGTGGATGAAGCCTGAAAAACGAAAAACGAACAAGCCCATGAACTTTTTGGGTGGGAAGAGCGAGGTTAGGCATTTCCCTAAAGGCGTTGTTGGCATCATTTCTCCTTGGAACTTGCCCTTTGGCTTGACTGTTGCGCCTCTGACAAGTGCGCTTGCTGCAGGTAACCGAGCGTTATTGAAACCTTCTGAATTCGTTCCTGAAACAGCGGCATTGTTTGCCGAAGTTGTCCCCAAATATTTCTCAGAAGATGAAGTCGCGGTCGTAACCGGTGGCACAGATATTAGTCAACGTTTTGCGGAATTGCCTTTTGACCACCTACTGTTTACCGGGTCTAGTAATATTGGCGCAAAAGTAATGCAATCAGCCTCGAAAAATCTGGTTCCCGTCACGCTAGAACTTGGCGGCAAGTCGCCTGTAATTATTGGTCGTAGCGCAAAGCTTGATCTGGCTGGAACCCGCCTGACATTCGGTAAGCTTTTGAATGGTGGCCAATTATGCCTGTCGCCAGACTACGTTGCGGTGCCGAATGAGCTAGAGGAGCAGCTTATTGCTCGGGTAGTTCAGGAGGCACAGTCAATGTATCCGAACATCACCGAAAATGAAGATTATGCGGGTGTAATCAACGAAAGACACTTCGCCAGGCTACAAAACTACATTGATGACGCAGTTGCCAAAGGGGCCAAGCTCACAATAGTTGGTGCTGACAAGACGCGTGCCTCTGAAGACAATCGTCGTATGCCCTTACACATCTTACAAAACGTCAATGAAGATATGTTGGTTATGCATGAGGAAATATTTGGCCCTATTCTTCCTGTGATGACCTATTCCGACGTGGCTGAAGTTCCAGATATGATTGAGCCCCGCCGAAATCCTCTTGCTATGTATTACTTTGGTAAAGATAAACGTGAGCAAGAATACTTACTGAGTAATGTGCAAAGTGGTGGTGTTTGTATCAATGATATTACTCTTCACTACGTACAAGAGGATCTTCCGTTTGGGGGTGTGGGCGCCTCTGGTATGGGTGCCTATCATGGCCCGGAAGGATTTAGGAGCATGAGTCATCCGCGCGCGATTTACAGCCAAACTATGATTGATGTTTTACCCATTATTGGAGCACGCCCGCCCTTTGGCAAAAAGTTCCGAAAGAATATAAGCAAAATTCTTGGCTCAATCTGAATGTAAGACTAGAGATTTTTATACATGCTGAATGATTGAACTTGAACTTCAACGCAATGACATTGATTTGATTCTACTAAATCACGACAGTTAGTCGACAAGATGGCTGCAGAATAAACGCGGGTACTCATAGAGAGGGCTCGCAAACATAAAAAGAGTACTGGGAGAGTTATCATGACAATAAATCGCCAATGGCTATTAGCTGAACGACCGATAGGAATGGTTGGTACGCATAATTTTAAGTACACCGAAACTCCGATTCCTGAACCCAAAGATAATGAGGTGCTGGTAAAAAATCTATTTTTATCATTTGACCCCGCACAGCGAAACTGGATGGTTGACCGCAAGGCTTATCTGCCGCCAGTGGCCATCGGAGAACCTATGCGTGCAGGTTCTGTTGGGCAAGTAATAAATTCGCGACACACCGAATATCATGTGGGCGATCTAGTGCAAACGACCGGCTATTGGCAAGATTATGTCGTTGCAGCACCCGGTGAAGGTCCAATGGGTTTAGTTAAATTGCCATCAGGGGTATCCCCTGAAATGATGTTATCTGTGCTCGGTATAACAGGGCTCACGGCGTATTTCGGTTTGCTAGAGATTGGTCAGCCTAAAGCCGGTGAGACCGTTCTTGTTTCTGGTGCTGCAGGTTCTACTGGCTCATTTGTTGGTCAGATCGCAAAAATTAAGGGTTGCCGTGTAGTAGGTATTGCTGGCGGCCCAGATAAGTGTAGGTGGTTAAAAGAGATTGCCGGCTTCGACGCCGTCATCGACTATAAAAATGAGGATGTTAGTGCGCAAATTGCTCATCACTGCCCAGACAAGTGGGACGTGTTCTTTGATAACGTTGGCGGCCCTATTCTCGAGGCGGCCCTAGATCACGTTAATCTGCGTTCTCGGGTTGTTTTATGTGGCAGCATCTCTGGTTATAACGCCACCACCCCCATACCTGGTCCGTCAAATTTGTCGAACCTGACCATTAATCGAGCGCGAATGGAAGGATTCGTTATTTTGGATTACATGCCACGAGCGATGGAGGCTGTCCAAGAACTAATGGGGTGGGTTTCATCAGGCCAATTGATCTATCAGGTCGATCTACAAGAAGGCTTTGAAAATATCCCTGCCACTTTGCAGCGGCTTTACGCCGGGCAAAATCTTGGCAAGCAGCTACTCAAAATAGGCTCATAGAAATAACCTTAAGGACTGCAATGACACACATCATACCCAAGCAACGTGAGGAATTATCTGAGTTAGAACCGATGTTGCAAATGGTAGAAGCATCGATGGGCTTTTTGCCAACATCCATGCTGACCATGGCGCATTGGCCAGAACTTACTCAGGCCTTTGGCGGTCTTGGCGCAACGGTTCTGCATAGCGGTGAACTAGATGCTGGGCTAAAGCAAATGATTGCGTTCGCGGTAAGTAACGTAGCGGGTTGCCGTTATTGCCAAGCACATACGGCTAACTCAGCACAAAAAAATAGCGTTAGCTCAGAGAAAATAAAAGCGGTATTTGAGTTTGAGAGTAGCGCTTTATTTTCTGATCAGGAGAAGGCGGCGCTTCGAGTTGCCGTGCACGCGGGTATGGTACCTAATGCGGTGGAAGCTGAGCACATGAGTGAATTGTCTAGATACTTTAGTGAGAAGCAGGTTATAGAAGTTGTGGCCGTTATTTCACTGTTTGGTTTTCTGAATCGCTGGAACGACACAATGGCAACTACCTTAGAAAGTGCCCCTAAAAACTTTGCAGCGGACCAGCTTGCCTCGCACAGCTGGGCTGCAGGCAAGCACGAATAACCACCACTCGATCGCACGTACAAAGGCAACTTGGCTCTAACTACATTAATGGAAAAGTACTATGAAAAAACTTAATTTCTATGATCAACTTAACGCGGCTACGCTTTTGTTGGTGTCACCCGAGTGGCGAAAAGTTAAAGCAGCCCGGCAGTTGGCGGTATCTTTTGAAACGCCAGATGTCACTATTCCAACTGAATTCCGGACCATTGCAGACCGCAATATTCGCTTAGCTGAAGCAGGGCCCGCCGATGCACCACTCGTGGTATTACTCAGTCCGTTCCCAGAAAGCATTCTGAGTTTCGCTGGTTCCTGGGAAGCACTGACAGAGAAGTGTCGGGTAATTGCCATCGATCTTCCGGGATTTGGTGCTTCTGAAGGTGACCGAAGTGATATGTCACCCAACGCTCAGGGTGCCCATCTGGCTGCAATCTTTGATGAGCTTGACCTGAATAATATTCATCTTGTCGGGCCTGATGTGGGAATGGGAGCAGCGCTCGCCTATGTGCTTAATCATAAACATCGCGTAACAAGTTTAGCCATTGGGCATGGCGTCGGGGCACCCGGCCCATTTAAGCTAGCCTTTATGATCAACATGTTGGCCAAATTTGGTTTCATGCGTTTCACAACGGGTTTATTAGGTGCCGGTCCCCTCATCGCTTTCTCGTCAAAACTTGGGTCCATTCGTCATCGGGCCAACGCTAAGCAAATAGATGATTATAAGCGGTCTTACTCGAGGCGTGCCCCTGAAGTGGTTTACTGGTTTAAGGACTTTCGGTCTAAGGCTGCTGAGTTGGCTGCTCGGGTGAAAGAAATCGATATACCTACCCTAGTTTTTTGGGGCGAACTTGATCTTCTCTTTCATCCAAGTAATGCTGAAAATCTCGATGCAGCCCTGCCGCACAGTAAGTTGCAAATTCTGCCTGAGGCAGGCCATCTTGCTTGGGCTGATCAACCAGAATTATTCGCCGAGATGATTATTGATTGGGTGGAAACTGATCGTCAATAAGTGTCGTTTTTATGCGCCTAATCCCTTCACTAAGATTGAGTTTGCGGTACTCCCAGCATCACGATGTTTCGCTATAGCTTGGTAGTCATCAGATGTCATCCAAGCTAAAGCAGATTCTTTTGATGGGAACTCGATAATTACCGACCTTGTATCATCCCATTGACCGGCTAATATCGTTGGGTCTTCATCAACACTCAACATCTTGCCATCGAACCTCTGAAAAACTTCTGCGAAACCAGCTGAGTATCGATCGTATTCACTACGATTATGTATTTTAAACCTAGCAATTATATAAACGGACATCGTGTTTAACTCCTAATTTTAATTAGTTTTGGGTGCCGGTTAAGCACAGAAAAGACGAATTTACTCGCTTTATAGGTTGTTACTATTTCAGCTAGCTCAACTATTTCAATATTGTAATGACCGGCAGTCAGTTATATACTGATCGAGGATTATAAAAGATCACTTAATTAAAAAAAATACTATCGAGAGGCAGTATTGAATCACTACGCGCAGCCTAAAAATATAGCGAGATATAAAAATGAAATTACTTACCTTCAAGCTGCAAGGCAAAGAATATCTGGGTGCTTTAACTAATACTGGAGTCTTCAACCTAAGTGCCGCGGCGTCGGAGGAGATTGATTTTTCCTCAATGCAACACTTTATTGAGGCAGGCCAACCTGCGCTTGATCGCGCCTATGCACTGCTAGCTTCTGGCCCAGCCTCCATACCATCTGACCAAGTAGATTGGTTAGCGCCACTCCCATTACCCGCACAAATACGTGACTGTTTGGGTTTTGAAGAGCATTTAAAAAATGCTTTTGAAAGCGCACTTAAGCTGAGTGCTATGGCTGCGGACGACCCCGTCAACGCTGAGGAGGAATTGCGCGCTAGTGGCCGATTTGCCGTCCCCGAAGTCTGGTATCAACAGCCACTCTATTACAAAGCAAACCGTTTCTCTGTCGCACAAAGTGGCAAAGACGTTGTGTGGCCAGCGTATTCCGAGGTAATGGATTTCGAATTAGAAATGGCCTGCATTATCGGTAAAAAAGGCAAAGACATCAGTAAGGGAAACGCTGAAGACCATATATTTGGGTACACCATTTATAACGACTTCTCAGCACGAGACGCACAAATGGTCGAGTCTCTGGGAATGTTGGGGCCAGCCAAAGGTAAAGACTTTGATGACTCAATTATTCTTGGCCCTGTTATCGTCACCGCGGATGAGTTGGATGATCCTTACAACTTACGTATGCAGGCTCGCGTCAATGGAGAGACTTGGTGCGATAGTAATAGCAACACAATTCACTGGAAGTTCTCAGACATGATCGCGCATATCAGCAAGAGCGAAACCCTCTACCCCGGTGAGGTAATTGGCTCAGGTACAGTCGGTCTGGGTTGTGGTCTCGAGCATCTACGCTTTTTAAGTGACGGCGACATTGTCGAGCTTGAAGTCGAAAAAATAGGTGTTATCTCAAACAAAGTTATAAGGCGGTAATGCAAATGAGTAATCAAGAAAGTCGTACGATTAATGATGAAAACAGCGGTGGGGAGTTTTCTCGTCATTGGCTATTAGTATTAGTTTGTGCTGCAGGAATCGGGGTGGGCGTCTCCGCACTACCCTTTTACACCCAGGGAATATTTATTGAAGCCTGGATTGCCGATTTTGGTTGGACGCGTGCTCAAGCCTCCTTGGGAATCTTGGGATCGACCCTAGCGCTCGCTGCAGCATTGCCGTTTGTAGGTTTAATCGTTGATCGCTACGGCCTTGTTACTCCGGTCATGATTTCGTTGCTAGGGCTGTCACTTGCCTATGTATTGTTGGGTATGTTCGTTCAATCAATTGGTACCTTTGTAATGCTAGCAGTGCTGCAGGCTATACTTGGTAGTGCATCATCACCACTGGCGTATACACGCGCGATCAATACCGTATTTAATAAACAACGAGGCTTAGCTCTTGGTGTTGCTTTGTCGGGTGCAGGTGTGGCAGCTACATTTGGACCGTCTCTGATTAGTAACGCCATCGAATCGTTCGGCTGGCGAGGCGCTTACTTTGCAATGGCCGCATTTACCTTGGTAGTGGGATTAATTATCGTTGCCGTCCTATCACGTCTCAATGGCGCCAAAACACCGCTGAATATCGATACAGAGGCAGCTAGCCGAGACTTCAAAATTGCCAAATCAAGTCGCACCTACTGGACAATCATGGCGGCGATATTTTGCCTATCTCTTGGGCTTGGCGGTTTGATGATTCACTTTGTACCGATTATTGTCGAGATCGGCTTTACTACAAAGGCCGCAGCTAAAATTGCAGGGGTTATTGGTATTGCCGTTGTACTGGGTCGAATCCTAGTAGGTTTTGCTGTTGACCGCATATTTGCTCCAAGGGTGGCAATTGCTATTCTATTCGCCTGTATCTCTGGCGTTTTGGCTTTGGCATTATTTGGTTCTGCGGTCGCAGTACCAGCTGCATTTGTTATAGGGTTTTCCGTGGGAGCCGAGGTTGATCTGATTGGCTATCTCGTCGCTAGATATTTTGGCATACATGCCTATGGCCAGATTTACGGCAGACAATACTCATCATTCCTAATCGCAACAGGCCTTAGTCCAGTAATCCTCGGTGCGATTCGGGACGCGACTGGCTCTTACACCGCATCTTTGTTCACAGCGGTAGCCTTTATGGTCGTATCGGCCACTTTGTTCGCAAAACTCCCAAAATTTGACCAATAGAAAACTAATAGCTATATGACAAAGTGTACTCAATTGAAAGATTTTAAAAGAAAAACCCTATTCAGCTTTAAATAAGCACCACCCAACTCAAATCTATTGAAGTATCCCCCACTCCTAGCCGAACATTATATATATATAAAAAGGGTCCCATAAGCCGTGAAAACACCAACAAATAACAGCCATAAATCACTACTTAACCTAGCCAGTATCCGCCAGACTCTTGGCATAGTATTCATAGCCACCACGTTGAGTGCCTGCGGTGGCGGTGGCGGATCAGCAGCTCCCACACCAACACCAACCCCAGTAGACAATACCCCCGTCGCCGTCGCCGACAGCTTTACCATTGACCAGGATACGGCGCTCAACGCAGATATAAGCACTAATGACAGCGGCCTGGAAGACACCCCAGTAACCTATAGCCTTGATAGCGCAGCCACCAATGGCGCTGCATCCGTCAATGCTGATGGCACCGCCACCTATACCCCCAATAGCGGCTACAGCGGCAGCGATAGCTTCACCTACGCTGTAGTGGATGCCGATGACGATAGTGATACAGCTACAGTTACCATTGATGTGATTGCCGATAGCACTGCATTTACCTGGCCCGCAGTAAACTCTATGGTTACCGAAGATGTAGACGCAGCAGTGGCGATTATTTTGGCAGAAATGACTCTGTCCGAAAAAGTGGGCCAAATGGTACAGGCGGAAATTAGTCAGGTAAGCGCAGCCCAGGTGCGTGACTATAACCTTGGCTCCGTACTCAATGGCGGTGGCACCTGGCCCAATGGCAAAAACTCCAGCCTGGCCGACTGGGTTAACCTGGCCGATAGCTACTACGAAGCCAGCACAGATATCAGCGACGGCGGCGTGGGCGTGCCGCTGATCTGGGGCACAGACGCAGTACATGGCCATAACAATGTCATTGGCGCCACTATCTTCCCCCACAATATCGGCCTGGGCGCAGCCAACAACTCCAGCCTAATGCGCCAAATTGGCGAAGCCACAGCCCTTGAAGTGGCGGCTACAGGTATTGATTGGGTATTTGCACCAACTCTGGCTGTAGTGCGCAACGACAGCTGGGGGCGCACCTACGAGGGCTATTCAGAAGACCCAGAAATAGTAAAAGCATATGCCGGAGAAATTGTTATCGGCCTGCAGGGTGATAGCAGCGACCTCTTTGGTCCCGGCCACGTGATTGCCACCGCCAAACACTTTATTGGCGACGGCGGCACCCAGAACGGGGTGGACCAGGGCAATACCGTAATGACCGAAGCCGAGCTGCACGATATCCATGGCCAGGGCTACTTCACCGCTCTAGCCGCTGGCGCCCAGACAGTGATGGCCTCCTACAACAGCTGGAATGGCTCCAAACTGCATGGCAATCAATACCTGCTCACCGACGTATTAAAGCAACAGATGGGCTTTGATGGCTTTGTGATAGGCGACTGGAATGGCCATGGCCAAGTGCCAGGCTGTGGTGACTCAGAATGTGCCCAGGCCATTATGGCTGGTGTAGATATGATAATGGTCCCCTTTGCCTGGCAGCAGTTTATTGCCAACACCCTAGTCCAGGTACAAAACGGCACCATACCCCAGTCGCGAATTGACGATGCGGTCACCCGCATTCTGCGCGTTAAACTGCGTGCCGGCTTTGCCGAAAAAGTAAAACCGTCTGAGCGCACCCACGCCAACAACAGCGCACTTATCGGCTCAGCGGCCCACCGCACCATAGCCCGCCAAGCGGTTCGCGAATCTCTGGTACTGCTTAAAAACAGCGACAACCTCTTACCCCTGACCCCCAGCGCCAATGTGCTAGTAGCCGGCAGCGGCGCCAACAATATCGGCCAGCAGAGCGGCGGCTGGACTATTACCTGGCAGGGCACTGGCAATAGCAACAGCGACTTCCCCGGGGCCACCTCCATCTATGCTGGCATACAGTCCGCGGTAAATGCCGCTGGCGGCACAACCAGCTTAAGCGCCAACGGCAGCTTTAGCGGCACTGCCCCAGATGTGGCCATAGTGGTATTTGGGGAGTCACCCTATGCCGAGGGCGTAGGCGATTTAAATAGCCTCGAATATCAACCGGGCAGCAAATCCGATTTAGCCCTGCTGCAGTCACTGCGCGACCATGATATCCCCGTAGTGTCCATTTTCATAACCGGGCGCCCACTGTGGGTCAATGCCGAACTTAATGCCTCCAATGCCTTTGTAGCGGCCTGGCTGCCAGGCACCGAAGGCGCAGGTATAGCCGATGTAATTTTTAAAACCCCCGCCGGCGCCACTAACTATGATTTTACCGGCAAGCTATCGTTCTCCTGGCCCAACAGCGCCAATCAGCTGGCAATCAACCGCAACGACATCGCTTACGACCCCCTGTTTGCCTACGGCTCTGGTTTAACCTACCAAGACACAGACACATTGGGCGACAACCTAGACACCTCCAGCAGTAGCGACGGCCAGTCTGACGTTGTGTTCTCAGTGCCCGGCACCATAGAAGCCGAACTCTTTGCCTCCATGAATGGAATACAAACCGAGGCGTGCACCGATAGCGGCGGCGGCACCGGCGGCGGCAGAAATATTGGCTACGTAGACGCCGGCGACTGGCTGCAATACAACATAGATGTGCAGACTCCCGGCAGCTATCTAATCGAATACCGCGTAGCCAGCGACTTGGGCAGCAGTGGCTTTGCAACACTGGTTAATGGCACAGAGATAGATAGCCAATCAGTACCTAATACTGGCGGCTGGCAAAACTGGATAACCCTAAGTGCAACCGTTGATTTGCAAGCTGGGGAGCAGGTGCTGAGGATTAATGCGGTGGGGCCTTCCTGGAATATGAATTGGATTAGACTTTCTGTTAGCAATTGACAGCCATCATACTGACGCCACTTCAGATGTGTGATGCAAACATAGCCTTGAGCATCATTAATAAAAAAAAGCTGTGGTTGGTCCTAAGTCCACCGCCATACTAGGAGAATATCGGAATTGGTATTCAAGGGTAAAACTTAGGATCCCTGCCTCTAAAAGTACCCCCCATGGGGTCAAATATTTGGAGACTTCAAAAAGACAGGTAAACCCTCGGTTTTTGTTGTTATTTATCGCTACTAATTTGATAGCTTGATGGCCTCGCAAAGTCACTTGAATGTGATTTCGCAATAGTTTAGTATTTTGAAGTACATAATAAAAACTAACAGGAGAGGGACATGGAAGAATTTCAACTTTGGAGCGTTTTGAATAGCGGATTAATCTCAAATGCAATATATCAAGCAGGTATCTTTTTCATATTATGGGTTGCCTTTAGAGCAGCAAATCAACTGACCAACGAAGACCCAATGTTGAATAAAATTTTATTGTCTTTATTCTCTGCCGGAATTATTTTTAATGGGCTGACAGTGTCAGCAATCTTATCGTTAGTCCTTCAAAATACTGCCTACGGACTCTCAGAAATTGGAGCGGTTAGTGTGGGTGCAACAAGTTTCATTAGCACTTGGGGTGTTGAGGGAGTTCCAGAAATGAGCCTTATTAGTAATCCAATAATGGCTGGCTGGTGGTTAGTAGTTGCCATTATGCTTTTTGGAAGGATTTGGCAAAAAAAGTAGTTCCCTAAGAGGGTACTCATAGAACATAGAAAAGGGGCCTATGCCCCTTTTTTATCGCCTGTTCAAACCCAACATATTCATATCTACTTGCGATATTAGTTTAGAACTAAAAGAGCAAGAGGTTTTTTATAGGCTAATGCTACACCCTCTAAATAGCTTTGCTGTATTAGTAGTTGTGTTCTTAGCTTAAGGCGTTTTGACAGCCTCCAGGAGACGTTTGATTCCTTCTAGCGCGCTCATTCTGGGGCCTTCCGCAAGGATATTCCAGCCAGTGAATACAATGACTATATCCAACTCAGGAATAACAATGGGGTACTGTCCACCGAAGCCGAAGCCAGCGAAAGCGACGCGTTCTTTTCCTTTGTATTGATAATGTACAAGCCACCATTTATAGCCATATTCTAAACTACGATCCTCTGTGACTGACACAAATGATGCTATCGATGCATCCACCCAGGCTTCGGGTACAACTTGCTTGTCTTCCCATTTTCCTCGTTTCAAAAATAAGTAGGCAATCTTCGCAATGTCACGAGAGGAAATGAACAGTCCCTCTTGGGCATCAGTGAGACCATATGGGGTGCGTTTCCAATAAAAGTGGTCTATGCCTAGCGGCTGGAACAAATGCCTAACGGCATACTCTTCGAGATCCATGCCGGTCGCTTGATTGAATACGTGCGCCAATATTAATGTGGCGCCGCTGTTGTACTGAAAAGACTCACCTGGCTCTGATGACATCGGTCGATTCATTGTGAACTTAACCCAATCTGGATCCAATGCCATTATAGAAAATGTGTTTCTGGGATCGTTATAGGGATAATCTTCATTCCATTGGAGACCGGTGGTCATGGTGAGTAGGTGTCGAATGGTCATACGTCGTTTTTTGTCATCAATGTTATCGACGGTACTGGGTTTAAAGAACGTAAGAACCGGTGTCTCAAGATCTGGAAATTCACCTCGTCCAACAGCAATACCGATAACCGCTGAAACCACGCTCTTGGTGACAGATTGCATCGAGTGCAGATTTCCCTTTTTGACGTAAGGATGCCACCAAGGATTGAAGTAGTTATAAGGACCGGTTGGGTCGCGCACAACTAGCGGGCCTGGTGTAGACGCTTCCTTTTGGTAAATGCTGCCGTAATCGCGACCATAATACCGTTCATAGGCTAGCTTGCCACTGCGAATAACCAACATAGAGTCAACATAGCCGTATTTTCCCTGCTCTATGTCTGTATCAAGTGCGGACAGCACTTTAGAATCAAGGCCCACCGATGGAGGCGTTGTTAAAGTCCATTCTTTCGTGGGCCATTCACTTTGGGCTAATAGGGGTGAGGCCCAGAAAATAAAACTAACAATTAAAAAAATTAGATATTTATTCATCATAAAAGTCTCCTACATTGATTACCTAATCATAACCAAATACCCCATCCCGTCAAATCTGGGCTAGATCGAGGTAGGAGACATGCAGATTGTTGTCGACTCTAGGGGAGTAAACTAGTTAGCGCACTCAACGCCAGTTTAACGTTGCTTGTCGCTATTGACCGATGTTTTCGGCGATTTAAGCATCAGTGATTGGAGGCCGTTTAAATTTCTCGCTAGGGTTACTTGAACGTCTTCATTTTTGATGTGTCCTAATATACCAAACGGACCTTGATAATTTTTTCTTAACAGATAATCAATCATGTCTTTTTCAAGATCGCCTTCTCCTATCGGAACAATTTTAGGTCCATTTTGTTTCATTCCGTTCAGATTTACAGACCATAGATACGGAATGATGTCGTCGATGATTTTTGAATAATTCTCTAACTGTGTGTGCCCGTGGTGGAAATTGTAGACAATGCCGATATCGTATTGCGGTAATTTTGCAATGATTTCCAGTTGGTTTTCAGGTTCGCCAAACCATCCGCCATGATTGTATAGGGCAATTTTACAGCCCAGATTTTTAGCTCTTTTTGCCAGTGCGGCGACCATCTCACTCGCTTTGGTCAACGACTCTACATGGGCTAAACCATTGAAAACCTCGGCATCGATACCCACCCAAATTTGCGTCAAAAGCTCTGTAGATCTGAGGCTGTCGAAGACCTTCTCGTTGGCGGACTTAAGCTTTAATAACGAGTCTTTGTTAGTGATATAGAGCCATACCGCACTAATTTTTATGCCTGCGGCTTTAGCGATCATTAACTCTTTGGCCATCAAATTTACATGCTCTTGGCGACCTCCGAAAGCATACTGGCTAAAGCCTAATTCTTTGATCATTGCGACTCTTTGCGAGGGTGTTCGCTCGCGAGCATCAAACGCAACGATTGACCATGGGATGATATTTTGAGTATAAAATGGGGATTGGTCGGTTGAGCTATAGCTCCCAGAAGAACACCATAGGGCAGCGTTCAAGACGAGGATTATTACTGTATGAGAGGGTGATTTCACGGTGAGTGGTCCGTCCGAGTAATGTGCGCAAAAATGCAGTCATGGTGCGAGTAAGCGAAAACTGTGCCCTATATTTTGCTGTTAAGCAACGTACCATAAGGCGTATGAATTCAAAAATACGCTAAAACTTTCGAAAGAGGGCCGGATGAGCTGCACCTTGGGCTATGTGAGTCGGATAAGACCTGAATACCCCATACAGTCAAATCAGGGCTAAGGCGAGGCTACTAGGTCTTTTTAGTCCTGATCCTTTGCCGCCCAGAGCGCTTCCATCTCCTCAAGAGTCTTGCCCTTAGTCTCAGGCACCAGTATCCACACAAAGATCATTGCTACAATACACAATGAGGCAAAGATAAAGTACGGTAGCGCGCCATTAAAACTATCCTGATTTAAGGCGCTCTGGTTCACCAAAGGGAAACTATTGGCAACCAGGGCATTGAATAACCACTGGGCCGCAACCGCAATGGACATGGCCACACTTCGCACATTGTTCGGGAACATCTCCGACAGCATCACCCACACCACTGGCCCCATAGACATGGCGAATGAGGCGATAAACACCAGCACAGCTATCAGGGACACCACACCCATATGCTGTGTGTAAATAGTCAGCCCGAGCACCGTTAGGCCGGCAAACATACCAATGCTGCCGCCGATAAACAGTGGCTTGCGTCCCCAACTATCGACTTTGTAGATCGCCACAAAAGTAAAGATCAGATTTACCACTCCCAGCCAGAGCTGCTGCTTGAGGGCATCTTCCGGGCCATAGCCCAGAGCATTACTAAAAATTTCTGCACCATAATAAAGAATCGCGTTAATACCGGTGACCTGCTGGAATATCGACAACATAATGCCAAGAAATAAAGCAAAGCCAATGCCTTTGCCAAACAGCATTGCAATATTGGGGGCTGGTCTATCGGCCAGTGATGCCTCTATATCAGCAAACTCGGAAGCCGTCTCCTGCTCGCTGGAGATTATCTGGGCCAACACGACTTTAGCCTCTTTATTGCGGCCCTGTGAGATCAACCAACGGGGGCTGTGAGGCACAGTAAAAAGCAGCGCTAAGAAAGCCAGTGCCGGGAATAGCTCAGACCAGAACATAATCCGCCAGCCCTGATTGACATTGTGCTCATGAAGCTGCTCAAGCACTGCTGGAGTCATATTTTGAGTATCGCCACCGCCGATAAAATAGGTCGCTAAAAACACTACCAAGAAACCAATAACCACTGCCAACTGATAGTAAGAAACCATGCGACCACGGTATTTCGGTGGCGCCATTTCAGCAATATACATAGGGGCCGCCAGTGAGGCCATGCCCACGGCAAGTCCACCAATAATGCGGTAAATTGCCAGCTCATTGAGAGTTGCTGCCATACCAGAACCCCATGCTGAAATAGCAAACAGAGCGGCCGCAAGGATCAGCGTATACTTTCTGCTGATCCGCTTAGTGAGATATCCGCCCACCAGGGCACCCACTAGGGCACCATAGAGCGCACTGCTGACTGCCCAGCCTTGCTGAGCGGAAGAAAGGTTGAAATATTTAGTGAAATATAGCTGACTACCCGCTATCACGCCGGTGTCATAACCAAACAGTAAACCGCCCAATGCAGCGATAATGGTGATCTGTAAGATGCTGAGCTTTTTGTGGCTAGAGCTTTCTGTGTTAGTCATGATTCCCTCTAAGTTTTTTATTATTACGTTGTCTTTTTTGAATTCGTACACTACTCACTGATGTGGCGATTATTATTGGTTTATCTATTATTTGCTGATACTTGACTGTTAAATAATTGTTACTTGCCTGTCACTTAGCTGTTCGAAAACCAATATGAGACGAGCCGAGCGTAACATCTTGAGCCTGTCTAGCGGCAGGTCGGAAACGTTGGCAGTAGTTATCTGAACACAAAAACGAACCTCCTTTAAGTATTTTTACGACAATGCCAGGCTGCTGAGGATCATATCCCTGATCACCGTAATTTCTCTTATGATCTGGACCGTAAGGCGTGTTAGTCCACTCCCATACATTACCGGTCATATCGTATAAGCCATAGCCATTTTTGGTAAAGCACCCGACCGGCGAGCTACCTACAAATCCGTCCTCTTTAAAATTTGTATAGGGAAAATGTCCTTGCCAAGTATTCGCTTTCGCCTCACCCTGATTAGGAGCTTCCTGACCCCAGGAGTAGGTGGCGCCCTCTAAACCTCCTCTGGCGGCATATTCCCACTCCACCTCTGTAGGCAGTCGTCGGCCCAGCCATTCAGCGTAAGCCGATGCGTCATCATAGATAAGATGCACGACAGGAAAGGAGCCTTTTACTTCGATAGAACTTTCTGGCCCCAAGGGGTGACGCCAACTTGCACCGGGCACAAACTGCCACCAGCTAGCAGATACACTCGCTTTATCTGGATTGGGCGACACAAACACCATAGATCCTGGCACCCGGAATTCTGGCGGGACATTAGGGAATTCCTTTTGAGACAGACCCCGCTCGGCAGCAGTGACGTACCCAGTGGCCTCAATAAAAGCCCCAAATTGCCGGTTAGTAACTTCAGTACGATCAATATTAAAGTTTGCGACAGACGTGATCCCCGCAGGGCCTTCTTCGACATAGAAGCGATTATCACCCAACGTAAATTGTCCACCAATAATGTCCTTGGTAGCGCCAATATCGGCTTCAGCTAAACAGACGAGAGGGCCACTCTTATCGCGACAAGCCGCCAGAGACACTGTGAGCAACAGGGCGAGAGAAATATAATTAAATGAAGGCATCAATCCCCCTTTTTTAGGTATCGGCAAATCAGTCAATATATGACAGATTGCCCCAAAGCCAGCATCAATAAGTGTCGACTATTTTTATTGAATATTTAGTACTCTGCAACGCTGGTGTTTCGCGAAAATCAAACTAATTCCATACCGGCTCATTAATATCTATATTTTTAAGAATCAGATTCCATCCGTCTACTACAAGATTGACTGGCGCATCACCCTCCAACGAAGGACTCTTCTAGTGACCAATATCGAGAGCCTACTTTGCGTCTACGCTATTCTTTGTCAACTTCAGCGTATCGTATCCACGAAGATTACTCGCAGTGCGGAGCAAGCTGATTCAAAAAGAGCCTATCGGCTTTCTCTCAAAGATATCAATTGCTCATGAAGATCTGCAACAAGCGATTTATAGTCTTTATGTTCAGCCAGATTAATAGTCTCTTTGGGGTCATTCAGGTGATCAAAAAGCATCCGCGCTTTTACTTGGCCCTGTTGATCAAACCACTCTGTCATGGCATAACGATCAGTTTTAATCACATCTGCTGCATGCCAGCGTGGAAACACCGCAACCTTACCTGGAGCACTGGTATCAAGCAATTGGCGCACAAAGCTATCCCCCTGTAACTGCGGAAGCTTAGGCTTGCCCAATAACTCTAGAACGGTTGGGAATATATCGACAAATTCGACCAGTCCCTCGGCAGTACCGACGCCTGGATTCATGCTCGGCTTAGTTTCACTACTTTTAGATGAAGTACCCTCTCGCAGCCGCCCCATAGTAGAGGTCTCTGTCAGGGCTGTCGGCAACTTAACGATTAGAGGCGTTCTTGTGGCCACATCAAAGGGCGAGTGTTTAACCCACAAGCCGTGCTCACCAAGACTAAAGCCGTGATCACCTGCGAGGATAACAATGGTGTTGTTGTCGAGTTTGAGCTGTTTTAATTTGGCAAGCAGCTTACCCACCTGAGCGTCCGAGTAACTGACGCTAGCAAGATAGCCGTGAACCAGTTTCTTCGCCATAGCATTGGATACCGGATGCGGTGCCTTCGGGATACCCTCAAATTTGCGCAACTCGCCCCAGCTATGTATGGCCTGACGAGGCGCCCCCATCGGCATCAGTGGATTACTGGCAAGATTGATATCTTCTTCGTCATAAAGATCCCAGTAGCTTAGAGGTACAGTAAAAGGGAGATGAGGCTTTAAAAACCCCACCGCCATAAAGAAAGGTTGATCGCGCTCACTGGCGGACTCAAGGGACGCCATGGCCTGGTCAGCAATCATACCGTCAAAGTAATGATTATCCGGTACATCCGCGGCTTCATAGGCGGGGCCCATCCGATCCTTTAGAAAGCGGGCAATGTTTTCCGCGCTCTGGTAATTGCGGTGCCCTATCCGCTTAATCTTGGGCTTCGGATTCCAGGGTGACGTACTCCAACCTGCTTTAGAATCCTCAGAAAAGTGCAATATCTTACCGATACTTTCGCTGTAATAGCCCTGTTTTTTGAGATAACCAAATAGCGTTTCAGCCCCTTTGGCATCCTCATCAATACGTGCTTGATAACCGACAAAGCGTTTTTCCGTCGGTCTGATACCCGACATCATGCTGGCTCTCGATGCACCGCAGACCGGTACATTGACATAGGCGTTAGCGAACAGCACAGCCTCACCGGCCAGATTATCTATGTTCGGCGACTTAACCGCTGTGCTGCCGTAAGCGCCCAGTTCTGGGCGCAGATCATCAATCATAATAAACAGTACATTGGCCGGCTTTAAGTCACTAGCAACAGCATTAAATGCCAGTGACATGCCGCAGACAAGGATTGGCAAAATATTTTTCATAGAGCAGCCTTTTCCTTTGTAGGTTAGTGGTTTGTTAGTGTGCTGCAGGTTTGCCCTTAGATAGTCCTGCCCTAACCTTATCCGGCTTCATAAAGTTACGTAGATCTTGTTCACTACCATCTCGTAACCATTGCTCTGGGAACTCAGCCGCTTTTGATCGCTCACCTTCACGAAATACTGCACCATGACTAAATTTCTCAGTGTAGGGAACACTCAAGCCATCGCGAGAATCCCCTAGGCGAGCAAATAACTTGCTACGCAGATCGGCGACCACAGCCAAGGATTCTGGCTCGTGAATCAGGTTGTGCATCTCTTTAGGATCAGTACGCATATCATAGAGCTCTTCTGTATCCCAAAGGCCGTGATAAGTAATAAATTTATAGTCGTCTGTGCGCAGTGCAAAGGTCGTTGGCGTGCTCGGATAATTAAATTCCCAGTAGTATTCATAGAGCAGATCATCGCGCCATTGGCTATCTGATTCACCCTGAGCCAGAGAATAGAGACTCTCTCCTTCAAATTGCTCGGGAGATTCAACCCCTGCAATATCCAGTATGGTGGGCGCAATATCGATATTGGCGGCAATCTCTTTGACCACATGATTGGTCTTCAAGCCATTACCCCAGGCTAAAAGTGGCACCCGCATGGACTCCTCGTAGGCATTACGCTTATCAATCAGACCGTGCTCACCAAACATAAAACCATTGTCACCCATCAACATGACGATAGTATCGTCGGCATGGCCATTGTCTTCGAGCCACTGAAACAGGCGGCCGAGACTATCGTCTACAGCAGAGAGCGCTCGATGGTAGCGCATTTTGTAAGCCTGAACATCCAGCGAACTGTGATATGGGAAATCCACGCCGTGCCAGCTATTGCGCTGATTCTTAACCCACATGGGCTTACCCTCGTAATTTTCAGGGGTATCAGCTTGGCTATCAGGCACCGGAATGGTTCTGTCTGCATACTGCTGGCTGTGACGTTGCGCTGGTGCAAAATTTGCGTGTACCGCCTTGTGAGAAAGGTACATAAAGAACGGTTCTTCGCTATCGCGACTGTCCAGCCAATCCACTGCGTAATCGGTTAATTCATCAGTGATATAACCTTTTTGTTTAACGATATCACCATTGATATTGAGCATGCTCTGCTCACCATTGGGTTTGATTGGATAGTAATGGCCCTGACCAGCAAAGCTCACCCAGTGATCAAAGCCTGGCTGAGGATCATCGAGCCTGCGTCCGGCTGGCGCTAATTCACCCATGTGCCACTTGCCAACAAAGGCGGTGTTATAGCCGGCCTTTTGCAAGTATTCGGGAAAGAAAATCGTTCCTTCGCGGGGCGGCTTATTATTATCGACCACTCCGTGGTTGTGCATATACTGGCCGGTGAGTATCGACGCGCGACTCGGAGAGCAGAGCGCCGTGGTGACAAAGGCATTTTCAAAGTGGACACCTTCGGCGGCCATGCGATCCATATTCGGCGTATCTATAACCGGATTCATAAAGCCGAGTTCATCGTAACGCTGATCATCGGTCAGAACATAGATCACGTTCTTTGGTTTGCTCACCGATTGAGTACTTTTTTGTACTGCGCTTTCGCCGCCCCCCTCTGTGTCGTTACAACCCGCCAGTGCCGAAATCAATATAACTGCAGTAGCTTTGGCTAAGATCCGATTTGCCCAATTGCGTTTAAAACCATTCATCTATAAATTCCTTATTACTCTTATTTAATGTGTGTGTTTTGATTCTTATTTTTATTCTTAGCCTCAGTCTTTAACGCGCAGCTGAATACTGTTTAGATCAGCTCCACGAGATGACGAACCCACCATCAAGGTGAAGGCTCCGGGCTCGACTACCCACTCCATAGCACGGTTGTAATAGGCCAGCATCTCAGGTTCTATGGTAAAGCTAACGCGCCTTGACTCGCCCGCCAGTAGATAGATCTTTTGAAACCCCTTGAGCTCCTTTACCGGTCGAGTTATTTCGCTGTAATTGTCACGGATATAAAACTGTATCGTTTCATAACCCGCGCGATCGCCACTATTAGTGACGGTGACCGATAGTTTGGTGCTCTCGGTTTTTTCAATACTTTTGTTATCCAGAACTGGCTGAGAAAAAGCAAATTCGGTATAGCTGAGGCCATAACCAAATTCAAACAGATTGCGCGTCGGAGCATCGGCATATTTGTGCTTGTAAGCCGAGGGCTTGTGGTTATAGATCGCCTGAGTATGGCCGATGCTATAGGGCACAGTGATGGGCAATTTACCGCTGGGATTAGTCACCCCATAGATAATTTCTGCCAGTGCCTGTCCGCCCATTGCACCGGGCTCCCAGGCTTCAATAACAGCAGCACTGTTATCCACGACCCAGGGTTCAGCGATCGGTCGGCCATTAACTAAGACCACAACCACCGGTATTCCCGTTGCGTGGATGGCCTGTACCAACTCAAGCTGTCGGCCGATAAGATTGATCGACGAGCGGGCAACATTTTCGCCGGAGGTCTTGCCTTTTTTGTCGTAGCGCAGGGGGTTTTCACCCACCACCACAACCGCGACCTGAGACTGACTCGCGCGCTTGGCGGCGCCAAGAATATCCTCTGTAGAAAGGTTTTTAACCTGTTTACCGACGTCGTAAAAGTCAACATTCTCAGGACTGCCGGCAACTGCTCTAAGTCCTTCGAGTACGGTTGTAACATTCTCCTCTGGCTGCTGCAGCACCCAGTCTCCAAGAATCGTATGGTTGTCCGCATTGGGACCAGTAACAAAGACTTTGCTATTTTTTCGTAAGGGTAGAATATTGTCATTGTTGGTCAAAAGCACAATAGCCTGACGCGCCATATCCAGTGCAGTTTGCTGGTGCTCTGCAGTAAACACCGACTGTTCAATCTGACTTTCATCGACATAAGGATTCTCAAATAATCCGAGACGAAATTTGGCCAGTAGCATTGGGCCCACAGATTCATCTATGCGCGACTCGGAGAGTCGGCCTTCATTAACCAACTCCACCAGGGGCTCAAGAAAATCTGGCCCGTGCATGTGCATATCCATTCCCGCGTGAACGGTTTGGTAGACCGCTTCCTTTTGACTGGTGGCCACTCGGTGAAAGGTATGCAGGCGCTCAATGTCCATCCAATCACTGACCACAAAGCCTTTAAAGCCCCACTCCTCGCGCAACACGCCATTTAGCAGGTAACGACTGCCATGGGCAGGTTCGCCATTGATTTCATTGTGCGCAGCCATAAAGGTAAATACACCGGCATCCACAGCTCGCTTAAAGGGTGGAAAGAAATCCTGGCGCAAGCTGCGCTCAGAGACATCCATGGGTGACAGGTTAATGCCGTTGATTGGATCACCACCGGCCACCCAGTGTTTAGCGTTGGCGATGACCTTTTGTGGCCCATCGAAGTTCCCCTGCTGTAAGCCCTCAATGGTCGCCACACCCATTTCAGCGACGAGGAAAGGATCTTCACCAAAGGTTTCACCTACTCGACCCCAGCGCGGATCACGGGCTATATCCACATTCGGAGTAAAGCTCCAGTGAGAGCCGGTAGCGCGCATCTCCTGCGCGGTCTCAACACTGGCCTGTTTAACTAGGCCAAGGTTCCACGAACTAGCCATGCTCAGGGGGGCAGGATAGACCGTGGAACCACTGACCATGGCGTTGCCGTGTATCGCATCTATGCCAATTAACAATGGGATGCCAAGCCGGCTTTGTGCAGCGTGACTCTGAAGTAAGTTAGCCTCCTTAGCGGTCAATACATGAAGGAATGAACCGACTTTGCCGGTTTCGATAAACGCTGGAATCTGCGACGAGTGAAGATCGGGATAAAAGCCATGGGCGTCACTCTTAGCCAGGTCATCGATGGACATGTGCTGCTCTGATTCAGCAGTGTGATCAATGCCTACGTACTGACACATCTGCCCCACCTTCTCCTCTAGGGTCATCCGTGGCAATAGATCAGCGACCCGCTGCTCAGCGGTTAGGCTGGCGTCTAGATACGCGGGCAAAAGTTCACTGCTGATCGAGGTTAAGGACGCAGTAGAGATCAATAAACCGGTAAAGCTAAGCAATAATTTTTTCATGATCGGTGTAAAAGCCCCTATTGTTTAATGGATATAATTAATGTTGTTTGTAATTAACTGTTTGTTACGTGATAGCTTGCTACTAAATAGTTATTTTTCATGTCAGATTAATTTGGGCACTCACAGTGTTTGCTTTCAATGGCACTGCAAAGGTACCGCCGTTAGCCGCGCTCACCTGCATATGGTAGAGCCCCTTATAGCCAGTAAAATTAACCTCTCCTCGACTATCGGTGATTAATTCAACCTCGGTAGACCAGTGTTTGTTGACTAGGTCATGCCACACCTGGCCATTGGGTTTCAATCGCAAGTTGCGATCAACCAATGCTGCATCGGGCTTTGGTACGCTGTTTTTAGCGTACTCAAAGGGCGTCCAGGTAAGCAGTCCGGTCATCTGCGGATGACTGAAGATAGCAGTCATAAAATCTTCGGTATAACGTGCCTGAAACTCTAAATCCGGAGTTTCAAAATCAAACTCGGTAACCTGTAACTCGGTATTTAGCGTGGCGAAATCATTCATAATAGAGAGCAATTCTTGCGGCGCTGTAGGTGCAAATCCCTTGGGGATATGTGCTTGAAACCCAATCCCTTGAATAGCCGCGCCCTGCTTCAAAAGGCCCTGTATATAATTAAAATAAAAGGTTCTGTGGCGCACTGAATTCTTAGTTAGCACTCCGTAGTCGTTGATATAGCGTTTAACCTCGGGCCGAATCTGCTGCACCTGTTTGAACCAATCAACAGCGACCTCGGGGCCGAGAATATCCATAAACTCGTGACTACTAAAAGGCTCATTGAGCACATCCCATTCAGTTAGGGGATGGCCATATTGGCTGACCATTTTGTCAATATGATTATTAAGAAGCTTGCGTAACTGCACTTTATTGCCCGAATATCTGGTATGTTCTGCTGCAGCTCGCCTGAAACCGGGCCAGATTAAACAGTGCCCGCGAACCGGGATGCTGCGCTCTGCACACCATTCCATAAAAGGTTCGATGTACTGGCTATTATTGTCATGGTGCTTCCACTTAAACGCATTCTCAGGGGTCAGTTTGTGGAACAGCAAATCGCAGTACTCTAAATGACCCTGCCTTAATTCTTGAGAGTATGGGTTGCCATAGAGGCGCCTTAAGCGCGGTGCCGCACCAAAACCAAACTCATGGCGATAGAGATTTGCTGTAACCGGCAGGTTTGCCAGGGGCATGCCCGCGGCGTCTGTTATCTTGAGATTGAAGCGGCCTTTGCGAAGAGTCTCAATGCGCTGCTTAGCCTCTTTTCGCCAGCCGGCACTATCTTCCATACCTGCATAAGACGTCGCTGCAGTAGAGAAGTTTTTCACCTGGTTGGCGAACCCGAAAGACGGCGTGGCAGCAGCCAAAGCTGATATAAAGCGTCGCCTGTTCACAATCCAATTACCACCCGTATTCAGTTAACGTGAAAGCAGCTCAAAAGTAACCTTACCTGCGTACTTAAAGACTATTACCCTCCCAGGGAGAACCGCCAGGAGGGTTTTAGTCGGAGTTCTAGAACTTGTAACGTAGACCTAATGCATAGCGGCGGCCAAATTCACGATAGGAAATAATCCGTGACTCGTCACCCGCAAAGGTGACTGGCTTTTCGTTGGTCAGGTTAATGGCTTCTGCAGTTAACGTGAGACCGGTATCACCCACCTGATAGCTCATGCTCGCATCAACCTGAGAGTAGGCTTTGTGGTAGATTGGCAGACCACCAAGACTTGAGGTAAAGAGCAAAAAGTCATCTCGATCGGTATAGGAGATACGACCTGAAAAGTCCTCTTGCTCATAGAATAGCACTAGGTTCATGCTTGATTCTGAGAGTCCTTCCAAAGGCAGTTCGTTTCCAAACGGATCATCTCTACCTGTAGAGCTGTCAATCATGGTGTAGTTAAAAATTGTCCCTAAACCATTAAAGGGAGCCGGCAGCTCAGTGAAGTTTTGCTGATAGGAAAACTCAAGACCCTGAATCGTGGCGCCTTCACCGTTTGACGGTGCCGTGACCAAATACTCAACCGCATCACCGTTATCGTCTGTTTCAAACCCAGGAACAACTTCGCTGAACTGAGTTGATGAAACATAGGAGCTAACGTCTTTATAAAACGCAGCGGTCGAGAGCAATCCACCCTTATTAAAATACCATTCCAGAGACAGATCGAACTGATCGGCAAGAAACGGATTAAGGTCCGGATTACCACGAGTAGCTGTCTGTGCACCCTGATTGACGTTGTAACCTAAGGTCAATTGCTGAAAGCTAGGACGAGACATCACTTTGGCATAACCACCGCGCAGCAAGATATCGTCCTGAAGTACATAGACGATGTTCATACTCGGCAAAATTTCAGAATAGCTACGTTTGTCATTCAATGGAATCAAGGCAGCGCCATCGTAGGTATTACTGTTACCGTCCTGTTTAGTGTTGACGTAGCGCAGACCAAAATTTCCGCGCAATTTTTCAGTCTCGAAGGTTGCCATGGCATAGGCCGCGGTAATCTCTTCACTGACATCCCAGTTGCTAATACCGTCCTGCTTGGCCCGAATGACTGGAGTGCCTAATTGGCCGTCAGCATCGTAGGAATAATCTTCCAGAATCATGCTTGCCGATGGCAGAAACCAAGATGAAGGCATGCCGCCAGTAACGGAAAAGTTATCAACCGGAAAGGTACTATCGCCAATATAATCTGCCAGAGTACAGCTATGAGCGTCTTCGCCACAGGTCGACCCACCTCTTGAGTTAACCGAGTCAACAGCCTTATACTGCTGCTTGGTACGATCACGATACTTGGCACCGAACTTTACGCTGGTGATCCAGCTATCATTAATCGTGCGCTTGAAATCCAACTGGGCGTATTCTTCTTCGTCAGTGTTTTGTAGCACTGCGCGAGACAGATTCTGCCACACCAGATCGGAGGGTGCAGATACCGCCTCACCGCCAGCCAAGGTCGCAGCCAGAGTGGAGAATTGAACGCCGCGAGTATCATAGGAAACACTGCTTCCCTTTGGCCCAAAGGTGGCAAATAAAGCTGGATCCTGTTTGCCCTCACCATCGGAAGCGCCAACGCGTGCCGACACCAACCAATCTTCAGAGGTCCAATCTACAGACAGATTAACGGCTTCGGTAGAATAGTTATATTCACGATCAAAGGCAGCGACAAAATAGCGCTGATGGAAGGATTTGTTACTGGTACTGTTGGTCACCGCAACAAAATTATCGCCGTCGAGAACGGCACTCTCAATCAGGGTATTGCCGACACCACCTGGGGCATCAGTAAATCGATAAGCACTGTTGCTGGCGTGCTCAAAACGGGTTAAGTCAGTGGTCAAATAATCTAACTTAACGTCGACGTTGTCATTGGGTCTGTACTGAAAAACAACGTTGAGACCTGAGCGTTCACGCTCCTCAAGGCGAATATTTTGCCGTATGTCCTTGGGCATATAGCCGTAGGCAATGCCATCAACCGGTGCAGTCAACTGCGCAGGAGAACCGGCATCGCTTATCTTACCTGTAGCGGCGTTAAAACCCACATAGCGATAGCCAAAGGATTCCACACTGTCACGGCGAAAAGGCTCTTCGGAATTATTGTAACTAACTAGAACGCCTAATTCACGGCCCTGAGAGTCGACACTAGAGTCGGTAAATAGCAAAGAATAATTTTCACCCTCATCGTCGCGCAACTTGTTAAACGACTGCTTGAGATTGACTACCGCGGTGCGGTTTTTAAAGTCCAATGGCGAACGCGTTTTGAGGTTAACTGTTCCGCCCAGAGAACCTTCATCCTGGCTGGCCGAGGGTGTCTTAAACACTTCAAGGCTTTCAACAAGCTCGGGAGAGATAGTATTGTAGTTAAAGCTTCGTGAACCACCGGATACAGAAGTAGTTGAAATAGTTTGGCCGTTTACTGTGGCTCGGTTTAATGCCGGTGGAGTGCCGCGAACACTGACCTCGCTACCCTCGCCTACACCATCATTGTCCCCTGCACTAACATTAGTACCGCGGCTAATCTGTACACCGGCAACACGCTGCAGTGACTCGGCGACATTGTGATCTGGGAACTTTCCCAGATCTTCTGATGTTACTACCTCAACAAACTCATTTGAGTCACGCTTACGGTCAATTGATTTTTCAAGACTGGCACGAACACCAGTAACGACAACTTCTTCTATCTCAGCATCCTGAGCGATAGACTGAAAAGAAAATCCAGACGATGCTATTACTACACACAGCAGTCTTTGTTTCAATAAGCCATTAGCTAAATTCGACATTGCAAAATCCCCGTTGATTACTTTATTTAAGTTCTTATTATTACTATTATTTTTCAACTCTATGATTACACTTCGAGCTATCTTAAATAATCGGGAATTACTCAAATATAGAGTCTGATAATGGCACTTTTGGATGTAGGGGTTTCCCTACTAGGTGTACAAAAGAATTCGAGCTATTACAAAAGTAAACCTGACTTGTTTGCATATAGGGTCAACTCTGCATTGTTTGAAAAACCCATCTTTTGCATAAGTCTTGATCGATGAGTGGCGACAGTTTTAGCACTCACCTGCAATTTATCAGCAATATCTTTCGCTCTTTTACCTGAAGCCAGTTCGAGGAAAATCTGATATTCCCGGTTAGAAAGTGATTCATATAAAGTAGAATCATCTTCGTTAGAAAAGTTTCGACTGATACTGTTAGCCAAAAGACCGCCCACAACTGCGTTAATATAACGCCCACCCGCAGCGGCAGTTTTCACTGCCTTTACAATTTCTGATTCTTCTGCATCTTTTGATACATAGCCTGCTGCGCCAAGCTGAATTAATCTAACGGCGTATTGTGATTCAGGATAGCTACTCAAAATCAGCACTGGCAGTTGAGGCTTTTCTGACTTAATTTGTTTTAGCACATCGACACCGCTGCGACCGGGCAGCCGGATATCGAGTATAACTAAGCTCCAGTCTTGTTTTCTAACCTGTTGCATAGCTTCTATGGCGTCATTGCCCTCACCAAAGACCACCAAATCAAGATGTTCAACAAGCATCTGTTTTAACCCATTTCTAACTACAGCATGGTCGTCAACAAGAAGAATGGATGGCATAGTTTATCCTAGGGTCGGTCATAAAAGATTTTATTTTGGAGCAAAGTAACAGATACTTGCCGCCTGAGGAACTAGAAATATTTACTTTTATAAAAATATTGACCAACGTTTTTAACAGAACCTAACAAAGCTTTTATGTCTTTAACTAAAATTGCAAGCTCGCAATGTAACCTTTAATTAGAAGCTTAACTAATGAGCTTGGTTAATGAGCCCGGCTAATAGGCTCGACTAACAAGCTCAATAAAGCACTCCAATCGATAAAACAATAGGTCTCAAATGCCAGCACCGCGCCATTTTATTCTCGTATGTATGACTACCTGCGCTGTCCTCTTGCTGCCTATGACTAAGGCCAGCGCAGCCATTGAGGTAGCGCAGGCTGTGAATGCCGACAAACTAGCACTGCAATCATCACTCACAGAGTCAGAGCGTCACTGGCTGCGCCAACACCCAACCATTAGGCACGGCATTATCAGCAATCAAATGCCCTTTGAGTATGTGGACAGCAGCAACCAGTACCGCGGGTTGACCTCAGACTATATCGCCATTATCAGTGAACAGCTGGATATTGATTTTGAGCCATCTTTCTTCTCCGATTTAACCGCGCTGTCAGAGGGAATTCGAGAAAATCAGATAGACATAGCCAGCTATCTGCCACCGCCACGAGGAAAGCTAAGCTACAGCGAACCGGTTATAGAAATGCCAATCGCCCTCTTTGGGCGACAAGACTCTGCGCTAATTGTTGGCATTGAATCGATTCGCGATGAGAGGGTGGTCATTGAAAAACCCTCCAAAGCACAGCTAATACTCTCTAAATTTTACCCACAGATTGCGGTTAGCTACGTGGATACCCCCGCAGAGGGTATTCAAGCGGTGCTCGCGGGCAGTGCCGATATATTTATTCACAATGTTTTTTCCGTAGAATATTACACTCGAAAACTGGGAGTGCCGCCGTTAAAAATCGTGTCTAACACTCCTTATACCTTTGAGATTGCATTTGCGGTAACCGAGGAGCTCAGGCCTTTTATCCCGATTTTCCAAAAAGTCATCTCAGGTCTAAGTAAGCGAGAAAGACAACTGATTTTCGATAAGTGGGTCAATATTGAGATAACGCGAAAACTCGACCTCAAAACAATAGGACTCTGGGCCAGTGGCTTGACACTGCTTGTTCTACTGGTATTTCTGGTCATTCTGCGCTGGAACAAAATACTCCAAGAGAGAGTTGCCTACAGAACCCAAGAGCTTGAGCTATCAAGTTTAAATTTACGCAGCCTAGCCCGCCATATGGATGAGGTGCGAGAGGAAGAAAAGGCGAAGTTAGCCCGTGAGATACACGATGAGCTCGGCCACACTCTGATTGCTCTGACCATGGCTGTGAGGCGACTCAAGAGTACAGCCTCGAAAAACTTTAGCCAGCCTGAGGTAAAAAGCTCTCCAATCAAAAGCTTTGAGCTAAACAGGCAATTTGATGAAATTAAGGCCTTACTGGTGCAGGCCTCAAGTGCCTCCAGGTCAATCATGTCTGACCTGCGACCTAGTGTGTTAGAGGATTTCGGATTGGCTGCAGCCATAGAGTGGCTGGCCCATGAATTTGAGATACACCACCAAACTTTGTGTATTGTTCGCGGTACTCAGCCCCCCGATTCTATTTCACCCACCATTGCTATTGCCGTGTTTCGCATCGTTCAGGAGTCACTGACTAATATCGCCAAACACGCCAAGGCCAAGAAGGTTCAAATTAAGCTCAGCAGCAACAATGGTCTGCTTAAAGTAGAGATTATTGACGACGGCGTTGGCCTCCAGTCTGGCTGGGACAATAAAGAAGGCTCATTCGGCTTTCAGGGTATGCGCGAGAGGGTCATGAGTTTCAATGGCGAAATCAGCGTCGCCAATGGTAACAAGTCCGGAGTGGTTTTACGCCTCCAAATCCCCTATCAAAAATCAGACATCAACTCTAAACAGTCAATTAGTTCAGTTGAAAATCCCTTTTCCAAACCATTCAAAGGAGACATAAATTAGTACCCAAGGGATCTCTAGATGCCTATAAAATCAACAATGCCGATTCTGCCACACAAGTCGCTACTCTGGCGCGAATGAGGAGAGTATTATTGGACTGGCGGGGCATGATTAAGCTGGATATCGAGGCAATAGCGGCGCCTGGAACCTCTACAGTAAGCCTCTAACACTTCCCAAAAACGCTGTTTTGGAGGTTAAGTCTGTTCGCTATGGATGGGCAGAGAACCCTGAGACCCTCTTTTCCATAAGCACCAGTGACTAAAGACGCCTTGGTTACATAAAACCTGAATTTTCACAATATCTAATGAATCTTTACGCGCTCTTAAATCCTATTAATAGCTATACAAATCAATAATTTATGATACTTTAAAGCCCCTTACGGGGCTGCTATTTGGTGGAGGCGGCGGGAATTGAACCCGCGTCCGCCAGCCCGCTGCCTACGGCTCTACATGCTTAGTTCAGTCTTTAGTTTTAGTACGCTGCAACCCGACTGACAGGGCGCACAGTGCACGATTTCGGTAAGTTTTTAGTAAGTCCGCCCCGAACAAGCTTCATTACGATCTCATGAGATATGACATTTGAGCACTCCGCCCCCCTAAGGGTTTAGAATTCTGGACGCATAAGCACGGCTCCAGTCAAACGGCACTACACTGGGGTTTAAGCAGCTAGTGCGTAGTTGTCGTCGTTGGCAACTATAAGTTTGCGACTTTGGATTAACGAGATTGGTCACCATCTCGGCATGCACCGGAGGTTTTGTAACCCGCGTCGAATCCAGAACGCCCCCCTGAAGTTACATTTTAACACAGGAATCACTTTAAGCACGCACTGATACAAAAATCGTTTGGGAACAATGGGACTTATTGAGCGAATGCTTATCTCAGTGCGCTGAGATCGTAATGGGAAAAGAAGTTTAACAAAATATTGTTGGTCTGCTGACCATCGAAACTCCAGTTAAACCAATCATGGCCGCCACCAATCACTTTATAGTGTTCTACAGAGGAGTCTTTATCGCCTTGCCCATACTCATATCTCTCTATTTCTATAGAAGACCCGTTCTCTCCAACATCCAACGCACTCGTTATCTTAGGGCTAGCATCGGTATTATTAAAGGCGTTCCAATAATCAAGCGTTGACTCAATGGAGGTGTAGTAGGAATTACCGTCGTAGGGGAGCGTTCCGTCATTTGTGCCATGCATAACAATCACGGGCATTGGATGAGATGGCTGCTCTCCACAATCTAACATAGTCCCCGAAACCGATCCAAATGCGGCGAAGAGGCTACTTTTATGTCTCGCGAGACCATAACTCATCATGCCGCCATTAGAGTAGCCGACCGAATAAACTCTATCATTATCCACAAGATAATCGGATGAGACTTGACTCAACAGCGCTTCCACAAAGCCTAAATCATCAACATCACTTTTATTGCCAGCTGATGGAAGGCAGGGATTCCAGTGAGATGACCCATCTGCATCATTTTCGCCCTGCGGGTAAACCAATATATAGTCATTACTGTGGGCGGCATAATGCATATTGGTCTCTACCAAATAAGACCCAGCATCACCACCAAAGCCATGAAAGTTAAATAGAACAGGAAAAGCCTTGGTCCCGTCATAGGTGTTAGGTACATAGGTGATGTAGGAACGATTCAAGTCATTATGCGAGAGAGACTTACTTACCGCACTCGCCGTATCGGCTACCTTGACCAGTTTGAAAGTCCAATAACCACTACCGTAACCTATCTCAATCGTCATACTCGTCGCTGTGCTTGCGACTATTTCATAGGTAATCGATTCAGGTACTGATATTCCTTCTTTATCAAGCTCTCCTGCATTAACTACTTTTGGTAATCCTAAATGTGCGCCCACACCAGTTACAGTAATGGTAGATGCTGAGCTGTCAAATACGAAGGTCGCATTATTACTTCCATCATGGGGCGCCACTGGAGCAGCACATGCCTCTGAACCTCCTTGCCAGCCCTCTAACCAAGTCTCATCGCCCATGACGTTAGCAAAGGATCCATCCGAACCAAATCTAAAGATATCATCAAATAGACATGCTCTTGTCGTCACATCCTCAACACTATTCGACCACCAACCAATATTTCCAGAGCTAGGCCCAACACCTAGAGCAGCAGCTTCAGGTAAAAGTGTCCAATCCCCCGCGAGTACTGGATCTACCGTTACGGTCTCTTCTGGAGGAGCATCAGCCGCAGTTTCGGTAGGGATAAAAGAAAACCAGTTGATGTTTGTACCACCAGACGCCGCCTCAACTCTAAGCGTTTGATTACCTGCTTCCAAGGTGACAATCCGACCTTGAACACTCTGCCAGCTCTGCCACCCACCCGTGTTAGGTATTTCGACAGAATCTACCCAGACAGAGTTTATTTTAACATTAAGACCTGGAGTGCTACCCCCTTGACTAGCGACTCGATAGTCAATTCTATAGTTCCCTGCTACAGCAATTGGCAAGCTATATTCAACCCAATCTCCCGCATCAAACCACCCAAGGTTCTGACCACCGCCCTCATCCTGAGCATCTTCGGGTTCAGGTTTATTGTCATCATTCTGAATTTTCGAGCTAAAACTCTCAGCTTCAATCCGAATTACATCGCTAACCGACGCGCCAGCAAAGATAATTTTGCCGCCCATGCCTGCATGAACACTGCAGAAGTAATATAGTATGGTTGGAGTAGACGAAGTCACCTTAATAGTAATCTGCCCCGAAACGGAGGTGTCAACACCGGCTGTGTATTGAGAGCCTTCACTATGGGAGCCATCACTAGTGGTAGAAAACCTAAATGGATGGCTAACAGAGTAGGTGAAGGTATAAGTGGTACCTACTACAAGTGCTAGCTCTTTCTTTTCTACGCCACCAATCACATAAACAAAGCCTGAACTATTGGTGGACGTCTGGACCTCTATTGTCTCAGTTGGTGCCGTATCATCCGTTTTAACAAACTTAAATTGCCAAACACCAGTGCCGTAATCAATTTGCACTGTCATATTTTGACCCTTGTTAGAAAAAGAAGTAATTGTGTAAGTAATTGAATTCGGCACTGCAGGAGGATTTTCCTCCGCATTAAGCTCGCCCTGATTAGTGACTTTAGGTAAGCCAAGGTGAGCGCCTAAACCCGTCACAGTCAGCTTTGTGTCTGCCAAACTGTAAGTCGCATCCGTAGCACTTCCGTTATGAGGCGCAACCGGCAATGCGCAGCCTTCAGCCGTAGCACCCTGCCAAGTCTCTACCCAGGTTTGGGCTCCCATCTCTTGAGTGAAGGAACCATCTGATCCAAAGACGAAGAGATCATCAAACAGACAGCTCCGCGTTCCAACATCACCTATACTATTTGAGTAACTCGTGAGATTATCGGCGCTGACTCCAACTGAGATCGCCCCTGCGATGGGGGCGAGCTTCCAATTACCCACTAATTCTGAAGCCACAACAGATACCGGTACTGCGCCAATGAATCGAACGTCATCAAAGTAGTAGGTTTCACCCGAACCTGCAGTATCAAAGTTGAAGTAAATGATCAGCGTGTCAAATATCTTACTGGCATCGAACGCTGCGGTCCCCGCACTATGATTAGCAAAATCAAAGGTCAGGGTTTCCCAGCCTGCAGCAACCGTAGTAGTTGCATCTGTCTCAACAGAGAACGTTTCTACACCTGATTGCTCCAACTTTAGCTTAACGTTAGTGCCGGCTTCAGGCGACCAAACTCGAACAGTAATGCCCGTCTTTGACGTAGTGAGAGGATAAAAGACCTTGCCCGTAGCCATTGTCGTCCCAGCCCAGGTTTCAGATACTTCAGTCTCGGTTCCCTTTGTAACGGAGACCACCGAATTACTCGCATCTATTGGATCAGCAACAATACTGCTCACCGTGCCACCAAAATCTATCAACCCATAGTCTGTATCTACCGTATTGAAGTCAACGACCTCACCAACATTAAGCACCTTATCAAGACCCGTACCATAGGCACTGAACTCTGGATCTCCCGTTGACTTGCTTAGCTTAAATCGCCACTCATTATCGCCAACATTTACACGTAAAATCATGCTAGCGCCATCATTAGCAAAGTCTGTGACATCATAAGTGATGGCTGAAGGAGCTTCGCTCGATGCCGTTAACTCAGCACCATTAATCACTTTAGCTAAGCCAAGATGAGCACCTGTACCATTGATCGTAATACTAGTATCAGAGACGGTATAAGAGCCATTATCAAAACTACCGTCGTGGGGTGCAACTGGCGTACCACAAGCCTCGGGGCTAGTGCCCTGCCAGGCCTCTAACCAGGTCTCACCGCCTAACCCCTGAGAGAAGCTTCCATCAGCACCAAAGGTATAAACGTCATCAAACAAACAGGCTCGGCGCCATACATCTATCTCAGAATTTGACCAATAAGTGGTAGTATCAGTGCCAGATTTAACAACCAAAGCTCCCGCTTCGCGGGTAAGACTCCAGTCACCCGTCAAAGTCGCCACCGATAGTGTGGCTTGTGATTGGTTTACTGTGACAATCCGCGTCACAGTTGCCTCATTACCCGCGATGTCAGTGGCGGTGTAAGTGAGGGTGTAAATTCCTGGAGTGGCTGTATCAACAGAGCCAGTCGTCATCACAGTAACGGATCCATCTACCGTGTCTGTCGCAATCGCACCAGCATCGGTATAGGTGGCGTCTTGCTCTACCGCTAAAGTCGTCTTACCCACCAAGGTAATCACCGGCGCTTTGGTGTCAGCCACCGTCACTGCGCGGGTTAATATGCGAGAAACATTCCCCTCACTGTCTGTCGCCGAGTAACTTAAGGTATAAACACCGGCCGTATCAGAATCAACCGACCCGGTCATGGTTACCGTGACAGTGCCATCAAGAACATCTGTCGCCGTCGCGCCCGCATCCGCATAACTGGTTGCCTGCTCATGGTTAACCGCTGCACTGCCATTGAGTGTAATGTAGGGGGCCTGTGGCATCACAGCCCCCATATAGGCCTCTAACGCAGAACTATCGGTTAAGGTCGCTCCACTACCGATTACCCCTGTGGTTAAGGTACCTCCATCTAAACCAAACAGGTATCTCAACAGCAACAACCCGTCGGTCAGTGCATCAACGGACCCATTCCCGTCAATATCACCTGAACTCGCATAGACGGCGGCTAATTCTTGTTCTAAATCTGAGGCTGTGGTGTATTGAGCATCGCTGGCGACAACACCACTGATTAATGGCTCACCGGTCAACCCAAAGGCGTAGCGTAAAAACAATAAGCCATCGGTTAAGGCATCTGCACGGCCATCATTATCAATGTCCCAGTCATCAGACGTTGTGATGACTGCAGTATTTTCTGTTTGAGACGCGCTGTAATCGCCTTCATCAGAGGCCATTGACCCATTAATACTTAAAAAAGTCAGAGCAAAAAGCACTGCTACGAAAAAGTTAATTTTATTCACTAGGAGTTTGATAAAAGTCATTGTAGTCCACTTATATTGTTTTATTACCGCCACGAGATTTAGTATTATCTTTGTAATTAATCTGAAAGATAGTCTATCACTAAAGAAAATTACTCAAGCTAACTTAACCACCATGGATAGACTATTGCCAACACAAGGAAACCCCCGAAACCAAGCTATAGGAGCGAAGGAGTCGATTGTGTTAATTAGCACTGAAATCTATCCTCACTAGCTACCGCTGATAAAAAAGCCAAGCATCGCTTGGCTTTTTTATTCTCTAGAGTTACTCGCCGATCTTCAGCTTGCTCCTATACACATTACCCATAAAGGACTATTTTCCAAATTGAAGCTTTGAGTCACATTGTTAACTACCGTGTCATTATAGTAATAACCGTGTAGATTTTAATGACATGATTGAACCCTCGATTTTTATTCTGCTAATTATTACAACGAAATATAGAGGGGTTCGTCCGAGTAAATTACTCATACTCTAAAGAGGGAAGGTAATAGCCCGTCATTTTCATGACGGGCTTAGACGATGATTAATCAACCACTGTGAGTGACAGATTATCAATTACGATGCCAACGGATCCATAAGACGCTCCGCCAGATCTAAATAGCAAGTAGTAGGATCCCGCTGTGGTTATCGTGAACTGCCCAGGGTTGGCGCTAGGATCACACCCTGTGGCTCTAGCCGATCCCGAGTACGTTTTGACAGCGGCACACTCCCATGAATTAAATGCTTTTAACACTTGTTGATCGCCATTATATTCGACACCAGCAATTGGCTCAGCTAACCCTATGAAAGCTTCGCCCCAAGCGTCGCTAATATCGGCATAGGTCATATCCATATCGAACTGATAGGTGCCTGGCGTCAAGCTTATTGAGGTATAAATACCCATGTGCTTCCACGACCCCTCCTCTGCTGCTTCTGTCTCAGCAAAGGTTGCAACACCATCCGCAATAGTCACCGCTCCCATGGTGTTTTCCGCTTCATAATGATTAATGGCTGTCCAGTCAGTCGTGTCGTCAAACCCAGGGTTGGCAATAAGGTTATCGCCAGAAACTACTGGTGGCTCTGGTGTGGGTTCTGTTTCGGGCTCAGGCATTGGCATGGGCTCGACAGACGAGGTGTATTTTATTTCTGGTGCGGTTTGCTCGCCCTCATCTGTTTGCGAAGATTTTAAGATGTAGGCGTTCCAACCCAGAGCAAAGGCATCTTCATCTGCTTTATTGACACGGAAGAACACATAGTTTCCGATGCCATTGCCCCCATCGTAACGAGCATTTAAATACGCCAGCAACTGGCTGTTAGCTGAGACTGATGTAGTGATCTGTCCTGTATCCGTTGAGGGCATCAGGAAGCTGTCCTGAATCAGTGTTCCCGCAGCCCCGTTATCTGGTGCAGAACTAGCGGGACCAATAAACCAGTCACTCAACAGTAGATCTTGGCTGTCAGAAGCTCTTACCGCCCAAAGGTCAGCCGGAAAATTAAGCGCATCGCTTTTTTGCTCGAGAGTGACCTCAAATTCAGCACTAAGGAATGGATTGGCAATATCGCCAAAGTTAGGTATTTGGAACACCATCATGCCCAAGGTCATTCCAAAATTACCGTCAGAGCCACCGTACCATTCGCCCACATTTAGTTTCCATGATTCGTTGCCAGACAGATTGTCACCGTGAAACGAGAGCGAACTGCCCTCAGCTGCATTGACAACACCATTGGCGGCGCCAGGCGTGTTACCGATACTAGTGCCTCTAGCTTCCAGCATGCCGTCAGTAGCCAGTGAAAACATTGAGTTACTGCCGGCTTTTGGAGGCTGTGCAGTACCGGCTCTTACTAGCTTAAATGTCCAGTAGCCGCCGCTGTATGCTACCTGAACCGTCATAGTATCTTGGCTGTTAGCAACCACTTGGTAGGCAACTGACTCTGGCGCATCAGCGGGATCAGCAAGCTCACCAGCGCCACTCACAACCTTAGGCAATCCAATATGAGCACCAACTCCTGATAGGGTAATGGTTGCCGTATCTGGTTCCAAGACATAACTGAAGCTGCCGCTGCCATCATGCGGGGCAACCGGCGTTGCGCAGCCTTCAGCCTCAACACCTTGCCAGGTTTCAACCCAAGTCTGGTCTCCCATCACATTGGTAAAGGTACCGTCTTCAGCAAAGGAAAATAGGTCGTCAAATAGACAGGCCCGAGCCGTCACGGTATCGCTGTCACTCACCCAATAGATGGTGCTCCCCGGTTCTGGGCCAACACTCATGGCGCCATACTCAGGCGCCAGAGTCCAATCACCAACCAATATGGCCTGGGTTAGCGTTATCGGCGCAACATATTCATCTAAGAACGTAACGTCATCCCAGTAATAGGTCTCCCCATTACCAGCTGAGCCAAAATCAAAAAATACCGACAAGGTGTCAAAGGTATAACTAGTATCTAACGCTGGAGTGCCCGTCACCGGATTACTAAAGTCAAAAATTATCACTTCCCACTGATTAGCAACGGTCGTCAGCATTTCAGTTTCCACGGAGTGGGAGTCATCACCCGACTCTTCCAGTTTTACGCGAACCGGCGTTCCTTCGGAGGGAGAATAAATACGGATAGAAATACGCGTTAATGTATCGGTTAGAGGATAGATAATATTGCCACGGGCCATGGTCGTACCCGCCCAAGTTTCACTACCTTTAATGGAGGCTACAACAGTATTAGCGCTGTCAGTGGGGTCAGCGCTAAGGGTGCTTATGTTATTACCAAAATCGACCACGCCATAATCCACAATGGGGTCATTAAAACTAACTATCTCGCCAATATTGAGCACCGAGTCACTACCGGTGCCTATGTCACCCGTTGACTCTTCGGTAGTCGGCGTGAATTTCAGCCAGTTTAAGTTAAAGCCCCCCGAGAGAGTTGAAACGCGCAGGGTATAGTCACCTGCCGCCAACTCAACAATACCACCGGTCACGGTCTCCCATGTTTGCCAGCCACCCGTGTCAGGTACGGCAGTTGAATCCACGAGGGCGCCATCAAGATAAATACTAACACCTGGGTTGCTACCGCCTTGACTGGCAGCTCTGTAGGATAGTTCATAATTTCCAGCGGCCGGAATGATAATCTCATATTCCATCCAGTCCCCGGCATCTACCCAACCGACGTTTAAACCACCACCCTCATCTTCTGTTCCTTGCGTTCCAACCTCACCCTCTGGTAATTGAATTGATGAAATATAAGTTTCGGCCTCGATGGTAATGGCTCCATCATCTAAGCAGTAAGCATCATCTGTCTGATTAAATGCCAGCCAGTTAAGGTTAAACGAATCACCAAGAGCATCAATGCGCATAGTTTGAGCACCCTCGACTAATTCAACGGGGCGCTTAAACGTTACCCAGCTTGACCAACCACCCGTAGGCGGTACCGCAAACGTATCAACTAAGGTGCCGCCAAAACTCAAGTCAAAGCCCGCACTGCCGGGCTCACTGGCAATTCGGTAATCCGCGGCATAACAGCCGGAAGCAGGAACATCGACGGCATATTCGATAAAGTCTTCGGCATCGAAGTTGCCGACATGGTCGCTTAAATCACTGTCGGTAGAGGCGCCAATACTGACGGTACCCTCTGGACTCGCAATAACGGTAGTCCAGTTTTCAGCCTCTACTTTAATATCATCTGGCTCTGGTGGCCTCCATTCACATCCAGCACCATAGTCGGAGCCACCCTCACCACCTAGTTGAATGTCGAAGTTCATCAGATTCATGTCGCCACCACTGACCACTCGTAACTTTTGCACGCCAGCTTTTAAGGTGACGTCAACCGTTGTATCTTCCCATATATCCCAGCCATTGGTATTCGGCGTTGCAAGGTTGCCAGTTAACTTGACACAGTCCGATTCAAAACTAATAAACCCACCCACGCCACTGCCTGATGCCGTGCGCATTGTGATGACATAATTGCCGGCGGTAGCCACATCTATTGTGTACTCTAACCACTCCCCTTTGTCGAAGAAACCAACGGCGGTGTAACCTTCTGAACTCGATTGGACATCGACCGCTTCGTCCGCCCGATAAGCCTCACCAAGGTTAATTGCTCCGGTATCGTGATAAGCGACACCCTCACCACCATAATCATAATCTGATGCCCAGATGCGCCCATTGGGCGATAGGCTATCGAAAGGATGATCGCCATTACCATTGGTAGGTACTGGCATTGGACTGCCAAAAAATGGTCCTGGTGGTATCTCTGCCTCTTCTTCTAAGGGCTCTACAGAGCTGGTATAAGACGTTACTACTCGATAAGTATTGGCGCCATTGCGTTCAACACCAGCTCCAACAGGACCAGTCAAACCATAGCTTTCGCCTTCGGTTGCAGGAAGAGTACCGATGAGGTGTGCCGAACCACTCCATGGACGTAGTGCGATATCTCCAGTGGGCAATTCAAGCCATTGAAATTTTTGATCAATACCAATTTTATTACCTGTTGCAACCAATACTTGGCCGTAATCAATCACCGTAAGGTATTTACCATTGGATGCACGCAAAGCAACAGATCCGTCATTACCAGCATCGATGACAACAAATTCATCATCACCAACACCATCATAATCACGATCATCTGCGATGATTTGATAGTACTCATCTAATCGCAAAAAGGCCTCGTCTGCGCGGCTATAAAGGCCGATCGTTTCGTCAAATGCAATGGTGGGTGAACCGCTGGCCGGCCAAGTCGCAGTCGCATTTTCAGGTCGCCATGCGGTACCAAAAGCATCGAGATAGCCCTTAAAGCGGTCTAGCTCAAGATCATTTGCCGCAAGCCATTCAAACTGTGTCCAGCCGATGTGGTGGCTTTCAAAAATTTCGTTAAAGCCTTTTTTGGTATCCCCTGGATAAAATTCGGTACATAGCAAGGCCGGGTATTTAGTGCTAGTTTCAAAAGCATCGATTGTGCTCTCGACTTGAGCAATGTCCCAATAAGCATGGAAGGCGAACCCAGCGTTCTCCCATATACCAGGAAACTGTTCCGCCAGTCCGTCAGCGCCACTGATTGCCTGCGAACCACCAAAAAATGACATAAACGAGCCTAGTAAAACCATACTGTCAGGGGCAGCGCTGCGAATCGTTTGGTACATGTCAGCCTGTTTGACCCAGTCCTCTGAGGTCCAATTGCCATTGATACCTGTAACCGGCTCATTATGGGCCTCAAAAATCACATGCGTTTCATCCGCGTACTTAGCCGCATAGAGATTCCAGAAGTCTAAGGTCTTCTCCATACTGTGAATGGCCCCGTTTTCACCATTGTTACCCATGGTAATAATTAGGTACATCTTAGCCTCACGGGTCAAGACAACCAACTGGTCCGCAAGCGCCTCATTGACGCCAACAGGTTCAGGATTTTGTTCGGCATCGCCCTCAAGATACACATGCAACGTGTTAAACCCATATTCATTGACCAATAGATTCATCTGTGTGGCCGTAGGTACATTAGACGGTAAGCTGCCGTAAGGATCGCCCCCATCAAGCGACAAACTTACTCCACGCAGTGCTGTGTTTAGATCAGTTCGGATGACGTTATAACCTAAGGATTGGTCAATGTGAGGCCGATCACGCACACTAACGTCTGCAAGGGTAAGGTCTGGAATTTCGCCCAAGGGACCATCACCAACGGAATTATCGCTGGCATCGGCAATATTTTCGGGTACATCCAAAAATTCATTGCCATTTTTGACGCCGCAACTGGAAATCATTAAAAGAATGACCACTAAGAGTGACGACTTGAGCATTACACCGAAGGCAGAAGCGAGGTCATTGGCGCGATTATGTTGCATTTATTTACCCTTTTTGTATTTTTTGTACCGTCGCTATAATCATTACCGATCAGGCTGTGATTACACGAAACAGTGAATTCTTTTATTAATATGGCTAGCCAATCCAACTATTAGCGCGATGTTAGGCGCTATTACATTAGCGATCGTCCTACGAACTTATTCGAACATATAATTTCCTTACTTCTCTCTTTTAGATACTCCCACCGACTCTAGGCCGATGATTTCTTGAGACAAAAACTCGCTTATCATCAGCTATCTGTTTAACCTACTAATCACCATAGCGCGTATTTTTTTGGCGAGCGCCTCATCCAAGGGTCCCAAGACACCACGGCCCTTTTCGGGGATATGGGCACTTGTTTCTTCATCGGCCTCAAAAATATAGTGGTTAAAAATACCCTGCCACGCGTTCCTTTGCTCAAGGGGTAAATCTTTCATGGTAAGTAGCGCATGGTTTAGGGTAGTCATGGGTGTGCTCATATAAGCAGGAGACTGACGCCACCAATAATTAACCAGTACATTAAAAGAATCTAGACTTTCTACGTGATGCCACCACATGCTGGGAATGAATATGGCATCCCCAGGCCCAAGATCCGCCACCTGTGCCGATTGGATAGCCTCACGGAATTTCGGATGTTTATCGAAATCAGGCTCACTGAAATCAACGGTACTAATCGCCTGTCCACCCGGCGCCAGATCTAGTGGCCCAGGATATAGATTGGCAATCTGTTCTGGCGGAAATAAGGTGAAACGTCGGCGCCCAACAACCGAGCACGCAATATTATCCGGTAAGTCATAATGCGCAGCAATACGCGTTCTGTTACCCATCCATATACTGGCTAAGGCTTCGTTTTGGCCCAAAGAAATATCATTGTGTTCTCTGAATCCCGGCAACCAACTGTCCAGCATGGTTGATGCCATATAAATGGTTGGTGGGATATCATCCTTAGCGTGCTCGTGTAGTTTATCCAATAACATCTTCATGCTGACTTTGAGGGACTGATAATTGAAGCCAGTAAAATCTTTATTGTAAAAAACACGTCCTTTAATGCTGGCATCACCGAGCGCCACATTAACCGGGGCGCCTTGATAAAACTGTAGTAAATATGCACTGGCTTTTTGCTGTGACTCTAACCCCAACTTGGTTAACGGCCAGTCCGCGACAAGGCCTTTCAATACCAGAGGCTCTGTCGAGGTTAGTACCTCAGATCGTATTGATTGCGCGGTGCAATGATGGGCCTGCGCTATTTTTTTATCGATAACTAACATAATTGCCATAGCCTTACGATCGAGAGTTCATGACCTGCAGGTCTGATCTTGTCGAGTAATCTTTGATTGACCATATAAACTCCTAATCGGTAACACACCTTAGTTACCGCCATTAAAATGCGTAGCGAGCACCAAAATTGTAGCGAGCATGACCAACAGCGTATTCGCGTACCTGATAGCTTGATCGGCCATGAATACGTTGATCTTCCTCGGTTAAGTTAATGCCCTCGATAAAAAACGATAGCTTGTCATTAATTTCATAGCTGATGTTCATGTCTAGCTGATAGTACTCTTCAACAAACAAGGGATCGCGCCCTGCTGATGCCAAGAATTGATCGCGCCAGTTCAACGCAACCCTTACTTGGAACCTACTTTTATCGTAGTAGCCAACTAAATTAGCCGTATTGCTCATACCGGGAACAACCCACTGCTCCTCGTTGAGATTAATGTCATAGTCCAGATCGCCATCGACGATCGTGTAGTTAGCCTGCATCCCAAATCCGGACTCTCCAAACGCATGCTGAAGCATAAACTCCCAGCCCTGCACTTTGGTCTCTCGCTGGTTAATTGGGATAGTGACATCAAATATGGCTATTGGGTCCAACGCCGTTCCCGTTACTACAACTTCTGTTTCATCGCCTTCACCGGTCACGCTAACACCGGACTCATTAGCAAAATTTTCCGCATAATAGGTGTTGAGATCGCCATAATCAAAGTCAAACCGCGGATCACCACCCGTGAGTGCTTCCACCGCCTGATTGTACAAAGCCCCATTAATCGGCGTGAAAAGATCTTGAAATAAAGGCTGATTTTCAAAAGTACTATTGACGATAAAATTATCTACATCTTTAGACCAAAACCCAGCTGAAACATAGCTACCTTGATCGTAGTACCACTCGAGAGAGAGATCGATGTTTGACGACTCCATAGGCAGTAACTGAGGATTGCCTCGTCGACCGCCACCGCCATCTGAGCCCAAATAATCAATAATTAAAGCTCCTTTAAGATCGTTATATACCGGACGAGTTACCGTTAAACTATAGGATGCACGTAAAATCAAATCATCGACAAGCTCTATATCGAAATCAATGCTTGGCAAGAACATGCTGTAGGCACCATCGATCTCCGAAAAACCTTGAATAGTACTGCCATCTTCAGCTTTTTGTTGATAGAGATTAAACCGATTGTCTACTATGCTCCACTCCACTCTGTCATAGAGGGGTACCAGCGCTTCAGAATGCACCTCTGTTTGCTCATAACGCACACCGTAATAGACATTAACCGGCCGATTGAGTACATCGCCCACCCAGTGAGTTTGGATATAAATCGAATCAGAGGTTTCAGTGGTAATTTCATCCAGATCAAAGTCATAAGAGGGACAGAATCCAGTTAAACAGGGCCCGCCATCACCTACCACATCGCCGTGATCCCCATCGCGTAAGAGCTGCTCAGCCCGATCAATCAATGCTTGAAAATCCCAAGTAAAAAAGTCGGTTACCTGGCGTGGATCATCACTGCCATCGATGCCATTAAAGACACCTTCGATAGAATCAACGCTCAATAGATCAGCGATATCGCCGGGCTCTCCGACCCCACTCCAAGCATTCCGAGAAATCCCTTTGGATTGCCCTCGGTTAGATACCTCTACTCTGGCTACCCCAAAGCTAATGCTATGGCCTGCATCAAAATTGTACTGACCATCAAGCTGAAGTTGCTCGACATTCATACGATTGTTATAACTGCCAAATGAACTTCCAGAAAGTTGCATATCACTGGCACTTACTTGGTCAATGCGAGCAATTTGGTTGTAGGAATTTCTCTCTCCCAACTGTACCTCTAAAACAGGCATGCCGTCCGACGTGAAGTAGCCCGAGGTAGTGATACGATTCAGCGCGGCCACAGCCATTGAGCCGCCGGAGCCATGTTTACTGTTGGGCCGAGATTCTCCGCTGGAATCATGATAGTCAAGATTAAGAGTCAGGTTGTCACTTGCCAGCCACTCGACATTAAATCCGGTGGATTTATTTTCATCAACTGAGGCATAGAGGCCAACACCTTGCAAGTTGTCTGCAGCACAACCCACCTGGGTATAGGTCGTAGGCGACCAAATATTGCCTTCCTGAACCCATTCGCTCTCCCTCGTAGCACAGCCTGGATCAAACCAGGCGGATAAATCCTGGTGCTGAGTATTAATTTGATTCTCAGCGTAGGTATAATCCAGTGTCGCGGTGAGCGCTTCAAAAGGTCGCCACTGTAGCGTTAATTGACCGTTAATACGTTCACGGCGGAAATCATCTAAGTTGTACTGAATATTGGTGGGAATGGCATAAATGCCGTCATTAACCTCACTTGGAAAGTTGATGGCTGATGGATCGCCAACAGCAATCGACCCCCACTCGGCGGCGGTTACGTTATTGTCCATGTCTTCTTGGGTCACAAATGACCGGCCCATAAAACTCTGCGTTGTTACTGACTGAGTTCCACCGTCCCGCGTTTGACTACTGAGAGATAACGCGATACCAATGGTATCTTCCGCAAACGTTTGGCTAAACAGCCCGGCGATTTCTGGATTGACGCTGTTGCCACTACGCGTACCTGGATCATAAACGCCCTTGGCACTTACAACAACGCGCATACCTGGCATCTCTAGTGGTTTGCTCGTCTTGACATTAACCACTGCACCAATACCGCCTGTGGCAACATTAGCACGTCCAGACTTATAGACTTCAACCGCTGAAATTCCCTCAGAAGCAATATTGCCAAAGTCAAACGAACGACCACCTGTGGTTGGCATTTGACGACTATTAAAGGTGACTATATTGAAATCAGGACCGAAGCCACGGACGGTAATCTTTGAGCCTTCACCTCGATCCCGCTCAATGGCAACACCTGTAATTCGCTGTAGGGATTCTGCCAAATTAGTATCGGGGAACTTACCGATATCCTCTGCAGAAATACCATCAACAATACCTTTGGAATCGCGCTTGATATCCATTGAGCGCTGCAAGCTAGCTCTGATTCCTGTCACCACAATCTCTTCGATCAGGTCATCCGAATCATTCGACGCAAAGGTATTTTTTTGACTCGCCTCCTGAGCATAGGAGCTAGTGGCTAGTGCTAAACCAATACTGCCTGCCAGAAACTGTCGCTTAAATTTAGATTCGTGAATCATAGTTCTTCCCTACTAGTCCTGCTTATTTTAGATACTACGTACAATTTTTTTGCTCCACCTACTTCCGCGTCAGCCTAATCCAGTTGACGTTAATTGCGCCCCCAAGGAAGTCCAACCGCAGTGCCTGTTCACCAGCGATTAATTCAACTTCAGCGCTCTGTGTGATCCAGTTCTGCCAATCACCTGTGGCTAACAACTGCTGAGTGTCGACGACTACGCCTCCAATAGATGTTTCAAAACCAAATGAATCAACTGCACTGGCCAGACGGTATTCGATCAGATAGGTACCATCAGATGGAATATTAACGGTGTACTCAACAAAGTCTCCCTCATCGATGTAGCCTATGTTTTCGCCGCCACCTTCATCCGTTGTGTCCTCAAGCGAAATACCACTTTCATTGTCGTAGTCTTCTGCTTCTATGAAAATTTCTGTGATGGGGGGCAATAACTCGAACCAATTCAGGTTTTGATTACCACCAAGGAAATCTATCCGTAAGGTGTAAAGACCTACGACCAACTCAAATTGCTGGGACGTCAGTGTTGTCCAATTCTGCCAATCCCCTGTATCAGGTATTGTTTGACTGTCGACTAAAACGCCGTCGATTGACACCTCAAATCCGGCACTGCCACCCGCGCTGGCAACTCGATAATCAAGGCTATAAGAACCTATTCCTGGCGCATTTATGGTATAAATCAAATAATCGCCGGCACTTAAAAATCCTACATTCTGTCCGCCACCCTCATCTGTTGTGGCCTCCAGACCCGTGCCAGATTCAGTAATATAGTCTTCTGCTTCATAACGAATAGGTTCAGCTTTTGGGGTTCCTTCAGACTGTAAACCCAACGGCCCTTGGACGCAGCTTTCAGAATTGATGCAGGTAAAATTGATATTATCGACATGCAGATGTGCTTCGCCTTGCACCTCCAGAGTCATAAGAGAAGTGATCTGGCTAATATTTAATGGCATCGGATCGCCGTCGACCAACACCGGGCTATTCATAAAGTCACTAAGAGGTATGCTGTAGCTAACCCATGTGTCGGCTGCAATATCCGCAATATTCCAGCGCTTGAACCCCGCATACAAGGGGCCAGATTCAAGTCTGATTTCGATCACGTCAGCCTTGGTAACTGCGCCATCAATGTAGAGATCAAAATTCAGTGCCGTATTCAAACCAATCAACTCAACGACTTCAACACCGACAGTCATACTGGTGGTACCCGATCCGGAAGCAATATCTAACACTTTGTCATGATTCCCTTCGACCACAACCACATCAACATCAATGGCACCCACGGTGCTGAGTGCTAACTCTTTAACTTCATCAGTGTAATGCCAACTTAACGGCTGTAAGTCGGAAATTTTGATACCACTAACGGTATCAAAATAACCATCTGTAAATATATCAACCTCAACGGAGCCCACCGTCTCAATGCGATCAGATGCTTGTTTGCTGACTTTAGTTTTTTCGTTCGATGCACAGTCTTCAACACTCGTCTCAACAGAAGGATCGCAAGTCCAGACCTTAATTTGATCAACAATAACCGTTGCTGGCAAACCATCTCCGCTAGCGGTCAAATCAAATACAACCTGCATATCTTGATTGAATGGTCCTGCGTTATCAGATACCACATCACCATTAGAGAGGTTATAAGCCCAGGTATTGAGCGTATCCACCGTATGTACATGGGTGTCATCGATATACCAACGTATTTCACTGGCGCCCCATTCGATCGCATAGGTATGAAAGTCGCCTGCCACTGTTTCTAAAGTGTCAGCATTCATTGTAATACCACTGGTTAGGCCTAAACCATAATGAGCTCCAGCGGTTAGCAAACCCTCTTTAGATTTAAGCGCCATCAGACTATTTTCTCCATCATACATATCTGATACGGGAGCCAACTTAAACGCAGCAGCAATGTTAGCGCCTGCGGCAGCCTTGACCCTGGCTTCAACACGACCAAACTTAATACTGCTTAAACCTACCGCTGATGATGCCATGCCATCTTGAGCTGTTATGACTAAATTACCACCGGACACAGTGCTATTAATCGCCTCCCAGAGCGAGCCATCCAAATTATTTGAATTGAATTCATCGCTCCACACTAGCTGCCACCCATACTCTTCTATGGTCTCAAAATCATTGGCCACATTAATGGTGAGAGTCGCAGTATCTGTCTCTCCTGAAACCGTGTCAGTGACCACATAATCAATACTATCCGTACCGAAAAAATCGGGATTTGATGTATAGATAAAGGTACCGTCGGCGTTAAACTCAAGGGTTCCATTGGCCATAGCGGAGCCAGAGGCTATCGCATAACTGAGATTAGCACCTTGCTCATTGGCACTTACATCTCCTTCAACAGGGCCTCCATCTTCGAGGGCTTCGACGACTTCACCAACAGCAAACAGTGTCCGCACTATATTCTGGTCGGCATCTCCACCAACGCTGCCACCCCCGCATGCCGTCAAGCATGTGGCCACGAATAAATACAGCATGGAAAGGTTTTTATTTACATTCATGTTAGCCCCATAGCTCTTCTTATTTTAAGCGTCCACATATTACTGTTTACCGGGCGTTCGCAGCAATGATACGAAGCCACTCTAACATTCAGTTCTTTTAACGTCTCCATAAGGTTGGAGGCAGATTTACGAAGATAATTTACAAACTATGCGTGCTATTTTCGTCCGTCTAAAAGCACTCGGACAAAAAAATTACTGTGAAAATGCATCTGCCTAATACAAGCAATCCATTAAAGATTCCATATCAGTATAAAGCGGTGGGAAAATATCAGGCGTAAATCAACAATCTGAACCGTGCTATTGATATAAGTTCTCCAGGTTTAACAGTGTTTTTGTTGCTCTGACACTTTACTCGAACGGTTATGCACAATTTTTTGACTAAACTGACGCATAAATTCATACCCATGTGTTTTACTTCCCAGAGAAGTAGCAATCAGCGTATGATTTCGACAAGGGATGTAAGCCCTATGTCAGAAAAAGATAGCAGAAAAAAAAGACGAAAAACTAAGCCAGATAATGGGATATCAGCGCATAATGGAACCGCTCGATTTGAGTTCAGTACTGTTTAATTTTCACGACGTTATTCTTTTGATGACGGCGATGCAGTGCTTATTTTGCTTTTTATTGCTATGCATCACCATGGACCGCAACACCAAAAGTACGCTATTTCTTGCTTTGTTTTTATTTGCACATGCGCTAATCCCTATCAATGAACTCATCATGTGGGGCGCTGAATTTAAAGTGACGGTTCGCAACATGCTCCCAAGCTTGTATTTTGCTCCGGCCATCGCTTATTACATTGATGGTGCGTTGCTGTTTTTGTGCTTTAAAGCCCTGGTGTTTAAGAATTTCTCACTGGCCAAAACTGATCTCCTTCATTTAATACCGCTATTAACGTATATCCTCTTCATTTGGCTGGCCTTTTACAGTCAACCTGAGTACCTGCGTCTGGATATGATCAGCACTGAATCATTTGTCTATAGCGCTAACTATGTCTATATGGAATTCTTTAGTAAGTTGGTACGCGTGTTTTATGCTATTGCGTGTTATTTGCTCGTGAGCCGGTACAGCAGTTTGCTGCAAGACACTAACTCTAATATGGAAAAAGTCCATATCGCTTGGCTGAGGGCCTTGGTGATTGGATTTGCGCTAGTCATGATTTCTGAGACTATTCTAGCAGGCGCCAAGATCATCAATATCTTCTCAGAACTCAGCCTGCAGCAATTTAGTAATATCGGACTGACCGGTTACTACGCAACCTTCGTGCTGGTGAATCTTTTAGTGTTTACTGCTGTCCGTTACTTTGGCGTTTTTGAACAAGTGAATGAAATAATTCCAACTAAAAAAGCCAAGGACGAACAATTTTTACAACCCGAGCTAGCGTCTCAAGTGGATATGACTATCCGTGAAAGAAAAATTTATATGGAGCCAGATATCACTTTGGACACGCTGGCAGAGTCACTCAGCATTGTGCCAAGAGACTTATCAATCTTAGTTAATCGTCATTTTGGTGTGAATTTTTATGAGTTCATCAATCGGTATCGTATCGAAGAGGCCAAGCGAATGCTGATGTCTGATGAATACCGATCAACTACCATCACCGAGATCTATCTTGAAGTCGGCTTTAATAGCAAATCTGTGTTCTATACCTTTTTCAAAAAACTAGAGGGCATTACACCATCGCAATGCCGTCAAGCTTCAGCCGCTTCGTCCACCGCCATATAGGATTCAGTTAGTACACTAACGTCTGTATGGCTCGTGGTGGAATGGTGAGTTTGGTTTGTTGCGAGCCAACAAAAAAGTTATAGGATATTTCTTCATCGGTGTGGTTCATCACTATCGTTGCCATTTCCTTATCTTCGTTAACGAATGAGGTCGCCAACAAAAAGCTTCGGCTACTACTGGTGCTCATCCGCTCCGCTTCGGGGCGCACAAATTTGGAGAAGTGACCAATATAATAGTAAGTTGGCGTGTAGACTAGCTCGCCTGTGCGGGTATCACCGTGAATGGGCGCGAAACAAAAATTCTGCACATGATTTGGCCCCCCAGTATGATCTAACAGAATATTCCAATCTGTCCACCCCACTGTTCCTCGATTAAAGTCATTGATCATAGAGTGCCCATAACGCTCGGCATTTGGCCAATGCTGGTATCGATCCTCGCTGAAGTTTTCATTAGTACCTTCAGTAAAGAGTAGATTTTTAGTTGGATAAGACTCATTAACCAAGGCGAGGTTGTCGTGCATAGTTTCTCCGCCAGCCCATGTCTCATACCAGTGAAAACCCATACCCCATGCATATTTAGCCGCATCAGGATCTTCAAAGATAACATTGGCGCGACGCATAATTAAGTCGCGATTATGATCCCATACAACGATCTTTTTATCGCCAAGTCCCTCGCGCTCCAGTACCGGCCCAAGATGATTCTTGAGAAAATCACGCTCTTCTTCAGCGGTATAAATCATAGATTCCCAGCGTTGAACCGCCATGGGTTCGTTCTGGATAGTCACTCCCCAAACTGGGATATCTTCGGCCTCATAAGCTTTTATAAATTTAACAAAGTACTGAGCCCAGGTTTCGTAATACTCAGGCAACAACTTGCCGCCACGCAACATGTTGTTGTTGGTCTTCATAAAAGCTGGTGCACTCCACGGACTAGCATAAAAAGTTATCTCACCGCCAGCTGCCGCCATGGCACGCTTGATAAATGGGAGCCGAAACTCACGATCCTTTTCAATATCGAAGGTCGACAGTGTCTTATCGCCCTCATCAATATAAGTATGGCTGGCACTACCGAAGTCTGAACTATGAATAGAGGTTCGTATCAATGTGTACCCAATACCTTCGTCTTTATCAAAGTAAGCCTTCAGTAATTCTTCTTGTTTGTCTAAAGGTAAGCTGGCAAATACTTCAGAACTAGCATCAGTAATTGCTCCGCCAAAGCCGAGAACTTTTTGGTAGCGTTTATTGGGATTCACAAACACAGAAACTTCAGCTTCAAAAGGCTGGACACCTGGTTCAAAAGACAAATGGTGAGTCAAGGTCAGTCGCTTGTCTGTATCCTTAGCTGTGGTGTACACAGTCACCCTTTGAAGGTCACTAGAATTAAGATCTAAGGATTGATGGGGTTTCTCTGAAGAAAGTAACGGGTCCTGGCAACCTCCCAAAAAACCTGTCAACAGCAGCCAAACTAATTTGCTTTTATACATTAATTAAACATCCAATATTATTATATTTTTGATAAGACCAGATTCAAACCATAGATTATGAATTGGTAATAGCTTGATGTTAGTGCATTCTATAGACATCAAAAATTAAATTGTCCGAGTTAGTAATAATGCGTAAACCCGAACCTTTTGCCTGCGAGGTAATCAGTAGATCCCTCTGGTAATAGTAAGTAGCTATTACTTTAGCCTACAAATTCCGACCTCTATATTTCAAGGTTTGGGTCGAATTTAATCACTGAATCGCCTAGACTCTCGCTAAGACAAAAATTATAAAGGACTGCATCATGCAAAGAGGTCAGTTTTCATCACGATTAGCATTTATTTTTGCCGCATCAGGGTCGGCCGTAGGTCTTGGAAATATCTGGGGCTTCCCCACTAATGCTGCGGAAAATGGTGGTGCTGCCTTTGTCCTAATGTATTTTATTTTGGCATTTTTATTGGCTTATCCCGCCATGATGGCTGAGCTTATTATTGGTCGTCATACGCGGTCCAATATGGTTACCGCATTACAAACAATCTCTACCAGCCGGCCAGCAAAAACGATTGGTAGGTTAGTGGGTATGGGCGGAATGGTGACTGCCGGGCTAATCTTGAGTTTTTACAGCATCGTCGCCGGCTGGATGCTTGCCTTTATGCTTGAACCCATGGCGGTGGTCTTGGGCCTTAGTGACCTCAGCGCTTGGCTGACAGAATTTAGTCTATTGCGTAACCTTGGCTTTGCCGCTTTATTTGTTTTTTTAACGGTACTAATTATTAGTGCCGGCGTTGAACAAGGTATCGAGAAGTGGTCGAGCCGTTTGATGCCATCACTGTTTGTCTTAATGATCGCCCTCATTATTTATGTGTTGACTCAAGACGGTGCAATGGAGGGACTCAGACATTACTTAGTGCCCGATTTCTCTCAGATCACAAGCCCCAAACTAATTGTCAGCGCGATGGGCCAAGCCTTTTTCTCTATGTCACTCGGGGTGGGCACTATGCTGGTTTATGGATCCTATATTCGCACGGATGAAAATCTCCCTGTGGTGGGTGCTTTGGTGACGTTAACTGACACCTCCGTGGCGTTTCTAGCCGGACTGTTAGTGCTACCCGCTATCTTTGTGGCTCAAAATCTAGGCGTTACCATTTATGCGGCTAGTGGTAATTTAATTGCTGGGCCTGATCTAATCTTTCAGGTGTTACCTGCATTATTTGAAGGCATGGGTGTAGCAGGCCTGTTTGTGGGCTTTGCTTTTTTTATCTTGATGTCAATTGCGGCAGTTACCTCCTCTATTTCAATGCTTGAGGTGCCTGTTTCTTATGCCGTGGAAGCTCATAAGGTCAATCGTAATAAAGCGACATGGTTAATCGGACTCATTGTTTTTGCTATTAGCTCTGCGATCTGCCTGAACTTCGACACTCTGTTTGGCTTTGTGATTACTATGACCACTGAGCGTGCACAGCCACTGTTGAGTATGATGGTGTGTATTTTTGCCGGCTGGGTTTTTTATCGCAATACAATTCTTCAAGAACTCAAAAGCGGCAACCCCAATGTTGAGCACGGTATGTTTTGGAAAATCTGGCCGGTCTATGTCAAGTTTTTCTGCCCAGCACTTATCTTACTGACCTTTGCTCAGGGGTTTTAAGACTGCAGAATCGTTTGGTGAAAAATAAGGCACCTTGATGACTATAAACAGTATTGACCCTCCTCCACAGGTTGGTTAGTGTTGCACTCTATGATCACAGTTTGAATTCAACAAGACAGGCGGAAATTGGTGACTAAAACAACAAAAGCAATTGATTTTGAACAGCAGCTTGAAAGCCTCGAAGCATTGGTTGCCTCTTTAGAGACTGGCGACCTAAGCTTAGAAGACTCTATGAAGTCTTTTGAGCAGGGTATTAAAGTTGCCCGTGAGTGCCAAAAAGCGCTCAAAGAGGCCGAACAAAAAGTAGAAATACTAACGCGTCAGGGCAATGAGTTAGTTAGCGATCACTATAGTCCTGAAGACTAGTAAAAAAGAGTTCGAGCTAATGGATTCAATAATTAAAAGTTACGGTGACCGTGTTAATCAGCAGTTACAGCTCATTCTTCCTGCCGCCGAAGGTCCTGCTGAAAGATTGTTTTCAGCAATGCGTTACTCGGTCTTTAACGGCGGTAAGCGTGTGCGCCCTCTACTCTGCTTTGCCGCAGCAGATGCCATAGGCGAAGCCACTGAGGTCACCGCAACTGTTGCTGCGTCCGTTGAGATGATCCATGCTTATTCTCTTATTCATGATGATTTACCGGCCATGGACAATGACAACTTAAGACGTGGCGCACCGACTTGTCATATTCAGTTTAATGAAGCAACCGCAATTCTGGCTGGAGATGCTCTGCAGGCTCTGAGCTTTCAAACTCTATCTACACTAGAGGGCTTATCTGCAGATACCCTTGTTGAACTACTTCGGTTACTTTCTGCACATAGCGGCTGCTCGGGTATGGCTGTAGGCCAAGCGATTGACTTAGCGGCTACTGGGCAATCCTTAACCCTAGAGCAACTCAAGTTAATGCATGCTCACAAAACAGGCGCATTGATTGAAGCGAGTGTTGTCATGGGCGCTGTTGCTACGGGAAAAGCTAGCCCTCAGCAGCTTGATGCATTGACAATATTTGCCAGAGCAATTGGCTTGGCTTTTCAAATCCAGGACGACATTATTGACGTAGAAAGCTCTACTGATCAACTGGGTAAACAGCAAGGCTCTGATATTGCCAATGGCAAAGCGACCTACACTTCTTTAATGGGCCTTGATGAGGCGCGCAGAGAAGTCGCTCGGTTGTTTGATACAAGTATTGACTCACTCGATATTTTTGATGAACGAGCTGATCCACTTCGCTTTATTGCCAGCTTTATTGTCAATCGGGCTTATTAAATAGTTCAATTGGTGTAAGATTCGGAATTAATTCATAGTTAAGCAAAGCTGCGAAAAGATGCAAAAGACGTATACCGACATTCCCCACAGCCGACCGGCAACGCCCTTATTAGATACGGTGAATGCTCCTGCAGATCTGCGTAAATTAAACGCAGATGAGTTGGTGCAACTCACCGATGAATTGCGGCTGTTTATGCTGTTCTGTGTCGGTAAAACCGGTGGCCATTTTGGAGCGGGTTTAGGTGTGACCGAGCTGACTGTAGCTCTGCATTATGTGTTTAACACGCCCAATGATCGCCTAGTGTGGGATGTTGGTCATCAAACTTATCCGCATAAGATTTTAACCGGCCGTCGCGAACAGATGTTAAGCATGCGCCAAAAAGATGGCTTGTCTGGATTCCCAAAACGTTCAGAGAGTGAATTTGATACCTTTGGTGTTGGACACTCGAGCACCTCTATCAGCGCAGCACTAGGCATGGCCATGGCATCTGCGCAACTGGAGGAATCGCGTAAAACTGTTGCTATCATGGGTGATGGGGCGATGACTGCAGGTATGGCATTTGAGGCTATTAACCACGCCTCCCATGTGGACAAAGATTTGTTGGTCATTCTCAATGATAACCAAATGTCGATCTCAAAAAATGTAGGTGGTTTATCAACGTATTTTTCAAAGCTCTGGGCCAGTCGTTTTTATAACCAGCTCAGAGAGCGTGGCAAAAAAGCACTAAGTTCACTGCCTCATGCAAAAAACTTCGTACGTCGTACTGAAGAATACATGAAGAGTATGGTCTCTCCAGCCACTATTTTTGAAGAGCTGGGATTCTATTATATTGGTCCTATCGATGGCCATGATCTGCCACTTTTAGTGCAAACTCTTACTAACCTAAAGGCTATTAAAGGGCCGGTGATGCTGCACATAATCACTCACAAGGGTAAGGGCTTTGCGCCAGCTGAGAACGATCCAGTGGGCTACCATGCGCTTAACAAGATTGAGCCCAAGCAAGCAGTACTTGTTGCGGCTGATGAACCACAAAAAAAAGCTAAACCTAAATATCAAAAGGTCTTTGGCGATTGGTTGTGTGACATGGCAGCTAAAGATCAGCGACTTATTGGCATTACTCCCGCAATGTGTGATGGTTCAGGCATGAATGAATTTGCCGAACAGTTCCCCGACCGCTATGAAGATGTTGCCATAGCGGAACAACATGCTGTTACATTGGCAGCAGGCATGGCGTGTGAAGGCTTAAAACCTGTTGTGGCCATTTACTCTACTTTTTTACAGCGCGCCTATGACCAACTAATACACGATGTCGCTATCCAAAATTTGGATGTTTTGTTTGCCTTGGATCGTGCTGGCTTAGTCGGTGAAGATGGTGCCACTCACGCAGGTGCTTATGACATAAGCTACCTGCGTTGCATTCCAAACATGCTATTAATGGCACCCTCGGACGAAAATGAGACCCGCCAGTTACTGTACACCGGGTATATGCATTCCGGCCCTGCGGCCGTAAGATACCCGCGCGGCACTGGCCCTGGTGCAACCATTCAAAAAGAGATGTCAGCTGTCCCGATTGGCAAGGGCATTGTTGTCCGGGAAGGTTCTGGTGCGGCTATTCTTAACTTTGGGACTCTGCTTGATTCTGCAGTGACCGTTGCGAACCAACTCAATAGCACTGTCGCCGACATGCGCTTTATAAAACCGATTGATAAAGAACTGATCCGCTCTCTGGCAGAAACACATGACTTACTGGTTACGCTTGAAGAAAACAGCATCGCCGGCGGCGCTGGCTCTGGCGTTATTGAATTTTTAGCGGCGGAAGGCATTGTTATGCCAGTATTACAGTTAGGCCTTCCGGACAAGCTAATTGATCATGGCACTCACGCTGAACAGCTAGTTTCTATTAATCTTGATACAGCCAGTATTCAGAGCGCGATTGTTAATCGTTTAAAGCAACTTACGCTGCCTAGTAAGGTCGCTCAATAGTATTCAATATAGGACCAAACCGATGAAACTATATGATTGTGCAACGGCGCCAAGCCCCCGTCGCGTTAGAGTTTTTATGGCGGAAAAAGGTATTGAGATTGAGACTATACAAGTCGATCTTTCCACAGGTGAGCAATTCTCTGAAGCCTTTAAAGCGATCAACCCTTTAGGGGAAGTACCCCTGTTGCAATTAGATGACGCTACTACTATCAGTCAAGTGAATGCTATCTGCCGCTATTTAGAAGAGCTGTATCCAGATAATCCTCTGCATGGTAGAACACCGCTAGAGCGCGCATTAGTCGAATCTGCTAATAACCAAGCTATGATGAATGGTTTTATGGCCGGTGCCGAAGCCCTCAGAAACGCTGTGCCAGGAATGAAAAATAGAGCCATGCCTGGGCCTCATAACTATCCTCAAATTCCGGCTTTAGCTGAACGTGGCTTGCAGCGAATTGATAATTATTTCTCAGATCTAGATTCACATTTTGAATCTAGCCAATACATGGTCAATGACTACTTTTCGGTAGCCGACATTAGTATCTTGGTATTTATTGATTTCGCTAAGTGGGTGAAAAAGAGAATTCCCGAGGATCATAAGCACCTAGCCCGCTGGTACCAACAAGTATCCCAACGACCCAGCGCTACTGCCTAGCTAGTCGCTAGTTATTGCGATAGTCCAGGGGTGGTTTTCGATCACCCAAAAGCGCCTCATAATCAAAGTCAGGTCCAACGTTGTCTTGAAGCTCTTGTTTTGCCTGAGCAACAATACTCGGGTTTTCATAAATTTCTAGCGCTGTTGCTGCCAATGCTTTT